>Ga0210383_10001444_pt1 | contig 21747 bp, 21 predicted proteins | sample IncBWC14OmetaG_FD_160072 | JGI IMG/M metagenome (GOLD analysis project Ga0210383, IMG submission 160072) | Forest soil microbial communities from Barre Woods Harvard Forest LTER site, Petersham, Massachusetts, United States - Inc-BW-C-14-O ... | reverse complement strand
CAGAAATCGAACCACCCCCACCGTTTGTAAACGAGTCCCCACCCGCAACAAACAGTTCAAGACCCGAACCAAGATCAACCGAGCCGTCGTTCGTGAATGTCGCTTTGGCGCCGTTGAACGACGCATTCGCGTCAATGGCCAGTATCCCCGTGTTCGTAAGATTCCCCTCGAGGTTGCGCGCGCCGCCACTAGTACCGGGCGCAGACGTGATCGTGCCGGCGTTGGAGACGGGTCCCCCGAGGGTGTCGCCATTGGCACAGAGTCCGCTGTTAGTGAGCGTGATGGCGCCGTTGGCGCCGACAGCGAGTCCACCGGTACTGCCGAGCGAGGCGCTCCCCGAGCAACTGCTTTCGACCGCGAGTGTCTGGGTGCCGGAGCTCCCGCCGATCGTCAACGACGCGACGCTCACGCTGGTCGCACTCAGCGTGACGGTGTAGGTCCCGTTGTCGGTGATGCACGCTTCTTCTTCCGAAGTCGGCGCGGCTTTCTTGCTCCAGTTGGAGCCTGTGCTCCAACTACCGCCTGCGGTATTCGTGAAGCTGTCGGTGCACCCACTCGCGTGAGCCGCAGAGGGCGCCCAAATCGACAGAGCGATGATCGACGCTATTGCCATGCCTACGCACCGCACCATCGATATCTGCAGAGAACCCGCTTGCCTGGTCAACGCTGTGCCCCCCTTTGGCGCATCCTGTCCGATGGGTTCACGCGCACCGACGTCTCCTAGCCTGACGTCGATCCTGGCGCCGATCCCCCTTGTCCGGGCGCGCATACTAGCGAGACGCTGCCGCAAATGTCGCGAGACGGCGGCAGCGACGGTCAAGAATTTGGGCGCCCACACAACCCATCGCCTTGCAGGCGCCGACAAGCGCGGAAGAATGTGCTCGATCCCGCGTTTATAGGGCAATGCCTAGAACTAAGAGCACTTCCCAAAGCCCAAGGCGCCGCAAATCGCTGCTTCTCGCGATCGCCGCGACCCTCATCCTGCTAACCGTCGGCGTCGCGACGGCCATGGCCACGTCCAGCATCGAAGGCGTTTGGTCGTTCACCGGCGGCCAAATCGCGGTCGAATCGGCGGGTAACGGGAAGTTCAAGGGTATTGTCGTTCAACCCACCAAGTTCGCGACCTGCACGCACCCAGTCGGCCAGGAAATCTGGAAAGAAATCACCCCGCAGGCCGACGGCTCCTACTGGGGATTCCACCAGTGGTACAAATCCAACGAAGAAACTCGAGTCTGCGTAGAAAATCCAGTCCTCGGGCCGACCGCTTGGCGGGTCGTGACCGAAGCCAATGGGTCGAGCTACCTGCTCGTCTGCCTGAGTTCGCCCGGTGCCAAACAGCCGACCATCCCTCCGGGCAGCCCCGGCGTGGGCGCCAGCTACGGTTGCGAGAAGTCTTTGCTGACTGCCCCCCTGGCCAGGTCCGCAGTCGGCAGCTTCAAGGAAGTCGTGTCGCTGCCAAGCGCCAAGAAGTGCTTCAGCGGCCGCAAGTTCAACATCCACATCCATGACTCCAAGTACGACCCGTTCAAGACTGTGGTCGTGACCCTCAGGGGCCACAAGCTCAAAATCGTCCACCGCGACAGCACCTACGTCGCCACGGTCAACCTCAAGGGCCTACCTGCAGGCGCGTTCACGATCAAGATCAAGGCGACGACCTTCCGCGGCAACCAGGTATCGGGAAAGCGCACCTACCACACATGCGCGGCGAAACCCAAAAAATCAAAACCCGCGAAACTGAAAAAATGAGGCTTGAGCGAGGACTGACCAACGCGGATGGCAGTTCGCAGCTCTGAGCCACACGGCGCGCCAGCCACGAGAGTCGCCGTCGTCGGAGGTACGCGCTTGGAGCGCCTGAGCCACACCGCCCGGGCGCGCCTCGCGGTCGAGATCCTCGCCGCCTACGCCCAGTCGCGGCGGGCTTTGCGCCGTGCCCCAATCGAGACCGTGGTGGCGAGCCTGCGCTCGCGATCGCCGTCCGCCGCCACCCCGGCCGCGCAGTCGCTCGCGGAGGCTCGCCGCCTTGGTCGTGCTGTCACGCGCCTGCTCGCACACCTTCCCGGCGACACCCGCTGCCTCGTCCGCTCGCTCGTGCTTACGCGGCTGCTCGCCAACCGCGGCATCCAGGCCAAGCTCGTGATCGGCGCACGCACGACGCCGACGTTCCTCGCCCACGCCTGGGTGGAGCACGACGGCCACCCGGTGCTCGATCCGGGCGATGAGCCGTTCGGTCGACTGGTCGAGCTCTGACGCACGCCGCACCTGGGCTGGGCCTTGCCGCGTTCGGCCTCAGCTTCGACACCAACGCCCAGCCACCGGGCGCTTGGGAGCCACGGCCATGGAATGAGCCGAGCCTGAAGATTCGCTGCGTCGATGCCCAGTCGATCACGGAGCGTTGGTCCGGGCTCCAAGCGCGCGGCTGGGAGGGCGTGATCGACGGAGCCCCGTTCGTGGTCGAGCAAGGCGCTGCGGGAGACCATCGCTTCGTCCACGGCGCCGCGCCCGATACCGGCGGCGCCCCGGTGGCACAGACCCTTGCGGTCCATCACCTCAGCGCCGATCGGAGCGTGCTGCGGTGCGCGCCCTCGAACCAGGCAGACCCCTCGTGGTGGCGGGTGGTGCTCGACTCGGTGCTGTTCACGATCGCCCTGCTCCACGGCTACGAGGCGCTGCACGCCGGCGCGATCGCCGTTCCGGGCGGGGCAGTCGCGATCACCGCTGACACAGGCGGCGGCAAGAGCACCCTGCTCGCGGAGCTCGTCGGGCGCGGTTCGGCGCTGGTGGCAGACGACGTGCTCGCGCTGGAGCCGCGCGACGGCGAGTCCCCGCTCGCCCATCCCGGGCCACCGCTGATGACGGTGCCGGCGGTGAGCCTGCCGGCGCTGGGCGCAGCGGAGCCCACGGAGGCGATCTCCTCGATCGACGATGAGCGCTGGATCGCCATCCCCGCCTATCCGCGTTCGCTGCCGCTGAAGGCGCTAGTCGTGCTCGACCGCCGCCCCAACGCGCAACTCGCCTCGACGCAGCCATCACTGACGAAGATCGAGGGCCCGCTGGTGGCCCTGCTGAGCGCGCTCATGCGTTTTCCCCCCGCCGCCGAGCGCCAGCGAGCACGCTTTGAGCTCGCGAGCACTATCGCCTCCACGGTGGGGCTGTGGCGCTTCACGGCCCCACTGCAGACCCCGGCGAGCGCGCTGGCGGACATGCTGTTGGCTGCCAACCTATGAAAGTACGGTCGCGCGCAAGCCGTTGTATATGGGCGCAATCCCAGTCTCTCGGCAACGTCGATCTGCGATTGTTCGAGGGGCGCTAGGTCCATAGCGCACGGGTCAGCTATGAGTTCCTACCATCTGTCAGCGCCGATTTCCGATCCCGACCGAGCCGCGGGCTCGGTCGGCGAGCCGATCCTCGAGCTGGACGACCTGTATCACCGCTGGAAGGGCCCCAAGCCACCCGTCCTGGACGGTGTCAGCCTGACGCTGCGCGCCGGCGAGGTCACCTGGATCGGCGGTCGCAACGGCGTCGGCAAGACCACGCTGCTGCGCCTGGCCGCGGGCATCCTGCTGGCGCAGCGCGGCAGCGTGCGCATCGGCGAGCTCACCCCGCTCTCCAAAGGCGGGCGCTACCGGCGCCAGATCGGCTTTCTGTCGGCGGGCGACCGCAGCCTGCAGGCACGCATGCGCGTCGCCCAGCAGCTCGACTACTGGGGGCGGCTGGCGTATGTGCCGCGCGAGCGACGCGCCGAGCTCGTGGCGGACAGCCTGCGGCGCTTCGGCCTGGAGGAGTTCGCCGCTCGCCGCGTCGACCGCATGTCGATGGGCCAGCGCCAGCGCATCCGCCTGGCGATGGCCTTCCTGCACGAACCGCGCGTGGTGTTGCTCGACGAGCCGCGCAACTCACTCGACGACGACGGTTACCAGCTGCTCAACGAGCAGATTGAGCAGGCCGCCAAACGCGGGGCGACCGTCCTGTGGTGCTCGCCACGCGGCGAGGATCGCGTGATCGACTGCGACGCCAGCTTCACCCTTTCAGACGGCAATCTGGAGCAGGTCGCATGAGGCTGTGGCTGGATGCCATGTGGGGAATCATCCGCCGCGACGCGATCCTGTTCGTCAGCTATCGCAGCCAGCTGATCGCGCAGTTCCTCGGCCCGCTGTTTTCGATCACGCTGTTCTACTACATAAGCCACATCCTCACCGCTAAGAGCATTCACTCCCCAGGCGGTTATTTCGGGTTTGTGATCATCGGCCTAGTGATCGTGCAGATCCTCACCATCTCCTTGGGTGTGATGCCGGTAACGGTGCGACAAGAACTTGTGTCGGGAACGATCGAGCGCTTCCTAGTCAGCGCCCATGGGCCGATCAACGGCATTCTCGGCACGATGCTGTTCCCGCTGATCAACGCGCTGTTCAGCGGCGTGCTGATGCTGGCGCTGGCCGCAATCGTGTTCGGGCTCCCGTTGGCGGGCACAGCGGTGCTAGCGGTTCCTGTCGCGCTGCTCGGCACGCTGGCGTTCATGCCGTTTGCGTTCTTCCTGGTCGCCCTGGTGATGGCCTTCAAGCAGGCCTCCTCCGCCAGCCAGTTCATCGTCGCCGGTGTGGCGATCATCGGTGGCCTGTACTTCCCGTCGACGGTACTGCCGGGCTGGATTCGCTGGGCCTCGGAAGTGCAGCCGTTCACTCCGGCCACCGACCTGCTGCGCCATCTGCTGGTGAATGCGCCGCTCGTTCACCCGGCGGGCTTGGAGCTGCTCAAGCTCGCGGGCTTCGTCGCGGTCCTGCTGCCGGCGGGGATGATGCTGCTGCGCGCTTCGATTCGCTACGGTCAGCGCAGCGGAACCATTGCCGAGTATTGAGATGCGAGAGCAAAGCGCCGATATGCCGACTGTGCCCCAACTTTCAGACCAAGAGCTGCTCGCGACGCGCGTCCGCCTGCCCCAGCACGTCGTGCATCGCAGCTTCGTCGCCGAGACGGTCGTGCTGAATCTCAGGACCGGCAAGTACCACGGCCTGAACCCGACTGCGGGCAGGATGCTCGAGGTGCTTGACGTGGCATTGACGGTGGGTGACGCGGTGCCTGAGCTGACCAATGAGTACGGCGTCGAGCGGGAGCAGATCGAGCGCGATCTGCTGACACTTACCCGCGGGCTGCTCGAGCGAGAACTGATCGTGGCCACGGATGACGACGCCGGTTGAGGACCCGCCGCGCGCAGGCCGGGAGGAGTACAGCCGCACCGCGTTCGGGCTCGCCCTCGCGATTGACGCACGGATCTCGCTGCCAGGCCTCGGGCGCAGCCCGCACACGGCAGCCGACGACCCACCTTCGCATGTCCGTCTGGACCCCGACGAGCTGAATCGACGCTGGGAGGCGCTCACAACAACGCCGCTGCGTGCGCGCGAGCTGCGCTTCGGCGAGACAGTGTTGTTGACGGTCGACTTCGCGGAGCCGGCGGGCTATCTGATGTGGGCGGACGGCTTCGGGCGCATCCTGATCTCGCCCGACGGCACTGAGCTGCTGTGCGAGCCCGAGCCTGGGAGTAATGGTTGGGCCAACATCCTGCCGTTTCAGGCGCTGCCCCTCGCCGCGACGATCCGCGGCCTGGAGGTGATGCACGCCTCGGGCGTCGTGCTCGACGACGGCGCCGTGCTCGTAGCGGGCCCGCCCGGCGCCGGCAAGAGCTCGCTTGCCGCCGCACTCGTCAGAGCCGGTGGCCAGCTGCTAAGCGATGACGCGGTAGCACTGCAGCTACGCGACGGCGCGCTCATCGCCCACGCCGGATCGACCGTGCTGCAGCTGCGCGCATCGGAGGGGGAGCGGCTCTCCGCGGATGACCGCGCAGCGCTCGGGCGCCACGCGGGAACCGTCGGGGAAAAGCAACGTTATGCCAACGACAGCACGCCCGACCCGGCGCCACTAGCGGGCCTGTTTCTGCTTGCGCACTCCGATGAGCAGCCGGCAGTTGAACAACTCGCGGCCGTCGACCCATTCGAGCTGATCGCGAGCACATTCAATCTGTCCGTGCGCTCCCCGGCTCGGCTCCAACGCCAGCTTGAGGTCGTCTCAGCCATCGCTGCGGACAAGCTGGCGCACCGACTGCGGGTGCAGCCCGGCGTCAACGCCACAGAACTTGCGGCGATGATTCAGGCGCATCTTGCCGTGGTGGTCGCATGAGGTACGAGCTCCTGTTGGAGCGCTGAGAGCGGAGATGCTTGCCGGAGCCTGGGGCGCGCGCGCTGGCGAGCTGCTCGAACGGGCCGCTGAGCGCCATCAAGCACGGATCCATTGTGTCGGCGAGCTCGCGATGCTGGCTGCCCCGGACACCATGCAGGACAAGTGGAGCTGTTGGCTGTTCGGCGAGCCGGAAGACCGCGGCGAGCTGAGCGCACGCTTCGGGCTGCGCACCCGCGCCGAACTGCCTACCGCCTTTGGACGTGCGCTGATCGAGCTGGGCGAGCGCGCGTGCGAGCTGCTGGGCGGCCGCTTCGTCGTCGTGGCGCTTGACCGCGAGCGCGAGCACTGCCTGGTCGTACGCGATCATCTGGGCGCACAGCCACTGGTCTACACGAGTGTTGGCAACGGCGTCTTGTTCGCCGAGCACGAGCGCGATCTGCTCGATCTGCTCCCTGCCACGCCGAGCCCCGATCGACTTGCGTTGCTGCGGTGGATCAATAACGGCCTCGTCCCCCGCTTACACACCCTCTACGAGGGCGTACAGCGCCTGCCGGCCGGACATCGGCTGACCCTCGGTGAGGGCCGCACACAGGTCGAGCGCTGGTGGCGCATTCATTACCAAGGAACGGATCAAGGCAGCCCGATAGTGCTCGGTGAGCGCCTGCGGGACACAGCCTTCGCTGCCGTCGGGCGAGCCGCGGCGGGATCACGGCGCCCCGCGGTGAAGCTGAGCGGCGGGCTTGACTCCGCGTGCGTGGCGGCAGGTCTCACCGCAAATGGTTTCACCGATGGCCGCGCACTGGCGATCGGCGGCACCTTCTCCGATTATCCGGCTACAGACGAGCGCGAGCTGATCGAGGCGACGGGCCGCCACACGCAGCTGCCGCTCGAACAGATCGCTTTCAAGTCGGATAGCTCAATGCTCGCACCGGCGCTCGAGCACATCGCGCGCTGGCGCCTGCCGCCGGCCACACCGAACCTGTTCTTGTGGCAGCCGGTGATGGCGCGAGCGCGGGAGCTGGGCGTGGATCTGATGCTCGATGGCGAGGGCGGCGATGAGCTGTTCGGGCTGGCGCGGTATTTGATCGCCGACAGGGTGCGCTCGGGCCGATTGCTCGGAGCGTGGTCGCTGACACGTCGCATCCCGGGCTTGGGACAGCATCCGGACCGGCGCCTGCGCCTGCACGTGCTCCGCCGCTATGGACTCGCACCGCTCGTCCCGAGCGCCGTCCAGCATCGTCGCGAACAGCGCAGGATCGCCTCGTCGGGCTCGATCGTGCCGCGTGCGGATGCGCAGACACTCCTCGATCTGCGTATCGCCGACGAGCAGGATCGGCATGACGGGCCGCTGTGGTGGCGCTACCAAGTCGAGAGCGTGATCGATCTTCGCGACACGCTCGACATGGGAGGTCACTTCCGCCGCGAAGCAGCGGACGCGGCGATCGACATCCGCCATCCCCTCCTCTATGACCTGCCGCTGATCGAAGCCGCGCTGCGACTTCCACCACGAGCACAATTCGATCCGCTTCGCGATCGCCCGCTGCTGCGCGAAGGGCTAACCGGTCTGATCCCCGAGGCAGTGCGCACACGCCACGAGAAGAGCCATTTCACGCCGCTGGTGCTCGCGGGCATCAGCGCCGAGGAAGCGCGTCTGATCGAGCCGCTGCGAGCGACCAACGCCGCTGTTCGTTCCTACGTCGCCGGGAATGCGCTCGACATGAAAATCGGCGTGGCGCGGGAGGACCGCTCGATGCTGGGCGCGGGCTCGCTATGGCGTGTGGCGATTGCCAACCAGTGGCTTGAGCCTCAGACAGGATGACGAAGAGATCGCACCCGCACGCGGCGAGCACAGTGTGGACGAAAGCCTACAATCGCCGCTGCAATGCGGTTTTCCCGGCCACAAACGTGGCCCTGTACTTTTTCAGGCCTTGTGCGGGCCCACATCGCTCTCCTAGAATCCGGCTCCTCCACCAACCAAAGGAGCAGGCATGGAGAACACCAACACAGCGTCGGAGTACGAGACGCCCCGCATAGAGGACCACGGGAACCTGACGGAGCTCACGGCTGCCGGCAGCCCCTACGGGACTTTCGACGCAACCTACACGGCAGGATCGCCCATTCCTCCGGGCGGTGCCGGGAACTCAACGACGCCGTAATCATGGCTGCGCCGGTCTCCCCACTGGGGAGACCGGCTACGCGCTTCATGCGCGGTCGCCCACCCCGACGGGATAGGGGAGACTGCGTTGACTGATCTTGCTGCGTATGTCGCGGCTGTGCTTGATGATCGAGCCGGGCTCTCCTCGGCCATAGAGCAGCTCTTGGCGCAGGCGCCATTGCAGACTCCAAACGGTCAGGTATCGATTGGCCTGCTGGGCTGGACGAACGCCTGCCAGGATGAGACCGACTCGCTGACGGAGATGCGCAACCGGCACGAGGGGCCGCTAGTGGCGGTGCTAGCCGAAGCACCAAACCCCCGGGGCGCACGTGTGATCGCAGCTCGCTTGGAGGGCGCGATGATGGCGAGCGATCTCAAGCACACACTCGCACCAACGCTCGCTGCGGTCGCCGTTGGTCAGTGCGTGGTGCCCAAGGCCATTCGCCAGATCGTTGACCGGCCGCCGCTCTCGCCGCGCGAGCGCCAGATCCTCGCGATGATCGTGCTGGACTTCTCAAACGCGGAGATCGCGCGGAAGCTGTTCGTGACCGAGAGTAACGTCAAGAACCATCTATCCTCGGCCTTCCAGAAGCTGGGCGTGAAGTCCCGCAGCGCCGCGGCCGAGCTGATCCTCGACCGCGAGAGCGGTTTGGGCCCCGGTATCCTGCGCATCTCGCCGGAGGAGTCCCTGCCGGAGATTGGCTGATCTGAGCCGCGTCGATCGAGACAATGGCGCTACGGCGCCGATTCGGTGTCGAGTTGTTGCGTGACGGCGCGCACGACGGCGGCCGTGTCGCGGAGCAGGCCGCAATGATTGAGGCCTTGGAGTCTGAAAGAATGCACTCGTCGGTGGCGTCAGAGGTGTAGGCGAACCATCTGGGCATGCTAGACACGCTGGCTGCGCTGGATACTGTCTCGCAGCGTGCCATCAGCAATCCGCCTTCTACCGCTAATACCTTGACACCCGGACCCTCAAGCGACGACGTCCCGGCGGAGCCTGCGCGCGTTACCCGCTCCATGGGCGCGCCAATGGGTGTCGTGACAGAAGCAGATGCGGTGCGGGCGATCATCGACGCGGCAGAGGCGGGAAGCGGGCATTGGACGATCACGGCGAACCTCGATCACATCCGTCGTTACAACCGCGATCCCGCCCAGAGAGCCTTGATCGACGAAGCAGACCTGGTTGTCGCGGATGGAATGCCATTGGTCTGGGCCAGCCATCTTGCCGGGGAACCACTACCGGAACGAGTGTCCGGCTCGAGCATGGTCTGGACTATTTGCGAGGCTGCGAGCGCGCGTGGGCAAAGCGTGTTTCTACTCGGCGGTGACCCTGGGGTTGCTCAGCGCGCAGCGCATGTCTTTCAGGACCGCTACCCTGACCTCGTAATCGCCGGCACCGCGTGTCCTCCGGTCGGCTTCGAAGGCGATGAGCAAGAGCTGGACCGCGTTAGGCGTCAGATAACCCAGGCGGCCCCGCGGATTGTGTTCGTGGCGCTGGGGTTCCCGAAGCAGGATCTCTTGATCCGTATGCTGCGCAATTCCTTGCCTCATGCGTCATTCCTTGGGGTTGGCATCAGCCTAAGCTACGCAACAGGAGACGTGTCACGCGCACCAGGTTGGATCTGCGGCCTCGGACTGGAGTGGGCCTATCGCCTATCACAAGAACCAACGCGTCGACTCGCTCGGCGCTATCTCATAGACGGCCTGCCCTTCGGCATGCAAATGATGATGTCCGCCGCGCGGCATCGCGCTCGCCGTAGAAGCCATGGAGTGCCTTGGTGGCGGGACGGCTGACAGTCGTCGGCTCTATGACCTCGGCGACACCGCCGCTGCCATTGCATTGCGTCCTTGCTGAGTGAGCTAACTCAGGCCCCGGCCGTCGGAGCGAACTCCTCCGATGAAGACACGCCGTTGTCTGAGGGCACCGCCTGAGATGAACCGCCGTCTCCTGGGTAGGGGATTGGCCCGCCCGACGTCGATTCATTCGCGATCACCCCCAAAAGCGGCGCGCCGCTACTCGCCAGAACCTCGTGAAGCTGCTCCGCAACATCTCGCCGACTGTGCCCGAGCCTACCTACTATCACTACGCCGTCGACCTTTGTGAGCAATGTGAACGCGTCCGATACCGCCATGAGTGGTGGGGTGTCAATGACGACCAAGTCGTACGCGAATCGTGCCTGCCCGAGCACTGTGTCCATCGCACTACTCTCAAGCAACTCGCCAGGATTGGGAGGCAGTACCGTGCCTGCCGATAGCACATTGAGAGCACGTCCGCTAGCTCCCTCGCCAGTAGATGCCCGCAGCTGGAAGGAATGGACCGCCTCGTTCATCCGAGTTGTGCCGATCAGGACATCAGCCAATCCGCGTCCAGGTTGCAAGTCGAGCTGTTTGGCGAGCGTAGGATGCCGCAGATCCGTCTCCATCAGCAGGACATTCGATCCCAATCTCGCAGCTGCCTCCGCCAAATACCGAGCGATCGTTGTCTTCCCATCGCCTGGAGCAGGCGACGCGATCAGAAGTGTGCGCACGTCACGGTCCACGTTGAGGAACCTCAGGTGAGCGCGAATCAAACTAAACGCCTCGGCGTCGGCTGGCGGCAGTGCTACCAACTTGCTCTCGCCGGGGCGGCTGGGTCGCGACAGCGCGACACTCTTAGGAACAACGCCAAGCAAAGGCAGGCGATAGATCATCTCCAGATCCTCGGCATCCCTGACTCGACGGTCGAGGAACTCCAGCAGGAAGGCGATGGCTATACCGAGCAACAAGCCCAGAACCCCCCCCAGAATCGTGTTTGTTTTGGTCTTCGGTGAGGATGCGGCGAAAGGTATCGACGCTTCTTGAGCGACTCCCACGTTGTTGTAGCCTAGTTCGGCAAGGAGTGCCAGAGTATGCGCCCGGTCCTCGAGATCAAGACCGTCGGATCCAAACCGTTGCGCCGGAGTGAGTCCAGCCAGCTGCTTGTTGACAATCGTGAGCGCAGACTTGAAATAGTGCCGATTGACGCTCTGCCGATCGTCGAAGACCTGACTCACATAAGCGTTGGCGATCGCGGCCGCGAGGTTCGGAGAAGGCGAAGTTACCTCGACGCCGACTATGCCCCCTTCTCCCTGTCCCTTCACGTCCAAGCTCGCACTAACCGTCTCGGCGGTCAGACCATGACCGAGAAGACTCGCAACCTTCGCTGCCACTCCGCTGAACTTGACGACTTCGACATCGCTAGCCTCTTGAGCTAGGGGGTCGAGGGTGCTGCCTCCAGCTAGACCAGCAATCTGTTGGTCTAGCTGGTTGCTACCGAAGGCGAGCGTAGCGGTCGCCGTGTACTTCTTCGTTTTTTGCTTGGAATACCCATACGTCGCCCCTGCCACGACGACAAGGCAAAGCAAGATCCACATTGCACGGCGCCTCACGACCGCCAAAGTCTGGGCGAGTGTTAGGCCCGTCTGCTCAGATTCCATCACGAGATCGACCGACTCGAAGAATACATCAAAACATCTGCGCAACGTCGATAGCCATGCAGCGCGATAGGTTCTTCTTTATCGCATGCCGAGCTTTGAGGACCCCGGAGTCGACAGTCTGGAACCAGATGCTGATGAGCCTGCAGAACGCCGGATAGCCCTACTTGCCGTCAAATCGAGCCGCGAACGAAACTACTCGTCCGCCCTCCCGTTGCGCAGGCCGAGGTGGAACACGTCGCCGGGCCCAGCCCGTGAGGCGAGCAGGAGGTGACACCGACGCAGCGCCAAACGAGACGTGCGGGCAGCTGCTCGCTCACGCTGAGTGGAGCGGCGACTGAGATGACGTGCTTCTCCAGCCGGACCTTCACAATGTCGACCTCAACCGAGAGTTCGCCTTTATCCTGGTGCTCTCTCCATCTGACTACAAACAGCATTCAGTAGCCCTTTTCTGCTGGTCACCGCAGTGGGGAGACACACGAGCCGCCCAAGCCGCAGTGTTGCCCGACTCGAGGCCCAGCATGAGGCGGCCTTTCAAGCCGCCTCTGGGGGATGGCGCCGTTCATGACTGAGCAGCACGGAAGATCTACGGCCACCCTGCTCGGAGGTCGGCATGCGTCCAGCCGAGGATGGAGCAACCGGTCTGCTAGCAGTCAGTGCGACGCGACAGCTCGACTGCTCGGCATCGTACCCCAGCGGCCAACGGGGCAAGAGCCCAAACGCTTAGAGCACGGGCCTCTGCACCCAAATATACTGCCTAACGTGACCTGGATGCTCCGTGAAAGCTGAGCGAGAAATGGTACCCAAGCCGCCTAGTGGTGTGCCGCGCTTTGTAGATGCCATCGTCGTGCTGGCGATCGTGTGGCTCCGCCTTCCCGCGGCCTTTGGCATTGCGCCGCCAACGAGCATTCGGATCCTGGCACTAATTCCCTTGCTGGTCGGCGTCGTGGTACTCCTTCCGCTCAAGCGGCCGGTCGGGAAGACCTCCATGCTCGGGGTCCTTGTCGCCCTGTTCGTTCTCATCGTCATCGTTTCAATATTTCGTGGAGAGTCGGCGGGCGCCTATGAGACGTTTCACCAGGTGATCTACGACGCTGTTGGAATATGCTTGCTTGCGGGGCTGGGCTATTTGTATTTTGCTACTGCGTTGAATGTCGCGGAGCGTGAGCGGCGCTTGTTCATTCTGTGCTGTGCGCCCGGCGCGTACGTAGCGATCAACGTGGCACTCCACCTTGGCGGAATAAAGGTTGCGACATCCGCGGGGGAACCAACTACCGTACTTAACGCTGGCACGCCGGCGGAGCTTCTGGGGCTCTTCGGGATTCACTCGACGCGCGTTCTTTTCCCCTTCGCCGATGGGGTAAATAACTTCGGTGACATCGCGGGCGTGGCGCTAGTCACTTCCACAATACTCGCACTAAGGACCACAGGACCGGCGCGTCGCTACCCGATTGTGCTTCTCTTGGCCGCGCTCTATGGGCTCTTTGCGACCGACGCGCGCGGGGCGCTCCTATCATCTCTCGGCGCAACAGCTCTTATTCTTGTTTTGGGACGACGCCGCGTGGTCGCCGGCATAGCGATATTTGTGCCGTTCACCACTGCGATCGTGCGATTTGTGCTGGGCATCGTTGCAAGCACTAGTCTAGTCGGAACCTTCTCCCGGGAGGGAGATAATCTCCTAACAGCGAGCAACCGTACCGTGATCTGGAATGCAGTTGATAACTTTCTAACAAGCTCTAGCCCTTCCCAGCTCTATGGTTACGGCGCTAACGGACAGATATCGTCTGGTGCGAGTCTCGGTTACGAGCACCTATTTGCCGCCGCTGCGCATCCTAGTCAATACACTGCCCATAACTTCATGCTCCAGACCGTCCTCGATACAGGCTATATCGGCCTTTTGGTCTTCGTCTTGCTGCTCTATCTCGCTGCCCGTCGCCTGCAGCGCGTAGTCGCTTTGCACGATTCGATAGGCTCAAGAGCGTTGCTTGGTGTACTCATTTTTGTGGTCTTTGCGGGAGCTACGGATTCAACCCCTATGATCTACACTCCCGAGACGCTTTATTTCTTTCTTCTAATCGTAACCTGTGCCGCTGCGGTTCGTGTCGCGAGCGAGCGCAGGAGACCGCGTAGTCGGCAGGCAGCGAATCAATATATCCGTGCGACGACACGCCCACCGAAGACCTATCAGAAGATATAAGTGACGAAGCTGGACCGTAGGCGCGGTTGTTGAGCATCTCGGGGACTTGAGCTCGAGCCCCGCGTGGACTGGTCCACGCGCGGCCAACTCGTGTGTGGGTCGCGGCTAGAGTGGATCTCAGGTCATCGGCTCAAGGTGTCCGCACCCATGGGGATGCAAGCTCGCGCTGTGGCCTCAACGCGCAGCTCGAATGCGCAGCGCAGCGGCCTCTGTCACTGAATCCTTAGGCACGTAGTTCACGCTCCGATCCGCTCGTGGTTCAATCGCATATCGAAGGTGCTCTCCTGGCAGCTCGCACGCAAGTGCTCGGCCGCCATGCACTGCCGAGGTTGAGCTGATCGTGGTTCTCGCCCGCCACCAGCCGGGCAGCCCCTCGCTGGCAAGTCTGAGCCAGCTTCGTGTGACGCCCCCGTCGACGCCGGCCGGCGGCCGGCGGCCGATCATCCTCACCGCAACAGCCTTGATCACTGACTGGATCCCATTCATGAGTCCACAACTCGGGACGAGATCAGAGGCGCCCAACCAAATCTGCGAGTACAGGAGGAACCGCCACGAAGAAAATATCCGCGTCGAAGATCGTCGCGACCGCGGCGGCCATCGAGAGCCTGCGTCCACTGCAGCTCCAGGATGAGCAGAACATCCTCCCTTTGCGCAGCATAAGATGCTAATCGCTTATACGGTGCCCCTGTATGCTTCGCCCAGAGGGCGACGATCCGCAAGCTCGCCGGTCCTTTCCACTTCAAGCTCGTAGCTACACGCGCGCCGCGATCAGGCTGCGACGGTGAATCTCCACAGCACGACGTATCACGACAATATCGCCCCACGGCTCGATACTCTTGTCTGGTGATATCGAGCCTGACGCCTCGCGGCTGACTACTGCTCGTCAGCCAAGCTGAGAGATCCTCGCCGACCAACCCTTGAGCCCGCGCGATAACCAACCAACGATCGCGCCCGCGATGGCGAGCGCAAGCCAGCGCAGCCATACGTCAGGCTCTGCCCTCCGATCGGGCACGATCTACACGCTCGCTCAGACCGCCCCCCGGATCGTGAGCTTCCTCCTGCTTCCCCTGTTTACACATGTCCTCTCGCCATCTGATTACGGTCAGCTCTCGGTTGCCCTGTCGATCGGCTCGGTCGCCTCCATCGTCTTTGCGCTTGGACTCGACGTGATCGTTTTCCGCAACCTCTACCAGCTCGCTGGCGATCCCATCGCTCGGCAACGTTTCATAGGATCAGTTTGGACGTTTCTGCTAATTACACCGATGACGATGGCGATCCTACTCGCCATAGGTTTCGCACCGCTACTCAGCAACAGCCAAGTCTTGAGCGCCAGTAGATTTGCTTTGACTCTGGTCGGCGCTGCCTTCTTCGTCTCCGCGACGAACGTACCCTTGGCCTTCTTGCGGGCCGAAGAACGTCTACGCGACTACCTGCTGGTGACAGGGCTTTTCACGCTCGGCTCGACCCTACTCACCGTCGCATTTGTCGCCTTTGCGCATGGCGGCGTAGTCGGCTGGCTACTCGCGGTACTAGTCGCCAACGTGCTCACGCTCCTTCTCTCGATGAGGCTCATCCCTTACCGACGGCCAGCACCGTTTGACCGCATGATGGTCAAACGGGCGCTCAAAATGAGCCTGCCCATTCTTCCGCATTACACGGCGATGTGGTCACTACAACTAGTCGACCGCCTGCTCGTCGCGGGCCTCCTCTCGACGGCCTCAGCTGGCCTATACGGCCTTGCGTCCAACCTTGCATTGCCGATGCTGGGGATGAGCATGGGCTTTAGTCAGGGATTCATGCCCTCCTACGCCCAAGCCGGGGTGCGCGGCAATCGTTCGGACTCGCTCTCCCGGGTCATGGCCATGCAGGTCGGCATCGTCGCGGTTCTGTGCGTGACGTGCGCGCTCCTCGGCCCATCTGCGGTCCACCTGCTGACCAACGCCCGCTACGTACGAGCCGCACCGCTCGTGCCGTGGATAGTACTCGGCTACGGTTTTTTGGGTCTTTACGGCGTGCCGATGAACGGGATCACACTAACCCACGGGCGCACTAGGGGTGTCGCCATGGTAAGTGGCCTTGGAGCAGGAACAAACATCGGCTTGATCGTGCTTCTAGGCCCGCGGTACGGACTCGAAGCAGTCGCGATCGCATCTGCCATAGGCTATTTCGTTCTCCTCGTCGGGATCCTCGCGTTTGCCAAGCTCAGGGATGCCACCCTGGATTACCCTTGGTATCGGATCGTCGCGATTCTTAGCGTGGCGGCAGCCGGGTATGCCGCAGGAGCGCTCACTGTCGGAGATCGCGGTGTACTTGACCTCGCACTACGCTCATGTTGGGCTGTCGTGACGTCGGCGTGCATCGCTGCGATCATCTTCTATCCGCAGCTACCCAGCATTTACACCCTACGTCGCGCAGTGAGCCCATCGCGTGGCCGCTCTTTAGACGGTCGAAGCGAGACTGTTTCGCCGCCGGCACAAAACGCGACCACAGGCAGCGGGACCTCGTAGTCATTGCAGGCCCCACACCACGCTACGCTACGCTACGCTACGCTACGAAAATGCTATACGCGATCTAACCCCGATCGTGCAATGGGCGCGTAGGGGTGATTGTGCCTGGCTGTTTGACCGACCAGTGGGTTGTTGACCGACTTGTGGTCGAGTGGAGTTTCCTGCGACGTGTTCGGCGGGAGCGTTAGTGTGTTCGACCCGCTTCGGGGCCGCGGTGATCGCCGCCGGGTGCCTGCTCGATCGTGACGCGACGGTCGACGAGGACCGTCGTCCGGTCGCAGTCGCGGCCGCGGCCGTCTTCAGTTCTGAAATGCTGACGAGTTCGGTCACCCGCGGCGACATGTCCTGCAGGTGACGCTTGCATCGATGACCAGAGAACGGGAGACGCGTCCAAGCTTGGGCTCGGCCTGGGCCGGCTCCCCGTTGAGATCAGTGCTCGGGCCCAGAAGATCAGGTGGTGAACAAGCACGATGGGTAGGTGTCGTCATCGCTACGAATGAGGTCATCGAGGTGGGCGTGCTGAGGGCGACGGCACTCCAGCACAGCGCCGCACCCGGGGGAACCTCGGGGCCAGCAGACAGATCGACCCGGTCGATACTCAACCTCGCTGTTCTTGCAGGCCGACCATCGTCGTTAAGCGCTGGGACCCACCGCCAGGATATAATTTCGCGATGCCTGACAGCAAGGGTGCTCTATCGGCAGCCGACAAAGACCAGACAGGAGCCGGTACTGGCGCTCTACCTACCTTCTTTGTGGTCGGCGCACTCAAGGCTGGAACGACAAGTCTCCACTCCTACCTCGAACACGTGCCTGGGATTCATATGTCCCGTGTCAAGGAGACGAACTACTTCCTGGACCCGACACCAGGACTCGCGTTCAAACGTGTCGCTAGTCTACGTGAGTACGAAGGCCTCTTTTGCTCTGACGCACCCGTGCGCGGCGAGTCCTCTCCCTCGTATACCTTCTATCCCCTTCTTCGTGGAGTGCCGGAGCGCATCGCGGCCTTGGTGCCCGACGCCAAGTTGATATATGTCGTGAGGAACCCGACAGACCGAATAGTCTCCCACTTTGTCCACAATGCGGCCACCAAAGGCATTCGTGGAAGCTTTGCGGAGCACGCTGGAGATCTATCAGACGCCGATAACCGCTATATATTTCCTAGCCTGTATTGGATGCAGTTGCAACGCTATCTCAAAGCGTTCGATGCGAGCCAGATTCTTGTCATCGACAATGAGGACTTGTTGCATGACCGACTAACTACTCTTGGCGAAGTTTGTCGATTTCTAGATGTCGACGATCGCTGTTACAGTCCGGCATTCGACGCGGAGCACTTGAAGGGCGGAGATCGGCGTCGCGTTCCGCCGCGACTCGGCATGATCAGGAATCGCGCTGGAGCTTCGCCGTTGAGGTTCATCCCGAGCAGCGTTCGACGTCCACTCCGACAGGCCGTCGAACGAGCACTGTGGCCTGCGGTTGATATCCCCGTTCTGACGGATGCTCAGCGGCAAGATATCCGGCGCGCATGCGGACCTGATGTCGCGCGTCTGCGTGAGTTCACCGGGAAGGCATTCCCCACCTGGGATGTCTAGCTCCAGTGTCTGTCGACAGGTCTACGAGAGCCGTACGGATTCACCGCGTCGCCGGCGAGGGCTAGGTCTGACCTGCGCTCCTTGTAGTCCTGGCACCAGCCATCAACCGTGACCTGCGCCTCGGCGAGGCAGGAGAAGATCTCGGTGGGGGGACTCGTAACGGGTACGTGCGCCGAAGGACTCTATGTCGGCGCTTGCCCACCGGGAGAAGCGCGCTGGCGGTTAGCTCGAGACCGTTGTCGCAGCGGATCAACTGTGGTAAGCGGCGCGGCGTAGCGACGAGGCGATCAAGAACGGCGACCGGCGCTGTCGGGCGCCTATCCGCTGGCGGCACTCGGTGGCGAGCGCCTCACGGGTGAACTCATTGCCCACATAGCAAGCTTGCGGTCTGACTGAAGGCGATCTGATCGAACTAGAAGTGGGAACGGTGCTGCCTGGTGTATGGGCACGCCGCCTCGCCGAGACGCCGATACGGCCCTGGCACATCAGGACCGCGGCTCTACGGCACGAGCTCGCCAGCCACCCCTTCGAGATCCCCGTAAAACAGGTTCTCCAGCTCCTTGTAGGCGACCAGACGCTCCAGCTGCGCGCCCTCGCGGTCGGCCTGCATCCGGCGATCAGCCTGTCGCCCTCCCTGAGCGTCCTCACGATCTAATTCCGCGTGTGACGTCCATGCTTCACGTTATCTGTCCCCCTCTCGCACGGACAGAAGAAGTCTCACACGCAGCGAACTGCCCTAGGGACCGGGCCATCACTGCCAGGCACACCAGATCCGCAGCAATCAGTGCTCGACGGCTTCAGCCAGAATGCCGCTTCATCAGAACGGCCCTAACTAGGCCACTAGTAGTACGCTTCCAGTGATCCTGGTTCAGGACGGATCAAGCTGCCAGCGGTTAGCGATACGGCGTTGTCGTAACCTTCAGGGGTTGCGCGCCGTCGCAGTGCTGCTTGTTGCCTCTGATCACGCCGGCGTTTGGTTTCTCCTATGCCGAAGAGCTCTCGCCGCTGTTCGACGCGGCTATGTCGCATATTCTTGACGGCACGGGCAGCTCGAGCGGAAGAGAACTGCCTGGCTCAGCCGGTGATAGGACGCTACTTGCGGGGTACAGTTTGCCGAGGCCCGGCTCGCGTTCCTGCAGAGGCCCGCGCGCGAACTCGCAAGCACGATGACTACCGTGCCATCGCCAGTCATCCATAGATTCAAGAGCCCTAAGTCGAGATCATCATCGGCCTGTCGTTCGGTAGTATGGCCGGAGGATGTCGGTGTCTACCCCCAGTCAATCCGCCGGCTCCGAGGCTGCATATGGGCCACGGAAACTTCGCGAGATCGAGCTACGGCGGCGGGTCCATAGGGGAACGCGCCTGCTAGGACTCCGCTCCCTGTTGAAGTCGGCCGACTACCTCGAGTTTTCACCTGCCGTCCGTGATGCAAAAGAGTTCAGCGATCTTTCGACCCGCGTGAACTGCTATCTCGGCGATATCGATCTTCCCCTCTATCTCCCAGGTCCGCGCTTTGAACTCGATCCAGCCAGCGTGCCGTACATGGAGCCCGAGCTGGTCCGAGACCCAGGATGGGTCTCGGAGCGGCCGGCGGGAACCCCCTACCTCTTGATTCATCGCATTACGCCCGGTTCGGTCGTGAAGTTTTTCAGCCCTCACAGTACCGGGGCAGCGGTCGTCGACAAGGATCTTTATCTGCACAGCGAGCTTGAGTACTGGCGAGTGCGAGAGCGAGTGGCATGGCCAAACTACCCCTCCGCCGAAGTGTCATTGCGTCGGTTGCACGACCGTGCCCCTAACGCAAAGAGCGCGTTCGTGCTCGCTACAGGCCCCTCGGCGCTGAATGTCGATCTTGCGTCGGTGAATGCCGATGTGCGAATAACATGCAATTCAGCGGTGCGAGATGTCGCTCGGCTGCGCGCGTATCGCCCTACTATCCTCGCGTTTACTGACCCCGTGTTTCACTTCGGGCCCTGCCGCTACGCTGCTGCGTTCCGCAACGACATGTTGCGCGCGATCGAGATTAGCGACCCTCTGCTGTTGTGCGGAAGTGCTTGGGTCAGCCCCTTGCTGAATATGATGCCCGAGCTAGAGGAGCGCCTAGCCGTTATACCCTTTAAGGCTGGCGGCAATTGGCGGTGGCCGACTAGACAGAATCCAACTGTGCGCACTACCGGTAGTGTCCTCACGAATCTGATGCTGCCGGTGGCATTGATGCTTGCCGATCACGTCTCAGTTGCCGGCGTTGACGGACGTCAGCCGACAGAGAACTATTTTTGGAAGCATGGGCTTCAATATTCAGACGAGCTCATGACGAGCGTCTTCGATGCCCATCCGGCGTTTTTTCGCGATCGCGACTACGAGGATCATTACGACAACTACTGCGCGGAGATAGAGGCGTTCCTCCAGACTGCGGAGCGAGCTGGCAAAACGATCGAGGGCACGGCACCCAGTTGGATTCCAGCGTTCCGTCGGCGGGGTGCAGCAGAGCCGCAGGCCAGTTCGTAGTGAGCCACAGGCAGGGCTAACGGAAGCTCCCGCAGGTGGCTGTATGACGAAGCCCGCAGGGCTAGGCCAGAATTGCCCCAAACAGTCTGTCAGCTACTGGTCTAGTACGAGCGGCGCATAGTGACATTCGCTGATCCAGTTCCAGTGGAACACGCTCACCGTTGGCAAATCGCACGAAGCCACCGCTCTCTCTAACGATCAACGCGCCGGCAGCCGCGTCGAGGACCCGACAGCGCGTCACATTGACCATCGCGTCGGCCCGCGGAGTCGCGACCTGACACAGCGCCGACGCGATCGAGCCGAGGATGCGCCAGCGGTATGCGATCTGGGCGAGTGGCACTGCCAGCTCCGCAGTTCGCCGCGAGTCGCTGGTCTCGACACAGAGCAACTCCAACCGACCGTCGTCGGTCAGGCGCTCATTAGGGAGCGGAGCGACTGCCGCCCCATTGATGAATGCCCCGCCGCCTCGGACCGCGTGGAAAGCCTCACGGCTCCCAAAATCCCAGACAAACGCGACTGCGAGATCCTCCACGGTCGGCCCGTCCGCGACGGCGATCGACATCGCGTAGTGACCGAGACCGCGCTTGGCGTTGAGCGAGCCGTCGATCGGGTCGATGACCACGCGCATCTTGCCATCGCCATAGACGACAGTGCCCCGCTCCTCAGAGATCGCCGTGAACGAGGCGCCCTCATCCGCGAGCCCGTCGAGCTCGGCGAACACCGCGTCCTCCGCGAGCGCATCTATCTCCAGCGTCCTGTCTCCTCCGGCACCGACGGTCCCGACCTCACGGAGCCGCGAGTCGACGTCCGGACGACGATTCAACTCCTCCGCGGTGCGTGTCGCCGCGCGGTAGAAGCTCTCGAGCCAGCGATCGGCGCTGCCGATCGGATCGTTGAGGTTCACGTCGTCGGACTCTCCATAAGGGTGATCGTCGCTTCGGCGATCCGCCAGTCCAGCTCGGTATCGATGTCGATTGCCTCCGCTGGATCCATCGCGAACACGAGCGGTTTAGCTCCGATGCGATTGTTGCGAGCTTCCAGGACGTCGCGACGAAAGATAAAGATGCAGGAGTTCTCTTCCATAACGGGCTCGAGATCCTGCGTGCGGATCAGGTGGCTCGGATCGTGGTTCACGGGCCGGCCATCTGCGGTCCACAACCGGGTCTGCAAG
>Ga0210383_10001443_pt1 | contig 21747 bp, 16 predicted proteins | sample IncBWC14OmetaG_FD_160072 | JGI IMG/M metagenome (GOLD analysis project Ga0210383, IMG submission 160072) | Forest soil microbial communities from Barre Woods Harvard Forest LTER site, Petersham, Massachusetts, United States - Inc-BW-C-14-O ... | reverse complement strand
TGGACGGCCTGGAAAAACAAAGTGGCTCCAGGGACACGCGCCAGTTTTGGACGCAGACGTTGGATGATCTGGTCGGCACTGACCTTGCGTTCGTCGAGCGGCTTCAGCGCGATAAACATCCGCGCCGTATTGGTTGTAGTTCCTCCGCCATCGCCCGAGAAGGCGTTTACGGTATCGATGGCCGGATCGGCGTCGATGATATTCACCATCGTCAGCAGCGTCTTATCCATGGTTTGAAACGACGTGTCTTGATCGGCCTGGATTTGCCCGTTCAGACGGCCAGTGTCCTGTTGCGGAAAAAATCCCTTGGGCACCTGGACATACAAATAGATAGTCAGAACCACTGTCGCGAGCAAACTCATGAGCGTCAGCGCCGGATGCCGCAGCACGATGGAAAGCGTCCGGCCGTAGAGGTTTACGATTCCGGTGAAAAACTGTTCGCTCTTGTTGTAGAGCCAGCCGTGCTCCGTCTCTACTCGCAGCAGATGTGCGCACATCATGGGCGTGGTGGTGAGCGAGATCACCATCGATACGAGAATCGCAACCGAAAGCGTGATGGCGAACTCGCGCAACAGCCGTCCCACAATGCCGCCCATCATCAGCAGCGGAATGAAGACTGCGATCAGTGAGAAGCTGATGGTGAGCACGGTGAATCCGATTTCCTGCGCGCCTTTCAACGCAGCTTGAAACGGCTGCATTCCGTGCTCGATGTAGCGCGTGATGTTTTCAATGACAACAATGGCGTCGTCGACCACGAAGCCGGTGGATATGGTAAGCGCCATCAATGAAAGATTGTCGATGCTGAAGCCCGCCAGATACATCACGCCGAAGGTGCCGAGTAGGGAAACGGGGACAGCGATGCTGGGAATGAAGGTGGTGCGCACGCTTCTCAAGAAGGCGAACACCACCAGAATCACCAGTGCGATCGAAATCAGAAGCGTGATCTCCACGTCGTGTACCGAGGCGCGGATGGTAATGGTCTGATCCATGGCCACTCGCAGATTGATGGCGCGCGGGATGGATGCACCCAGCTGCGGAAGCATGGCTCGTATGTTGTCGACGGTATCGATGATGTTCGCGCCGGGCTGCCGGAACACGATCACCAAGACCGATGGCTTGCCATTTGCGTAACCGGAGTTGCGCAGATCCTCCACCGAATCCACGGCCTGGCCCACGTCGGAGATGTGAACCGCCGATCCGTTGCGATAGGCAATTACCAGCGGCGAATAATCGATGGCATGGAAGATCTGATCGTTGGAAGCCACTTCCCATCGCCGCTTGTCGTCCTGAAAATCTCCTTTGGGCGTGTTCGCATTCGATCCAGCCAGAAACGTGCGGACCTGTTCAAAGCCAATTCCATACTTGTTCAATTGCGACGGATTCAGCTCAATACGCACGCCAGGTAGCGCGCTTCCTCCAACCACCACTTGGCCCACGCCGGTAACTTGGGACAGCTTCTGCGCCATGATCGTGGACGCGGCGTCGTACATTTCGCCTTTGGTCAATTGATCCGACGTGAGTGCCAGCATGAAGATGGGCGCGTCGGCCGGATTCACCTTGCGGTAGCTGGGATTGCTCGGCAGGTTGGTGGGCAAATATCCACGCGCGGCATTGATGGCCGCTTGCACATCCCGCGCCGCTGCGTCGATATTGCGGTTCAGATCGAATTGCAGAGTGACGCTGGTGGCGCCGAGTGTACTGGACGACGTCATCTCCGTCACTGAGGCGATGTGCCCGAACTGCCGTTCGAGCGGTGTGGCTACCGAAGATGCCATGGTTTCTGGACTCGCGCCCGGCAGCGAGGCTGACACCGAAATAGTGGGGAAGTCCACTTGGGGCAAAGGAGAAACGGGCAATATCCGGAACGCAACAATACCTGCTAGCGCGATGGCCGCTGTCAACAGCGTGGTTGCGATGGGGCGGCGGATGAATGGTTCGGAGATATTCATGGCTAGTGCGCGGGACTCGGCTCGGGTGTGGCTCCGCTGGCGCGCATTTCACGATGGCGGCGTGAAAATCGGATCGCCAGTCGATCGAAGAACAGGTAGATTACCGGCGTGGTGTAGAGCGTCAACATCTGGCTAAAGATCAAGCCGCCCACAATGGTGATGCCGAGAGGCCGACGAAGTTCGGATCCCACGCCCGTGCCGAGCGCCAACGGAACGCCGCCCAGCAAGGCAGCCATGGTGGTCATCATGATGGGGCGAAAACGTAGCAGGCAGGCCTGGAAGATCGCATCGAGGGGAGCCTTGCCTTCGTGCCGCTCGGCTTCCAGCGCAAAATCGATCATCATGATCGCGTTCTTTTTGACGATTCCGATAAGTAGCACGATGCCTATCAGCGCGATCACGCTGAAATCGCTGCCGGTGATGAATAGCGCCAGCAGCGCGCCTACACCCGCCGACGGGAGCGTCGAGAGAATCGTGATCGGATGGATGTAGCTTTCATATAGCACCCCGAGCACGATATAGACGGTGATGAGCGCGGCAAGAATCAAGACCGGCTCGTTCGCCAGTGAAGCCTGAAAAGCTTCCGCGGTGCCTTGAAATGCGGCTTGAACGCTGGCCGGCATTCCTACTTCGTCTTTGGCCTTATTCACAGCCGCCACGGCCTCTCCGAGCGATGCGTTGGGAGCGAGATTGAACGAGAGCGTCACCACCGGAAACTGCCCTTGATGGCTGATGGCAATCGGCGCGCTACGAGTTTCGGTGGTGCTGAAGGCAGCCAGCGGTACTTCACCGCCGTTCGGGAATGCGGTGGTGGATGCAATGGCTTGCGATCCGGCGGCATTGCTCGATCCAGTGGAATTCAGGCTGTTTTGCGAAGCGGTGGCGGAACTGGTGGGCCCGCTGCTCACCGCTGTGCCGGTGCCTCCAGCGACTATCGAGCTATTGATGGGCGTTGCTCCGGTGCGCACGAAGAGCCCGCGCAGATCGGCCGGCGTGCTGTGAAAATCCGGCTTTACTTCCAGCACCACGTGGTACTGATTGAGCTGCGTGAACATGGTGGAGACTTGGCGCTGGCCATAGGCGTCATAAAGCGTCTGATCGATCGCCGATGGCGTGATGCCCAGGCGTGATGCCGTTACGCGATCGTAGACCAGGCGCGTTTGCAATCCCAGCACCTGCTGATCGCTGGCCGCGTCGCGCAGTTCCGGGAGTTGCTGCAGCTTGGCCAGCAGCCGGGGCGCGTAAACATTCAATTCATCGGAGCTCGGATCTTCCAGCGTGTATTGAAATTCCGTGCGGCTGACGCGGTCTTCCACCGTTAAATCCTGCACCGGCTGCATAAATAAAGTGATGCCGGATATCTGAGCCAGTTTGGGCTGCAAGCGCGCGATCACATCAGTGGCGTTGATTTTGCGAGCGGCCAGTGGCTTCAGGTTAATCAAGATGCGGCCGCTGTTCAGAGTGGTATTGGTTCCATCCACGCCGATGAACGAAGAGAGGCTGTCCACCGCCGGATCCTGCAGAATTACTTGCGTCAGTTGTTGCTGCTCGCGCGACATTTCAGTAAACGATATGGTTTGGGCGCCCTCGGAAATCCCTTGAATCACGCCCGTGTCCTGAATGGGGAAGAAGCCTTTCGGGATCGCAATGAAGAGCAGGATGGTGACGGCCAGAGTGGCGACGGCGATGAGTAGGGTGAAGGTTTGTCGCTCCAACACCCACTTCAATGTCTTTTCGTAAAGCCCGATCACCCATACCCAGCCTTTCTCCGACGCGCGGTAAAAGCGCCCCTGCTGCGCTTCCGGCGTATGCTTCAGCAGTTTGGAGCACATCATCGGCGTCAGCGTGAGCGAGACCAGGGCGGACATCAGGATGGTGATGGATAATGTCACTGCGAATTCACGAAACAGACGGCCTACGATGTCGCCCATAAACAGCAGCGGGATCAGAACCGCAACCAGCGAAACGGTGAGCGAGATAATCGTGAAGCCGATTTGCTCCGCGCCCTTGAGTGCGGCCCGCAGCGGATGCTCGCCCTCTTCGATGAAGCGGACGATATTCTCGATCATCACAATGGCGTCGTCGACCACGAATCCAGTTGATATGGTCAGCGCCATCAGCGTGAGATTGTTCAGGCTGTAGCCCAGCATGTACATGACGCCGAAGGTGCCCACCAGCGATAGTGGAACCGCAACGCTGGGAATAACGGTGGCGGCAAGATTTCTTAAGAATAGAAAGATCACCATCACGACCAGGGCTATGGTCAGCATCAATTCAAACTCGACGTCGCTTACCGATGCCCGGATGGTGGTGGTGCGATCGGTCAGAATTTGTACCTTGACAGCATCGGGCAGCGTGGATGTGAGCTGGGGAAGAAGCTGCTTGATGCGATCCACTACCGAGATAATGTTGGCGCCCGGCTGGCGTTGAATATTGACGATCACCGCCGGAGTGGTATTCATCCACGCGGCTTCGTGGATGTCTTCGACGCTGTCTACAATGTCGGCCACTTGATTCATGAACACCGGCGCGTTGTTCTTGTAGGTCACCACCAGGCTCGAATAGTCGGAACTGGAAAGCAGCTGATCGTTCGCGCCAATTTGATACGACTGCCGCGGTCCGTCGAAATTGCCCTTGGCCTGATTCACGTTCGCGGCGATGATGGCGCTGCGCAGGTCCTCCATATTGATGCCGTAAGCGGCGAGTTGCGATGGATTCGCCTGGATGCGGACGGCCGGCTTCTGGCCGCCACTGATGCTCACCAGGCCCACACCCGGAAGCTGCGAGATCTTTGGTGAAAGACGCGTGTCGGCAAGGTCTTCCACTTTCGAAAGCGGCAAGGTGTCGGACGAAAGCGCCAGCGTCAGAATCGGCGTGTCGGCGGGATTAGTTTTGCTATAAAGCGGCGGCGTGGGAAGATCGGCGGGCAGGTAAGTTCCCGACGCATTGATGGACTGTTGCACTTCCTGCTCGGCCACATCGATGTTCAGGCTGAGATTGAATTCGAGCGTGACCACGGAGAGCCCTTCGGAGCTGATGGAGGTCATCTGCTGTAGGCCAGGCACTTGCCCAAATTGACGTTCCAGAGGCGCCGTGACCGAAGACGCCATCACATCGGGATTCGCGCCCGGATAAGTGGTGGTCACCTGAATGGTGGGGTAATCCACTTCGGGTAAAGCCGAAACCGGCAACTCGCGGTACGCGACGGCGCCCGCAAGCAGAATGCCGACCATGAGCAGCGTAGTGGCTACCGGCCGCAGAATAAATGTTCGCGACGGGCTCACTTGGATTGCTTTCCCGCGGGCTGGGTTCCGGCATTAGGCGTAGGCGCGCCTTCCAGGTGAACCGTCACCTTGCTGCCTTCCTGCAGCTTGTCGACGCCGGTGAGCACCACCACGTCGCCTTCGATGACGCCCGAAGTGATCTCGGTATTGTTGTCGTCGCTGGTGCTCACTTTGACTTGGCGCACGGTGACGGTGGAATCAGGTTTCACCACGTAAACGTAAGTACTGGACGAATTCCGCTGCACGGCGGCGGACGGCACCAATATCACGCCGCGCTTTTCCTGCTGCAGCAAACGCGCGTTTACGAATTGATTTGGGAAGAGCTCGTTGTGGGTATTATCGAATGTAGCGCGCAGTTTGACCGTGCCGGTGGTTTGATCGATTTCGTTGTCGATGGTGCTGAGCGTGCCAGATGCGATCTTGGTTTTCATCTCGCGGTCAAAAGCATCCACCGGCAGTTTCTGTCCGGCTCGCTGTTTGGCATACACGATCGGCAATTGATCTTCAGCGATGGTGAAGATCACGCTAATGGGCTGAAGCTGAGTGATGACTAACAATCCCGTGGTATCGCTGGTCTGGACGATGTTGCCGGGGTCCACCAACCGTAAGCCGATGCGTCCCGTAATCGGGGCCGTGACGTGGCAATAAATCAAATTTACTTTGACGCTTTGGATCAGCCCTTGATCGTTCTTAACGATACCTTCGTCCGATTTCACGGTTGCAATTTGGGTTGCCAACTGCTGCTCGGGAACCGCGTTTTGTTTGAGAAGCGTCTCATAACGCGCCTGGTCAATGCGGGCGTTGTCCAAAGTCGCCTGGTCGCGGGCGAGTTGACCTTCATACTGCGTCAACTGGGCTTCATATGGTCGCGGATCAATCTCGGCAAGCGCATCGCCTTTATGTACGATGTCGCCCTCTTTGTAATGGACTTCCATGAGCTGGCCCGTTACTTGAGCCTTTACGGTGACCGTGTAAATGGGTGTCACTGCGCCGAGCCCGGTGACATATACGCCAATATTGCCTTTGACCGCCTTAGCAGCATCCACCGGCGAAGCACCGGCATTCGCGCCTTGTCCCTTGCGGCTGCCTGCCGCGCCATTTGCGGATCCGGGCGCAGACGGCGGTTTCTTCGACCAATAGTAATAGCCGCCCGCGCCCAGCAACGCGAGAACTAGAATCCAAATCCAGAGACGATGCCGCGGGGGTGGAGCATCGCCCGGCGGCTTTTGCTTTCCCGGTGCCGGAGGCGCGGGGAGCGATGGCGCGATGGGGGTCATCGTTTCCGCTGGTACCGGGGTGCTGGCCTGTTGATCCATCGTTTTCCAAATCCATCATGCCGGTGAGATCGAGATGGGCACGACTGCCGAAAGGCAGCAAAACCCTATGCCATTCGGCAGGGGAAGAAAAGGCGGTACTGTAAGCGAGCGTGTAGCCGAGATGGGGAAGTATCATTCGCGACTCCTTGCGCGTCATTATCACTAGTGATTCGATTTAAATGGATTGCCGTCGGCATGGCGTTCGCCGCGCTGGCTGCAATCCCCGCATCAGCTCTCGATCCCAGCCGCAGGCTGACCCAATACCTGCAAAGAATCTGGCAAACCCGGCAAGGCCTGCCGCAATCCACTATTTTTGCGATTCACCAGACTCGCGACGGCTACCTGTGGCTTGGGACCGCCGATGGTCTGGTGCGGTTCGATGGGGTGCGTTTCACATCGCCCGACGACCTGGACGGTCTGGCGCTTCCGAAAATGTCCGTCCGCCAGTTGGCCGAAGATTCCCAGGGCAGCCTTTGGGTGGCGACCAGCGATGCGGGACTACTGCGGATCGACCACGGGACGATTGCTAGATTTTCCGTGCGCGACGGCTTGCCCACCAGCAATGTCCCGTGCGTGTTCCCGGGCCGGCACGGCGATCTGTGGGCCTGCACGGAAGGCGGCCTGGTTCAGATCGCGGATGGGAAAATTCGCCGGATTGCATGGCGCGGCGTGGCAGCGGCGGCACAGAGGAAAAACGGGTCGATTTGGGTGGGCGGCGATGGACCCGAACTGGGCATTTGGACAGGGACTCAGTTCACCAGCTATTCGCTGAAGTCGGTGCCTCGTTACGCTAGGGTACAGGTGATGCTGGCGGACTCTAACGACGTGTTGTGGATTGGCACCACCGCCGGATTGATTCGTTTGGAAGACGGCCGCGAGCAGCGATTTACTAAAACCAATGGGCTGGCGAACGATTCCGTTCTATCGCTGGCCGAAGGCCGTAACGGATCTATTTGGATCGGTACCGACGGCGGGTTCAGCCGCTGGCGGAACAGCGAGATCGAAAGCTTCCTGCCCAAGAACGGTTTGTCGCAAAGCACCGCCAGAGCGTTGTTTGAGGATCGCGAAGGCAGCCTGTGGGTGGGTACAAAGCGCGGGCTGAATCAGTTCATGGATCGACGAACGCTGCCATTTACGACCGCCGAAGGTCTTCCGAGCGATGATACAGGGCCTGTGTTTCAGGACCCGCGTGGCGTTATTTGGGTGGGCACTTTGGGCGCGGGGCTGGCGCGCTTCGACGGACATCGATCCAGCGTACTGACCAAGCAGGAGGGGCTCTCGAGCAATTCGATCCTGACGCTTGCCGGCGATGCCAAAGGAACTGTGTGGGTGGGCACGGATGCGGGATTGGATCAAATGCGAAACGGCGGGATTTTGCGGATCTTACCGGGCATCGTCCGAAGTTTGTATCAGGATGGCGAAGGAAGTTTGTGGATCGGCACTTCGAAAGCCGCTGCTGTTTTGCGCGCCGGTAGCATCCAGCGTTTGAATCCATCGGAGGCAGTGGTGGCCTTCACGGAAGCCGGCGGGAAGATTCTGGCGGCGGTAGAGGGTGTTGGGATTCGAAGATACGACCAACGGACGCTGCGGGAACTACGAGGTCCTAATGTTGCAATTCGCGACGCCGATGCGCTCTATCGCGATCAGGAAGGGCGCGTGTGGGTGGGCGGCATCGGCAGTGGATTACACCTGTTGAGCGCCAACATGGATGCCGGCCAAGTAGACTTCACGGTGAAAGACGGGCTGTTCGACGACGAAATTTACGGAATCGCCGCCGACGATCAGGATCGTTTCTGGCTGGCGAGCAGCAAAGGGATTTTTTCCGTGAACCGGCGTGACCTGCTGCAGTTCGCGGAGGGGAAAACTCGGAGTGTTGCCAGCACGCCTTTTAGCCCGTTGGATGGGCTACAGACCGTGGAATGTAAGCCGGGTGTGCAGCCGGCTGTGTGGCGCATGCGGGATGGGTTGCTTTCGTTTTCAACCATTCGTGGTCTCATTGCGATCGATCCCGGCCACACGCAATTGAAAATGGATCCCCCGCCTGTCGTGATTGAAAGCGTCGCCATCGACGGCCGCAGCCAAAGTCTCGCCAAGATGCGCGAACTCGCGCCGGGCGATGAAAATCTGGAATTCCGCTATACCGCACTAAGTTTTCGTGCGCCGCAACGCATCACGTTCCGCTACAAACTGGAGGGCTTCGATCGCGATTGGGTGGACGCGGGCACTCGGCGCCAGGCGTTTTATACGAACCTGCGCCCCCGAGATTACCGTTTTCGTGTCAGCGCGTGCAACGCTGATGGCACCTGCAATGAAGCGGGGACCTCGGTCGCGTTTATTTTGCCGGCGCGCTTCTATCAGCAGACCTGGTTTTATGCCGCGTGCCTGGTATCGCTCGGGCTGCTGGGATGGCTGGCCTATGGTTTTCGCATTCAGCATATCCAGCGGCAGTTCGGGGCGATTCTTGCGGAGCGAAGCCGCATCGCGCGCGAGTTGCACGACACATTGCTGCAGGGATTTTCGGGCGTCACGATGGAGATGCAAGCCTTGGCTGGCCGGCTGCCCGAAGCTCCGCGCGAAGCTTTGCGAGAGATTATCCACGATGCGGCAAATTGTCTGACCGAAGCCCGGCGCTCGGTTTCTGAATTACGAAACCATCGGGGACAAAGTCCGGGCCTGGCAGCGGAGCTCGACGCAAGCGCCCGTCAGTTGACCCTGCCAAGCGACGCGCGTTTGAAGATTCTCATCGAGCGGACGCCCCAGCAGTTGCCGGCGTATGTGGAATACAATCTCTTGCGAATCGCGCAGGAAGCCATCACCAATGCAGTGAAACATGCGAGTGCGCGGACCATCGAAGTTACTCTACAGCTGCTGCCTGGCGTGCTGCGGATTGCGGTGCAAGACGATGGATCCGGCTTCCTGCCACAAGCGCCAGCGGCTGATCACTTCGGGTTGGTCGGAATGAAAGAGCGGGCCAAAGAAATTGGAGCGGTATTCAGCGTGAAGAGCGAGCCGCACATGGGCACGACGATCGTAGTGGATTTCCCGGTTAGAAATTCGGGGCCCCAGACGAAAAGCAATGACCCGCTCCGGCGGGGTGATCGGCAAAGTATCAAGGCGGAATTTTAAATGGAGACTGTGGAGTTAGGATCTGTCATTCGGGTGTTGTGCGTGGACGACCATCCGATCGTGCGCAAAGGGATTGCATCCTTGTTAGCTAACGAAAGCGACTTGAAACTCGTCGCTGAGGCTACGAGCGGACGCGAGGCTGTGGAACTGCATCGCGCTTTGCAGCCCGACGTGACGTTAATGGATCTCAAACTGCCCGATCTGGATGGCGTGAGCGCCACCAAACTGATTCGTGAAGAATCCCCACAAGCGCGCATCATCGCCCTGACGAGTTACGACGGAGACCAGGAGGTTTACCGGGCGCTGGAAGCGGGTGCACGGGGTTATTTACTGAAAGAAATGGTTCACACCGACGTGCTGCGCGCCATTCGCGTCGTGCATTCAGGAAAGCGGCTGATTCCGCCCGAAGTGGCCGAGCGGCTGAGCGAATATTTTCCGCAGATCGTGCTCACCGAGCGCGAAGTGCAGGTGCTTTCGTTTGTCGCAAAAGGAATGGCGAACAAAGACATCGCCTTCCGGCTGGGCACGGCGAGCGGAACCATCAAGATGCACGTGCAGAATATTTTGAGCAAACTCGGCGCGGCCGACCGCACGCACGCCGTGACTATTGCGCTAGAGCGCGGGATACTGCATTTGAACTGGTAGCCGGTTCATGGCATCCGAATAATGTTGTCGCCGTAAACTTCCAGAATCGACCATACATTCGTGATGCGGAACAGATCCCTGACCTTCTGGCTCAGATTGATCAAGATAAGCGTGCAGCCGGACGCCTTGGCCGACACATACAGGCCCACGATGGTTCCCAAACCCATGCTGTCCATCTGAGTGAGCTCGGTTAAGTCGAGGATGATTTTCTTGGTTTGCGGGATGAGCCGCTTCACCTCGTCGCGAAGAATACTGGTGAGTCCGGCAGTCAGCTTACCGGTGCAATGCACGATGGTTGCGTCGCCTTCAACGTAAGTGCGAAGGGTTAATAGAGGGGCTGCTGCATCGGCTGAACCTGCTGACATGAGTACACTCCTATGGCGAACCATTGTATCCGAGCCGGGCCGGGCGCCGCGTTACACTTGCGGAATGGTGGATCTTCGACCGTTGCTCACAATTGCGGCCCTGGATGTCGCGGCGGCCATGAGCCCTGGTCCGGCTTTTCTCCTGGTAAGCCGTACAGCGGCGGGGTCAACACGGCGATGGCATTATTGACCGCCGGGGCACGGCTAGCGCTTCGGTGATTTGGGCCGCCGCCGCGTTGCTTGGCGTGCAGGTGATTCTGATTAGGGCGGCAAGCATTTACCACGTGCTGCAATTCCTCGGCAGATTGTACCTCTGCTATATCGGAATCTCTATCTGGCGCGGAGCGAGCGCGCCGTTGCCGATAGTGATACCGGCGGACGTCGCGGAACGCCGTTCCTATGGACGCGCGCTGCTGCTCGGCCTTTCGAATCCCAAGATTATCGTCTTTTTCGGAACCATCTTCACCACGGCGTTCGATCCATCGGCCCCCGCGGCATTCAAATGGGCCGCGTTGCTGGTGGTAACAATTATCGAGACCACCTAGTACACAAGCCTGGCAACGCTGTTCGGCATATCGCCCATTCAACGCTCGTACCGAAAGATGAAAAAGGCGCTGGAACGAACCTTCGGAAGCCTGATGTTTTTGTTCGGGGGCCGGCTGACATGGTCTAGCGTGCAGCCGCACTAAAGATATCTATTTTGCAGGCCCTGCGATCACATCGTACGGGCGCATCATTTCGTTATCTTCGTGTTCCAGCACGTGGCAGTGCCACACGTACCGGCCGAGATAACCTTCGAATCGAACGATGATCCGGGTCACCATCTTGGGGTCGGCGCGCACGGTATCTTTCCAGCCGGCTTCCTCGGGCGCAGGAGGCGTGACGGGTCCGGTATATCGAATTTCCCCGGAGTTCTGATAGAAGAACGGCTCAAAGCGGCGGCGATCCAGAATCTGAAAGCGAACCATGTGCAGGTGAATGGGATGCGAATCGTCGGTGGTATTGATGAAGCTCCAGATCTCGATGCTATCGAGAGCTGGATTCTCGGTGACAGGCATGTGCCAAGGCGTATTGTTCAATAGCATGGACATGGATTCGCCCTTCATCGTCTCCTTTTCGATTAATGCCAGCGGGCGCGTTTTGATGGCGGCGGATTCTGATATTTTCGGTACTGGACGAAGCGTGGCCGGCAGCGCGCTGGCGTCGGAAGATTTCGTCTGGCCGACGCGGAATTGCATTACTAGAAACGAATCGTTTTGCAGAACGATTTGCTGGCCGGCCTGATCGGAGAAATCAATCACCACATCGGAGCGTTCGCCGGGCGCAAGAAGTGAGCGATCGAGCGGAACTGGCGTCGGCAGCAAACCCTGGTCCGTGCCGATTTGATGAAAGTCTTGTCCATTGGATAAGGACAAATGCAAGAAGCGTCCATTCGAGGCATTCAGTACACGGAAGCGATATTTGCGCGGCTCCACGTTCAGGAACGGAAATGCTTTTCCATTGACCACCATGACATCGCCAAATACTTCGGGAACCCACGGCCGCGCGGGGTCGCCTGATACCGGATAGTCAAGCTGCCCGTCTTGCTTGAGCAGGCGATCGTAGATGACGAGTGGAATTTCGAAAGGGCCCTTGGGAAGATTCAGTGCGTCTTCGAAATCGTCGCGAATGAGGAAGAGCCCAAACATGCCCGCATAAATGTTTAGCCGATTGATGCCCATGGTATGGTCGTGATACCAAAGCGCCGCTGCCTCCTGGGCGTTGGGATAGAAGTAAGTCCGCGATTTTCCCGGAACGTACCAATCCTCTGGATACCCGTCGCTTTCGGGCGGAGCCTTGGCTCCGTGGACGTGAACCACGCCGCGCACTTCGGGCGTAGAGCTTTCCGCCCCATGCAGGCTGTGGTCAATCGGCAGGAAATGTTTGGTGGGCAGATCGTTCGGCCATTCGATCAGCAGCCCTTGTCCGCCGCGGGTTTCAAACGTCGGACCAGGCGACGATGAGCCGTAGCACCATAGACGCGCGGCGGGAAGATCGCGATGCAATTTGTACTCCACCTGTCGCATCGGTACTCGGAAATACGGGACCTTGCCGGAAGAACTGCCGGGCCAGGGCCGCAGGCCGAGAGGCTTGGTAATTTCCGGAATGGGCAGAGGATCGACAAACTTGGCGAGCGTGTTGGGATTCAGACCAGGAGCCGCGGAAGCCCTTCGAGCGGCGAGCGCTGTCAAACAGGTGGCATGGCGAACGAAGGTCCGGCGGCTGATCATTCCGAAGCTCAAATAAATTTTAACCGCGCGCCGGAAGCTATCGACGCGCGGTTTTGCTAGGCGAAATGCGACTGCTGTGTTACCGAGTGCTGGCGGAGGACCGCACGGAGTGCTGACGCAGCGCCGACTGCCGCGAAGCCGCCTGCGCGGGATTTAGCGGTTCGCCACTTGTTTCCGACAACGTGAACGCCGCCGTGTTCGGCGCTGTGTCGAAGTTGAACATATTGTCCAAGGGACCCGCGATCGCATCGAAAGAGCCCGCGATTCGCTCTCCGTTGAGCCAGTTGTCTTCGACGAATCGAAGAATGGAGCTTTGATCGGTGATGGTGTGATCGACGAAGTTCGATTTCGCATAGGGCGAGATCACCAGTAAAGGAAGCCGCGGGCCATATCCGCAGCGACCCTGGGCGTGGCCGGTTCCGGCGACGCCGGGAAGAGCTTGGTCGGCCGAACCGCAGGCGCCGTTTCCAGTAATCATATCGGCGCTGGTTGCGGACTGATTCACCAGAGGCGGCATCTGGTGATCGTACCAGCCGTCCGAATCGTCATAGGCGATCACCACAGCCGTGGACGACCAGGCGGGTTGGCTTTGCAGAAAATTGATCACATGCACCACGAACTGTTGTTCGTCGATGGGATCGGAGTATCCAGCATGGCCATCCTGGAATCCTGGAGCCTTCAGATAGCTAACGGCCGGGAAGTTATTGTTGTTTACCGCCGTGTAGAAGTCGTTGATGTCGTATTGATGATTCGCGGCGTCGCCGGCGTGGCCGATCATAGCCACGGAAGTGGGGCGCGCGTGAGTGGGATTCGCGGTTGATTTGTAATATTGGAAAGGCTGATGGTGCGGAATATAGTCGGCTTTCTTGGTGTTGGCGATCAAGGACGTGGTGCTCCGCGAGCAACCGGTGGACCCGTTGGGATTGGTCACGGTGAGATCGAAGCCGCCTTCGAAGAATCCCCAACTCACACCCGCGACGTTGAGCAGATCGCCGATGTTCTTTCCGCTCATGCTGAATGTTTCGCCGGTGGTGGTGGAACAAACGTCGCCCGCCGGATCGGCGTCGCTAATGTCGGTCATTCCTCCCAAACCGTCCTCGATCAACGCTCCGGTCCCATTCGTGTTATTGATAACGCCGTCGAGTTGGCCGGAAATCAGATTGAGTGCGCCGTCGGTGGAAGGTCCAAAGTTGGTGCCGTACGAGTTATCGCTCATGGCGTAATGTTGAGCATAATTCCAAAAAGCCGTCACGGTGTTGCCATCGTAATAACCCATCACCAGACCGGTAGTGGAGCCTTGAGGAATGTTGCTCGGCGGTGGACCCGCGGTCCCGGTGGCCATGGGATACAAATCCACCAGCCCAGCGTGATAGGCGATCTGTTCGGCGGTGTAATCGTGATCCTGGTCAGCGGTGGCGGCCTGCGATCGGTCCAGGCGGAATGGCGCCGCTGCGCCCGATCCATTGGCCGTATTGGCTAGCGTCGCGCTGCCGCTGAGAATCGCGGGACTAAATCCGTTCACGCTGGGCGTGTTGGCAAATGCGTAAAACGCGGGTTCGCCTTCCGGGTTACTGGCAAACGGATAGGTGCCGAAGTAATGATCGAACGAAATGTTTTCTTGGAAGATCACCACCAGGTGTTGAATGGGAGATGCTGCGCCGGCGGTGGGGGCAGGTGTTTGAGCACTGGCCGGGCTCAGCCCCATCAGTGTCCCGGCAATCAAAGCTTCGCCGAGGAAAGTTAACACACGTGTTCTCATATTTTCCCTCTTCTGTCTCATTGCTTGAAAGTCTTCCTCGCGGTGCTTTGAGGTTGAACGCTTGAGTGTAAGCGCGCCATGTGAACCGCGAATGAACGGCCGGTGAAAGACTGGTAAGAGGTTCGTTTCAGATTGGTTATCGCGCCGCCGCCTTATCGGGACGCCTTGCGCTGGCCGCTGGACTCGCGATATCCTGCCGTTGTCCGGAGGTCCAATCAATGAAGACATCGTCCGTCAGAACTGTATCGAGGGCTTTGGTTGTGTTCGGCCTGGCACTGGGCGCCCTACCCGCGCTGGCTCACCATTCTTTCGCCGCCGAGTATGACGACACCAAGCCAATAAAGGTGGCGGGTGTGGTGACGAAAGTGGAGTGGATGAATCCGCACATCTGGTTTTATGTCGACGAGAAGAGTTCCGATGGCACCCTGCATCACTGGGCTTTCTCCGGTGGCGCGCCTGGCCAATTAATGCGCCGAGGGATCAATAAAGATGTGATTCAGCCCGGCATGATGATCAACGTGGAAGGCTTCCGCGCCAAAGACGGATCGGACAACGCCAACGGAACCAAGGTGACGTTCCCCGATGGCCGTCAAGTATTCACTACTAGCGGGGAACCGGGCCAGCCGGAAACCAAGCGCGACAGTAAGAACTGACGCTCGCGGAGGAAACATGATCAGAAAAACGTCTGCTGAACGAATAGGAAGCCGCATCGCATTTGGCGCATTGCTGGCTGGCTTGGTTCTATCACCCGCGCGCTTGCAGCCGCAGAACGCTAAGGCTTCCAATTCCAAAGGAATGCCGCGAACCGCCGACGGCAAGCCCGACTTCAGCGGCGTGTACGAATGGCCGAAATCGAACGGCGGCGATCGCTGCAAATGCTCCGCCACGGTGTTCGATCACAGCAAGTTTGCGCCGTTCAAACCCGGCGGCATGCCGTTCTTTGAACCGCCCACCGGCGATCCGCGCCACGACGAGCCGCGCGAGTTTTGCATGCCTGCTGGATTTCCATCGGGGATGCTGTCAGCCAATGCAGTGCAGTTCGTGCAGAACAAGAACTATCTGGTGATCGTGCACGAGTTTCAACGCATGACGCGCATCATTCCTCTGGACGGGCGTCCGCACCGCAGCGGGATTGAGGCGACGTTCCTGGGCGATCCGGTGGGGCACTGGGAAGGCGACACGCTGGTGGTGGAAAGCACCAACTTCAAGCGCTGGGGCTTGGACGATTATTACTACACCGACAAGAACCAGTACCGCATGCATAGCGACGCCCTGCGAACGGTGGAACACATCCGCTGGCTGGACGACAAGACGCTTTCCTACCAACTCACCATTGACGATCCGAAAGTTTTCACCGCGCCGTGGACGCAGGACTTCACCATGGCCTTGCACCCCGATTGGGATGCGGCCGGGCTGTACGAATACTTCTGCGAAGAGAATAATCGCTGCCCTGGCGGGAAGTGCAAGGGCGAGTAGCGATCGTACACATCACATATTTTTCAACAGGAGCAATATATGAAGACCCGTAAGCTGGGAGGGTCAGGTCTGGACGTCTCCCCCATTTGTCTGGGCGGAAACGTTTTTGGATGGACCGCGGATGAAGCGGCGTCGTTCGCTATTTTGGACGCGTTTGTGGGCGCTGGATTTAATTTCGTAGACACTGCCGACGTGTATTCGCGCTGGGTTCCCGGCCACAAAGGCGGCGAGTCCGAGACTGTGCTCGGCAATTGGTTCAAGCGCAGCGGCAACCGGAAGAAAGTGATTCTGGCTACCAAGGTGGGCATCGAACTGGCGCCCGACAAGAAGGGACTTTCGAAAGCGTACATCCTTCGCGAGGTGGAAGATTCTCTGCAGCGCCTGCAAACGGATTACATCGACCTGTATCAATCGCACATCGATGACGCAACGGTGCCGTTAGAGGAAACGCTCGGCGCTTATGATCAATTGATCAAGCAGGGCAAGGTTCGCGCCATCGGTGCTTCGAATTACCGGGCCGAGCGCCTGGCGGAAGCGTTGGAAATAAGTAAGCAACACGGATTGCCGCGATACGAGTGTCTACAACCGCATTACAACTTGTACGAACGGGCGGCATACGAGCAAGACCTGGAGCCATTGTGCGTAAAGGAAGGCATCGGGGTGATTCCTTATTTCGCGCTGGCGAGCGGATTTCTCACCGGCAAGTACCGGGCTGAGAGCGATTTCTCCAAAGGGCCGCGCGGGCAGATGGTGAAGAAGTATCTGGACGATCGTGGACGGCGGATTCTGGCAGCATTGGATGAAGTGGCGGCGAAGCTTCACTCGACGCAGGGCAAGGTGGCGATTGCGTGGTTGATCGCGCGGCCCAGTATCAGCTCTCCGATCGCGAGCGCAACCAACGTTGAACAATTGAAGGATCTGGTGGATGCGGCGAGCCTGCAATTAGATCCGGATTCGATTAAGACATTGAACGACGCTAGCGCTTACTGATCCACGCACACCTTAGGAGTACCGGTACAATTTGCATACTAGAAGTGTCCTCATTTGGGACTTCCGATGTTATACTTTTGGTACTTTCAGGCCAGATCCGTCATTTTTTGCGGCCGAGTCTGGGAGTTCATCTTAAGTTTTCGGTGGGAGAACATGAAGCGTTTAGCATTACTTATCCTTGCTGCAGGGGCCTTCGCCAGTATGGCTTTTGCAAGTGCGATTGACATTACTTTGCACTCATCCGGCGACCCATTTATCAACCTGAGCACCATTCTCAATCAATGGGGCACACCTGGCACTAATGGAACCACCTTCACTATACCCGGCGTGGGAACCGACGAATTCGGCGCCCTGGATCTTAAAAATGATGGTGCACCAATCTCTTCTATCGAAATATTCGCCTACGGTAAGGTCGGCACCAGCACCTACACACCTTCCTGCACGGATGGCAGCGGATACAACACCACATTCACTTGTTCGGCACCCGCCGCCCAGGCGGCTGGCAGCACGATTTCGCAGAGTTCTCCGATCGTTTGGACGTTTACCGCGGATGCGCTTGCGAACGATATATCGAACGGTACCGAGTTCAGGTTGGTGGACACATCGAGTGACTCAGGAACCGCTATGTTCTATGAAATCATGGTTACTACTACTCCTGAGCCCACGACCATTCCGTTTCTCGCAGGCGGACTGATTTTGATGGGCTGGGCGTTTTGGCGAAAGCTGAATCGCGTGAGCTAGTTCTTAGGTTTTCTTCGCGTCGCAACCAACACCGATCCGTTACCGCGGATCGGTGTTTTGCTGTGGGTGCCTGATTTCGACCGTCTCGTTCGCGACCTTCTGGTATTCTTATCGCTGACAAATGACGGCACCCGAGTTGCAATTCGCGTTCGAGATTGAAGTCGAGGTCGGCGCACCGCTTGACTTCGGACAGACGCAGAGTGGTCATAGACGCGTGGTACCTATTCAAGGAGGGCGCGTCTCAGGCCCGCGATTGCAAGGCCGGGTTTTGCAAGGCGGAGCGGATTGGCAGATCCTGCGTTCGGATGGCGCAGCCGATCTGGAGGCGCGCTACACCATTCGCACCGACGATGGCGCGCTGATCTCCGTAGTGAATCGCGGCGTCCGGCACGGGCCAGCCGATGTACTGGCGCGTATGAACCGGGGCGAGCGTGTGGAACCGGGATCGTACTATTTCCGCTCGGTCGCAACATTTGAAACCAGCGCCGCGGAGTGTGACTGGCTGACGCGCGCCATCCTGCTGGGCGTCGGCGAACGATACCCGGACAAAGTAGCAATCAAATTCTGGGAAGTCGCTTGACTCGCGTCGCTCTTGTTACGGGCGCCGGCAGCGGGATCGGCCGCGCGGTGAGTTTGGCCTTCCATTCGGCTGGATACTCGGTAGTGCTGGCTGGACGCCGCGCTTCCGAACTGGAGCGAACCGCCGCAATGGGCGGGAGCGCCGGCGCGCCGATCTTGGTGGTCCCGAGCGATATTACACAGCCGGACGCAGTGACCGCGTTGTTTGATCGAACCGAGGAAGCTTTTGGGCGGCTGGATGTTCTGTTCAACAACGCGGGCACGAACGCGCCTGCGGTCCCGATGGAAGATCTCAGTTTTGAGCAGTGGAGCGCCGTAGTGGCCGTCAACTTGACCGGTTCTTTTCTTTGCGCGCAGCACGCCATCCGGCTGATGAAGTCGCAGCAGCCGCGCGGAGGGCGAATTATTAATAACGGATCCATTTCGGCACATGCACCGCGCCCCAACTCCGCGCCTTATACCGCGACCAAGCACGCCATCACCGGGCTGACGAAAAGCATTTCGCTCGACGGCCGGAAGTACGATATCGCCTGCGGGCAGATCGATATCGGCAACGCCGTGACGGAGATGACCGAGCGCATGACCGCAGGCGTCTTGCAGGCCGATGGGACGAAAGCGCCCGAGCCTCGCATGGATGTGAAACTCGTTGCCGATGCGGTTCTTTATATGGCCAATCTGCCGCTAGAGGCGAACGTGCAGTTCATGACGGTGATGGCGACGAAGATGCCGTTCGTCGGGCGGGGGTAAGGTAGCTTCTTAATTCACCTTTTCGCTGTGTGATATATCAAAAGTTCAGATGAGTGAAGGGCGAATCTCTGGTCCAACTGTCAAAACAGGCGTTGCAATTTTCTTGTAAAACTCAACGGAATCTGAGAGATCAGAAACTTGACACCGCTGTTCGTCGCCTGTCATACTGCCTTTGCAATGGGCGCACATGCCGTAACAGGTACAGCTACGTCCGTGTCGGACGCGGCATGGAAAGCGATTGAAGGCGGGTACGATTTACAAGTTCACGTCGCACCGGATGTGATTGAGCGTCGCATTGACGACATCGATCTGGCGCACGAATTTTTGAAGCGCGGCCTCAAGGGATTCGTTCTGAAGTCGCACTACTTTCCCACCGCGGAACGGGCCAAGGTGGTCTCGAAAGCCGTGCCGGGAATCCAAGCCTTCGGCGCCATCACGTTGAATCACAGCGTTGGTGGATTGAACCCCGTGGCTGTTGAATTATCCGGCCGCTCGGGCGCGAAAATGGTTTGGATGCCCACCGTGGATGCTGCGAACGAAACCGCCGGCCGCGTGGATGGGCCAAGCACCAAGCTGCCGTTCTGGGCGAAGATCCAGCGCGAACTCGCGGCTACAGGAATCGCGCCGCCGCCGTTAACGGTGTTGGATGACAAAGGTAATTTGAACGAAGCTGCTCGTAGATGTCTCGAGATTATTGGCAATCACAACATGATCATGGCCACCGGGCATCTGGGGCGTAAAGAGATTTTCGCGTTGGTGCGCGGCGCGCGCGAAATGAAGCTGCAGCGCGTGCTGGTGACGCACGCCGAGTTCCCCTCGCAGAATCTGACAGCCGACGAGCAGGCCGAACTGGCCAAAGAAGGTGCGTTGATCGAGCATTGCTTCACCACCATGCATACCGGCAAGGCGCCCTGGGACGAAGTGATGGTGAGTATCCGCAAAGCGGGTCCGGAGCACTGTGTTCTTTCCACCGACCTCGGTCAGACCATCAATCCGCCGGTGTCCGACGGCTTCGCGATGTTCGCTCAGACTCTGATGGACGGCGGATTCTCGGCCGCCGACATCAAGCGCATGGCTGTGACAAATCCCAGCGCGCTTGTGAACTAAAGGTTTCGATCTCATATGGATTCTCAAAAAACCGTTCTGGTGGTGAGTGCCCATGCGGCCGATTTCGTGTGGCGCGCGGGCGGAGCAATCGCGTTGTACGCGCAGAAGGGTTACCGCGTACGGATTTTGTGCTTGTCGTTCGGCGAACGCGGCGAATCCGAGCGATTGTGGAAAAAAGAAGGCATGACGGTAGAGTGCGTGAAGCAGGAGCGGCAGAAGGAATCGGAGCGCGCGGCCGGGATTTTGGGCGCTGAGATCCGTTTCTTCGATTCCGGCGATTATCCCATCAAGGCTTCCGAAGAGACCATTCATGAAATGGTGGTGGAGTTTCGCAAGCTGCAGCCGGAAGTAGTGCTGACGCACTCCTACGAAGATCCTTATAATCCCGACCATCCTTACGCCAACATGCTTACTCTGCAAACGCGTGTGTATGCGCAGGCAGCGGGTTATCCAGCTGAGGGCAAGCAACTGGGCGCGCCGCCGGTGTTCATCTTTGAGCCGCACCAGCCTGAGCAGTGCGAGTTTAAGCCGCAAGTGCTGCTCGACATCACGCCGGTGTACGAGATCAAAGAGAAAGCCATGGAGTCGATGGAAGCCCAGGAGCACCTGTGGAATTACTATCGCGACTTGGCGAAGCGCCGCGGGACGCAAGCCGTCCGTAACTCCGGAAAAAAAGGAATCAAGTACGCCGAGGCGTATCAAAGGGTTTATCCGCAGGTGGCCAGCGAATTCTCCTGAGTGGTAATTAAGAATGCCCCACAAGGTGGTCCGCAAGATCTCGCGTCCCGATGCTGAGGCCGTCAAATTGCTCGGAGAACTGGGCGTGGCCACGGTGCATGAAGCACAAGGCCGCACCGGCCTGATGCTGCCTTACATGCGCCCCATCTATCTCTCGGCCAGAGTCTCAGGACCGGCGGTCACAGTATCGTGCCACCCGGGCGACAACCTGATGATCCACGCCGCTGTCGAGTTCTGCAAACCGGGCGACGTTTTGGTGGTGGTGACGCATTCGGAATCCACTGATGGTATGTTCGGCGAGCTGCTTGGAACGTCCTGCCAGACGCACGGCGTGGTGGGATTGATTATAGACGCGGGTGTTCGTGATACCAGCGAGCTCACTGAAATGAAGTTTCCGGTGTGGGCCAAGGCGATTTCTGCACAAGGCACGGTGAAGGCGAGCCCCGGATCTGTGAACGTCCCCGTAGTGTGCGCGGGTGCACTGGTGAATCCGGGGGACGTGATCGCCGGTGATGCCGACGGCGTTGTGGTGGTTCCGCGCGCCCACGCGGCCGAGGTTGCCAAAGCCGGCCAGCAGCGCATCGCCAAGGAACAGAAAACGCGCGAGCGTCTTGCCAAAGGCGAGTTGGGTGTCGATTTTTATGGTCTCCGTGCC
>Ga0210383_10001442_pt1 | contig 21756 bp, 47 predicted proteins | sample IncBWC14OmetaG_FD_160072 | JGI IMG/M metagenome (GOLD analysis project Ga0210383, IMG submission 160072) | Forest soil microbial communities from Barre Woods Harvard Forest LTER site, Petersham, Massachusetts, United States - Inc-BW-C-14-O ... | reverse complement strand
ATCACCGGACGGTCAACACGCCGTGAGCTACCAGCCCGCACCCCGCCGCCAAGCGCCGCTCCCCGACAAGATCGTCGAGCCACCCGCCGAGCTCGGCATGGGCGAGACCGGCCGCGACCTCTACGCCGCGACACCGACGATGGCGGCGCTCGACCCCGAGAACGACTTCTCCTGGGCCAAGTTCCTCGCCGCCCTGTCCGAGCTGCTCGACGTGATCGCCGTGATGGTCCGCGACGACGCCGACGGCAACGAGGGGTGGACCGCGCTCGCCAGCCCGACCCGCTGCCCCGAACCGTTCCTCCGGGTCCTCGCCCAGTGGGCCGGGATCCGCCGCTGGGACGCCCTCGACCCGCCCGACCTCCGCGCGCTGATCGGCCCGCGCGCCCCCGGCCTCTGGCGAGGCACCCGCGAAGCGATGATCGCCGCCGTCCGCCGGTTCTACCCGCCCCACCAATTCGACCCGAGCTGGATCTACTTCGAGGAGCGCGCCGACGGCGACCCCTACCTGCTCCGGGTCTTCACGTTCGACTTCATCGAACACGACGAGGCCGGCGTCCGCGCCGCGCTCCAGGCCAACAAGCCCGCAGGCCTCAACCTCATCTACGAGGTGAGACACGGCCAGACCTGGGGGATGCTCCGCGACAGCGGCCTCCCCTGGGGCGAGCTCGAGGGCGCCTACGGGACCTGGGCTGGCGTGCTCGACGGCCAGCCGACACAAAGCACCGAGGAGGAGGCGTGATGCCCGACGAGACCCCCGGCCAGCGCCAGGAGCAGGACAACCGGCCAGCGCGCGAGACCCCGAACTACAAGCTCCCCGTCCCAGGCGACGCCGGGCCCGCCGACTACGTCGAGGACACGGGTCGCCTCGCCGACCGCCTCGACGAGCTCGGGGCGATGTTCTTCCCCGGCGACTACCGGTTCAGCGGGTCCCGCCGCGAGCGGCCCGGCTGGCTGCTGTGCGACGGTCGCGAGATCCGCCGCGATCTCTACCCCGACCTGTTCGACGAGATCGGCGAGGACCACGGCGCCGGGGACGGCCAGGAGACCTTCAACCTCCCCAACTTCCTCGACGGCCGGTTCCCGATGGGCCTCCCGGCAGCGAGGCTCGGCGAGCGCGGCGGCGCCGCAACGGTCGTCCTCTCTGGCGCCGAGATGCCCTACCACGCCCACGGCGGCACGACCCACGCCGCCGACCGGAGCCTCGACCACGCGCACGCCGTCCCCGCCGGGTACGCCCCGATGAACATGTGGACCGCCGGCGGCGACATTCACCAGGGCGCGTTCAACTTCTCCGTGCCCGGCCACAGCTCCGGCTTCGACCGCCAGATCGACCACCTCCACGGCATCACCCCCGAGGGCGGCAACGCCCCGCACAACAACCTGCCGCCCTACGTCGGCGTCAACGTGTTCATCAAGACCTGAGAGGAGCCAGATGGCCACCGAATCCAGAGCCGAACTGCCCGCCGGCGACTTCACCTACACGATCGTCATCGGCGGCACCGTCGCGACCTACGAGGAGCTGGTCGACCTCGTCGCCCAGTGGGAGCTCCACCCCGGCGCGCAGATCCTCGGCGCGACGATGGCAAAGTCGCCGCCGCTGGGCACGCTCCCGTACGTCGTGCCCGAGGACCGCCACCCCCGCCTCGACGCCACCCCGCGCGAGCCGTGAGGAACCGGGACTTCGCCGGCGTCGCCGCCGTCGTCCTCGCAACGGGCGTGGTGCTCGCGGTCGTCGTCGCGACGGCCGGGGCGGCGATCTCCCACCGGGAATTCAGCCCCGACGAGACCACGCTCCTGTCGACCGTGCTCGGTGCTGCAATTGGCGCCGTGGCCACGTACCTCGGCACCCACGGGCGCCACCCCGAGGCGCCGCCCTACCCGACCCAGGAGGACCCAGCGATGACCACCGAGACCCCGCCCACGCCGCCCGAGCGCGACGAGCCGCTCGAGGCCGAGCCCACGCCGGCGCCGCCGGACGAGGAGTCAGACCAGCAGGCCCAGCAGGAGCCGACCCCGCCCGAGTCCGAGGAGGAGGAGCTCGAGGCCATGACGGGCGGGAAGGACCCGGCCGATCTCTGATGGCCGCGCAACCACGCATCGTCTCCCGCTCCCAATGGGGCGCGCGGACGTCGATCCCCGGCGGCCGCGGCGTCGCGCACTCACAGCGCCGGTTCTTCGTCGTCCACTGGCCCGTGATGAGCGCCCGAGACCCCTACCAGTGGTGCCGCGACATCGAGTCGATCCACCGCAACCAGGGGTACGCCGCCGCCCCCGGCTACAACTTCCTGGTCGCCCAGGACGGCCAGATCATGGAGGGCGCCGGGCTGACCAACCGCGGGATCCACTGCCCGGACCGGAATACCGACGGCTTCGGCGTCTGCATGCTGCAGCCGTCGACGGCTGGCGGGACCCCGACCGCCGCCGTTTCGCAGGCGGCCAAGAATTCGAGTCGCGCGCTCTACGACTGGCTGTGCTCCGTCACCGGCCGCACCCTGACCCGGACCTGGCACGGCGCGCACTTCGCCACCGCCTGCCCCGGCCCGGACCTCCGCGCGTGGGTCCAGGCGGGGATGCCCGCGACCGGCGGAGCACCCGGTGGACCCTCTCCCGAACCGTCACCCCCGGAGGTAGTCGAAATGATGGCATCGGCCCTAGCCGAAGATGGGACCCTGCACGTCTGGACCGTTGGACCGGCCCGCGAGACCGCGTGGCTGACGTTCCAGAAGCCCAACCAGAACGCGTGGTGGGGCGGGGAGGCCGGGAAGCGCCTCGCTGGCTTCTTCAAGTTCGCCGACGCGCCCAAGGGCCGCACGATCCGCGGGATCACCAGCGAGGTCGCCGCCAACGGCAACCTCCACTTCTTCATGACCCTCGACAACGGCGACGTCCACTACCGCTGGCAGGGGAAGGGCCGCGACGATTGGTCGAACCTCTCGCTGTTCGCCCCGTGGGGCTAGCGCCCTAGCCCCGATTTGCCGAGAGGCGAGCGGTCGCCGCCGCCCAGAGCTCGACCGGCTCGACCTCGAGCGCGTCGGCGTAGGCGACGACGAACGCGTCCGGGTCAGACGGCCAGTGCGTCCCCTTCTCGAACCGCGAGATCGTCGACTCTGACACCCCGACCCGCCCGTCGCCCTTGCGCACCCGCACCGCGATGTGCGCGTAGGTGAGCGCGGCGCCCATCCGCGCGGTCTTCAGCACGTCTACGAGGTGCGGGAGCAACAACTCATGCACGTCTGGGACCTCCATCTTCTTCCGGGGTCGACCGGCCTGCCCGCCGGCGACTGACGCAAGGATAGGTCACCTGCGGGACGCGCACAATTCTGGTGCATGCACGCCCCGCAGTTGGAGGCCAGCATGTGTCAGAGCCATTACCAAGAGAGTTCTCATCTACCCAGACTGACCGTGCGTGACACGCATGCGCGCCGCGCGTAGAGTTGCGCAACCGCAGCTCGCCCACGAGGGAAGGGGAGACCGGGCACCGGGCGGCGCACCCCTGCCCGGGAGGCGCCGCCCATATTCGGGGCCTTCCTATCGCGCGGCGGGCTGCGGACGGGGGGAGCCACCGTGTAGGGCCGAGGACCGGAGGTAGCAATGGGAAGGTTTGGGCAACCCGACGATTCGTCGTCCGTTGGCACGCGCCGACACTGGGTCGAGGTCGACGCCGAGCACCTGCGGACCGCGGCCAAGTTCCTGACCAGCGCGGATCGCAACGGCCGGGAGCTCCGCTGGATGTTCCCCGTCGAAATCCCGGTTCGGAAACAGCCGCAAATAGCGAACCCAGACGGGACGGTCCGGCAGTCTCGGACTTATGAAGATCGCCCGGACGTACAACCCTCCCGGACCGTGCAAGCGATCAGCGAAACGCCCTACAAGGCGCGCGTCGCGGCCCGGATCCGCACCGCCCGCAAGAACGCCGGCTTCACCCAGCAGACCCTCGGCGACCGGATCGGCAAGCGCCGCAACCACGTCAACGAGTGGGAGAACGGGAAGGTCACCCCGACGCTCGCGCACCTCGAGCTGATCGCCCAGGCGACCGGCGTCACGGTCGAGTGGCTTCTGGCCGAGGACACGCACCACCATGAGTGACGTCGCGTTCCTGGTGATCGTCCTCGGCCTCGCGATCGTGCTCCTCGCCGCGACAGTCGCCGGCCTCGTCGCGATCGCGCTGATCGCGATCCGCTGGCGCCGCGACGAGAGCGGCCTCGGCGACGAGGACGTCGCCAGCATCCTCGGGTACCCGATGTGGCCCGTCCACACCCCGCGCAACGGCTCGACGCATGAGTGACACCCCGGGCGACCTGGCGAGCATGGCCAGGCTCGCGCCCGGGGTCTACGACGACGGCAAGGGCGGCCTGCACCTCGAGGTCAACGAGCTGCTCGAGGCCAACGGCTTCGAGCCGACCCCCGAGAACATCCGCCGCCTCGACGACGAGATCAAGACGATCGCTGGCGCCTACGGCATCGACTACGTCGCCGAGGGATGAACGGCACCGACGTCACCCCCGTCCACCTCGGCACCGGCGAGGTCCTCGAGCGCCTCAACGAGCAGCCCGCCGACACCCTCGCCGAGGCCTTGCACCTCGTGCTCGAGCGGGAGGCCGAGGCCAAGCGGTGGGCCGACGCGCTCGCGGTCGAACTTCGCCGCCGCCTCGCGATCCGCCAGACCAAGCTCGCCGTGTTCGGCGAGTGGGAGGTCGAGGCCTCGACGAGCCGCGAGAGCGTCTGGGACGGCGACGAGCTCGAGGCGGCGCTCCAGCAGCTCGTCGACGAGGGCGTGGTCCGCGCCGCGGACGTCGCCGACGTGATCACCCGCGAGCCAGTCGTCGCGCGGAGCAAGGCCAAGGCGCTGCTCGCCCGCCTCACCGGCGACGCGCACGACGCCGTCCAGGCGACCTGCAGCTGGCGGGAGAAGCCCGGCAAGTTGACCGTCGTGCGATCGGTCCAACTGCCCGCGCCCGCGCCGCCGGACCCATCACCCGACGGCAGCGGGCGCACCCCTGACGCCGCGTCCGCCCCCGTGTCGGAACCGGCGCCCTCCCCAACCCTGACCCCCGAGGAGTTGTTCTCATGACCTCCACCGCGCTCGAGCGCGCCCACGACCCCGACGTCGCCCTCTTCGCCGGCGCCACCGCTGGCGAGATCATCGGCGCCGCGACCGACGCCGCCAACGAATTCATGGCGGTCGTCAAGGCCAAGAGGATGTCCCGCCGGATCGGCGACAACGATCACATCCAGATCGAGGCGTGGCAGACGATCGGAGCGCTGACCGGCGTGCTCGCCGACGACGGCGAGGTCACCGAGCTCCCCTGGCCCGCGATGGAGCCGATCGACCACGAGCCGCCCCCGCCCGGGCCCGAGCCCAGGCGCCGGGAGTCGGCCGAGTGGCAGACGTGGAAGGACGCCGACACCGTCCACCGCGCGTGGGCGCTGCACCGCGACATGCTCGCCGCCCGCGCGAGAGGCCTCGCGTTCGGCTTCAAGGCCTCCTTCCACGCGACCAAGAACGGCAACCCCGTCGGCTGGGGCGAGGGCCGCTGCACCCGCGGCGAGGCGAGCAAGGTCCATCAGGACGACTACGCGCTGTCGTCGATGGCCCAGACCCGCGGGCAGTCCCGCGCGCTCGGCGCCCCGCTGAAGTTCGTGGTCAAGCTCGCCGGATACGAGACGACGCCAGCGGAGGAGCTGGACGGCGCCACCGGTTCGAGCGCCCCCGCGGCGGGCGACGGCGCCCCCGTTCCGCCGTGGGGGCCAGTGGCCGACGACGCCGCCGAGAACGCCGCCGCCGAATCGGTCAAGCAGATCGGCGGCGTCGACGGCGCCCCGTTCATCCTGGCCATGGGCCAGTACTTCGACGGCGTCCCGCAGGCCTGCGTCGTGATGCTCCGCGGTCTCGCCCGGTACATCAGCGACGCTCGAGCGGCCGGCGGCGGCACGGCTGAGAATGCCCCGCCGCCAGCCGCGCAGTCTGCCTACCACAACCCGCCCGCGCCGACACCCGGAGAGGGGGCCCAGCCGTGAGCTTCGACGACTTCAAGACCGAGGACGGCGGCGAGCCCGTCGACGGCGAGCACACCGCGTGGCTCGAGCACGCCGTGGTCCGCGACACCCGCAACGGCAAGGCGATCAAGTGCGAGTGGCGGACCACCGACCTCGCCTACTACTGGGAGTCGTGGCACAACACGTCCGGCGGCGGGAAGGCCCGCACCCAGGACCTCCTCGGCAAGCTCGGGATCGACCTCGAGCAGCTGAGCGGCTGGGACGAGCTCGAGGACGAGCTCGCCCAGACCGAGGACCGCGCCTACATCGTCAAGGTCTCGCGCAACGGCAGCTTCGTGAACACCGCGATCGTCGAGCGCAGCACCGGGGTCCAGACCGACCTGCCGATCAACACCACCGGCCTCCCGGAGCCCCGCACCGCCGCACCTCCCCCCGGCCCCGCTGGCGGACTATTCGACGAGGCGTCCCCCGCGGCGCCCGTCCCCGCCGGCGGGATCTTCGACGACGACGACATCCCGTTCTGAGCCACGGGCGGTCCGGGACCATGCCCGAGGTGCGGCCAGGAGGCCGACGAGCTCCAGTTCTCGTTCGCCGCCGGACAGGTCGTGTGCGAGCGCTGCCACTGCCGCGCCGCGCCGCCCGCGAGCCCGGCGGCCAGGCGGTACCGGCGCCCGAAGCCACCGCCCCCGCCGAAGCCGAGCCGCTACGCGCAGCTCGTCGAGGACGTCCTGACCGTCCTGAAGCGCTCGAGCATGGAGGTCACCGGCTGGGAGTGGTCGATCGGCGGGCTCGGCACCGGAGAGGGCGTCTTCACCGGCTGGTGCCCGGTCTGCACCCGGGGACTCGTGACCTTCCAGCTGCTCAACACCGACCCGCCGCGCGCCCGCCTCGCCGGGTGCGACAACGGCTGCGTCCCTGAGCTGATCCGCGAGGCGATATGGCCCCAGCCGAACGAACCATCGACATCACCGCCGACGACGTCGACCGACGCAAGCGCCGACGAGACCTCGGGAAGGCCCGCCCCAAGGGCGTCCTCCCACGCCTCCCCGGAGGTCGCGACCTCGAGCAGCTCCGCGACTGGCTGAACCTCGCGTTCCGCCCAGGCGACGAGTACCGCGTCGATGTCTTCGAGCGCGCCGGGCGCCAGCGCGCCGACCCGTGCTCACTCACGTTCCGATCGGGCCGCGACACCGCGACCTACCGCTGGTCGTTGCAGTCGCAGCTGATCGGCCCGCAGCTGCGCGCCAACGTCCTCGCGATCACCGACGGCTGGTGTGACATGCCGCACCTCACCGGCTCGGAGCAGGACGACGTCTGGGCGGCGCTGGTCAAGCTCGGGAAAGTCATCAGCGAGGTCGACGACCGCGACGAGGCGCGCAAGTGGGTCCAGAACATCCTCGATGCCGCGAGCCCGCTGCGCGGGTACACGCTCGTCCCCGACGGTCGCCACGACGCGCTGATGGCGCTCCGCAACCACGGCGAGTTCAAGCGCCCCGACGCCGAGCTGTTCGTCCGCCCGAGCGAGGAGAACGGCCTACGGCGCCCCGTGCGGTTCGTCGATGAAAAGACCGGCGACCAGTTCATCCGCGCCGGGGAGACCATCACGTTCATTCGCTACGTCGCCGGGGAGCGCAACCTGCAGGGCTCGACCCTCCGGGCCCGGCTGGCCGAGATCGGCGTCGAGGCGGTCCGGTTCGAGCACCACCTCAACCCGCACCCGAAGGCGATCCTCTACCAGCTGCCCGCGGACCTCGTCGAGTACGTCGAGGCGGTCTCCCCGACCCCGGCGCGGAGCCCGAAGCAGCAGTCGCTGATCGACAACGAGAGAGCAAGCAGATGGCCCGCTTAGCCAGCAAGCAGCTCTCCCGCTCTCCCGCGTACACCCCAACTAGCTGTAAAGGAGAGATGACGGATGTCGACTTCTAGCCCCTTAACTCCTGGGGTACGCGGGAGAGCGGGAGAGCCCGCTAGCCCGAACCCAGCTAACGGCAAGCGCTCATGAGCGGGATCGTCGCCAGGATCCTGACCGCCCTCGCCTCGATCGGCGGCGCGCTCCACGCCGCCCCCCGGAAGCTCGACCCGCCGGCGCCGCCGATGGCGACGGCGATCGCCTCGTGGTACGACGAGGACGGCCCAGGCGCCTGCGGCTACGGCGCCCAGGAGGGCCTGCGGTTCGCGAGCTTGATCCTCACGTGCGGCACGAAGATCTGGATCTGCCACAGCGGGTGCGTGACCGCGACGATGGCCGACCACGGCCCCTACGTCGTCGGGCGCACCTTCGACCTCAACGTCAACCTCCGCGACGCGATCAGCTGCACCGACCTCTGCACCGTCCGCTGGAGGGTCATCCCGTGAGCGAGTTCTGCACGACCTGCAAGGCGCCGATCCTGTGGGCCATCACCAGCGGCGGGCACCCGATGCCGATCAACCCCGACCTCGTCGCCGACGGCAACCTGCGCCTTGAGCACGGCCCCGGCGCGATGCCGCACGTCTTCGTGGTCCCGCCGTCGCAGCGCGAGCCCGGGGAGATGCTCTACGTCGCGCACTTCCGAACCTGCCCCTACGCCGACCAACACCGGCGGCCACGACGAGGAGGATCAGATGTACCCCGCACCACCTGATCACGATCCCAAGTACGACATCGGCGACGGTCGCCACCGGTGGTGCGCCGCCGTGATGCGCGGCGAGCCGCGAGACCTCCGCTGCGACGTGATCAGCCCGACCGGCCACGCGCTGCGGATCATCCCGGTGCGCGAGCTCCGGATCGACGATGACGTTCAGTTCGACTTCGCCTACGAGGAGCGGCGAGCCCGCGCGATGGCGATCAACTGGGACGAGCGGCTGGTCGGCGTGCTTACGGTCTTCCCGCTCGGGAACGGCGGGTTCAGCACCCCCGTCAAGATGGCGATCAAGCTCGGCCTCGACCGCGACCGCCGCCGGGTCCGCGCCGTCGAATCGTTCCTCGCCGCCACGGTCAAGGGCGAGCCCGTGCCGCTGACGATCCAGCGCCTCTGGGCCAACGCCGGGTTCACGATCGGGAAGGGCAACAGCACCCGGGACGAGAAGGGCATCATCGAGGCGGTCAGCGCCCTCGAGGGGATCTGGGCGCGGGCCGGCGAGAACGGGACGCGACGCACGGCGCTGCTGGCCGCGAACTGGAAAGGCGAGGCGAGCTCGACCAACGCCGACTGGCTCACCGCCCTGTCGCTGCTTGTCCGGGACGGGTACGACGAGCGGCTCACCGACGCCGCCCAGGCCCGGCTGTTCGAGAGCATCCCCGCACTCGAGCTCAGACGAGCCCGGGGCACGGTCGCCGCCGCCCAGCAGAGCATCAGCCACACCGGCAGCCGACACGGCGCGGGGCCCGTGGCCTACGCGATCGCGACGGCGCTGCGGAAGCGCACCGGCCTACGCCAACGCCCGGTCCAACGGACCAACCCCAAGGGCGGGAACGCGAAGCCGATCTGATGACCCAGACCGGCTACACCACGGCCCGGGAGCACGCGATCCGCGCGAGCGAGCTGCTGAACGGCGTCGACCACCTAGACGACCGGCTGCAGAACATGAGCGAGGACGAGCGGCTCCGGGTCTACATCGCCGGCGGCAACGCCAAGGCCAACGCGCAGATGACCTTCTGGCGAGATCTCGCGCTCGCGCACGCCCAGACTGCGCTCGCGCTCGCCGCCACCGAGGACCCGCAATGACCCAGACACGCCTGATCGGATTCGAGGCGGCGGCGCTGCGCGGCGCCGACCTCCTGAGCGACGAGGAGCTCGCCGGGAAGCTCGCCGAGCTCGTCGACATCGTCGCGACCGGCGACGACGACCACGAGCGCGTCCAAGACCTCCGCGAGCTCGCCGCCGTCTGCCTCGTCGCCGCCCGGCGCCTCGGCGCCGACCGCGACGCCGCCGTCCGGCCGAGGACCCCGAGATGACCGGCGGCAGCCGATCCCGGGACAAGGGCGCCGCCGGCGAGCTCGAGGTCCTGCAGCTGGTCCGAGTGTGGTGGCCTCGCGCGACCCGCAACTTCGCGTCGGGCGCCGCCGGGAACAGCGACATCGCGAACGGGCCCGCGCACACCGTGATCGAGTCCAAGCGGACCGAGCGGCTGCGACTCCGGGACGCGTGGCGGCAGGTCGCCGCGGACGCCCAGGCGGCGGGGGTCGGGACGCTGCCGATCCTCGCGACCCGCTGGTCGGGGAACCGATACGAGATGCCGCCGTGGCTCGCGATCACCGAGCTCGAGGAGCTCCTCTCGCTGATCGCGCTCCGGGAGCAGCGGTGAAGATCACCTGCAGCTGGACCGGCAAGCAGGCCTACGGCTCGATCGAACGGGCCCTGGTGTTCGCCGCCAAGATCAGCACCCAGGAGGGGAAGCCGTACCGGCCCTACAAGTGCAACCGATGCGGCTGCTACCACCTCAGCTCGAAGCCGAACCGGTGGTGGCGGGCGTCGTGATCGACCCGGCGATCGCCAGCCTGTTCGTCGAGCTCGCCGGGGAGGTCGAGCGCCAGGACGGCAAGCACGGCCCGTTCGAGGGGACGCGCCTCGGCGCCTCGAGGCTGGCGCTGGCATGCATCGAGGACGAGCTCGACGAGGCCTACGACGCTTGGCGCGACGAGCGGCAGGCGGTCGTGTGGGACCACACCCGGACCGAGGTCCTGCAGATCGCCGCGGTCGCGATCCGCGCCCTCCGGGACGCGCTGTGACGTGCGGGTCGGCTCCCTGTTCACCGGGATCGGCGGGTTCGATCTCGGCCTCGAGCGCGCCGGGATGCGAGTCGTCTGGCAGTGCGAGAGCGACCCGTGGGCCCGCGCCGTCCTCGCCCGCCACTGGCCAGGCGTCCCGTGCTACCCCGACGTCGCCAAACTTGCCGGCGCCGACATCGAGCCCGTCGACGTCCTCTGCGGCGGATTCCCCTGCCAGGGCCTCTCGGACGCCGGGCTGCGGCTCGGGCTGCTCGACCCGCGCTCGGGTCTTTGGTCGGAGTTCGCCCGCCTCATTCGCGAGCTACACCCCGGATGGGTCGTCGTGGAGAACGTCCCAGGCCTCCTTGTTCGGGGGATGGGCCGAGTTCTCGGAGACCTGGCCGCGAGCGGGTATGACGCGGAGTGGGACTGCCTACCCGCTAGCGCCTTCGGCGCCCCCCATCGCCGAGACCGGGTCTGGATCGTCGCCTACCCAGCCGCAGCTGTGGCCGACCCCGAAGTCGAGCCCGTCGGGCCCGGACTACGCTCGAGCGCGGCGGCCGCGGTCCGGCAGCGACGACCTCGCCACGGCGGTCGCCCGGCTGGTGCCGACGCCGACGGTCTCGGACAGCAAGGGCGCCTCCCCGGGTTTGAAGCGGGAGGGGTCGGACAACCTCGCCGAGTTCGTGATGTTCCTGACGCCGACGGCTTCGAACCGCGACTCCGCGGGCGGGACCAACAGCCGACGACGCCAGGACCGGGACGGCACCTACATCAGTGGGCAGCTGAACCCGACGTGGGTCGAGTGGCTGATGGGGTTCCCGCTCGGGTGGACCGACTTAGGGGTCTCGGCAACTCGCTCGTCCCGCAGATCGCCGAGTGGATCGGCGGGCGGATCATGACCTGGGAGAACGCCGCATGAGCATCGAGCTCCACCTCGACGACGCCGGCGTCGAGCGCCTCGCCGACGCGATCGCGCGCCGCCTCGAGGGGCGCCTCGGCGTCGCGAGCCCGTGGCTGACCGCCGAGGACGCCGCCGCCTACATCGGCGCCCCGGTCTCCCGGATCCGGCAGCTGACGATGGGCGACGAGATCCCGGTCCACCGCGACGGCCGGCGCGTGCTCTACAACCGCGACGAGCTCGACCGCTGGCTCGCGTCCCATTAGCGGCCCAGCGGGGTAAGGTCGTGCGACCCCTTAATTTCGGGCCCGCACCGTGTCACCGGCCGGGCCCCGACCCACCAGGAGGACCCCCTGATGAGCACCCAGAACCCTAACCCGCCTCGGACGACCGCGGTCGACGGCGAGCCCGGCATCTACCTGCTCGCCAACGGCAAGTACCTGATCCGGTTCCGCGACGAGACCGGCAAGGTCCGCGACCGGCGATTCCCCAACCTCACGCTCGCCAAGCGCGCCAAGGGCAAGATCGACGGCGGCGAGAAGCGCGCCGAGAACCGCCAGACATTCCGGGCCTACGCCCAGCACTGGCTCGACACCTACACCGGCCGGAAGGCCCACGGCGCCACCGACGAGACCGTCGAGAGCTACCGCGACTCGATCGAACGGCTCGCGATCCCCTTCTTCGGCTCCATGCGGCTCGACCGGATCGACCCGCCCAAGGTCAAGGCCTTCATCGCCCACCTCGAGGACCAGGGGTACGCGCCCGCCACGATCCGCCGGTACTTCGCGCCGGTCCGCGCGCTCTTCAAGACCGCGTTTGAGGACGGGATGATCGGCCGCGACATCAACGTCCGGGTCGTCCTCCGGAACCCGCAGGAGCGCGCGCCGCGCCTCCCGCTGACCGCCGACGAGACCGCCGCGATCCTCGCCGAGATCCCCGTCAAGCACGCCGACGTCGCGCTGCTCTACGCCACGACCGGCGCCCGGCTGCAGGAGCCCTTCGCGGTCCGCTACTCAGACCTCGGCCACGACGACGAGGGGTGCCCGACGATTCGGTTCCCGCGGTCCAAGACCCCGGCCGGGCTGAAGCCGATCCGCCTCACCCCGGAGATGGCGCAAGCGCTCACCCGCCGCCGCGCGGAGACCGGCGCCGGGCCTAACGACCTCGTCTTCCCCTCGGCGACCGGCACCGAGATGAGCGGTCGCAACTGGCGCCGCCGGGTCTTCCGGCCCGCCGCCGAGCGCGCCGGTGTGCCCACGGCGACACCGCACCAGCTGCGGCACGGCGTCGCGACCCTGATGGCCAACACCGGCGCCACCGCCAGCGACATCGCCCGGGTGCTGCGCCACGCCGACGGCGGGCGCCTCGCCATGCAGACCTACATCCACAGCGACGCGCCCGACGTCACCTTCCTCGACGACGTCTTCCGCGCCGCCCGCGAGCACAACAGCACAACGGGTAGCACAACACCCCTACAAACCTCGGCCGATGTGGGCCAAACTCGATAGGCGCGATTTGCGGGGGTTTCTCGACCCGAGCAACCCCCGCCGAACCCCCTGACTAAACTCGTAATGAAGATGTCCCCGGTTCGAGTCCGGGCGTCGGCTTCACACAAACCCCCCGGAAACGGGGGGTTTTTCGTTGGCCCACCGACACGGCGCCCGTGGGGCCAGCACAACACGTCGCACAACAGGCCCGCACAACGGGCACAACGGCTACCCCAGCCGTGACGCGCCGTGTGCCCGCGTGCGCCCGCCAGGCGGCGCCTCGACGCAACCCCCGCCTCGACGCCGCGGGGCCCGGCAGATGGCCGCACAACGCGGGAGGGCAAGCATCGTTTTGCGTCCCGATCTTGCGCAATACGCACGCGCCCGACGCACGATGTGTCTCCCGACAGGCGTAGAGTCAGCGCGCGACGCACCAGCCACCCCCCAGGAGGTCCAGCCACATGCCTGCCGCTCGCACGAACGGCCTCATGCCTGATTCGGCAGAGGCCCAGCTAACCGCGCTTCTCGACGCCACCGTCGACGAGCTCCAGACTCGCCACGACGTGCTCAAACTCGAGCTCACCCAGGTCGCCGAGAAGTTGAAGCGCTACAAGCAGATGCAGCGCGCCGGGCAGGGCCCGGCGCCCACGGCCCCGAAAGCAGCGGACAAGCCGACGATGAAGTCGTCGCCGAAGATGCGCGAGCGCGTGCTCGCCGCCCTGCGCGACGCCGGCGAGCCGCGCACCGTGAAGGCGATCGCCGAGACCATTGGCGCCAGCCGCGGGATCGTCGACGCCGCCGTCAAGCAGCTTCGCGAGGATGACCTCGTCCGGTTCGCCGGGAAGGACACGAGCGTCACCAACGGGGTCGCCCCGGCGACGTGGGCGACCTTCCCCGAGGCCGCTGATGCCTAGAACGCACTTCGCGCTCGCCGACGCGAGCGACCGCGAGCTGCTCGCGCTGCTGCTGGACGCCGCCGGACGCGAGGGTCAAGCCTCGACGGCGGACGTCGCCGACCTGGCCGGTCTGAAATCGAAGCGACCCCTGGTGAATGTGGGCGTCAGGCTTGGGTACCTCCGCAAGATCGGGCTCGTAGAGCGCGATCCCGAGACCCGCGGCTGGTATTTGACGGCCACCGGGGAGTCGTTCGTGGCTGGTCGACTCTCGGCCGCTGCCCGCCGCGCCCTCGACGATCTCGACGGGGGCGCGGCTTGGGTAGCGACAGAACAGCTCGGCGAGCTGCTCCGTCTCGCCGGCGACACCCAAGCAACGATGATGCGCCGCCAGTGGCAGCACGCATGGCTGCGCCGCAACGGATATCGGCGGTGACCCCGAGCGACGGGGATCGACTGCTGGCGGCGATCGACGACGTCGTGCGCTTCATCGTCGGCCTCGACCTACCGGAGCTGCCCGACGACGAGACCGAGCAGCTGGTCGGGCACCTGACCGGCGCCGTGTTCATCCGGGTGAACGATCTCCTGCCGCTCGAACCGACGACCGCGGGCCGACCCGGATGAGCCCGCACCTCTCCCGGACCGACCGCGTCGGCGAGGCCCCCACCGACCGGCTGGGACGAATCGCCGCCGCGATGCTCGAGGCGGCGGAGGCCCACCCGGAGTACCGGGACGGCGACCGGGTGATCGTGATGCTCGACGACGACGTCGAGAAGCGCGGGATGCTCGCCCACGGCGGCTACGGCGAGGACGAGGGCGCCGACGCGTTCGTCAACCTGCTGGGGCACGTCGACGCGATCGCGCAGGGGAACGGGGTGCGGCTCGACTTCATACCGATGGCGGAGCCGCCAGGACAGGGATGACCGCCGCCGCCGACCTCGAGGCCCGGCGCGCTACGGCGCCCGAGCACATCGACAACGGCACCCTGCCCGCCGGGAGCGAGATGTTCTACTACTGCCAGTCGTGCGGGCACCTCGTCGCCGTCCTGCACGAGGACTGGTGGCGGGACGAGGACGTGCCGCCGAGGCAATGCGACTGGTGCGTCGAGCACGGGATCGAGCTGGAGTGAGCGCCTGCAACCAGCGCCCGCCTGAGGGTCACCCGTTCCACGGGACGCTGGTTGCCTGCCACCTTGCCGCCGGGCACCGCGAGCCGCACAGCTGGGAGATCCGGACCCCGCACCCGTGGGCGGCCAAGCTGATGGGCGGTCCCGCTGGCGACGGGCCCGACCACCTCTGGGCCGTTGGTCCGGTCTGGGCCAAGATCATCGTCCGCCGCCTGCCCGGCCCGTTCGGCTGGCAGATCATCGGCGGCGACGGGATCCCCGACGACGGGTACGTCCCCGAGCCCGGCGACGCGACCTACCTGCTGGCCGAGATCGCCGAGGCGTTCGACCCCGACCGCCCCGGGCTGGAGTGGATCGGCTTCTACCGCTGGACCCGGCCGCGGTCCGAGTGGCGCGACCCCGACGCCAACCGGTACTGGGGCGACTGATGTCCGGGACCTACTACGACTTCGAGGGCAACCCGATCGACGTGCTGGAGTGGGCGCGGCTGTTCGAGTCGGCCGACAGGGTCCTCGCCCGGACCCGCGTCGGCGACGGCTCCGAGGTCTCGACCGTGTGGCTCGGCCTCGATTACTCGTTCGGTCAGGGCACCCCGCTGATCTACGAGACCATGATCTTCGGAGGCCCGCACGACGAGTACCAGGACCGTCACCCGAACCGCGACGCCGCGCTCGCGGGGCACGACCAGGCGGTCGCGCTCGCCCGCGACGCCGCTCGAGCCGATGCCGCGCGCTGACGACGAGCACATGGCGGTCCCGACCTGGCGGATGCGCCAGCTCCAGGACATCGAGCAGGCGGCGCTCGAGGTCGTCGAGATGATCGGCCAGACGGAGTACTCGAAGCGCTCCGAGTTCGAGCGGGAGATCAGCGCGCTCCTGAGCGACGCGATCGAGGGGCCGCGATGACCAGCGGTCGACCAATCTGTCTGGTGTGTTTCGGCGCGGCGGTATTGATCGCGCCTTGCGGAATCCCGGTCTGTGCGCGCTGCGCCCCGAAGGTCTGGAAGTTGTGAGGGCCCCCCGCCGGTTCTACGCCGCGCACCGCCGCGCCTACGTCCCGCGCCTCTGGCCGATGCTGATCGGCACCGGCCTGCTGGTGCTCGCGGCCTGCCTGCTGACCAACCCGACCGTCCTCGAGGGGATCGCGATCGGCGCCGGCGTCGCCCTCGTCGTCGGCGTCACCCGCTGGGAGATCTGGAAGCACCGCCACCCGGTCATCACCCCGGCCGAATACATCACCGACCTCCAACGAAAGGCGCGCTGGAACTGATGCCCACCGTCCCGCACGGCCGCTGGGAGGGCGCCGAGGCCTACCGCGTCAACCTCAGCCGCGAGGACGACGACTACCAGGTCTTCGGCCCCAACGAGCGGATCAAGGTCCTTCGGATCTCGATCGGCGGCACCGACGAGATCGGCTACTACCTCAAATTCCGCGGCGACCCCGACGACGTCGTCAAAGTGCTGGAGATCATGCTCGAGGCCGCGCGCCGGCAGCTGCCCCGCGGCCGATACCGCGACGAACGGACCCACCGCCATGAGCGCTAGCGAACGCCGCATCGCCGAGCTCGAGCGCCAGCTCGAGGAGGCCGAGATGAAGAACCGCGAACTGCGCCACCTCCTCCAGCGCCAGCTCCAGACGACCGACACCCTGTGGTTCGAGTCCGGGGTCTCGGGCCGCACCGGCGAGCCGTTCGTCCACATCCGCTGGGGCGACGAGTCCGGCCAGCTCGACGTCGACGTCGCCCGCGAGCACGCGCTGCACATGCTCGAGGTCACGAACGCCGCCGAGTTCGACGCCGCCTTCATCCGCGGCCTGACCACGCCCGAGCCCGAGGGCCCCGGGCTCGAGCTCGACACGGCGATGGGGATGCTCATGATCGTCAGGAAGGCGCGCACCGGCGACGTCGACTCGAGCCTCGCGACCCCGCGCGACCCCTGACCCCAGCCCGCCAAGGACGGCCCGCGCGCCCCCGGCCAACACCCCAGGCCGGGGGCGCCCCTCTTAGCACGTTCGTAGCGTTACCTTCGGCCCCGCGTGGTGGTGTGTGTGGTGCAACTCACAACCACCCAGGAGGCAACATGCCCGCCGCACGCAAGACCACCAAGACCACCCCCGCCAAGACCCCGCGCAAGCGCGCCGCCGCGGCGGCCGCGCCCACGGCCACGGCCACCACGAAGAGCGCCAAGTCGCTCGACGAGGCGATCGCCCGGATCACCTTCAAGGACGCCGCCGAGCAGGTCCTCCGCGCTGCGGACGGCCCGATGAAGGTCAAGCAGATCGGCGAGCTCGCGATCCCGCTGGTCACCCCGACCCCGCAGGGCAAGACCCCGGCCGCGACGCTGGGCGCGCACCTGATCACCGACGCCAACAAGGGCGGACGGTTCATCAAGACCGCACCCGGCACCTTCGACGTCCGCGAGCTGAACCCCCGCGGCGCCGCGAAGCGCCCTACCGGACGCAAGGCCAAGGTCGAGGCGACCTCGGCGGCGATCGCCGAGGACGCCAGCACCGACCCGACCGCGGGCCCCGCGCTGGCGCTGGTCCCCGAGACCGCCGCGTGACCAACCTCGCGACGGTCGACGAGATCCGCCAGATGCTCGGGCGGGGATGGACGATCAGACGCTGGGAGCCGCGCCCCGACGAGGGGCGCGTGCTCGTTCTGCTCCACCACCCAGACCAGTGGCTCGGCACCGGCGCCGACCGGTACCGGACCGCAGTCGAGACCCACCGCAGCCTCCCGATCGACACCCCCGAGTTCGACGACCTCACCCTGTTCTGAGAACCCCCTAACACCCCGGACGCCCCGCCCCGACGGGGCGTCCGTCGTTTAACAATCCGGCGGGCCCCCGGCCGCCTATGCTGCGACCTTCGGATGGGGCGACAACCTAGAGGGGGCCACACGACGAGAACGCCTGCGCGCGAGCACCGACGCCTGCGAGGTATCCACCTCGACCCTCAAGGAGGGTTCACATGAAGTACGTCAAGCGCGGCGGGTTCGTAGTCCTCGCCGCCACAGCTGCCGCGTTCATCGGCAGCGTCGGGTTCGCCGGCGCCCAGCCGATCGGCGGCGCCCAGGCCCACCCCGCCAAGGCAGGGAAGGTCGGCCCTCGAGGCCCGCGCGGCTTCCCCGGCCCGGCCGGTCCCGCTGGCCCCGTGGGCCCCGCTGGGCCCGCTGGTGCCACTGGTCCCGCTGGCCCAATGGGTCTAACCGGCCTCGCCGGTCCGGCAGGCCCAGTCGGCCCTGCTGGCGCCACAGGCCCCGCCGGTCCGGCCGGCGACACGAACACGTCCGAGTTCACGTTCAAGGGCGACACCGGCACGCCCAACACTGACGTGAGCAGCCTCGACGGGATCAAGCTCGACGCGACCTGCGACGCCGTCGGTCGCCTGACCCTGACCGCCGTGGCGACGAACGTCGCCCCGGGGATCCTCACCGAGCGCGACGGGATCAACTTCGCGATCGTCCCGCGGTTCGGCGAGGCCAACACGACGGCCCACGTCCTGATCTCGCCGCTGAGCTCGGCGAGCTCGCGCGCCGACGTGACCGTCCACTACGTGTCCAACGCCGGGCAGGACACGACGATCAACCTCGCCGCAGTCGACCTCGCCGACGGCCCCAACGGCCTCGGCCAGGCCTGCGTGGTGTTCGGCACCGCCACCACGTTCTAGCCGTTAACGCGAAACGCCCCGCTTCGGCGGGGCGTTCGCAACTTCGAGGGCGGCGGCGCGTTCTTAGGACTGGAGCCACTCCCGGTCGCGCCGGAAGTGCAGCGCCCGGATCTCCTCCTCGGTCTTGCCGACGAGATCGCCCTCCGAGATCAAGATCTCGTCCCGGTAGTACCGCAGCGCCACGCCCTCGGTCCCGTCGGACCACCGGACCCGCACCGCGCTCTGCCCCAGCGGGTGAACGACCTCGACGACCTCCTCGACCACCGGCGCGCTCACGACGACGGCACCTTAGGGCGCCCAACGGACCGATCCGCGGACGCCGCCCAGGCGGCGATGTCCTCGGGGCGCCACAGCCGCTGACCGGAGTCGCGCTGCATCCCGCGGGTCACCGCGTACGGGCGCGGGAAGTCCGCGCGGCGCTCGAGCAGCTGCGAGACCCGCCGGCGGGACACCCCGAGTTCGGCGGCGACGGCGGCCGCGGTCAGCAATTCCCGGGGCGCGCTCATGGCCGCACCCCGGGGTACTGGTCCTCGAAGTCGAGGAGCAGATCGACGGCGACGCCAGCGGCCCGCTCGGCCTCGTGGTACTCGCCCATGATCCGCTGGACCCGCCGGTCGGCGTCGACCTTGCGGGGGTCGCCGTCCGGGCACTCATCCAGATAGCGCACCGCGCGCTCGAGGTACTGGCGCTTGCGGTCGAGCGTTCCCTGCGCTTGGTCGACGGCCGCGTTCAGGTCGGCCCACTTCTCGGCAGCGGTCATGACTGCACCTCCTCGGCTTCGCGAGCGGCGCGCGACGCGGCGCGCATCTCATCGGGGGTTTTGCCTGCCATCGCGGCGCGGAGCACCGCGAGGGTCCCGGCTTGGGCGACGGCGTCGCCGCGGTCGCCCCGGGCGCGGGCCTTGTCGAGGGCGTGCGCCACGGCGCCAGCGACCTCGGGGGTGGTGGGCTGATCGGCCATCAGACGACCTCGCCGGTCAGCGCGATGGTGAGCGCCTCGTCGCGGCTCCAGACCCAGTCGCCGTCCGGCGCGTGCCAGCGGCGGGAGGTCTCGGGGAAGCGCGCCTCGTACTTCCACCCGCGCGCCGCCAGAAGCATCTCGGCGATGTCGCCGTTCAGGTGAACGGTCACGACGCCCGGCTCCGACAGCGGCTTCTCGCCGAGGTGCTCCTCGGCGTCGACACCGGCGTGCCCCTCGAGGAAGTCGTCGCTCGCGAGCATCAGGCGGGCGAGATCCAGATCGCCGGTCATCAGACGGTCTCCCCGGCGCGCAGGGCGCCCATCAGGGTCTCGACGAGATCGTGGACGGCGTCGGTGGTGAGCCGGACCGTGGCGATCGTCGAGCCGTCCCCGTCGATCAGGTCGAGCTCGAGCGCGTCGGCTGCGACGGCGGCGGCTTGGAAGTTGAAGGCGTAACGCATTTGGTGGTTCCTTTGGGTCGTGGCTGGCATCACTAATATATACCCATGTGGGAACCAATAGTTACACCCCCCCCCGGAACGACCAAGCGCCCCGGAGACCGGGGCGCTCGTCCAGCGGTTATGTCCCCGGCGCCTAACGGACCCGGTAGAGCGGGAGGGTCTCGCTCCAGTCGTCGAGATCGAGGAGATCCCACTCGCTCGACCCGATGTAGTCCCGGAGGCGCTGGTCGAAGTGCAGGCACTCCTTCCAGTCGATCCGGAGAACCCCCGGCAGCCGCGCGGGGACGACCTCGCCGATCGCGCCGTGCTCGGCGCTCTTCACGCGCGCCCCGGCCTCGAGCTTTCCGGCCTCGTCGATCGTGAGCAGGGTGGTCGACACGAAGTCGATGCGGTCGATGTGCATGGGGTCTCCTTTCGGGAGGTTGGGTTAGCGGCTCATCGCGAGCTTCAGCAGCGCCTGACCGGCGTCGGCCTCGGCGAGCGACTCGAACGCGTAGAGGAGGTTCTCGTCGAGCTCGACGTCGTCGTGGTCGCCCTGGAATCCGAGGACGCCGGCGACGCCACGCGCGCCCAAGCGGTCGAGCTCTGCGACGAATTCTTCTTGCTGGCTGATGGTGGACATTTGGCTCCTTGGCTCCGTTTGCGTTCTCACTTATATATACCCATGTGGGAACCAATAGTTACACCGGCGGCGCCGCCCAGGCGTACCCTTCGCCGCATGGCAACCCGACGCTCCACACCCCGCTCGCGCAACCGCGCCCCCGGCACCGCCAAGCTCTCGACCCGGGAGTACCGCCTCCCCACAACCGCCAGCGCCAGACGCGCCAACTACGCGTACCCGCGCGGCGCCGGGAAGGACCGCGGCAAGCGGCCCTCGTACCCGATCAACAACCTCAAGCGCGCCCGCGCCGCCCTCAGCTACGCCGCCCGCGCCAACACCGCCGGGAGCGTCGGACACGTCCGCGCTGCCCTGCGCGCCAAGGGCGGCGCCTACGCCGCGCTCGCCAAGCGCTCGACCGCCCGGGCCCACAAGTGAAGTTCGGCACCCTCACCGTTTCGATCGCCGACGTCTGCCTCGTCGTAATCGCCCTGTTCGTCGTCCTGGCCTACTTCAACGGCTGGGGCACCTGACCGCGCGTGGTCGTCGGATTCGTCGCCGGCGCCGTCGTGGCGATCGCCGCGATCGCGCTCGTCGCCCGGCGCCGAGAGCGCGCGATCCAAGAGAACCGCCGCCAGCGCCGCCGGTGAGGCGGGACCGTGCTGCGGCCCTGCCTATACCCCGGATGCGGCGAGCTCGTCCCCGACGGCTACTGCACCCGCCATGACACCGGCGACTCATCCGCCCGGGGATACGGCCACCGGTGGGCCGAGGTCTCCCGGGCCTACCGCAGAGCGCACCCCCGGTGCGAGCGCTGCCAGCGGCGGCCGTCGAAGATCGTCCACCACGTCGACGGCCTCGGCCCACACGGCCCCAGGGGGTACGACCCCACGAACCTCGAAGCGGTCTGCCGCAAGTGCCACGGCGAGCTCCACTCGACCAGGGGGTCCCTGGCCGGCGGGGTGGGACCCACCCCCC
>Ga0210383_10001441_pt1 | contig 21760 bp, 12 predicted proteins | sample IncBWC14OmetaG_FD_160072 | JGI IMG/M metagenome (GOLD analysis project Ga0210383, IMG submission 160072) | Forest soil microbial communities from Barre Woods Harvard Forest LTER site, Petersham, Massachusetts, United States - Inc-BW-C-14-O ... | reverse complement strand
GGAGTTGAACCGCCGACGCCAGCCTTTTCAGAACGTATATAACCAGTGTTTCCAACAACTTACAGGTTGCTGAGGGACTGCTAAACACTGGTAAATACGCAGAAGTCAAGGCTGCCGTGGGTGACTGCCGTGGGTGACCGCCGTGGGTGAAGTTCTGCACCAGCTATGGTGCAAAGTACTGCGTTGGACGCCAGCCCATTAGAAGCTGTGCTGGCCCTAGTCCTGGTGCAGCCCCGTGGGTGAGGTGGAGTGAGGCTTGCGTAGTCCTGGTGCAGACCGTGGGTGACGTGGGTGAAGTCGTGAGTGAGCGTTTTTTGCAGCTTAACGCCAGCCTGGCCTGGCTGCGCTCACAAGGGGCAGGGAAGACTTCGGTGGTGGAGAAGAACGGTCGGCGATCTGCCATAATCTTCATGTGTGCGGCCGTTATCGTCTTTCTCGTCGTAAGCAATTCATCGCTGACCACTTCGACGCCAGCGGCGAAGACGACTGGGAGCCGCGCGGTACAAGGCAATCCAGAGTCACGATACGCGGCTGGTCTGATCTGAAATAACCTACGCAGTTCCACGAACTTTTCATTTGACATCCACAACCCAGCCCGAGTAAATTCTGCGCAATCAGCGCTTGGATTCGCCGGGGGGGTGAACGGGATTCTCGATTCCGTTCTGTGATCCTAGTTGCTGCTTCCTCCGAAGTGTGGAGTTCGTTTGCGCGGGGCCGAAGGTGCGATCCGTCTCATTGCGGATTGCTGTCTATGCCTGCCGTGGCTATTGTTGACTGCAATTTAACTACTGTTCATCGCTCCCTTGGAGGAGTCCGTGCCATCTCTCCGGTCTACCGTCGTCATACTCGCTTTATTGCTTGCCCCCTTTGCGCACGCACAGTTCCCCAGTCCGATTAACAATGACACGCGGACTCCAGTGCCAGGATCGGGACACGACTACATCAACATGTTCAGCGAGACAGTGGACCCGTCGAACGGCTCGCTGAGCGTGCACATCGCGACTCCCGTCCCGCCGAGCCGGAGCATAACGATCCCATTTTCGTTTGGTTACAGTTCGGGTGGGGTGCAGCAGGTGAAAGTATTGGGCACTAGCAACGGCCTGACCTCGGCGGGCTGGGCGGTGCCGACTATCGGTGGTGTGGCACTTACTTCCGGAGGATGGTCCTACAGCATTCCCGAGCTTACCGCGGTTCAGAAGCAGGCCATTTGCCACCTGTCTCCGACAGAGACTCTGACAACAAACGTCTGGGCTGATTACATTTTCACCGACCCGAGCGGCACGCGGCACAATCTCGGCCTGGCGCACACGGAGACGCTGAACCCGGACTGCAGCTACGTTTGGAACCCGGCACCCTATAGCGTACCGTCCGGGGGGGACGATTTCTACAGCGCCACGCTCAACCAGACGACTGGGGCCGTCACGGTGGTGGGGGTGGATGGCACGGTTTACAACTTCCCTACGAACTTTGCGGGCGGTTACTACGTAAACGCGTACCTGCCAAGCACCATCGAGGATCGGAATGGGAACGTGGTGACGATTTCCGAGGGCAGCGACGGGAACATCACCCAAACGGACACGGCCGGTCGCTCGGCCGTTTCCACTTCCGCGGCAGTCGGCACAAATGGCACGGTGAGCATCTCCGGGCTCACGAACCCGTACACCGTAACGTGGGAGACGAATAGCTCTAATTACGGCACCCAGTATGAACAGATCGGGGAGGGATCTAACGACGGTTGCAATTGGGAGGAAGGGGGTAATAACACTAGCAATGGCGCCATCAAGTCTATCGAGCTTCCGAACGGAACGTATTATACCTTCGGGTACGATAGCCATGGCTTGCTCAACCAGATTTCATATCCCACCGGCGCGATCGTGACCTACTCCTGGACTACCCCGTCAGTCAACGGCGTGATCGCGTTCCCGGATAACCTCGGCAATCAGACGGGCTGCCTGTATGGCTACTACGCGCCCATGGTCGCGCAGCGGACGGTGATGTTCGATGGAGTTCATCCGGCGCTCTTGCAGACGTTCACCTACACGACTGCGTACAACGCCGGCGTCGAGCAAGCGATTGTCCACACGACGGTTTACTCGTCTAACGGAAGCACGAATCTAGGGACGTTCAAAACCGTGTACAACTACTTCGCCGCGGCCTTGGGCTATAGCGGCCCGGACGACCAGGTCTCGTTCCTAAACCTCAACATTCCTGTGGAGCAAACCGTCCAGTACTATGATTACGGCCAGACAAACCTGCTTGAGACCGTGACCAAAGGCTGGCAGGACCAGTTTCGGCTCGGGTGCCAGCTTGAGGCGATCGGCGGGAGCGCGCTGCGCGGGACTTTCTACAGCTACGGGCCGGGCCTGTCTCTCAAGGACGAGGAGGAATACGACTACGGCCAGGTCAGCTTGAGCCAATGCCCGCAGGCGGCGCAGGGGGGACCGATAACCGCGCCCGCCGGGTGGACGCGCCAAACAGCAGCGACGTACCAAGTAGTCGGCAACAGTAGCGACCGTCCATGCAGCGTCGTAACGAACGGCTCCAGCGGTAAAGTGGCCGAAACCGACTACCTGTATGACGGTGGCACAACCGTTTGCGGAACAGCAGGTACACCATCGGTAGCAACAGCCAATAAGCCGATTCAGCACGATCCCGCATACGCCTATACTGCCTCCCCGCAGCCTCCGCGCGGAAACGCAACTCAGAAAACGCAATGGGCGAGCACAGGAACATCGCCCGTCACAACCTATACCTACGACGAGACGGGTCAGGTTCTGCAGGTGACGGACCCATGCGGCAACACGACGTGCAGCGACATGACCGGCACGAGTCACACGACGACGTACTCTTTCGCCGACAACTACTCCGGCGGGACGCCGCCCGGCACCACTAACGCCTACCTGACCAAAGTAACCGACGCTGTGGGTCACTCATCGAAGTTCGCCTATGGTTATAGCGACGGACAATTGACCAGCTCGACGGACCCGAATAGCAACAGCACGTACTACACGTACAACACTCCGCCCTCGGGATGCAGTTTTCAGGACAAGCTTGACCGTCTGAGCAGTATCACCTACCCGGATCTCGGGAAGACAACCTACTGTTACAACGATTCTTCCTACAATGCTTCGACTCCCTCCCCGAGCGTCACAACCGGCCAAGCCATTTCATCCAGCGTGAACAAAGTTACAACCGTTGCCTTCGATGGTATAGGACATACAGTCGAAACAATTCTGCCCAATGACCCAAGAGGCGCTACTTATACGGTCACAACCTACGACGGTCTGGGGCGGCCCTACACAGTCTCAAACCCGTACCGCAGCACTTCCGATCCCACTTACGGACTGACCACGTTCACCTACGATGCCCTGGGGCGGACGTGCGTGGTTATGCCACCGGGCGGCACAGGGGTTTCGACTTGCCCGACAACTGCGCCCGCGGGAGACACCTTCACGTCTTATTCGGGGCGTGCCACAAGCGTACAGGACGAGGGTAACGGCACCGCGCCTGTCCAGCGCATTACCCAATTGGACGGCCTGGGCCGCTTAACCTCAGTCTGTGAAGTAACCAGTTCTACGCAGCTCGGACCTGGAGGGGCACCGGCAGCTTGCGGGCAGGATATTGCAGGGACTGGCTTCCTCACCTCTTACGGTTATGACGTTTTAGGAAACCTGCTGACGGTCAACCAAGGTAGTTTAGGCCAACGTACTTTTGCCTACGACAGCCTGTCTCGGCTTTTGTGCGCGGCAAACCCAGAGACCGGCACCGCCACCTGCCCCAACCCCGGTACTGGAAGTTATACGACTGGCACTACCGGCTATACCTACGACGCCAATGGAAACCTGACTCAGCGAACGCGGCCCGCACCGAATCAAGCGAGCGGAAGCACGACCGTCGCCACAACTTACGCCTATGATGGGTTGAATCGCCTTACCCAGAAATCGTATTCCGATGGGGTCACGCTTCCGGCGTTGTTTGGGTACGACCAGACGAACATCACGATGGGCTCACAACAATTCACCATCGCTAACAGCGTCGGGCGCTTGAGTTGGACCTGTGTCGAGTCATCGTCCACATGTCTCACCATGTCCGCCCTCAGTTACGACCCCATAGGCAGGACCGCAGAGCTCTGGCAAACAAACCCGGTCAACAGCAACAACATTTGGGTTTCCTATGGGTACGATCTTCTGGGCGACGAAATCAACCGGAACCTAAACGGTGATACCTATGCTGCCGTGTACAACGCGATAGGCCAATTGACCAGCTTCACCGCCACTGACTACACGGATAGCACGAATCCCGCTAATCTCCTTACCGGGGCAGGCTACGATCCGTTTGGCCACTTGACGGCTGCGACGTTTGCGAATGGGCTATCCCAATCCTGGGCGTACGACAACCGTGGCCGCCCCAAAGCGGCGGCAGTCGGAACTACCTGCTCGGGAGGGACGTGCATGGGCAGCACCAAGTACGGCTACAGTGTCAGCTACGCGGGCGACGGTGACATTCTGTCCGCCACGGACACCGTCAACGGGCAATGGGCCTACACCTATGACGGCTTCAACCGGTTGCTGACGAGCTGTTCCTCGAATTGCCCGGTCGGCGGATCAACACCGGGGTTCAGCTACGGTTATGACCGGTATGGCAATCGCTGGACACAGACGCTTACGGCCGGTTCGGGTTCGTGGCCGCAGCCTAGCTTCACCTTCACCGGTGCCCAGAACGGCGGCGTGCCAAATAACCGCATCGACAGCGATAGTTACGATGCCGCTGGAAACCTGCTGAACGATGGTATCAACAGCTACACCTACGACGCCGAAAACCGCATCAAGTCGGTGAATAGCGGAGCAACGACGTACACCTACGACGCTGAGGGTCGCAGGGTTGCGAAGATCACTGGGGGTTCTCTCACAGATTTCATCTACGACCGCCAAGGGCAGGTGATCCTCATCCTCCCGTCGAACCCTACCCTAATCGAAATGAATGTCGCCGGGCTACATCTGGGATCGTATGTTCTGAATCCTGGCCAGACCGATGGAATTTTCTACTACGACCACAGCGATTGGCTGGGCACGGAGCGGGCCAGGACAAACCTGAGCGGGACTGCCTGCGAAACAATTCAGAGCCTGCCCTTCGGCGACGGACAAGTAATCAACAGCACCTGCGGAGACGTGAGCCCGTTGCACTTCACCGGCAAAGAACGCGATGCAGAATCCGGCCTGGATATGTTCGGAGCCAGGTACTACGGCAGCAGCCTCGGCCGCTTCATGACGCCAGACTGGGCGGCTAAGGCAACGGCTGTGCCGTACGCGCATTTCGGAAACCCGCAAAGCCTGAACCTTTACAGCTACGTGTGGAATAACCCACTTTCTAGGAATGACCCCGATGGTCACACTGCCAACTGCGGGGGAGCCAACTCGGCGCAATGCAAGGCAGATTTGAAGAAGTTAGCCCCCGGAACCAAGGTTGCCGCAGATGGAACTGTGAGCAAGGGGTCGCTGCTGCAAAGGATCGTGAATCACCTTGACGGAAATGGAGCTGGACAATCGCTGGTGTCGAGAATTGTCAACGACTCTTATCTAACTACCATCACCGCTGACCCCGGAAATCCAAACGGGGGAACGCAGCTTCATGGCGACGTAAAGTACGATCCCGCAGGAGCAAACATCATGACGCGGGACGCTAATGGAAATCTGACTGAAGCTCACGCTAGTGGAACGGTAGTTCTTGGGCATGAACTAATCCATCAAGACCATGAAAACAGGGGCCTTCAAGACATGTCTCCAGCAGACCACATCTTCAGTAATGGAGGTGATACGTTCAGCGAAACTGTGAATCGTGAGGAATTTAGAACGACTGGCTTCTCGCCTTTCGTAATGCATGGCGATATCACAGAAAATCAACTGGAGCGGCAGCTCGGCGCGCCTGTAAGAGCAACGTATACCGGTCCGGACAACTGGGTACCAGTCCCTCAAAACTGAGCGCCATACGGGAAGGAACTGGAGGTCGTGAATGAACAAGTCTCTTAGCGCGTTAGCAGCAATCGTGAGCACGGTGATCTGCACGGTTGTGCCGGCGAGTCTAGCCTTTGCGCAAGCGCATCAAGGAAGCGTTGTTCGGGACAAACCGATGATCGAAATCCGAGCGCAGGTGCAGAGCAAATCTGAAGGGCTCGTGCTACTGGAGATTTTAGTTAGGAACTCCGGAACCGTCCCCGCCTATGTGGTAATTGACCCGCGTCGAGTTGATCGCTCTAAAGGACCATACATCGACACGGACAGTACCGACGCTTCGACTGTGGTATGTAGTTTTCAGTTGTACCGGCCGAATCCCTTCCATCCTTTCGTCGACGGTACAAGCGTTCGGCTATCGCGACTTGAACCTGGCACGTCTCATACTGAAGTCGTTCGGTTATCCTGGCCGCTCCGAACCACGGAGCCGCCCTTCTCCAGCGCCCCCGGGACGAGAGATGTTCCTGCGATGTCGGTCAAGCGAGTTGAAGTGCGTGTTGGTGTGCTGCCAGTGCTTGCTTCGCTCACTGAACTGGTAACGCGAAAGCGCATACCGCATGATGCATTCACCGGCGCGGAACGGATCGAAGTCGGATCAGCGGTGAAATCGCTGTACGAGATCCAAGAAATCGTTCGTTCCAACTCTGTTGAGATCAGGTTCGACGAGCCACACACGGAGGCCCGTTAGCTGTACGATTCAAGAGTCTAGCTGTATGACGGCGATTCCAGCTTGTGCATCTCGTAATACCGGCAAAGAACGCGATTCCGAATCCAACCTGGACATGTTCGGGGCCAGGTACTACGGATCCAGCTTCGGTAGGTTTATGACGCCGGACTGGGCCGAGAAACCAATCGACGTGCCGTATGCCGATTTCGGCAATCCACAATCTCTCAATCTTTACAGCTACGTCAAGAACAACCCCACGACAACCCGCGACTCAGACGGCCACTGCGGAGACGCTATTGTTTGCGGCGCAGAAATTGGCGGAACCATTGGAACATTCATCGAGCCAGGCGGCGGAACTGCCGTTGGCGCGACTGCGGGCATCATCGTGGGCGCGGTGGTAGATGTCGGGTTGGCAGGTTATCTGGCTTATAAGCACTTCTCTAGTCCCGACAACACCAAAACCGCCGCACCTGCCCCGCAAAGTAACCCTGCACCTGGAACTCAGACGGGTAGTCAGCCTGGTCAAAAAGACGCCGACTTTGTCGTCACACCATCGGGTACAGCTGTCGCCACCGATCCAGGGCGGGTTCGCGATAGCCTCTCGAATGCGCCCGGAGTGACCACAACTCCAGCGAACAGCCCCAGTGGCGAGACAGGAACTATCCAAACCGGCGTGAAAACGCCTAACGGTCCGGTCGATGTCAGAACGATGGATGGGAGCGCCAGCCATGGTCCTCGCACTGTGATTACCCATCCCGGCACAAATAGCCCAAAGACGCCAGACGGCAAGGCGACGAACGACAAGAACGACAATCATATTCCCAACGACCATGACCGACCCCAGTGAGGAACGAATGAAAATTAATCAATACGTGACGCTCTTAACTTTGCTTCTTCAGAACTCCGTGATAGCCAATTTTGAGTACTGGTCCGAGTTCATTTTACGGATACAGCGTGATGAAGCCGCCAGACATCCCGCTCTGACTAAGATGTTCGGAGACCTCCGCATTCCTTCACTATTCTGCCTCCGTCTTCGCAGTGCATGGCGGATCGGGAAACAGTTGGAGTGGGATGACGCGATCCAACGGTTTCCACTGAAAGGCGTCCCGCCCATAGCCGTCGAAGCCCCTATGCAGGCGAGTCTCCTAATGACGAAGATCAACAAAGGGATTTCGGCGGTGAGAGTTAACGAAGACAGCGAGCTAACTCTCGACCTTTCAGACGGAAGCTCAATAGTCGTTCAGGGAATTGGAGGGGGATGGGACGAAAGTTGGATTCTAGAGTTGCCAGTGGACGATCCAGATCGAGATCAGTGGCAGATCGTCTGCGAATCTCAAGGTTTGATTGGGGGAAGGTTTCCAACTCCGATACACTTATGATGCCGCTGGCGTGTGTATGACGAGGTAAGCGGTTCGTGTTTGGAATACTGTTTGCGCGGCCCTAAGTTCACCGGCAAAGAGCGAGATGGTGAGAGCGGGCTGGATGACTTCGGTGAGCGCTACTATGCAAGCTCTATGGGCCGCTGGATGTCAACGGATCCAATTTGGGTCAAAGATGACCGTCTCGTAGATCCTCAACGCCTCAATCTGTATTCCTACGTTCGAAATAATCCAACCACGCTTACAGATCTGCATGGTGCGGATGTCACCTTAGGAACGTGCGCAGCAGGCGCTGCTCAGAAGTGCTTCGATCAAGTTGAGTCTGGACTAGCTAAAGCTGACAGATCGCATGTTCATCTTGTAGCGGGGGACGGCACCAACGGCTTCGCTAAAGGAGTGAACGGAATTGCGGTCGACAAAGACTACAAGAGTGATTCAAAGAATTTCCAAGTGTTGCAAAGCCTTGCGGGTGATCACTCAGCGACCGCTCGGGTCGATGTTCTCAATGCTAACGACCAGGTCACAATCAAAGTCACTGTTGGATTTGATTCGAAGAATGGTAATCAAGTTCAGTCACAGACGATCAGCCCTGGCAACCCGTCAAAGGGAGATGGGTTCTCGGGGTATACGTTTTTCCCAGTGGGTGATGGAACGGGACCGTATTCGAACGGAAATTACACCGATGTAGTCGTGAATAATACTGACCCAGGTGCGGGAGGCACGCCTGCAACTATCCATCATGAACTTCGCCATGTCTTTTTAGGTGACTTCGGTAGAAGTGCGTCTAAGGCCCAACATGGGACTGGCAACGTAGATCAACAAACGAAGGCTGCTGGGAACGAGGCAATTAGGAATCAGAAGGACAAATAAATGCAGACCTTGAGATCGCTAGTCTTGGTTGCTTGTTCCCTAGCCCTCGTACTTCCTTCGACTGCTTCCCAGGTGGGAGAGGCAGCGACTGAACCATGTTGTCGTGCCTCGGACAACCCGTCTCAAGACACCGTTTGCATAAGTGCTCGGGAGATGAAGTCGCGCATCACGGTTGTGCAGGCTCTCAAGCCTCCTTGCTGCAGCCAACATTTCGACAAGTCAGGAATCGTATACGCGTCCGTCGCCTTCACTCCCGAAGGGAAAGTTTCGGCCTTCCGAATTCTGAAAGGGGAGCCCTTTGGAAGTGCGGCCCTATCTGCCGCTCTTCCAAGTTGGACGTTTCGCGGTTTCGGGGACACTCGTAAAGGCCGACCAGTTTGCGGCCCTCTCGTCGTCAGGTATCACCTTAGCGATCACACCACCAGCGTGAAACTCCTTTCCTCGCTACCTGCCGACATGCACTAGTGCGGTCGCACCAAGCTACAATCCCCGCCAGCAGTCCCTTAGCGCCGACCAGGAGATAAACATGGATCGAGTGCATAAGGGAAAGTCTTAGAGCTGAACAGCGGGAAGAGGGTGCTGTTTGGGTATTGCGCTTCAAAGCGACGCGTGCGGACGATGGCAAGCGTATCGAACGTACTCGTGTTGTCGGCCCGGTGAAAGCCTTTCCCACCGAGGAACAGGCTTTCGCCGAAGCGGAGCGGCTCCTGCTTTACACCATAGAGCCGGGATCGAAACGCGGCAGGCTAACGTTCAAGACGCTGGCAGATGCCTACCTGCAGCAGTTAAGGAAGGTGCCAGCGTCAACGAAACGCAGACCCAAGGCAGCATCCACCATAGAGGACCGGGAGCGCATCATCAACAAGCGGCTGATCGCCAGATTCGGCGATATGGAGGCGCTGAGAATCAAGCCGTGCCAAATCAAGGATTGGTTGGAGAGCGTTCAAGACGAAGAGGACTTGGCCAACACTACTGTGGACAAGATTCGCAACGTCATGCGATTAATCTACGTCTCCGCCCATGCCAACGATCTGATTCCGGTCGATGCCGTCAATCCACTGCGGCATGTTCATATCAACACCACCAGCGAGTACGAAGCGCTGCTGGTCACTCCAAAGGATGCGTGGACAATCATCTGTCTATTAAAGCCTTTCGAGCGGCTACTGTCGGTCTTGGTTGCGGTGACCGGCCTTCGTATCGGCGAGGTGCTGGCCCTGCGCTGGATCAATGTGGACTTCGAGAAGGGGTTGGTCTACGTGCTCTCCAATATCGTGCGCGGCGTGTTCGGGGAGCCGAAGTCTCCGGCCAGCAAGAAGCCAGTTGTGCTGCATCCCTTGGTTATGGGGCTGCTGAAAGGCTGGCGGCAGACTTCTGCGTATGCAGGCGATCAGGACCTGGTATTCGCATCAGAACGTCTGCATGGCAAGCGACCACGAGTACCAAACATGCTGGTGGCCGACCATCTACGACCAGCAGCCAAACAGGTGATCGACATCCCGGACGGTCACAGGTTCGGCTTTCACAATCTGCGCCATGCCCTCTCATCGTTCCTACTGGAGGTCGGGACAGACCCGAAGACCATTCAGGACATGCTCCGGTGGGCAGACCCAACAATGCTGATGAAGACGTACGCCCACAGTCGCATGGACAAGAGAAGGGAAGCGCAGGACAAGATGGTCGCCGCAATGGGCCTAAACGAAACCACAATACACCTGCTCCAGTAGCCGTTTTCGCGCTAAAACCCGCATGGATATTGGTGCAAAATGGTGCCGTGGGTGACCGATCGTGGGTGATTTTACCGTTTCTCCACCTGGGTGACTTTCAGTTGAATGCGCTCAAACCCGCATGGATACTGGATGAAATGATGGTGGCCAGGGACGGAGTTGAACCGCCGACGCCAGCCTTTTCAGGGCTGCGCTCTACCACCTGAGCTACCTGGCCACGTTTCGAAACCCGCTCTGCGCGCCGCGGGCCGCGAGGATTGTTCACTTCACGCCGGTTGTAGGCGGGATGGATGCAACAGGTCCGATGCCGGAAGCGTGCGGAACGTTTTTGATTATAGCAACGCTCGGGGATTCCCTCAACGTTTGTGCGGGATGCGGCGGGATACGGTGGCGGCTGAATTTGAACCGGAAGGGTTTTCCAACGCAGCAAATCCGAACTCAGCTTGAAAGGACAAAACGATTAACACCGGAATACGCAGTGCATAATCTGTTTGAGTGATCCGGGTTTGAGGTCCGGACTGGCATCCGGGCTTTTCTGTTTTAGTCCACGAAAGCCTGTGCAATACCACCAGTAGTTCACACCTCCGGCTAGCATGGGAATCCCGAACATCCAGCCATGAGGGTGTACAGTATGTGCGATCCTCTAATCACGGCCATCAGCGCGAAACACACTTGGATTGCTTTGATGATTAACTGCAGGCACAGCGCGGCAATCCTCTATCCACTCCCTGTGAGGGAAATGCAAATTCAACCACTACTGCGGAGGTGCCGAAATAAACAAGGCCCAGAGCATTCCGGGCCTTGCTGTCAATCGGCATCATCGTGCGACATCAAGACGAACACTGTCCTGCCACCGACGGCAGAAAACCAGTCGAGCTTCGCTCGACTGAATGGGCAAGAGCACCCGTTCCCACGTGGCATTAGTTTGCACCGGCGGTGCTGTGCTGGCCTAGCCACGACGACAACTGTGGTTCCTGCCGGGATTTCAGGTCGACGCAATTGTTGATGCGTTCGATCGATTGCCGGAAGGTGCGTTCGGCGGCGGCGACCTTGTGAGCGGCAAAGAAGTCAGTCACTTGATCGCGCATTCCCGCATCGCAGAACACGCTGGTTGCTCCTACGACTTGAGCGCTGGCAAAAGGGCCGCCGGCTTTCGCGACTGCATCCCAATGCGACTGGACGAAGTCCCAGGCTAGCTTCTCGCCCGCCGGATTCTGCATCACGCTGGAGATGAGTTGCAACGCATCCTGAGAACGCACGTCGGGAGAGACGGCGAAATCCAGAGTGCGCCGTAGCAGCTTGGGATCGCCAAACTGCGCCAGTGTGAACAGGTAGCCGTAATATTCTTCGGGTGCTTTGGCGTTCTTCAGACCAGTCATAATTCTGTCGTAGAACGCCGGATCGCCGTTGAGAGCGGCCAGGCCAAAGGCTCCGCCGGCAAGTTGGCGATCGACCGAAGTGGGGTCGTCGATGAACTTGTCTGCAACTTTGCGCGCCTGCGCGAGCACTTGTGGGTCGCGAGCGTCGTAGCCCAGCGTGTTCACCAGCCTCTGCCGCAGGGTTTTCTGCTCGTCGGTTTCTCCGGGCTTGGGTTCCCATCCCAGTTCTGCGAATGCTGGAGTGAAAAGCTGGCGCAGCCACGCGCGGAAGGATTCGCGGTCGCTGTCGTTGACCAGGTATTGGCCGATATAGTTGAGTCGGCCCATGGTGGCCTCGAGCACGGCGCGGTTGCGGTCCGCTTGAATGCCCTGCGCGAAGGCCAGATAGTCGCCGACCGGTTCACGCCCGACGCGCACCGACGCCCAGATATCGTTCTGTAACGAAATGCGTTCCGCAGGGGTGAGTTTGGTTTCAGCGTCGGTGGCCAGCGCCTTCACCATTTCGGGCTGGTAGCCGGCGCGATAATATCCGGTAGCGTTCGCGTTGGCCAAAACCCACGTCGAGCAACCCGGCAGGCTAACGGTTTCTTCTCTCTTCGAGATGACCTCGCATTTCTGCGCGCTCGCTCCGGCCGAACCCTTCAGGCAAACGGGAATTTCCCACACCTGATCGTTCGGCGACTCAAACTTGGCGCGGTCGCTGAAATAGCGTTGCTGGTGCAGCGTGACCTTGGTGGTGTCGCCAGAGCATTGCGCCTTCACGTCGAGAATGGGTACGCCCGGTTGCTTGACGAAGGTGGGCATGATGCGGTCGACGGGCTTCTTCGAAGTTTTGGCTTGCGCTCCCCAGAAGTCGTCCGCGGTGGCGTTGGCGTACTGATGCTGGCTTATATACGAATTCACGCCGGCCCGAAATGTGCCTTCGCCTAGGTAAGCTTCCAGCATGCTGAGCACGGCCGCAGCCTTGCCGTAGGCGATGCCGTCAAACAGTTCCTGAATCTCGGCCGGAGTTTCGGCGGCCTGGTGAATGGGGCGCGTGCTGGCCAGCGAATCCACATTCATGGTGTTGCCGGCTTGGTTCGCGTCGTCCAGATTGAAATTCCACTCCGGCTTCCAGGCTTCGATGGGCTTGCTCGACATCCACGTGGCAAAGCCCTCGTTGAGCCAGATATCGTCCCACCACTTCATAGTGACCAGGTCGCCGAACCACTGGTGTGCCATTTCGTGAGCGATGACGGAAGCGATTTCTTTCTTCAAGTCGATGGAGCCGTGCTGCTCGTCGATCAGCAGAATCACTTCGCGGAACGTAATGCAGCCCGTGTTTTCCATGGCGCCGGCGGAGAAGTCTGGCAGGCCAATCAGGTCCAGCTTGCCGTAGGGATACTTGATGCCGAAATATTTGTCGTAGTAGCCGAGAACGTGCTCCGCGGTTTCGAGCGCGAACTTGCCCATCTCCTTTTTGCCGGGGGTACTGTAGATGCGGATGGGAATGCCGTCGGCTTCGCCCTCGATATATTCGAAGTTTCCCACGACCAACGCCGCCAGATACGAAGACATCTTCGCCGTGGTGGCAAACGTGACGGTGTGCTCGTCGCCAGGGCCGGCAGTGTCGGACAGCACTTTCTGGTTGGAAATCGCGACCAGACTCTTGCCGGCAACTGCAGTGATATCGAACGTGGCCTTGTAGTCAGGCTCGTCAAACGACGGAAAGGCGCGACGCGCATCGGTGGCTTCAAATTGCGAAGCGGCATATTTACGCCCCTGATCGTCCTTGCCCAAATAAAGGCCGCGCATCTCGCTGTTCAGGATGCCGGTGTAGGTGATGTGAATGGTGGCCGGACCTGCAGGGAGCGGCTTCTCGACCGCCAGCACCACCATTTCTTTCTCTTTCTGGGCCGTGACTTTGGCTTTCTGCGTGGCGCCGCCGCTGGTGATGGCGACTTCCTGGAAGTCGATGTCGACCGCGTTCAGCGTGATCTCCGAGGTCGGCTTCAGCACCCGGATCGAGATGGTTTCATCGCCTTGAAACGTGGCTTTCTCCAGATCGGGGTGGAAGGTCAGCTTGTAATTTTCCGGACGCGCGACTTCGGGCAGCCGCTGCGCACCTGCCAGCGAAAGTGCCGTCAAGGCGAACAGCATTGACGTAAGAATTCTCTTCATAGATAGATTGTCCTTAAGTAGATTGTCTCTGATTTAGAGTCCTTCAGGGGATTGAGTTCGATTGATAGCAAGCAATGATTAGGGCGTGCTCTTAAACAAACATGTACAGCCGACAACGACGAATACCCAAACTTGTATGCGGACTGCATGCCCCAAAAGTTCAGCCTGCACTCAGACCGTCCCTGACACCGCGCCGTTCAGCACGGTTGCGGCGCAATGGTTGGCCCCGAACCAATAGGGAATCTCGCGGTAGTCGTCGACCGCAAATATCGCCAAATCAGCGTCTTTGCCGGGTTCGATGCTGCCTTTCCGCTCCGCTAAACGCAGGGCCCATGCCCCATTGATTGTAGCCGCCGCGACTGCTTCTGCGGGTGTCATCTTCATATGCGTGCAGGCCAGCGACATCGCCATGGGCATACTGATCGTCGGCGAGGTGCCGGGATTGTAGTCCGTGGCCAGTGCCACCGGCACACCCTCATCGATCAGACGGCGTGCGTTGGGATACTCTTTCAATCCCAAAAAATAATTCGCTCCGGGCACCAGCGTGGCCACCGTGTCGCACTTCGCGAGTTGAGCGATGTCGTCGTCGTTGACGTGATCCATGTGGTCGAACGATGCGGGACTGAAGCGCAAGAACGGCGAAAGGTGCGTCTCGGAAAGTTGGCCCATGTGCGCCCTCACCTGTAACCCGTGCTGCACCGCGGCGGCAAAGATCTGCACGGCTTCTTCTGTCGAAAATGCCCCCTGGTCGCAGAAAACATCTACGAACTGGGCGAGCTTCCGCCCGGCGACCCGCGGAATCATCTCCATACAGACGGTCTCAACATACTTTTGTGAGCAACCCTGAAATTCTTTTGGGACGACATGGGCGCCAAGCAGGGTCGAAATCACGGTTCCGGGCCACCGGGAAGCTGCCACGCCAATCGCCTCCAGCGACTTGATCTCGGACGCGACGGTCAGTCCATAGCCAGATTTGGCCTCGACGGTGGTGGTGCCATAGGCTTGCATGTCGTGCAGCGCGGCCAAGACTTTTTGCGCCAGCGTGACCTTGCTGGCCTGGCGCACGTCCTCCAGGCTCGACCGAATGCCGCCTCCAGCCGCGGCGATCTCTTCGTAAGACGCGCCCTGGATGCGCTTTTCGAAATCCACCAGGCGCGGACTTACGAAAGCCGGGTGCGTGTGCGAATCCACGAATCCAGGCAGGACCACTTTGCCTCTACAATCCATCTCGGTGAGCTTCCTGCGATTCTTCTTCAGCCAGGGATCGCGGAGCGCGTCTTTCGTTTTGCCGACGGAAATGATCTTTCCGCCGAGGCACAGCACGGCGGCGTCTTTGATGATGCCTGGTTCTCTGAGCAGCGCGCCGCGACGGGGGCCGGACTCGCCGGAGCCCATGCCGCCCGGCTTACCAGGTGAACGGAGGGTGAGAAGCTGCCCGATATTGGCCAGCAGAGTTGCCTGCGGCTGCGGAGGTTTGCGGTGAGTGAGAGCCAAGCTTTGTTAATAGTCTAGCAGCAGTGGCTGATCGGAGAGTAGTTGCCCAGCGGTGCTTTGATTGGCAGTCCCCAGGAACATCTCACAGCTCGCGTCTAAGTAAAGTCAACTCCGCCTCGCATGCGGTGCGAAGGGAACCGGGGCGAGCTTGGTTTTCCCGGACAGCCCAGGGCGGCTGTCCCGGCATGGCTTGTGGTGGGGTGCGACGGCTGTTCCGCGTTGACTCAGGGCGTCATCGGCACCACTACTCCCGTCTTCTTCGCGAATTCCTTTGCTTCCTCATACCCCGCGTCCGCATGTCGAATGATTCCCATGCCTGGGTCCGTCGTCAGCACACGTTCGATGCGCTTCGCCATCTCGTCGGTGCCGTCGGCAACCGTGACTTGCCCCGCGTGCAGCGAATAGCCAATGCCCACGCCGCCGCCGTTGTGAATCGATACCCATGACGCGCCCGCGGCCGTGTTGAGCAGGGCATTCAGCAGCGGCCAGTCGGCGACCGCGTCCGTGCCATCCTTCATGCTTTCGGTTTCGCGAAAGGGAGACGCCACCGATCCGCAATCGAGATGATCGCGGCCGATCACGATGGGTGCCTTGATCTTTCCTTTTTTCACCAGATCGTTCATCGCGAGGCCGAACTGCGCCCGCTCGCCGTATCCCAGCCAGCAGATGCGCGCGGGCAGTCCCTGGAACTTGATGCGCTTGCGCGCCAGGTCGATCCAGCGTCGCAAGATGCGGTTCTCGGGAAAGAGTTCTAAGACCAGTTCATCCGTTACATGAATGTCCGACGCTTCGCCGGACAGCGCGACCCAGCGGAATGGTCCCCGGCCCTGGCAAAACAGCGGACGAATATACGCCGGCACAAATCCCGGGAAATCGTAGGCATCCTTCACGCCCCGCTGAAAGGCATACGTGCGGATATTATTGCCGTAGTCAAACGTGACCGACCCCATCTTCTGCAGCTGCAGCATGCCTTCGACATGCCGCGCCATGGCGTCGAGCGATTTTTCCTGATACGTCTTCGGGTCGTTTTTTCGTAACTCGACAGCTTCGGCGAAGCTCATACCGTTCGGTACGTATCCGTTCAGCGGATCGTGCGCCGAAGTCTGATCCGTCAAAATGTCCGGCACCACACCGCGCTCGACGAGTTCCGGAACAATATCGGCGCAATTGCCCACCAGCCCGACCGAAACGTTCTCCTTTTTGCGCACCGCGTTTTTCAGAATGCGCAACGCTTCATCGAGCGTGGTGACCATGAAGTCGCAATATCCGGTCTTCAGCCGCTTCTTGATGCGCTCGGGATCCACATCAATCCCAAGGAACGCCGCGCCAGTCATGGTTGCCGCGAGCGGCTGCGCGCCGCCCATGCCGCCCATGCCGCCGCTTACAATCAGCTTGCCTCGGAGATCGCCGCCGAAATGTTTTTCGCCGGCCGCTGAGAAGGTTTCGAATGTTCCCTGCACAATTCCTTGCGAGCCGATGTAGATCCACGACCCGGCAGTCATCTGGCCGTACATCATCAGCCCGGCGCGCTCCAGTTCGTTGAACTTTTCCCAGTTCGACCAATGGCCCACCAGATTCGAATTCGCGATCAGCACGCGCGGCGCGTGATCGTGCGTCTTGAACACTCCCACCGGCTTGCCCGACTGCACCAGCAGCGTCTCGTCGTTCTCCAGCTTCTTGAGCGTGGAAACGATGGCGTGGTACGCCTCCCAACTCCGCGCCGCCCGCCCGGTTCCGCCGTACACGACCAAATCCTTGGGACTCTCCGCGACTTCCTCGTCGAGATTGTTCATCAGCATGCGCATGGCAGCTTCCTGCTGCCAGCTCTTGCAAGTGATCTGATTCCCGCGCGGCGCGCGAATCGGCGTGTACGTGGACGGCGTAATTTCCGTTTCTACGGGCATGCGTAGATGGTAATTGCTGGAGGCGGAAGGTTTCAATCGTAGAGGGTTCGATCGAGGGCGCTGAAATCGAAGAAGGTTCGGTTGAAAGATGATTGCGTGGGTGGCGTTCTTGACTGTACGGACGCCCGCGGTTCGAACTCTACCACGTGCTATACGCTGTCCCGTCGCTGGAGATCAAATTCGAGGCCGACTTCACGTCGCTGATGCCGGGCTCGGTCTGATCCACGGCCAGCAGAACATCTTCCTGCACGACTTCCCAATTCGCTTCGTTGGTCATCGGATCTTTGGGAATCTCGCGGATGTAGCCCGCCGTCTTCAGGTCTTCCAGGCCCTGCGGCGCTTTGGCCTTGTCGAGGGTGTATTGGGAAATTACAGAACGCAACGTAAACAGGTCCTGCCGCAGCACCGATTCGCGCGCCCGCACCACCGACTGGGTATACATGGGGACCGCAATCGACATCAGGATCAGGATCATGCTGATCACAATCATCAACTCCAGCAGGGTGAAACCCCGCTCGCGGCGGGCTCCGCTCAGGCGCTGCAGGCAAAGTCTGCTACTGCCCGGATGCCAGGCGCCCAACCCGTCGTGCCGCAATCTTTTTGCGCCCTTTGGCATCTTCCCGTCCCTATTTACGAACCCTTGGTCTACGAGATCGACTACAAGTCGTTATTGCTTGCGAGTCACTTATTGCTTACCAGTCCTTGTATTTCGTTCCGTCCAGCGCCTCGCCCTGCGACTTGCTGTAGACATCAAACACGGCCTGGCCGCCCCAGGAATCGGAATCGGGATCGTCCTGCATCGAGCGCAGGCCCCACTCCGTACTCTTCGTCATCGGATCAATCGGAATCCGGCGCAAAAACTTTAGCTTCTTCCCGCCCACGTCCACGCCCTTCACCAGCGTGTCCATATCCGGCGGATAGTTTCCCGAATCCAGCTTGGTCTGAAACGCGCCCCGGTCAGCGGCATCTTTGTAGCGGTCGATGGCGTCGCGCATGTCCCACAAGTCATGGCGCAACTCGCGTTCTTTCTCGCGCTTGATGGAGAGCTGCGCCAGCGGAATCGCCATCACGGCGAGCACCGTCAGGATGGTGACGGCCGCGATCAGCTCGATCATCGTGAACCCCAGATCGAGCCTGCCGCCCGGCCGCCGATGGAATCTGGTGCGCATCATCGTGGTTGCCTTCGCTCTCGTCAGTTCTTTCCTTTCCGGATAGTTGACTCGGGGAGCCGCTCCGAGATTTGTTCACAGACACACCCGCAGATCGGCTGGGACATCCACGCACGCTCGGAAGCGTTAGACCTTACTGCACCGTCACCGACGCCTGCGCCCCGTTCACCACAATGGATTGCAGGCCAGGATCGCGGGCTCCGCCTCGCGTGATGGTCAAAGGCGTCTGTCCCGCAGTCTTCGCCATGAAGGTCAGGGTAATCACTGTGCCCTGGCCGCTGACTCCCCCCGCTCCTGGCGGCCGCGTAGCCGTCACCGTCAACGTCCCGGTCGATTCGTCTTCGCGGTGCACCAGAGCCACGGTTTGGCCATCCTGCGAAAGGAAACTGCCGTTGGACACGTTGAGCAACTGCATGCGCGTCGGGTCGTAATACATTTGCACCGGAACCGAATAAACATTTTGCGCGCCGGAAATCAGCAGATTCACCGCAAAGGTGTTCCCCTTGGCAGCCGTGATCGTAGGCGGATCAAACAGGAAGCTGGGCATTCCGTTTGCCGCCTGCGTGGCCGGCTGGATCACCGGAACGCCGGACGGATTCGCGGATTGCGGCGGTGCCGCACCGCCAGCCACCGGCGCAGCCGAGGCCTGATTAGCGGGCGGTTGACTCGCCGGATTCGCCTGATTGGGCTGAGCCGCGGGCGGATTTGCCGGAGCTGGATTCGCCGGCGCCGGCGCGACTGCTGGAGGAACCGCCTGGCTCACGTGCCGCAGGGCGATCGTAGTCGCGGTCCCAATATCAATGGCCCGCTGATTCACTTCGTTCAAGTCGGTCCCGCGGATGATGTGTGGAACAATGGCAAACACCAGTTCATCGGTCGAGTGATCCTGCGTGGTCTGCCCGAACAAGTATTTCAGGATGGGGATCGACGCCAGGCCGGGAATTCCAGTCAACGACTTGGTTTCCGACTCCGTAAAGATTCCACCCTGCAGGTTGGCCTCGCCATCTTTCAGACGGATTTCGTGCTCAATTTTGCGCTGCCCGATGATGGGCTGGCTGATGCCGCCGATACTGGCCTGGCCCGTAACCGAAGAAATTTCCATGACCAGCTTGAGCGTGACCTCGCCGCCCTGGTGCACGTGCGGAGTGATTTCAATATTTACCCCGACGTCGAGATATTGGAACTGGGTATTCACCAGCGGGTTGATGCCTACGCCGCCAATCCCCGGCTGGAACGATCCCGTCGCCACCGGCACGCGTTCGCCAATCTTGAGCGTGGCCTTCTGGCCGTCGAGTGCGCGCACCTGGGGATTCTGAATCAGCTTGGTATCGCTGTCTCCCATCAGCGTCGACAAATTGGCTGAGGGAATCGTGACTTGAAAGTTGGTGGCGTTGATGTTGGCCAGGGAGTTTAAATTGATTCCCGGAGTCGACGAGGTAGTTCCGGGGGTGGTGGTCGAGGTGGTCGAAGTGGCCGAGGTGTTCAGATTTTCTTGCAACGCCAACGAGATGCTGGTGGGCGGACTCAAGCCCAGCGTTCGCGACTTGTCCTTGCTGACTTCCATAACCGCAATATCAACCAGGACTTCCGGATGTGCCTTGTCCAGATCCTCTACCAGCTTCTGCGCCAGCGCGATCTGGTCCGGCGTCCCGCGCACCACCACCGCGTTCTGCGAGAGCAACTGCTGCACCCGCTGCACGTCGAGCACGGAGCGGATCGCATTCACCACATCCTGCAATTCGGAGGCCTGGGAAAGATTCGATAAATAAAAAGTCTTCAGGACGCTCTGTTCCAGCTCCTTGCGCTTGGCCACGCTATCCTGCGCCACGAAAATCGTATTCTGCGTGACTGGCCGCCAGAAGGTTTTCGACTCCAGCGCGGTAATTTCCAGCGCCTCTTCCAGGGTCACTCCATTGAGGTCCACGTTGATCACTCGGGGAGTGTAATCGGGGTCGAGCAACACATTGATCCCGGCCAGTTGTCCGACGGTGCGGTAGACCACATCGGACTTGGTCGCGAGCATCTTGACTGTGATGGGAGTGTTCGAAATCGGAGCCAGCTCGACCGGACCGGGGGCATCCCTTAACTTTCGTTCCAGACTGCTGGGCGGGCCTGCCTGCGGCGGCTGGGGATTCCGCAGGTTCTCGATCATCCTCTGCGTGCGGGCCAACTCCTGCTGTGCGATGAAAAGCGAGGGATCAATGGAAACGGCCTTTTGGAAGGTTGCCAGCGCTTCGTCCAGCTTGCCTTCTTCGCGCAGCTTCTGCCCGCGGTGAACCACCGAGGCGGCCGCTTCAAAACGCGCCCGTGCCACCGAAGTCCGGTAGCGCAGGTCCTTCGGTTTGAGATCGTAGGCCTGCTTGTAGAAGTCGTAGGCGCCTTCGTAGTTCTGGCGCGCCTCGGCGTCCTGGCCCCGGTCATAGAGAGTCTTCGCTTTGTCGGCGGCCGCAGGCAGGGTGATCGCCGCAACCAGCAGCAGCACAACCGCCGGGCGCATCAGGCTTCTCATTCGTTGGTCCTCACGTCGATCCTCTCAGAGTCGATGCTGATTCAGAGTCGATACTCAGGAACAGTTAAGGTCAGCTTCTTCGAATGCCAGAACATTCCTGCTCACATGGCTGTTAGGGACGTTCGGGTTCGTCGGTTCTTAATCCGGAAAGCACGTTTCTGGGCACTCTCCCACGCATGACGACCGGAAAGCACACTCCTGCGATCAATCGCTCGTCGCACTCCCGGGAATCGGATGCGGCGATTATAACATCGGCCTCCCGGCCTCTCGACCTGCTTGCAGGCATTGCATTTACACTAATGGGCTTAGCACCCGCGGGCGACGAACCGACGTCGGCATTCCGCTATCGGGCTTCGGCAACAGCCTTGAACGACTAGGTTTCCGCAGCAGCCTCGCGCCCCAACCTCCAGCCACCGGAGGGGGTTCACGCCGAAGGCCGAAGCCCGACCCCGAAGCCCGACCCCGAAGCCCGACCCCGAAGCCCGACCCCGAAGCCC
>Ga0210383_10001440_pt1 | contig 21766 bp, 24 predicted proteins | sample IncBWC14OmetaG_FD_160072 | JGI IMG/M metagenome (GOLD analysis project Ga0210383, IMG submission 160072) | Forest soil microbial communities from Barre Woods Harvard Forest LTER site, Petersham, Massachusetts, United States - Inc-BW-C-14-O ... | reverse complement strand
ACCACATCAACTCGATGTTCCGTCGGCACTCCGACTCCAGCCGCCGCGAGGAACGGATCTGCTGCAAATAGCCGTACAGATAGAGTTTCAGCAGATCGCGCGGATCATAGCCAGGCCGCCGAGCACCAGATAGAACCGCGCCATTTCTTGAGCAGTCACGACACCTTGCAGTCGCCAAGGTACAGTGCTATACCTTCGCGACATGAATGAGAATGAAGTAGAAAAAACGTTGCGCCAGAGCGAAGAATGGCTCCGTTTAGCAATTCAGGCAGGCAAGATGTACGCCTATGAGTGGGACGTAACAACCGATGTTTTAGTGCGATCCCCCGAATATGTGAACGTCCTCGGTGCGGCTGAGCCGCGAATCTTAAGCCATCAGCAGGCCATGGAAAAAATTCACCCAGACGATCGGGCGAAACTTACTGCAGCCGTTGCTGGACATTCGCCCAAAAACCCGACGGTTGACGTCGTCTACCGCGTGCTGCTCCCGGACCATTCTCCAATTTGGGTGAAGAGCAGCGGGCATGCTTTCTTCGACGAGACAGGCAGAATGTTGCGGGTTGTTGGGATTGTCGCGGATATCACCGACCAGAAACTAGCCGAAGAGGCCCTACGCGTTAGCGAGGAGCGGCTGAGGTTGGCGCAAAAGGTTGCTGGCATTGGAACTTTTGAACGGAATGTTCGAACTGGGGTGAATACTTGGACACGGGAAATGGAATCAATGTACGGTTTGCCGCCGGGAGGCTTTGGGCGAACACGAACTGCCTTCGAAAAATTGATTCATCCCGATGACCAGGTGAAAGTCATAGAGTTAGTTGACGAGGCGTTGAAAACCAGACAACCGACGAGCGGAGAATGGCGCGTGACTTGGCCTGACGGAAGTGTTCGCTGGATCGCTGGACGCTGGCAGGCTATTGTCGACGATTCTGGCGAGCCTTCACGGGTCGTTGGCGTCAACGTAGACATTACCGATCGCAAGGGGACAGAACAGGCACTGCGCGAAAGCGAAGAGCGGTTGCGTCTCGCCGCACTGGCGGGAAGGATGTATGCTTTTTCGTGGGATGTCGCCACTGATGTCATCGAACGTTCGGGAGCGTGTGCGGAGATTGCTGGCGTCGCGCAAGAGGCGGTAGCTACGGGCGTGGCGGTGTTTGCTATGGTCCATGCTGCCGATAAAAAACGACTCGAAACCGCGGTAGCTAAGCTAACTGTTGAGAATCCACATCTTCAGATCACCCATCGCATGATTCGTTCCGATGGAGCAGTTATTTGGGTGGAGCGGAACCTCCGGGCATATTTCGACGAACACGGCACGATAAAACGCGTAGTCGGTATGGTTGTCGACATCACGGAGCGTAAGCGGGCGGAGGAGGCAATTAAGGAAAGCGAGCAACGTTTCCGGTTGGTCGCCGACACCGCGCCGGTCATGATCTGGATGTCAGGTCTGGACAAACGTCCCACATACTTCAATAAGTCTTGGCTGGACTTCACGGGCCGATCCGAGACCGATCTTCAGAACGGTCTTACAGCATTGGTTCATCCCGACGACTACCAAAAATGTCACGAGGTTTATTGTCGTGGGTTCGATCAGCGGCAACCTTTTAGGAAAGAATGCCGTTTGCGAAGACACGATGGACAGTATCGCTGGATGCTTGACATTGGGGTGCCAAGGTTTCATCAAGATGGCTCCTTTGCTGGCTACATCGGCTCGTGCACCGACATCACCGAACAGAAGCTAGCCGAAGAAACCCTATCCTCGATAAGCCGACAGTTGATCGAGGCGCAAGAACAGGAGCGGACTTGGATCGCCAGAGAGATGCACGACGATATTAACCAAAGACTGAGCATCGTGGCGATGGAACTCGATCGTCAAGGACAGAATCTACAAGCCTCCGCGGATGAGCTACGCTGGAGTATGGTGGAGGTGTACAACCAAATTTCGGAACTTACCAGTGACATCCATTCGATGTCGCACAGACTTCATTCTTTGAAGCTGGATTCATTGGGCCTTGCGGCGGCTGCGAAAAGCTTCTGCTTCGAGCTCGCAGAACGGCAAGACGTCGAAGTCAAATTCAGTTCTGAAAGAGTCCCCAGGAGGCTGCCGGAGGCAATTTCCCTTTGCCTATTCCGAGTCTTGCAAGAAGCACTGCAGAATGCCGTGAAGCATAGCGGGGTACGCTACTTCCTGGTCTCACTCGTTGGATCAACAAATCAGATTGCGCTTACTGTCTGTGATGAGGGGCGCGGATTTCGACCTGAAGAGGTGTTGCCGAAAGGTGGGCTGGGTCTGACCAGCATGAGGGAGCGCCTCAACTTAGTCGGGGGAAGGTTCGGCATCGAGACGAAGCCTCGCCAGGGAACAATCATTCGAGCTTTCGTCCCATTGAAACCTCAAGCGAAGTTTGTTGGCGCGGATATTCAATCGCTTCGAGCCATCGAGTAGAAACGTTCGCCAGTAAGTCCCGATAAACGGGGTAGAATTCAATGCGTCGACGCAACACTCAGGTCGAAGCCAATTTGCATTGAAACTAAAGACTAAATCGCTCCCCGAAGTTAGTAGAGGCAGAGCACTACCCTGGCTAGCTGTTCCATACTGCTGGAACGAGCAGCGTCGCAACCGCCACAAGCAGGACGTCACCCGCAATAATGAGTGGTTTTAGAAGAGGCGACGAGTCGTTTCCTGCTCGCTTGTCATTGGGAATACTCAAAGGCCATTCATTTTAGGGAGATAATGATTGACTCGGCGATATGTAAGCACACATTCGCCGGTTTCGTAAAGCCCAGTGGCAGGAGACTTACGGTCCGGTAGTTCCTTCGTCACGCGAACGGCGCGTTAGTTGCCTAGAAGACCCAAGACACGGGCAGGAGTGCTTGTGCCACTGGCGATGCGTCCTTACAATTTTTAGTTTAGGTAAACGTTAGCGGGTCGTGGAGGCCAAGTTGCTTGCCGGATTCGGTGCTTGGTACGCGCGTGTTGGTGGACAAACGATAAAAATGGTCGAAGCGGTCGCGGGGAGACCACGCGGGCAAAGTGGATTCACGCTGGCGAATAAAATGTTTTTGGAAGCCGACCAGGTCGACGCCGGTACAGGGATCGCGGGGAGGTACCGGGCACCGGGCGCAGGGATTGCTGCCTTCGAGATGAACCTCGCCGATGGTGAAACGGATGACGCTGCGTTCGTTTTCGCCAAACAGTTGATCTTCCCAGAAGGCCGGGACGCCATCGATCTCGAGCGAGGCGCGGAAACGTCGGCGAACATTTTCGAGAGAGAGGCCGGAAAAGCCGTCGGAAGTGGCGGGAAACCAATCGGCTATGGCCTGCAGGGAAGCGGTGGAAACAATCGTGGGGCCGCTGGCGATGGAATCGTCGGGAAAGCCGCCTTCGGAATAGCGAACGATAATTTGCTGTTCGAAGAAAACGCTGAACCATTCGGAAGCGTCCTCGTGGTCCTGCGGGAAGGCGAAGGTGCGGGGAGGGATTTTGCGGCGGTCGGTGGGGACGGTGAGGGTGACGGAGGCGACATCGGGAGAATAATTTGCGCGAATGAGATGAATGGCGGGAGTGCGCTTGCCATTGACCCATTTGCCATCGACGGAATAAAGAGCCCAGGCGCGATCCAGGGCCAGTCCGCCGGAAGAGGAGATGCGCGCTTCGGGGACAGAGACGGGGTCGAGGGATTTGATGGGATGGAGCCGGATGTCGGCGAGATGTGGCGTCGGCGTGGTGAGAGTCACTGGAAAAGTTTAGCAGAACAGCGTCGCGAAAGTGCCGAGTGAAGAGTGGCGGGTGGCGTGGACGCAAGACGCAGTGATTGTGACATCCTTCGTCACGTACTCCTCACAATGACAACGCAGTTCTGATACGAGTGCTGCGTGAAACGCATGAGGCGCCGGAGGCAGTTGCGGCGCGGTTGGCGTGGGCTGGCGGGCTGAACCGGTTTGGGGAAGGGAATTACCGGGTGGTCTGGGGTTGGAACCGATTCGCGAGAAGCTTGAAGATCGCGGCGAGCATGGGGAGAACTGCTGCGCGAAGTGGTGGAGCTCCGACGGGAACCAAAATATGGCGAAGTGAATCGCTGGCATGTGGAGCGATGGGTGGCGCGGGAAGCGCACGGATCACCGCGGCAATGGTATGCGCAGGGTGGAATACGCGGCAGGAAAAAGCGTGCCGGCAAGTTTGTGCAACTGACGCGGCGATTGTGGAGCGAGTGGCGCAAGCGATTGAATGGTCTCGGCAGATGCCCAGAGGGAAGAAGCGCGAGGAGGCGATCGCGGGTATGAAGCCTGGGCGTATGACGTACTCGACGATGGCGCGCCGGCATTGCATGGGCAGCCATTTGTGACTGTGGGATAGGAGTCGGAGCGTAGGGGCGCAGCACCGCTGCGCCCCATGTCCGCACAATCGCGACACCATGGCTCCGACCTCGCTCCAAACATAAAACCGTGTCATCCCGAACGAAATGAGGGACCTGCTTTTCTCTGTGGGGCCCGCCTTCCGAGGCGGGCCTTTTCCTCATCCAACATCGCAGCAAAAAAGTCACCCGTCATCCTGACGGTAATCCCGAGAGCACAGGCTGAAGCCTAGGCTACTTAGTCGGCTTGACGCCGGAGATGTTCCAGTAGGTCGGATAGCGGATGGCGTTTGTAGAGAAGTACGCCGAAGACGGCGGAGAGCAGGGCACTGGAGAACAGGATTACGGACAGAGAAATGTAATGGTAATGGCGGAGGGTGAGCGCCAGGCCGGAGATGAGGAAGGCGGAGGTAAGCAGAGTCTTGCCCACTGGGAGTTCCTTCCACAACCAGAGTTCGGGAGCTTAGCACCGACGGTGTGAATCGCAAATAAATTTTGTGGAGTCGACTGGTAGCGCTGCGATGGGCGGCTAGTACCACAAGGATTTGCGTGCGAATGAGGTGGTGATCAGTGCAAGTAGCGGGGAAAATTGCGGGAGCCGCGGCGATGATCAATGCGGTGATTGGCGTGGCGACGTATTTGCAGAAGGACATTGCCTGAGGATCTGGCGCGGGAAATCAATGGAGATTCTGGCGAGGGAAGTTTCCACGGCGTGGTTGTCGCGGAAGGGATCGGAGCCGACGAAAGCGGAACTTCAAGAGGCGCACGAGAAATTGGATGCGTTTCACCGGCGACGTTGTGGCGCGTAGCGCGTGCGGCAAAATGGTTTTTGATTGGAGCAGTCGCAGGCGCGGTTGCAGCCAAAGTGGCGTGGGAATCCTATAACGCAGGGCGAGTCCCCGAGCCCTGCGGTTCTGGAGTACGCGGCTGGTTTGCCCGGCTGGCGCACCCCCCGCGCCAGCATAGAGGTCACCCATCCCGGCCAGAGAAAAGGCAAGAAGAGCCCAAAAAACAATCTTACATTGCGTCCTATAAGCTATATTATGTTAACTACGAACTCGGCCCGAGTCTCCGCTGTTGTCACCATCCAGAGCGGAGCGCCTTTTGCGCGGTCTTGCCTCTTTAGACCCGTCGCTCCTGGGGTTCTCCCAATCCCACCAAATCTAATCTCCACCACTTCGCTCTCGATGACAAATTACAGTTGCGGGATAGGGCCGTAATCGGATTGCGAGCAGCCCAAAGAAGGAACCGGTCTGAAAACCGGCCACTACACAGGCAGGGCTATTTCTTGGCCTTTAGTTTGTTTGCTTCGAAGTCCAAGTATTGCTGCAGAGCGTGAGGATCGGCCCCAGCCAAGGGTCGGCCGTTAACGAAGACGGTCGGCGTGCTTCGGACGCCAACGAGTTTCCCATTCTCAATGCTGGCGTCCACTTCGGCGGTCGCTTGCGGGCTGCTCAGGCAAGCCTTAAAGGTCTCGGCATTCAGTCCGGCGCGGCTCGCGAACTCCATCATTTTGTCGTAGGCGTTCGCGGCGGAAATTAAATCCTGGTTGTCGTAAATAAGGTCGTACATCTTCCAAAAGGATTGGTGGTCCTGCTGGTAAGCGCAGCGGCCTGCAATGGCGGCGGTGCGTGCCCAGGGATGGATCTGGTCGATAGGGAAATCCTTGAAGACCAGTTTCAGTTGGGGATAGTTGGGCAACATACCGCGCACGGCGTCATGGAAATTGCGGCAGACGGGGCATTCGAAGTCACCATACTCGACGATGGTGATTGGCGCTTTCGGATCGCCGTAGACGGGCGCACCCTTAAGATCGAACTTGGCGATGTTAGCGGCAAGCGGGTCGGTCGTCAGGTCGTCCAATTCCCCGCGCAGCAGATAACGGCCGTCGGCGGTGAGATACATTTTTACCGTGTCGCCGCCGTCGGCACTTTTCACATCAACGGAAATTTCAGAGAGGCCGGAGGAGCCGATGGGTTTGGGCGTGCCGACGGTGATGGTGTAGTCGGCGCCCAGGGCATAGTAATTGCGCAGGAAAGCCTCGATGGATTTTTGCGTACTGGCGGCGGGTTGTTGGCCGCAGGCGAGAGTAGCCGTAAAGGCGAGGGATACGATCAATAAAAGGTTCTTAGTGATTTTCACGCGTGTCCTCAATGTAATGGCTCAATGTAGTGGCCGGTCTTTAGACCGGTCTCTCCTGGGGTCACTCCGAAATGGCTAACTCCGAATCCTGCTACCTCCAAAAAATGATCATGGCACAAAGCGCTGGGCTATCGGGAATGGCCGCCCAAAACCGAAGGCGCGCGAAGTAATTTTCAATCCAGGAGCTGCTTGTTTGCGTTTGTATTCGTTGCGATCGACCAACGCGGCGATGTTGCGGATCAGCCCGAGGTCATAGCCGGTCTCGACGGCGATCTCCTCGGGGCATTTCACTTCTTCAATATAGGATTTCAAGATGCGGTCCAGAACCTCGTAAGGAGGCAGGGAGTCCGTGTCCTTTTGATTTGCACGCAACTCCGCCGAGGGAGGTTTCTCGAGCGTCGAGAGGGGAATCACTTCCCTTTCGCGATTAATGTAGCCCGCAAGCTCGTAAACCATGAGCTTGGGAACATCGGAGATGACGGCGAGGCCGCCGGCCATGTCGCCGTAAAGCGTGCAGTAACCAACGGCATTTTCCGATTTGTTGCCTGTACTGAGAACCATCGATCCAAATTTATTCGAAAGCGCCATCAGATAATTGCCGCGAATGCGCGCCTGGATGTTTTCCTCGGTGGCGTCCGGCGCGAGGCCGGCAAAAACGGGCGTTAGCGTTTGCAGGTAGGAATCGAACACGGAGGCAATGGGCATGGTGCGGAACTCGATGCCGAGATTGTGTGCGAGCGCCTGCGCATCGGTTTTGCTGCCTTCGGAGGAGTACGGACCGGGCATGGAGACGCCGAGGACGTTTTCCTTGCCGAGAGCGGTGACGGCAATGGCGGCGACCACCGCGGAGTCCACACCGCCGCTGAGGCCCACAATGGTCTTGGAGAAATTGCATTTGCGAACGTAATCGCGAGTGCCCAGGACAAGGGCCTGGTAGGCGCAGGCGATTTCGTCGGGAGGCTGCTCGTGAATGTCGCCCTCGCCGGTGGTGGTGTCAAAGAGCACGAGGTCTTCCTCGAAGGCCTTGGCCTGCGCGGCAACTTTTCCGTCGGCGGTGAACGCGGTGCTTGCGCCATCGAATATCAGGGAATCGTTTCCCCCGACTTGATTCACGTAGACGACCGGGCGTTTGTGATGCAGCGCGGTGGAGCTAAGCATGCCGAGGCGCAAGGAACGCTTGTCGATGGTGAAGGGCGAGGCGGAAATGTTGATGAGCACGCTGGTGCCCTGGTGAATCAGTTCGGTGACGGGATCGCGCGCATACATGGGCGAGGCCCAGAATGTTTTGTCGTTCCACACGTCCTCGCAGATGGTGATGCCCAGCTGTTCCTGGAACAGACCGTAGACATATTGTTTGTCGCCAGGTTGGAAATAGCGGGACTCGTCGAACACGTCGTAAGTCGGGAGAAGCATTTTGGATTGCTCGAAGATGACGCGGCCTTCGTGGATGAGCGCGGCTTTATTGGCAATGAACTTCCCTGCTCGATGATGATCGGGATTGACGCGCCCGGCGTAACCCACGATGGCCGGGAGAGGCATTTGCAAGGCGACCCGATTGAGCGTGTCATGATTGCGCTGAATAAACGCGGGACGTTCCAGAAGATCGAGCGGAAGATAGCCGCAGATGCAAAGCTCGGAAAAGACGGCCAGGTCGGCGCCGAGGCGCTTGGCCTGCGCGGCAAGGGCCAGGATGCGCGCGGAATTGCCGTCGAAATCACCCACAGTGGGATTGAATTGAGCGAGGGCTATTTTCATCCAGGTAGAAGATTAGAATAAGTGGGGATGCCAGGGAATGCAAATCCAGGGGGTCTTGGGTCTAACGTAGTGGCGGGTCTTTAGACCGTAGCTCTTGGGCAGCGTTCCTCTTGGAGGAAGACGAAGAGCAGGTCCCTCGCTGCGCTCGGGATGACATTTTTCTTCTGTGGGGAACCCAAGACCCACCCTTCGCGGACTGTGCGTGGGGCACCCAGGAGTTTTGGATGAGGTGTTGGGATCGAAGAGGGATTCCTCACTTCGCGGACTGCGTTCGGAATGACGTGGTTTGTTTGGACTGAACCGAAGGACCTCCGCATTAACCTCTTGCTCTCTACACCATCCCACCAAAACGAGGTCAGTCGGCGCTGACGGATTTAGAATGGGTGAAAGTCGTTTCGGAGGTTAAACCAAAGGCCTCGAGGAGATGCGCTTGTACTCGCGCGGAGACTTCGTTGATGGCGTCAACGCCTAGATCGGCGGGGCTGATGCGATAGCGAAGCTGGCGCTGGCCCGCAGGAGTTTCAACAATAGCCAGGACGGCATCGGCCACCTCTTGAGCGTTGGCCGCGCTTGCCGTCAAAGCCTTGCCCACCTTGTCCGGAATTTGCGCGGCCGCGCCATAGGTTTCCGTGCGCGCGTGGTCGGCGGCAGTAACCATGTTGCCGAAGACGGCGGTCTGGTAGGCACCGGGTTCGATGACGCACGATTCAATTCCCTGCCCTGCGAGTTCGTAATGATACGACTCGGCAAGAGCTTCCATGGCATATTTGCTGGCGCAATAGAAACCGCAACCAGGGACGACCACGCGACCGGCGCCGCTGCTCACGTGCAGAAGCAAGCCGCTGCGTTGTTTGCGCATGAAGGGCAACACAGCACGATCGACGCGCACAGCGCCAAAGAAATTCGTGTCCATGAGTTTGCGTGCCTGCTCGACGGTCGTGGCTTCGGCCAGGCCGAGGACGGCGTAGCCGGCGTTGTTGATGGCAACATCGATGCGGCCGGCCTGTTCCACGACGGAGTGTACAGCGCGATCGACGGAGGCTTCGTCGGTAACGTCCATTTCAAGAACTTCGAGCGCGACGGATTCTTTGCCAGCAAGGGTGCGCAGTTCAGTGGCGTTGGCCGCGTTGCGCACGGCGGGGTCGCGCATGGTGGCGAAGACGGTGTGGCCGTGGCGCGCGAACGTTTCGGCGGAAAGTCTGCCGAATCCGGTGCTCGCTCCGGTGATGAGAACGACTTGATTGGATGGCATGATTCCTCCTGTGGCGGTGGGGAATCATGGTGAACCGGGAGTGAATGAAAGTAAAGGGTGGTTTATGGGGGAAGTTGTGATGTGGATGAATCGAAGAGGGATCACTGGCTTCACATACCTAGCTCGGTACGACGTGTTTTGGGTCGCCATTGTAGCGCCGCGCGGGCCGGCATCTTGGGTTCCACTACCGCACAAGCGCGGGCCTAATGTAAAAAGAAAAACCCCACATGCTTTCTTGTGCATGTGGGGCCCTTGGAAACGAAGCAGCGCGCAAACGTTCTTAAACGCTGAACGAACTGCCGCAGCCGCAGGTGCTCTTGACGTTGGGATTATTAAACTTAAAGCCCGCGCCCTCGAGCGTTTCGACATAGTCGATTTCGACGCCATCTAGATACATCGAGCTCATCTGATCGACAGCGACCTTGAGACCGTCGAAATCGACGACGTCGTCGGATTCGTTGGTCTGATTTTCAAACGCCATATGGTACTGGAAACCAGAGCAACCGCCGCCGACAACAGCGACGCGCAGGGCCACCGGAACCGGACTCTGCATATTCATGATTTCCTTGACCTTCGTGGCGGCAACAGGCGTTAGATTAACCATAATTTCGTTTGGCCTCCGCTCGCGGAATCGATCCACAAGCTAAACTCTTTTTCAGTATAGCACAGCGCGTAATGGGGTCCAGAGCATGTGCGGATTCTGTAATTCCCTGCCCTCCTCCGCGCCATCGGTAAAACAGGACAACGTCTTCCCCGGTCGGAGCAAGACAAGCTTCCAGGCTTCCCTTAAAATAGATGCATGATCAAACATAAGGTTACCTTGTTGCCGGGCGAAGGAATTGGGCCGGAAGTTTCCGCGGCAGTGCGCCGGATTCTGGATGCTTCGGGCGTCCAGATCGAGTGGGAAGTGCTGGAAGCGCGCGCGGAGAATACGGATAAGGCCACCACTGGTGCCGAAGTTTTGAACAATGCCGCGATTGAATCCGTGCGGCGGAATCATGTGGCGCTGAAAGGGCCGATGGCCACGGCGATTGCCGGCGGAGCGCGCAGCGTAAACGTGGCGCTGCGGAAGAGCCTGGAACTGTATGCGAATCTGCGGCCCGTGAAGAATCTGCCGGGAGTGAAATCGCATTTCGACGATGTGGATGTGGTGATCGTGCGAGAGAACACCGAGGATTTGTACTCCGGGTTGGAACATGAGGTGGTGCCCGGCGTGGTAGAGAGTTTGAAGATCATCACGGAGAAGGCGTCCACGCGGATTGCAAAGTTCGCGTTCGAATATGCGCGCAAGACCGGGCGCAAAAAGATTCACGCGATTCATAAAGCCAACATCATGAAGCTGAGCGACGGGCTGTTTCTGAAATCCGTGCGCGTGGTGGCGGAAAAATATTCGGACATCGAGTATAAGGAATTGATTGTTGACAACGCGTGCATGCAGATTGTGATTGATCCGCAACAGTTCGATATTTTGCTGTTGCCGAATTTGTATGGCGACGTCATGAGCGACCTGGCAGCGGGGCTCGTGGGCGGATTGGGCGTAGTGCCCAGCGGAAATATTGGTGACGAAGGCGCGATTTTTGAAGCCGTGCACGGCACAGCGCCGGACATTGCTGGCAAAGGCGTGGCAAACCCCACAGCGCTGCTAATGAGTTCCATCCTCATGCTGAATTATATCGGCGAGGCGTTCACGGCAGATCGCGTGGAGCAGGCCTTGTGGAAGGTGTATCGCGAAGGAAAGCACAAAACCCGCGATTTGGGCGGCACCGCCAGCACGGAAGCGTTTACAGACGCGGTGATTGCCGCCCTCCCGCATGTCTAAAGGGACAGTCAAGCTTTGTAGTGCCTTTGCAGGGCCCGCTTCCCGAAGCGGGCCGTTTCTTCCTCTCCGCGTAGGGTCACAGCATCGCTGCGCCCCATGCCCGCACAGCTCAAATCAGAAACACGATCTGTCATCCTGAACAGTCCGGATCTCACACTCCTCTTGGGGTAAGCAGTTGTAGTGGCCGGTCTTTAGACCGGTGCTTCTGCCCCCAGCGCCCGGCGCGGGGCCTCCTGGGTTATGCCTTTTCTTGTGGTGCTCTTGGGTTTGTAGCGCTGGCTTTCACGCAGGCATCTTGTGTTCCGCTACAAAAAACCATGATTCCGAACGAAGTCCGGGACGCAGGGAATCCCGCTTCGACCGAGCGGCGCAGGCACTCCTGTCTGCGTTCTTGGGCCTCTCTTGGGTTTCCGTTCCTGGTGCCCCACCCTGGGTTCGGGAAGGGTCGGTCCTGGGGTAACTCCGGCCGGACTCCCGACGACGAACTCTCTCTAGAAGCTGGCACGAGACGCGATTTCACGGATCTCAGTATTTTCGAATATGTGGCCGCGCAGATTCTCTTTGGTGGCTTGCAGCATCGCCCGGCCCAGGTCCTGGCCATTGACGTAAAGAGTGGGAAATGGTTTTAGCAGCCGAAGGACCGGGTACAAGAGCGCATACGCTTTCTGGAGATTCGGAGAAGGCTTGGCGTCGATGAACGCCGGGCGCCAGCAGTCGGCTTGCACGAGAGCAATGAGATCTTGTTCGACCTGAGCTTTGACCTGAGACCAGAACATGCGGCTCTTGGGATTTGTTCCGCGCCCACTAATGTAATGGAAGACCGCGTTAGGACTGTGCCGCTTAATCATGTTGGCGGCAGCCAGCGTGTACGAATAAGTGATGGTGCGGTACTCCTCTTTGGAAACTTGCGTGACCGAAACGCCGAGGCAGAACAGACAAGCGTCAATGTTGCGGAAGGCCTCTTCAACGGTCGAGTAATCCAGAAAATCCTTGTGAACGAATGTGCGAAGCTTGGAACTGGTGTTCAGCAGCGGGCGGCGGGCGATGACGCGCACTTCGTCGACGACCGAGGCGTCGAGGCAAGCGTCGAGCACGGCTGAGCCCGCAGAACCGGTAGCGCCAAAGAGCAGAATTTTCATGGGACCTGAGTTTACACGAAGTTGCGGTCAGCAGCGGAGCAGCGCCCCTGGAAAATCGTGACTGGTCATACGACTGGACGGCGTTCCCCTCTTGCCTGCGTAGTGGCGGGTCTTTAGACCCGTCACTCTTGGGGTTCAACCATCCCACCAAATCCAATCCTCCGCTTCGCTCTCGATGACAGATTACATTTGCGGGATTGGGGCCGTAATCGGATTGCCAGCAACCCAAGCAGGAACCGGTCTAAAGACCGGCCACAACACAGGCAGGGCTATTTTTTGGATTTTCGTTTGTTTGCTTCGAAGTCTAGGTATTGCTACAGAGCGTGAGGAGATCCCGCACGTCTGCGCTGTAATCTAAGACAAGTCTAAGTTTCTCTGGTCAGTTCGAGGTTTTGTTGTTTACTTTCGCGCTAGGGCGAAATATCGTGGACTCATAGGTCTCCGACGGATGTCCTGCCGCGCTCCCCGCGTTGCGCCAGACGGGACGTTCTCCTGCAAGGAAATTGGGCAAAGGGCTAAGGTGGCACGTCAGGACGCGTTGAGCGCGACCTGTGATAAATCTGCAGCGAGCAGGATCGTTGAAACTCTCACACAAAGTTTTCAAGACGCGTATCGAGGCGAATGGGCTCGAAGCCGCACTTTTCATTTCCTTGATGATCGCCGCAACTCTTTGGCTTGCAGGTTGCGGCGCAGCATCGCCCGAATCTCAGCACATCTCGACAGCAGCCCTGCAAATATTGTCCGGTTCTTTGCCCCCTGGAACCGCCCAGAAGCCCTATGCAACGACGTTGACGGCAAGTGGTGGCACCGCTCCATACAGTTGGAGCGTGAGTGCAGGAACGCTGCCAGCAGGTTTGACGTTGGCCGCCGCTAGCGGGACGATCTCTGGCACGCCGACGACCGACGGACCGTTCAGCTTCACAGCTATGGTGACGGATTCAAGCACGCCCGCGGCAGAAACGGCCACGCAATCGCTCAGCATCACAGTCGCAGCCGCGCCAACCCCGGTCAGCATTACCACCACTTCCTTGGCGAACGGCAAACAGAACACCGCCTACAGCGCGACTCTCGCCGCCACCGGAGGGACCACGCCGTACACCTGGTCGATCACTGCTTTCTCCCTGCCCCCAGGCTTAAGTTTGAATGCGTCCACCGGCGCGATTTCCGGAACGCCGACGGCCTCCGGAACTTTCGGCTTCACGGCGAAGGTGACGGACTCGACGACGCCAACGGCGCAGACCGCGACACAAACGTTGAGCATCACCGTGGCGGCGGCACAAACACCGGTAAGCATCACCACCACGTTTCTCCCCGAAGGTCAGCAAGGAAATACGTATGCCGCAACTCTGCTCACAGCCCACGGCGGAGCGACGCCGTATTCGTGGTCTGTCAGCAGCGGAGCATTGCCGGCAGGCCTCACCCTCAGTTCCTCCGGCACACTCTCCGGGGTTCCAACCGTCTCTGGCTCCTTCGCGGTAACGATCAAGGTGAGAGATTCCACGACTCCAACGGCGGAAACAAACACGGCGAATTTTACGATTACGATAGTCGCCGGCGCAGATCATTCCGTATTGCTGACCTGGACCCCGAGTCCGTCACCCGCCGCGACCGGATACAACATATACCGCAGCAACGCGAGCGGCACGGGCTTTTCCAAGATCAACTCAACACCTGTTTCCGCGCTGACCTACTCAGATGGCACCGTCGTTGACGGGCTAACCTACTATTACACAACCACCGCCGTAGATTTAAGCGGCGACGAAAGCACATACTCCGAACAAATTCAGATCGTCATTCCATAACTCATCGAAAATGTTCTTGAAGTGCAACGTCTAGCCTATTGACACCGACAGCGTCCTTGGTCCAAACTCTTTGCAAAATCAGTATCTTGAGGATGTCTCCCTTTCGTCTTTACGCCATCCTTTTAGTCTTTTGTAGTGTGCCCATCACCGTGCACGCCACCGAAAGCGTCGATAAGCGAGCCTCCATCGCGCAAACGTTGGCCGACGGTGTATCACATCAGGAATTCCACAAGATATACGTTCCTGATTTTTGCAACAGCACTTCTCGGCCCGATGGTCCGGGGGCCTATTTTGCTGCCAGCTTTTCGTTTCTGCTTAGACACAACGGTAAGGATTTTACGGTTCTCAGCCGCATCGATGCCCACCACTATTTGATCCAAAATCACTGGACCGACTGCGATCTCGCGCAACCCGAGATTCTTCAGAAATTCGTCGCCGCGTTCGATGTGGACGGGTTGCTTACCGGAAACGTCCAATCCGAGAAAAATTACTTCCGCGTAGACCTCATTTTGCGCGATGTGTCCGGCAAAGCGCGAGTCCATTGCATATACGACGAGCCTTTTCGTCCTGACACCCTCGCTTATTTTCCCGCCATCACGTCTTCCGCTGGATGGCCCTTCTACTTTCCCATGCTGGACGGAGTGACGCCTCCTAAGCCTTCGAAAATGTCAGTCTTTCCGTATCCCGCCTCCTACAAGCCAGTCATTCTCGCGGGCAACGTCGTAATTTCAATGATAATCGCCACCGACGGGAGCGTGGAGCAAGCTCGTATCGTGCAAAAGGTGGACCCAGACTTCGATTCCGACACTCTCAAGGTCGTCAAGACTTGGCACTTTGAACCCGCCAAAAGCCCGGACGGCACTCCCGTACCCGTTCGCGTCGGCCTTCAATTGCGATTCCATGCGAGGGGCATGCCTGCCCAAGCGCAATATCCTGAAGATCAGTCGCATCCGTAAGAACTCGGCAATCGGCTCTTGGGTACATTAGCAACGAAACGGAAAGGCGGAGAATCATGATCAACAAGCTCTTGTGGACCGCCGTGATCTGCATGTGTCTTGGTGGCGGTAGTGTGGCCCGACAGAATGCCGCGGACGCGCCTGCCTCGAAGGAAGATGTCGAAAGATATCTACAAGTGATGCATTCACGAGAAATGATGACCTAAATGGTGGATGCTATGTCCAAACCGATGCGTGGCATGATCCACCAACAATACTTGAAGAACCAGGACAAACTGCCACCCGATTTTCCGGCGCGGATGAATAAGATAACCGACGACATGCTAAAGAACTTTCCCTGGGGTGATCTTATAGACTCAATGATTCCGGTGTACCAGAAACATTTCACAAAAGGTGATATCGATGCGCTGGTGGCATTTTACGAAACGCCAACGGGCCAGAAATTACTGCGGGTGTTGCCCGAGATTACGGCGGAGTCGATGCAACAAATGATGCCGCTACTCCAAAAGAGCGTCGAAAACACGCAGAGAGAATTGCAAGAAGACATCACTGCGATGATAAAAGAGAGTCGGTCAAAGACCGATACTTCCACTCCACAAAAAAAATAATTAACAGAAGCTGGGCGAGCCACTGACGGATGACGCCGGTCATCGCAGAACAAACGCGGAATGCTGATGCACGCGAGCCTGCCCGCTGGCCGTTTTAAGTGGAATGAATCCCCGCAAGAAGTAAGGCCTCAAGCACCCGCCGCTACGACGCGTACCATTGGTACACCATGAAGTACACGATTACGCCGGTTACGGAGACATAGAACCACAGGGGCAGTGTCCAGCGGGCGATGATGCGGTGCTTGTCGAATTTCTGGAGCCAGGCACGGCGCAGGGTGATGAGGATTAGCGGCACGATTACGATGGCCAGGACGGTGTGCGAAGTGAGCAAGGTGAAATACACGGGGCGGATCCAACCTTGGCCCTGGAAGTGGATCACCTGGCGGATGCGGATGTGGTAGATCACGTAAGAAACAAGAAAAGCGCAGGAGACGAAAAAAGCGGAGAGCATGAACTTTTTGTGAACCTTGATTTTGCCGGAACGGATGGCAACGTAACCACAGGCGAGGAGAATCGCGCTGATGCCGTTGAGGGTGGCGTTGAGGGCGGGTTGCGAGAACATGAATAGTTGTCAGCTATAAGTTATCAGTTTTTGGCAAAACCAAAAGAGAAAAACTAGGGATCGTGGGCGCTTGGCTTTTCCACACCGTCATTACGAACGGAGTCTGCGAACTGAGGAATCCCTCTTCGATTGATGCGACGGGCAATATTGACTGATGCGTTGGAAGTTGTGACAGCGGCGACTGGGCCGCCGCACTCCCACTCAGTGGGGCAGTTTGTCGTACATCATTAGTCCGAGCAGGATGGGGATGTGCATCACAGTAGCGTGCATCAGCCACTTCGCGCGCGTATTCGTTTTTGCGCTGGCCGCCCACAAGCACACTTGCAAACTCGCCGTACACGTCACCAGCGCGCCAAAGAAGTACAGCACGCCGGCGAACCCCATTACGGCGGGGAGCAGGCTGACGGCCACCAAGGCGCTGGCGTAGAGAATAATTTGTCGAAACGTGCGCGTGCCGTCTTTATCGACCACTGGAAGCATCAGGATGCCAGCGCGCGCGTAATCTTCGCGGTACATCCAGCTGATGGCGTGGAAGTGCGGAAACTGCCAGAAAAAAAGAATCGCGAAGAGCAGCCACGCTCCTGCATCGAGTTTGCCCGTGGCGGCCGTCCAGCCAATCATCGGCGGGATCGCGCCGGGAATGGCGCCGATGAACGTGGCCCAGATCGTGCGCTTTTTTAATGGCGTGTACGCGAGCAGATAGCTGAGGCTGGTGAGAATACCAAGCGCGCACGGAAGAGCGCCCGCGGCGAAATACAGATCCACCGCGCCAGCTGCGGCAAGAATGACGCCGAAGAGCAGCGCTTCCGCAGGCGTGAGCAAACCGGTGGGCAGCGGGCGGCTGGCGGTGCGGCGCATATAGCGATCGGATTCGCGCTCGATATAGTGATTCAGCGCCGCGGTCCCAGCGGCAATGAGCATCGTGCCGCACACCACGTGAATCATATGCAGCCACGGCATCGGGCCGCGAACGCCCATGTAAAAGCCGGCGCCGGTGGTCATCAGCACGAGGAAAGACACGTCAGGCTTGGTGAGCGCGATGTACGCCCCGAGCTTGGTGGGCTGCGGAAGCGCCGCGGTCCGTGAGCGATCGTTCGACATTACGCAGGCACCTCACCTTTGGTGGTGGCGAACAGCACTTCCCTTTTACGTGGAACCAAACGATAGCACAGCAGCACAGTGACGATCGACGTGGCGAACAGGAACGCACCGACGACGGTGTGGGCTACGGTGAAGGCGATCATCACTGGCATGGGTTGCGGCGCATCCGCGGTGATGATGCGCGACCAGAGCGAACCGAGTCCCAGCAGAATTTGTAGGCCGACCAGCGCATGCAGGAACAGCCGCGCGCGAGAGATGGACGGCACTTCCGGGAAACGCCGCCGCAATGTGCCCGCGGTCCAGATCACGGAGCCGAGAACGATGAGCGAGCCGAACACGTGAGGCACGTAGGAAATGTAGTGGTGGCGGAACCCGGCACCGAGCAAGACCTGGAAGAAGATCAAGCACGCATTGACGGTGACGACGAAATGGACCGACGGCGAATTGCTGTCGGCGTACTGCGGAAGATCCTGCATGTACCAGCGGCTGGTGAAGAAGGCGATGCTGACGAGGATGGCAAACATCAATTCGGCGGTGCACGCGTGCATTACAGGAAGCCAGTAATGGAGAAGCTGTAAAACGGTGAGGCCGCCGAGCACTCCCTGGAAAACTATGCCGGCGACAGCCACGAGGCCAAGTTTTTTCAGCCATGGCCGCTCATCATAACGCAAAAGCAGAAACGCCAGAACGATAATCCAGATGCCGAGAATGGCGGCGACTACGCGATGGGTGTGTTCGATCCCGGCGCCGCCATGAAGCAGTCGCAGCGGCGGAAAGAATGTGCCGAACGATGTGGGCCAATCGGAGACCGCCAGCGCAGCGTCGTTGGACGTGACTAACGCTCCAGCAGTGAGCAGGCACGCCGTCCAGCAAACGACAAAAACCGCGTATTTGTGAATACCCGGATGGTACGTAGCCTTCATGAAATCTCGGGCCCCAAACCCGAAAGACAGATTATATCGCAAGGTGAGAAAACCCTGAACCGCGAGGGAGTATAGCAGGGTTGAGCGGGATTCAACCTCCAACCACAAAAACAAAAAACATTGTCATCCCGAACGAAGTGGGCGACCTGCTTTTTAACCGCCACAGACTGAAAGCGACAATCATTTCGCCGGAAGATCGAGCCCGGCTTCGGGTTTCTTGTAGGTGCCGGTTAGATGGACTGGCAGCACTGCGCCAGCGTGTTTTTTGCGGAAGAAGCGGTTGAATGGCTTGAGCATTACGGATTTGAAGCCGCTGGTAAGGTCCGAGAATTCTTCGTCGGTTTTTAATGTGCCGTGCAGATCGATCGCCAGGGTATCGAGATTGTAGGTCCCCTGCATGCGGGCAGAAGCGCCGGGCACGGCAAAACGCAAATCGCTTAACGTGGCCGTGGCATTGCGAAGTTCGACATGGCCTGCTAGTTGGGAAATGACTCCCCCCGGATCGCTCGCGTCACCCTCATCGCCGTTCGCTGGCGCAACGGCTGGGCTTACTTTTTCACCGAGCGCTCGCTGGCTTAATGTGTCCACGCTGATCTGCGTTGCCGGCTTCGCGAATTGCCCGTCCTCGATACCAAAATCGCCAACCAAGCGAAGTTTGTGGAGGAACGGTTGATCACCGGGAGGAAGGATGACGTGTGCGCGAAAGCTGGTGGTGCCCTGCAACGGAGGGTGGTGGCCGTGGACAAACACTCGAAGGACATCCTGGATGTGGCCGTTTTGCACGGACAAATCCATCGTGGTGAGTTTGCCGTCCTGGCCCGGGTGATGGGCAATTTCGCCTTTTGCGAGGACGGAAGTGTTGAGGAAGTTGACGGTGACGCGGTCGAGTTGAATGTCGCCGTTGGTGCCGTCAACGGTGGCGTGAAACGAGCTTTTCAAGTGGATGGCATGATCGCTGCGCGTGACCATGAAATTGGGTATATCAACGGTGCCGCTGGAATCGATCTGGCGCAGGATGCCTTGAAACTTGTCGTGGGCGTAAAGAATTCCGGCAATGCCATGGAAGACGGACAGGTCGGCATTCTGGAATGTGTACTCGCCCGCGACCGGAGTTTGGCCCGGATCATCGTAATTCCAGGGGCCGAATTTTCCGCTTGCGCGAACATCGCCGGGTGGCAAAGGGATGTGGAGCGCAACGGTGAAGCTGAGCGGTTGTTTGTCTGTGACGGATTCGAGACGCAGCGAAGGGATTGCAAAGAGCAGTGGCGATCCGGATGCGCGGTCAATCTGGATGGACGAACCGTCGGCAACGATTTCGCCAACGCGCGTGGTGGACGGCGTTTCCTGCCAATTGGACTCTTCGACCGGCGTACCGATCGGCTGAATGTGCACGCGAAACTTTTTCAGAACAATTTCAGAGAGATACCCGGGACGCAAAAGTAGATCGAGGTAGTGGGCTTGAATCGTGAGTTGCTCGACGGTGACCACCGGAGGCGTCCCGTTTGTGGAACCGAGGCGCGCGAATACCAAACCCTCCGCGACACATCCGGGATGCGGGAAATAGGTCGAGCGAAACCTTTTGAAGGTGACGGTAGCGGGAAAAGTGGATTGCAGGGATTGCCTGACGCGTGCTTGAGAAAATGGCCAATGGCGGGCCAACACGACAGCACAAATGGTGAGAGCCAACAGGAGCGTAGGCAGGCCGAATAGCACAAGCTTCTTGAGGCTCACCGGAGCACTGCCAACTGCTGGCGCGTTGCGTTCATCGCTTCAAATGTACGAAATGACCGGCGCGAATGGCGTAAAGGAAACGCTGGAACAACTGAGCGAGAATCATGTAGGAGCAATCGGCCATGGTTTCAGTTCCCGGGCACGAGTCTAAATCATGACGTCGGCAGCAAACTGTGCAATTTGTAACAAGGGCACCGATTCTGCGTTCACCGCGCGGCGAGGTAAAATTAAAGAGGAGATGCTTGCGTGAAACTGGGATTGCCGGCGGGTGTGTTTGGGGCTTATTTGTTTGATTGCGACGGCACGGTTGCCGATTCGATGCCGCTTCACTACATCGCGTGGACGAAGTCGCTCGCGGAATGGAATTGTACGTTTGACGAGAAGCTCTTCTACGCGTGGGGTGGAAGGCCAGTGGCGGAGATCATTTCCCTGCTGAACGAACAACAGCGGCTGAGCATGCAGGTGGAGCGCGTGGCTTCCCGGAAAGAAGACTTGTATCGCGAATTGCTGCCGCAGCTCAAGGCTGTGCCGGAAGTGCTGGAGCATATTGACGCGCAACACGGTCGGATTCCCTTCGCGGTGGTTTCGGGCAGTATGCGGGAATCGGTGACTGCGTCGCTTGTGTCGCTGCGACTGCTCGATCGATTCGCGACCATGGTTTGCGCGGGAGAGTACAAGAACAGCAAGCCGGATCCGGAATGTTTTTTGCTGGCGGCCTCTAGACTTGGAGTTGCGCCGGAATCTTGTTTGGTTTTTGAGGATACGGAGATGGGCATTCAAGCGGCGAATGCGGCGGGGATGGCCTCAGTGAGGATTCCACCGCCCTGGGAGCGACACAGTGCGTGACGCGATGTTACAAACAAACAAAAACAAAAGCTGTCATCCCGGCAACGCGAGGGACCCGCTTTTCTCTTTCTTGAACCGCCCCTTCGCTTGAAAGGCCAATCGTCACAGATTCCTTGTAGGGACTATCACGTATAGCGATTTTCTCCTGGAAATGTAGAAATTCCCACGTTCCGGCAGGAACCGACACCATTCGTAAAAACTTCGCAAGTGCTTGAAGAACGAGAGCTTTTGTTTATTGTGCGCGCATTCGGCCTTTCAGTTGCACTTTACGATTCCGATTCCACCCAGCGATTCTACCCAGCGCCAAATCTACTGTTAGGAGGAACGCGGCATGAAGAAGCTAGCGCAATTCAGAAAGTGGCCTGCATATTCGGCGTTATCGGCATTTTTCTGGTGCGGGAGTTTTGTGTGCGCACAATCCGCTCCAGCCCAGAGTCCTTCGACGCAAAATCCCACACAAAATCCAAGCGCGCAGAGTCCATCCACCCAGGATCACGACAATGTGCGTCGCGCCGATGATCGAGACGCCAACCGCGAAGAATTGGCAAATTTCAATCGATTTCTAGACAGCCACCGCGAGACAGCGGAACAGCTGCGCAAAGATCCCTCATTGGTCGACAATCCACAATTCGTAAAGGCGCATCCGGCGCTTCAGACGTATCTGCAAGAGCATCCAGCGGTCCGCGAGCAATTAAAGCAAAATCCCAACGCATTTATGCACCAGGAAGATCGCTATGACCGCAGCGAGAACGACCGGGACCGCGATGCAACCCGTCGT
>Ga0210383_10001437_pt1 | contig 21781 bp, 17 predicted proteins | sample IncBWC14OmetaG_FD_160072 | JGI IMG/M metagenome (GOLD analysis project Ga0210383, IMG submission 160072) | Forest soil microbial communities from Barre Woods Harvard Forest LTER site, Petersham, Massachusetts, United States - Inc-BW-C-14-O ... | reverse complement strand
TGCTCACCCGGCTGGCGGCCGGGGAGCGCCCACGGCAGCAGAAGACGCCCCGCGCGCTGATCCTCGTTCCGACCAGGGAACTCGCCCAGCAGGTCGCCGACGTGCTCGCGCCGCTGGGCCGGCGCGTGGGCGTGAACACCGCGACGGTGTACGGCGGGGTGTCAATCGGGCGGCAGATCGACCGGGTCCGCGACGCCGACCTGGTGGTGGCCACCCCGGGCCGGCTCATCGACCTCATGGAACGCGGAGCTTGCCGGCTCGGCGGGATCGAGATAACCGTGATCGACGAGGCTGACCACATGGCCGACCTCGGCTTCCTGCCCGCGGTCACCCGGATCCTCGACGCCACGCCGACCGGCGGTCAGCGGATGCTCTTCTCCGCCACCCTGGACCGCGGGGTGGGCCAGCTGGTGACCTCCTACGTCAGCGATCCCGCGTTGCACGCGGTCCCCACGGCGGTTGACTCCAGCCTGGCCGAGCACCGCATGCTGGTGCTCAGCGCGCAGGACAAGGTGCCGGTCGCGACGGAAATCGCCAGCCGCGAAGGACGCACGCTGTTCTTCGTGCGGACCAAGCACGGCGCCGACCGGCTGGCCAAGCAGCTGGGCCGGGCCGGGATCAGCGCCGCCGCGATCCACGGGGACCGCAACCAGAACCAGCGCCAGCGGGCCCTGGACGGGTTCGCCGCCGGCGATCCGCGGGTCCTGGTCGCCACCGACGTCGCCGCCCGCGGCATCCACGTCGACGACGTCGACCTCGTCGTCCAGTACGACCCGCCGAACGACGCCAAGGACTACCTGCACCGCTCGGGGCGCACGGCCCGGGCCGGGGCCTCGGGCCTGGTGGTGGCGCTGGCCGAGCACGGGCAGGTCCGTGACCTGCAGCGGATGCACGACGCGGCCGGGATCACCGCGGACCGCCACGAGGTGGCGGCCGGGCACCACGTCGTCCGCCAGATCGCAACCTCGGGCACCCCGATCCCGCCCGCCCCGGCACCGGTCAGCCGGACCCCGAAGCGCCGGTCCGGGACGCGGGGCGCGGGGCCAAGCCGGCCTGCGGCTCGGTCGCGGCAGCGCGGCGAGCACGGGAGCCGCGCGGGCCGGTCCGAGGGGCGGGAACCACGGCCCGTTCGGCAGTAAAAGAATCCCGGTCCGGGCGGTAACCGCCCCCTTCCGCGTTCCGGGGAAACGATGACCTGCCGTGATGATCCAGGCGGTGGTGTCGGCGGGCAGCAGGCCGTCCTGCAGAGGACCGCTCGCGACGACCACGGTCCCGCGCGGCACCGGGACGGGCCGGGAACCGAAGTTGGTCACCGACCGCCAGCCGCCGGGGCGGCCGAAGTGCAGCACCTGCCCGTTGGTGCCCGGTATCCCTTCGAGGCTCTCCGCGGCCTGCAGCTTGCGGCGCCAGCTGAGCGCCTGCCGGTAGAGGGCCAGGGTCGAGGCCGGATCGTGCTCCTGCGCCTGGACGCTGAGCGGGCCGAACCAGGCCGGCTGCGGCAGGTGAGCGGGACCGGTGCCGAACCCGAACGACGGGCCGTCAGCCGTCCAGGGCAGCGGGACCCGGCATCCGTCGCGGCCCTTTTCCGCACCGCCGGACCGCAGGAAGGCGGGATCGGCGATCTGCTCGGCCGGAATGTCCGCGACCTCGTGCAGGCCGAGTTCTTCTCCCTGGTACAGGTAGACCGACCCGGGCAGCGCCAGCATCAGCAGGGTGGCCGCGCGGGCCCGCCGCAGGCCGAGGCCGCGATCGAGCTCGGGTGAGGTGCCGTTGCTGAGCAGCCACGCCTTGGCGTTCCTGGTACTGCTGAGATAATCCTCGGCCGGCAGCGCGTAGCGGGTGGCGTGCCGGACCACGTCGTGGTTGGACAGCACCCATGTGGTGGACGCGCCATAGCGCTGTACGTCGGCGAGGTTGTCGGTGATGACCCGCAGGAACTCGTCGGCCTTCCAGTTCGCCTCGAGCAGGTCGAAGTTGAAGGCCTGTCCCAGCCCGTCCGGGCTGGCGTATCGCGGCCGCCGGGACGGGTGCACCCACGCTTCCGCCACGCCGGCCCGCGGCGGGTCGTACTCGTTGAAGACCCGCCGCCATTCGGCGTAGATATCGTGCACTTCGTCGCGGTCCCAGAGCGGATGATTCCCGTGCGAGAGCGGCGAGTCGGCCAGGTCCCCGTTGACGCCGAGCGGCTCGAGCGGCTCGGCCAGGTTCTTGGCCAGGCCGTGCGCCACGTCTACGCGGAACCCGTCGACCCCGCGGTCGGACCAGAACCGCAGGGTGGTCAGGAAGTCATCCCGGACCTCGCGGTTCGCCCAGTTGAGGTCGGGCTGCTCGGCGGCGAACAGGTGCAGGTACCACTGCCCGTCAGGGACGCGGGTCCAGGCCGGGCCGCCGAACACGGAGGCCCAGTCCGAAGGGGGCTGCGCGCTGTCTGGGCCCTGTCCGTCGCGGAAGATGTACCGGTCCCTGGCCCGCGATCCCTTCGGGGCGGCCAGCGCCTCACGGAACCAGGCGTGCCGGTTCGAGGTGTGATTCGGCACGATGTCGACGATGACCTTGATCCCCCATCCGTGCAGGCTGGCGGTCATCTCGTCGAAATCGGCCAGCGTGCCAAGCTGCGGGTCGACGTCGCGGTAGTCGTCTACGTCATAGCCGCCGTCCGCGAGGCCAGAGGGGTAGAACGGGCTGAGCCAGACCGCGTCGATGTCCAGTGAGGCCAGGTAAGGGACCCGGGACAGGATGCCCTTGAGGTCGCCCAGGCCATCGCCGTCAGAGTCGGCGAAGCTGCGCGGGTAGATCTGGTAAACCACTGCCTGCCGCCACCATTCGGCGCTGGCGGCGGCAGGGCTCTGTGGCATCTCCATAGCGGCGTGTCTCCACGTTCCAGGTGGGCGGGGCTTCCCCCTTTTGGGTCGTTCCCCGATCTACTTGATCGAGCCGCGCATGATGCCGCTGACGACCCAGCGCTGGGCGATGAGGAAGACGACCAGAGTCGGGAGCAAGGCCATCAGGTACGACGCGAAGGCCACGTTGAAGTTGGTGGTGAACTGGTCCTGGAACAGGTACTGGATGACCGGGAGGGTCTGCCACTTCGGGTTCGCCGTGATCAGCTGCGGCATCATGAAGTCGTTCCAGGACTGCAGGAAGGCGAAGATGCCGACGGTGGCGGCAATCGGCGTTAGCAGCGGCAGCACGATCTTCCGGTAGGTCTGCCAGGTGGTGCAGCCGTCCATCCGCGCGCTCTCCTCCAGCTCGACCGGGATGGACCGGATGAAGGCGGAGAAGAGCAGCACGTTGAAGGCCAGCTGGAACATGATGTGCAGGATCCCGACGCCGAACGGGTTATCGAGGCCGATCGCGGCCATGAGCTTGACCTGCGGCAGCGCGACGACGGGGAACGGAATGAACAGGGCGGCTAGCAGGTAGAAGAACGTCACGCGGAACTGCCAGTGGCCCCAGTTACGCACGATCGCCCACGCCGCGAGCGAACTGATCAGGATTTCCCCGACCACGGCGATCACCGTGACCAGCGTGCTCATCGCGAACGCCAGCGGGGTATCGGTCAGGTCCCAGGCGGCCCGGAAGTTCCCCCAGTGAATCGGCCAGGGGAAGTTGAAGCCGGTGCCCGTGCCGGTCTGGGCCGGTGACTTCAGCGCCATGGCGATGGCGAAGTACAGCGGGATGATGATGGTCAGGGAGCAGATCGCGACGATGATCGTCAGCCCCCAGTTGACCCGGCCGCCCTCAGGGACGGGACGTGGCTTGCGACGCGATTCGATCCGCGGCGCGGCGACGGCTGGGGTCCTTACCTCGGTAGCCACTAGAGAACCCCTCCTCGACGCCGCATAACGCCTAGCTGGAAGACGGCAAAGAACATCGTGATGGCGAAGAAGATGACGGCGTTGGCCATCTGGTAGGCGTAGTCGCCGTTGAAGAAGCCGCTGAAGATCTCCATCGCCACGCTCGTGGTCGCGGTGCCAGGGCCGCCGTTGGTCAGGCCGACCACGACGTCGTACACGTTGAGGAAGCTCTTGAACGTCAGGATCGTATTAATGACGAAGAACGGGAAGAGCAGCGGGAAGGTCATGCGCTGGAACTGCTTCCACGCGCTCGCCCCGTCGATCGAGGCGGCTTCGTACACCTCCGTCGGGATGGAAACCAGCCCGGCCAGGAAGATGATGATCGCGCCCGGGATGGCCACCCAGGACGCGACCAAGACGATGCCGAGCCAGGCCGTGTGCTGGTTGGCCAGGATGCTGGTCTCCAGCGGGGCGAAATGGATCGCCGACGCGATGATCGGGACGGACGTGGAGAGGATAAAGGTGAAAACGTAGGAGATGACCAGGCCGGAGATGACCATGGGCATGAAGAAAACCGTGCGGAGTCCGGTCCGCCATTTGATCTTGGCGTTCAGCGCGAGCGCCAGGGCCAGGGCGGTCACGTTGGTCACGATGCACGCCACGACCGCGAATAGCAGCGTGAACCCGTAGGAGTCCCGGATGGTCGGGTCGCTGAACGCGGCCTGGTAATTGGCGAGTCCGACGAAGTGCCAGGTTCCGTACCCGACGTAGTTCGTAAGGCTCCAGAACATCCCCTGGATCGTAGGGTAAATGATGAAGAAGGTGAACAGGATGATCGCCGGGATGACCATCAAAAGGTACGCCGGCGCCACGGGAAAGAACAGTTTCTTCACCTTACCGAGTGCGCCTCGCCTGGAACGGGTTGCGGTCTCGGTCCGCTGGGAAGGGAGTGCGGTCGCGGTCATGCCTGCCTCCTAGATCCGGCGCTCATGCGGGTTCACGCCGAGGTCCGTATGGCCAGGCGCTTGAAAGCGCCGTCCATCGACGATGTGAATCCGCTGACGTTGCCGGTCAGCATCATTTCCTGGATGAAGTTCCCGACCGGGATCGTGAGCGGCACGTACGTTCCCGCGCCCTGATAGAACCGGCCGGAGCTGACGTACTCCTGGAGGCCGGTGACGACTGGGCTCGTCTGCGGCGGAGCGTTCTTGAGTGGTGAGAACGCGAGATTGGCCTGGTTGTACGCGTTCATGACGCTCGGCTGCATGAGGTAGTCGAGGAACTGGATGGCCGCCGTGCGCTGCGCCGGCGCTTGGGATCGCGGCAGCCAGATGGCCAGGTCGAGGTTGACCCGGCACCTGGTCTGGGACGCGTCGTCGGTGGTCGGCAGGGCGAAGGTGCCCATCTTGAGCTTGGGATTGATCGCGAGGACCTCGCCGACGGCCCACGGTCCCTGCATGTACATACCCGCCTGGCCGGCCGCGAAGGCTGTGTTGCCGTTGGCGTAGTACTTGGCGATGGCGTTGTCGTTGAAATATGGCGCCAGGCTGAGCATCTTCTGGCAGGGCTCGGTGAAATCCTTCTCGAACGACACCGCCGAATTGGGACCGAGGTTAGTGCCCTCGCGAGCGAGCTGCTGGTAGAACGCCGCGACGTCGATCATGCCGCCGACGGTGTAATCGAACAGGCCCTGCTGCGTGGTCCAGGTGTCCCCGTAGGTCTGGTAGATCGGCGTGATGCCCGCGGACTTGAACTTCTCGGCCACCGTGAGGAATTCGGTCCAGGTCGTCGGGACGGAAGAAACACCGACCTTATCGAAGAGATCCACGTTGTAGATGACACCCTCGGCGGCTACCGAGTAGGGCAGCACGCTCGTCTCGCCCTGGAACGAGGCGTACTGGGTGACGAGAGCCTGGATGTTCGGGTCGATGGTCTTGGCCTGCGGCAGGCCGCCCAGGTCGGCCAGCACGCCCCGGGCGACGAAGATGGACGTGGTCAGGTTGTAGTTGTCGCAGTCGATGGCGGGCGGATCGCCGCGGACGAACTCCGCGATGAGGCTCGAGATAGAGTCGTGGGTCACCACCACGTGCGACTGGCTCGCGTTGAACTTCGCAACCAGGTTGTCGAAGTACGGGATCACCTCTGGTTTCGTCTCCTCGAACACGATTTTGGTGGCCCCGCCTGACGAGGAGGAACATCCGGCCACCAGGCTGGGGACGGCGAGCGCGGCCGTGCCGAGCCCTAGCGCCTTCATCATCGACCGGCGGTTGAGCAGCGGGCCGCCCCCGAACTCCCCAGTGATCCCAGAAGACTCAGAAACCCCAGGACTCCCTCCGGGGGACGAATGAGCCGCAGTACGGTGGTTCCGACCCGATCGCGGATCAGTGTCTCGCTGCATGGCGGTTCTCCCTCCGGAAGCTCAGATCGCCGATCCTGAATCGGGGGCGAAGAACTGTATGCCGTCGGTCTTGATGGCGAACGTGGCCCGCTCGCCCACCTTGACCGGGCTAGCCGGGTCAACGCGGGCCACGCCCTCGCCGGACTCGGTGACTGCCTCCTCGTCCGCGCTGGTCGTGCCCTCGGCCCGTACCCGGCGGGCATCGATGGTGAAGTGAACCATGAGCTCCGAACCCAGCGCCTCGACCAGGTCCACGTCGCCGACCAGGACCGGCCCGGCGGCGCCGTTGACGGCGGCGGGCAGGTGCTCGGGCCGCAAGCCCACGACCACCTTGTGGCCCGCATAGGCGGCCAGTCCCGGATGGGCCGCCAGGACGGAGGCCGGCAGCTCGATATCCTGGGACCCGAGCCGGAAGGACCGGGCGCCCTCGGTGACCGCCGCCTCGTACAGGTTCATGGCCGGGGAGCCGATGAACGCCGCCACGAACAGATTGTCCGGCCGGTCATACAGGTGCTGCGGGTGGTCGACCTGCTGCAGCACCCCAGACCGCATCACCGCGACCCGGTCGCCCATCGTCATCGCCTCGACCTGGTCGTGGGTCACGTACATGGTGGCCACCGCGATGCGCCGCTGGATCCGCTGTACCTCGGCCCGCATCTGCACCCGCAGCTTGGCGTCCAGGTTCGACAGCGGCTCGTCCATCAGGAACACCGACGGCTCGCGCACGATCGCCCGGCCCATCGCCACCCGCTGGCGCTGCCCGCCGGACAGCTGGCTGGGCTTGCGGTTCAGCCATTCGGTCAGCCCCAGGATCTCCGCGGTCTCCTTCACCTTGGCCTGGATTTTCGGCTTGGGCACCTTACGCATCGTGAGCGCGAACCCGATGTTCTCGGACACGGTCATGTGCGGGTACAGCGCGTAGTTCTGGAACACCATCGCAATGTCCCGGTCCTTCGGCGTGACGTCGTTGACCGGCTTGCCGCCGATGCGCAGCGTGCCGGAGGAGATGTCCTCCAGCCCCGCGACCATCCGCAGCGCGGTGGTCTTGCCGCAGCCAGACGGGCCGACCAGCACCATGAACTCGCCGTCGCGCACATCCAGGTCCAGGTCCTGCACGGCGTGAAAGCCGTTCGAGTACACCTTGTTGACCTGCTCCAGGCTCACCGTGGCCATCGCGACTCCTTACTAGTCGTTACTGCGTTTCGCGTTTGTGCCGGCGAAGGGTCGCGGATAGATCTGGCCGATCACGGCATTCCGCCACCACCCGGCCGTCGGCTGTCCGGCGTGACGAACCGGGCGCAGCGACAGCCGACTCCAGGAGCCGGTGTAACCAGGCAGGAGGGGCATCGGTCGGCCTCGTTGCTCTTAGCTCTGGCCGGTTCGCGCCGCCGCCCGGCCGGGACATTCGGGTACGGTCCGGACGCTGCGTACGCTGGCCGCTTTAACGTGTAGGAAACGCTTTCATTGAAAATAAGGCCGTCGGGTGGGCACGTCAAGGCCTCAGCTGGCCCCGCTTTCCGTTCCGTTCATCTCTGGCCCGGCAAAGGCGATCCGCGCCGCCCGCTAGCAGAGGCGGCGGCTTGGCCGGGCCCTGCGTCTCGCGGGGCCGAAAGACTCCTCGGCACGTCGGTACCCATCGGCTGCCCGAGCCAAGATCACCAGCGGATCATCACCCCGCCTGTAGCATAGTTTGCGCTGTTCAGGGCGATATTCTTGGGTGACGGAAGCCGCTCTCGCGGTCCGGGATCCTCGGGCTGCGACCGGCATAACGTAGGCGGGTTCGCAAGCCCGCCGCAAGGTCGCGGCGCCTTCTCGTTACGGGGTAGCCCACCGCCCAGGCCGACAGATCTGCATATGCTTACGCACCGTCCCGTCCGAGGACTCGCCAAGAGATAATCGGCCGAGTCTGCTGGAAACGCTTCCAAACGATCTTGAAAACGCTTCCAAACGAGGTGTATAGTTGGCTTGTGTCACGGCCGTCGGAGAAGATCAACATGGCGGATGTTGCCCGCATGGCGGGCGTGTCGATGGCGACGGCGTCGCGGGCGCTGAGCAACGCGCCCGGAGTTGCGGCCGCTACCCGGGCGCGGGTCCTGGCCGCGGCCGAGCAGGCCTCCTACGTGGTCTCCCCCGAAGCGTCTCGCCTATCGCGCGGGTCGACCCGCCGGGTCGCGGTTGTGATACCGCACATCTCACGGTGGTTCTTCGCCGCCGTACTCGAAGCGCTGGAGTCGGTATTGCGCGAGGCCGACCTCGACGTGCTCCTCTACCACGTCGGCGACGCCGCCGACCGGCAGGCGTTTTTCGATCGGCTTCCAGCCCGGCGCAAGGTCGACGCCGTCGTCGTGCTCGGGTTCCCCGTGGCCCGGGCCGAACAGGATCGCCTGGAGCTCATGGGCGTCAGCATCGTGGCCGCGGGAGGCCAGAGTGCCGCCTATCCCTACGTCTGCATCGACGACGAGGCGGCCGGGCGGCAAGCCATGGACCACCTGATCTACCTCGGCCACCGGCGTATCGCCATGATTGCGGCCGTCGACCCTGATCAGCCCGGCTGGCCTGCGACCTGCGGCCGCTCACAGGCCTACTACTCGGCCCTCAGTGATGCCGGAATCGCAACTGACGCCAGCCTCGCCGCCACCGTGGACTGGGGCGGCCTGCAGGGCGCCGACGCCATGAGCCAGCTACTGGGCCTGCGCCAGCCGCCCACGGCCGTGTACGCGCACTCCGATGAGGTTGCCCTCGGCGCGATCCGCACCCTGCGCCGGGCCGGGCTCCGGATACCGGAAGATGTCTCGGTGATCGGAATCGATGATCACCCTCTCGCCGAGCTGACTGACCTGACGACCGTGGCTCAGCCCGTGCGCGAGCAGGGACTGCTCGCCGGCCGGATGGTCCTCGGGCTGCTGCGGGGAGAGGAAGTCGAGCGGGCCGTCATCATGCCGACCAAGCTCATCGTCCGCGGGAGTAGCGCTCCTCCCCGCCGCAGCGCCAGGCTGAGGATCTGAACGACGGCCTGCGCACGACCCGCAGCGAGGCCGTGGCGATCATCCAGTGAACGCCAGCACCGTACCCGGAAGAGCCATCAAGTTGTGACCGCCATCGGTTGGGCGAGCTACACGTGTGCGACGTGAGGGGCTAGCGGGGCTGCGGGAGGCTGAGGTGGGCGGCCAGCCAGGGGCCGGTGACGCTGGCGGGGGCGCGGGCGACGTCTTCCGGGGTACCCGCCGCGACGATGTGGCCTCCGTCCGGGCCGCCGCCCGGGCCTACGTCGATGAGGTAGTCGGCCGCTGCGAGCAGGTCGAGGTCGTGGTCGATGACGATGATCGTGGCCCCGGCCGCCAGCAGCCGGTCGAACACGCCCGCCAGCGTGGCCACGTCGAGCGGGTGCAGGCCCGTGGAGGGCTCGTCGAAGACGTACAGCGCACCGCGCTGGCTGGCGCGCAGCCGGGAGGCGATCCGCAGCCGCTGGGACTCGCCGCCGGACAGGGACGGGGTGGGCTCGCCGAGCCGCAGGTAACCCAGGCCGACGTCGCTGACCGGGCGGAGCGCCGCGGCCACCGGGGCCCGCTCGGCGAACCGTTCCAGGGCGTCGTCAACGCTCAGGCCGAGCACCTCGGCAATGGTCAGGCCGTCGACCCGGACGGCCAGGGTGGCGTCGTTGAAGCGGGCGCCGTGGCAGGTCGGGCACTCGACGGTGATGTCGGGCAGGTACTGGACGTCGAGGTCGATGTGGCCGAGTCCGAGGCAGGTCGGGCACTGTCCCTCACGGGTGTTGAACGAGAAGTGCCCGGGCTTCCAGCGCCGCCGGCGGGCGTACGCGGACTCGGCGAATACGCGCCGGATCTGGTCGAACGCCCCGCTGTAGGTCGCGGGGGTCGACCGGGTGTTCTGCCCGATCGGGGAGGCGTCGACCTGGATGACCTGGCGGATGCCGGCCAGGTCCAGCCGGCGGACGTGCGCGGGCAGCGCGGCCCCGGCCAGCAGCGCCCGCGCGGCCGGGATAAGGCTGTCCAGGATCAGGGCGGTCTTGCCGGCCCCGGACGGGCCGGCTAGCGCGGTCAGCTGCCCCACCGGGAAGGCGGCGGTGAGGTCATGCAGGTTGTACAGGTCGCCGACCTCGATGGTGATCTGTCCTTGCGGCGCGGGCCGCGCCTGGCGGTCACGCGGCACGGCCGTGGCGCCGGCCAGGAACGGGCCGATGATCGAGTGCGGGTCGGTTTCCAGCTGGCCCGGGGTGCCCTGGGCGATCACCGTGCCGCCGTGGGCGCCGGCCCCCGGGCCGAGCTCGATGATCCAGTCCGCGGCGCGGATGAGCTCCCGCTCGTGCTCCACCACGACCACCGAGTTGCCGTTCCCGACCAGGGCGGTAATGGTCGTGAGCAGTCCGACGACGTTGCTCGGGTGCAGCCCGACCGACGGCTCGTCCAGCACGTAGAGCATGCCCGTGGTGCTGGCCCGCACGGTCGAGGTGAGCTCGATCCGCTGCCGCTCCCCGGTCGACAACGAGGCCCCGGCCCGGTCCAGGGTCAGGTACCCCAGCCCGACGTCGAGCAGCGGCATGAGCCTGCTGTCCAGCTCGGTGAGCAGGCCGGTCGTCATCCGGCTGAGCTCGGCGGGCAACCCGGCGGGCAGGCCGGCCGTGAACCGGCGCAGCTCGTCCAGGCCGAGCGCGCTGATCTCCGCGAGATTGCTTCCGCCGAGCAGTGAGGTCAGCGCCTCGGGGCGCAGCCGGGTGCCGTGGCACACCGAGCAGACGCGGGTGACCACGAACCGCTGCACCAGGCGGCGGGTGCGCTCGTTGTCGCTGCGCAGCGAGCGTTCGACCGCGGCCACGGCGTTGTCGTAGTTGACCGACAGCTGGACGGTCCGGCCGTTCCGGCCCGAGCTGAGCGTGACCTGGCGCTTGACTGGCTCGCCGTACAGCACGATGTCCTTTTCGCGGTCGGTGAGCTCCTTGTACGGGACGTCGAGCCGGACCCCGAGCTCGCCCGCGGCGTACATCGACAGCCGCCGCCCGCCGGAGTTCCACGGCAGCACCGCGCCGTCGGCGATCGTCTTGTCCGGATCGGGAACCAAGGTGCCGACGTCGACCTCGGACCGTACCCCCAGGCCCTGGCAGGCTGGGCAGGCGCCGTAGGAGTTGAAGGCGAAGGATTCGGCGCTGGGGTGCTCGAAGTGCACGCCGTCCACCGGGCAGATGATCTCCTCGCGCTGCGTGGCCATCGACGGCGCGACCATGTGGCCGTTCGGGCACCGGTGCGAGCCCAGCCGGGACATCATCAGGCGCAGCACGTTGAGCACCTCCGACATGGTGCCGACCGTGCTGCGCGGCCCCGGTATCGGCGGGCGCTGCCGCAGGGCCAGCGCGGGCGGCAGGTGCTCGATCCGGTCGACGTCCGGCCGCTGGGCCTGGCTCAGCCGCCGGCGGCTGTAGGTGCTCAGGCTGTCCAGGAACCGCTGCATGCCCTCGGCGTACAGCGTGCCCATGGCCAGCGACGTCTTGCCCGATCCGGACACCCCGACCACCGCGACCAGCCGCCACAGCGGCACGTCGACGTCGATATCCCGCAGGTTGTTGTGCCGGGCCCCGCGCACGCTGATGACCGCGGGCAGCGTGCCAGGCACGGGAAGCTCATCAGTTACCACACCAGAAACCTAACGCGGCCGGGCGCGGGCCGCAGACACGAGGTGGCGGTCAGCCGCGGTGAGGATCGACTGGAGGAAAGGGGGCGGGCTCGACCTGATCGAGGTCGGCCGGCATAATCGCCAGTGAAGGGAGATCCGTGACTGAGGATTCCGGGCGCGCCGCGTGGCTGCGGCAGGCGCGCGACTACCTGCGGCAGGCCGACCCGGTGCTGGCGCGGCTGATCGACGAGCGGCCGGACTTCGATCCGCAGGCCTGGATGGAGCAGCTGCCGGCCATGGACCTGTACGGGGCCCTGCTGTTCCAGGTCGCCGGGCAGCAGCTGTCCGTCGCGGCGACCCGCACGATCCTAGGGCGGATCGAGGCATTGTTCGGCGGCCGTCTGCCCGAACCCGCCGAACTGCTGGCCCTCGATCCCGCCCGGATCCGCGAGGCGGGGCTGTCGTGGCGGAAGATCGCCACGCTCCGCGACCTGGCCGAGCGGCTGTCCGATGGCCGGCTGGACGCGGACGCCCTGAGCCGCCTGCCCGACGACGAGCTCATGGCCGAGCTGACCGCGATTCCGGGGATCGGGCCGTGGACGGTGCAAGGCGCCCTGCTCGTCGCGCTGAAGCGGGAGGACGTCGTACTGCCGGGTGACCTGGCGCTGCGCAAGGCGGTCCAGACCGCGTACGGGCTCGACCACCGGCCCAGCCAGGACGAGGTGCTGGCCATCGCCGAGAAATGGCGGCCCTATCGCAGCCTGGCCACCAGCTACCTGTTTTCTGCCGCCTTCGAGCCGACGCCGCCCTCGGGGCTCCCGGCCTGACCCGGCGCCAGGGCACTCTTGGGCTGTTGGGTTTAGTCGGGCTGCCTCCATACCGGCTGCAGGATCTGCACAACCGGCCTCCTCGCCCGCGGACTACAACAGAGCCACCCGGACTACTGAGGGGTGTGCGATGGCGTGGGTGATCCTGGTTGCCGCCGGCTTGTTCGAGACGGCGTTTGCCGTGTTCCTGAAGCTCAGCCACGGGCTGACCCAGCCGTGGCCGACGGCCGGGTTCGCCGCGTCCGCCCTGATCAGCTTCGGCCTGCTGACCCTCGCGCTGCGCGAACTCGAGGTCGGGCCCGCCTACGCGGTGTGGACCGGGATCGGCGCGGCCGGGGCGGCGACGGTCGGCATGGTGTTCCTCGGCGACGCGGTGTCGGCCACGAAGCTGGTGTCGATCGGGCTGATCCTGTCCGGGGTGGTCGGCCTCAACCTGTCCGGCGTGACCCCGTAGCCGTGGCCGTCCGGTGCAGCCGCGATGGCGTCCATATGGAGGCGCCGAGCGGGCGTCGGCCCTGATCAGGGGAATTTGGGCACAGGTAGCCATCCACACGACCTTCATGACGGCGGCACCGGGGATGCAGATCTGCCGGGTTGGCTGCGCCCTGTAAGGCAGAGCGCGGCCGGACCGGACCGGTCCGGCCGCCAACCCGAGGGGTAAACAGATGAAGGTCCTGGGAAGTATAGGGTTCGCGATTCCGGCCAACCTGCCCGGCAGCTGAGCGGTGAGCGTTCCCGTCTGGGCGTGGGTCGCGTTCGTCGCGTTCGTGGTCGCGATGCTGGCCCTGGACCTGTTCGTGCTGCACCGACGCGCTCAGGAGGTGTCGCTGAAGGAAGCGGCCCGGTGGACCGCGGTGTGGCTGGCGATCGGGCTCGGCTTCGGCGGGCTGCTGTGGGCCTGGGAGGGCGAGAGCACCGCCCAGGCCTACCTGGCCGGGTACCTGATCGAGAAGAGCCTGTCGCTGGACAACGTGTTCGTATTCGCGGTTATCTTCGCCGCGTTCGCGATCCCCGCCCGGTACCAGCACCGCGTGCTGATGTTCGGCATCATCGGGGCGCTGATCATGCGGGCCGCGTTCATCGTGGCGGGCGTCACGCTGCTGGAGGCGTTCCACCCGGTCATCTACGTGTTCGGCGCGGTGCTGCTATACGCCGCGGTCAAGATGATGCGCGGCGGGCAGCACGCCCGGCCCGAGGACAACCGGGTACTGCGGGCCCTGCGCCGGATCCTGCCCGCCACCGAGGACCTGCGCGGCCAGCGGTTCGTGGTCCGGGACGGCGGCCGCGTGCTGGCCACGCCGCTGCTGGTGGCACTGATCGTGGTCGAGGTCACCGACCTGATCTTCGCCGTCGACTCGATCCCGGCCATCCTGGCCGTCACCACCGACACCTTCGTGGTCTACACGTCCAACGTGTTCGCCCTGCTGGGGATGCGCGCGCTGTACTTCCTGCTGGCCGGGGCGGCGGCCCGGTTCCGCTACCTGCGGCCCGGGCTGGCGATCATCCTGACCGCGGTCGCGGTCAAGCTGCTGACCGCCGACCTCTACGAGGTCCCGGTCTGGGTCTCGCCCGCCTTCATCGCCGCCGTCCTGGCCGCCGTCGCCATCCTGTCCATCCGTGACCGCCGGCCCGGAGCACGGACGGCAAGGCCGCGGGATCGATCGCCGGTGCCGCTACCACCGGTCCCGATATCCACTGGCGGGCGGCCAGCTCCAGCGCGGGAGGCGGGATCGCGATCACCGGGCAGTGGGCGTGGGCCAGGCAGTAGCGGCCGACCCCGCCGTGCCACAGGCGGCTGACCGCGCCCCGGCGGCCCGTCCCGATGACCAGCAGGTCGTCGGCCCGGCAGGCGGCCCGGACCAGGATCTCGCCCGGGGGTCCCTCGGCGAGCACCGGCCGGGCCCGCAGGCCCGGAGGGTGCCCGCCGAAGGCCAGTTCCAGGGCCTGCACGAGCCGCTGCGAGGCGGCCTCCTCCCATTCCCGGCACAGCTGCTCCGAGGGAAACTGGTGCCCGGTCCATGCGGCGCAGGGCGGAACCCAGGCGTGCACCGGAAACAGCTCGGCCTGGTACGTGCGGGCCAGGTCGGCCGCCCAGCGCAGCGCGGGCAGGCCGCGCGAGCTGCCGCTGACGCCGGCGATGATCCTGCGGATGCGCGACATGTCCAGGCTCCTTTCGGCTTCGGCCAAGTCTCAGGTGCGAGGCAGGGTGAGGCTCAGCTGGGTTCCGTGCCCGGGCTGGCTGGTGGCAGACAGCTGCCCGCCGTGGGCCCGGGCGAGCTCGGCGGCCACGGCCAGGCCGATGCCGCTGCCGGAGGTCTGCGCGGCCTGGCGGCCGCGCCAGAACCGCTCGAAGATGCGGGGCAGTTCGTCGGCGGGGATGCCGATGCCGGTGTCGGTGACGGTCAGCACCGCGTGTGCCCCGGCGGGCCCGGCCGCGACGGTGACCAGGCCGCCGGCCGGGGTGAATTTCAGCGCGTTGGTCAGCAGGTTCGTGATGACCTGATGGAGCCAGCGCGGATCGCCGAGGATCTGGGCCGGGACCAGCCGCCGCTCCAGGGTGATCCCGGCAGCCTCGAACCGCCCGGCCAGGCTGTCGGCGGCGGTGGCGGCCAGGTCGGCCAGGTCGCAGGGACGGCGGTTCAGGTGCAGCGCAGCGGCGTCGGCGGCGGCCAGATCCTGCAGGTCGGTCAGCATCCGGGCCAGCCGCAGCACCTCATCGCGCAGCGAGGTCAGCTGGCCCGGGGTGGGCTCGGCCACCCCGTCCAGCAGAGCCTCGTGGCCGGCCTGCAATACGGCGACCGGGGTGCGCAGCTCATGCGCGACGTCGGCCACCAGGTCACGGCGCAGTTGTTCCTGCCGGTCCAAGGTGTCGGCCATCTGGTCGAACGCGGCGGCCAGCTCGCGCACCTCACCCGGGCCGGTGATCGGCCCGACCCGGACGGCGCGCTGCCCGCCGGCCATCCTGCGGGTCACCGCGATGATCCGCTCGACCGGTCGGGTGATCCGACGGGCCATGGCCAGCCCGGTCAGCAGGGCCAGCAGGGCGGCCAGCCCAGCCGCGCCGAAGATGGCCCGCAGCAGCGCGGTCCGCAGCGCATGGTCGGCGCTGGCCAGCCCGGAGCCGGTGAACCGGACGTCGGCCTGCCCGGCCCGCTCCCCTCGCACCACGATCGGGGCGCGCGTGGCCGGTCTCGACGACTGGGTGGTGAACCCGGGCGAGGACGTGACCACCGATCCTTGCCGGTTGCGGATCTGGACGTCGGCGCCGGCCTGCCCGGCCAGATCCAGCACCGGGGTCAGGTCGGCGGTGGTCCAGCTGTCGTTCTTGTCCCAGGCCGCGCCCGCCGCCACCGCGATCGCGTTGGTCAGCTCGGCGTGCTGCCGGGTGGCCAGGGCCGAGACGTCGGCCGCGGCGAACCCCGCGGTCAGCCCGGCCACCAGGGCGACCGCCGCCAGGGCGACCGAGATGAAGGCCAGCGCCAGCCGCAGCCCGAGGGCGGAGCGGCGAGACGCGGGAACCGACGGCGGGCCGCCGTCATCAGTCATCGCGGGCGAGGCCCAGCCGGTAGCCGGCGCCCATCACCGTCTCCACGATCAGGGGATGGCCCGGATCCTGCTCGATCTTGCGGCGCAGGTTCTTCACGTGCGAATCGATGGTCCGCTCGTACCCCTCGAACTCATACCCGCGGACCCGGTTGATCAGCTCGTAGCGCGAGTACACCCGGCCCGGGACGGTGGCCAGCGCGACCAGGATGCCCCACTCGGTCGGGGTCAGGTCCGCTCGCGCTCTGCGCACCGTCACCTCGCGGCGCGACTCGTCGACGAGCAGGATCCCGCCGCCGTAGCTGGCCGCCCCCGGCCCGGCCGACGGCAGGCCGCGGCGCAGGATGGCCTGGACGCGCAGCACCAGCTCCCGCGGGCTGAACGGCTTGGTCACGTAGTCGTCCGCGCCGAGCTCCAGCCCCGCGATCCGGTCCTCCTCGGCGGCCTTGGCGGTCAGCATCACGATCGGCACCGGCCCGCCTGCGCGGACCTCGCGGGCCACCGTCTCGCCAGGCACGTCCGGTAGGCCCAGGTCCAGGACCACCAGGTCCGGTGCGGCCGAGGCGGCCAACGTGATGGCTTCGGCGCCCGAACCCGTGGACAGAGCCGTGAACCCGGCCCGTTCCAGGTACGACCGGACCAGTTCGCGGAGCTTACGCTCGTCCTCCACCAGCAACACGGTCGCTGCCATGGCCGCTCACCCGCCTCTCCCGGGACAGCGCCTCATAGGCGCGCATCAGCTCGTCGTTGGCGTACCGCAGCGTCGAGGCCACCCGGTGCGGGGTTGTCCGGGCCCAGCCGCGATGACGCGGCGCGGAGGTCGCGGTGTTACCGGAGTCGCCGGGAACTGGTTCGGCATCGGCGTGACGGTCCCGGGGGCGGTGGTCCTCGCGGATGTGCAGCTCGAGCAGCGGCCGGTCGGTATAGCGGAGCCCGCACAGCGGGCAGGTCGGGTTCAGCGTGGTGGGCATGGTGCTCCTCCTCTATTACCCCCAGGGAACCTGCACCCGGTGCAGGGCCGATGCGATAGCGATGGTCGCGGGATGGAGATGGGCCCGCGCCGCGTTCTTCACCGGCTCGCCATCGCGACCCCAATGCGGCTGCACGCCCCTCGGGTTAGCTGAACGCAGACCAGGGGAAGGGTGCGAGGATCCGATGAGCACAGCGGCGTTCGGCCTGGGCGTGCTGGTCACCGCGCTGGCCGGAGTGGTCGCGGTGCTGTCCAGCCGGGTCAGCGAGCGGCTGCGCATCCCGGCCCCGGCGTTCTTTCTCATCGCGGCGGCGGCCGCGGCGGACCTGTGGCCGCGGCTGGGCGGCCTGTCGTTCACCGCCGTGGACCAGGTCGTCTCGGTGGCTCTCGCGGTGATCTTGTTCGACGGCGGGATGCGGGTGGGCTGGCGGCGGATGAAATCCGTGGCGGGCCCGACGCTGTGGATCGGCGTGGCCGGCACCCTGGTCACCGCGGGCGGCGTGGCCGTCCTGGCCCACCTGATCCTGGCGCTCGACTGGCGCAGTGCCCTGCTGCTCGGCGCGGCGCTAGCCCCGACCGACCCGGCGGTCCTGTTCTCCGTGCTGGGCCGACGCGAGGTGGCCGGGCGCGGCGGCGCACTGCTGGAAGGCGAGTCCGGATCGAACGATCCGGTCGGCATCGCCCTGCTGGCCGCGCTCCTGGCGGCGTCCGGGACCGGGATGACCGCGGTCGGCCACGTGGCCACCGAGTTGCTGGCGCAGCTGATCATCGGCACGGCGGTAGGCGCCGCCGGCGGCTGGGCGCTGCTGGCCTTCATGCGCAGGGTGCCGCTGCCCAGCGAGAGCCTGTACCCGCTGCGGGTACTGGCCGGCGCGCTGGCCATCTACGGCGCCGCCACGGCCGTCCACGGGTCCGGGTTCCTGGCCGTGTTCGTGGCCGGCATCCTGATCGGCGACGAGCGGGCCCCGTACCACCGCGAGATCGTGCGGTTTCACTCCGCGCTGGCCAGCCTGGGTGAGATCGTCGCGTTCATCATGCTGGGCCTGACCATCCGGCTGCACGACCTGGCCCACCACTGGGCCTGGCTGGCCGGCCTGGTACTCGCCGTGCTGCTGTCGCTGGTCGTTCGCCCGCTGCTGGTCGGGGTGCTGCTGTGGCCGGTGCGCCTGCGCCGCCGGGAGCGGCTGTGCGTGCTCTGGGCCGGCCTCAAGGGCGCGGTGCCGATCCTGCTCGGCGCGTACATCGTCCAGGACGAGGTACCCGGCGCGGACCGGCTCTACGAGATCATCTTCGTGGTAGTGGCGTTCTCGGTCATCGTGCAGGGCGGCACGGTGCCGTGGCTGCTGCGCCGGCTGAAGATCCCGCTGCGCACCATCGAGCCGGAGCCTTGGAGCCTCGGCATCCGGTTCCAGCACGAGCCCGAGGGCTTGCACCGGTTCATCGTGGCGCCCGGGGCGGCCGCCGACGCCACCCCGGTCGGCGACCTGCTGATCACCGATGACGCCTGGATCAGCCTGCTGATCCGGGACGGCCGACTGGTCCCGGTCCGGTCCGACACCATTCTGCGGGCGGGCGACGAAGCCGTGGTGCTGTCCACCGATCCCGACGCTGCCGGGCTGACCGCGCTGTTCGCCGCGCCCGCGCAGGACTAAATGGAGAGCAGGTGAGCGGTCGGTCCTCACCCGAGGGCGAACATGCGGCGGGGCGGGACCAGCCAGCGCAGTTGCTCGCGGTCGTCCTGCCGGTCGATGCGGTGCTGCGCGCCGGGCCGGGCCCTGGCCTGGCTGGTGTGCGCGGCCAGGGCGGCGCGCTGGACGGCACGCGCGGACGCGGCGTCGGTACCCAGGTCGACGTGCCAGCCGCTGCGGGCGGCGCGCGGCATGCGGGCCAGGGCCGGGACGCCGGTCTGCTCGGCGGCGGCGCACACCGCCCGGGCCACCGCGGCGTCGTCTGGATCTGCTGTTGCCGGGTCGATGACCAGCAGGAGGTCCGCGGCGTGCTGGCGGATCGCCCGCCGGACCCGTTCGGTGAGCTCGGCGGCCGGCTGCCGGTTCAGCTGGCCGTCGGGATAGTCGGCCACCGTCAGCGAAGAGATGCCGAGCAGCCCCGCCGCGACCTGCAGCTCCCACGGCCGGATCGCCTCCAGCCGCTCACACGTCGAGTTCAGCGGCGAGGCCTCGCCGCGGGTCAGGGTCAGCAGGCCCAGGCTGACGCCCCGGTGACGGAACGCGTAGAGCAGCCGGCCCAGGTCGGCGGATTCCTGGCCGGGCCGGGCGGTCACGGCCAGGATGTGCCCGGCCCGGGGCAGCGAGCGGCCGGAGAGCCGCTGACCGCGGTCGGCTGCTTGCGCGTAGGCGGTGGCTGCGGCTTGGGTCATGGGGTCCTCCTGCTCGGACGCGGCTGGCGCTGGCCGCCCCCCGGTGAGGGGACCCGGACGGGCGGCCAGCTCACCTGCCAGGGTGGCGCGGGCATGTGAAGATGCGACGCAGCGGCGATAGGGGCGGCATGGACATCGCGGCGTTCGGTGAATCGCGATCGGCGGGTCCACGGTGTCTTCACTGGTGCTGCACGGATGGCACACGACGGCGGGATCAGCTGAGGTGACAGCCGGTTCACCCTTGGGAAGGGAAATCCGAAATGACCAGGTCTTCAGTGAAAGGCAGGATGCCTCACGTCCTCGGCTCGGCGGCCCTCGCGGTCGCGCTGGCCGCCGGAATGGCGGGCGTGTCGGCTTCGTCCGCGGAAGCGGCGGCCGCCGGACCGGAAGTCTCGGTGGCGCCGTACAGCCTGACTGCGGCCACCGGGCTGTCCTGGCCGGAGCTGCGCCAGGGCAGCAACAGCGCCTGGCCGCAGGCCACCGTCCGCTCCTTGCAGTACCTGCTGAACTCGCACGGAGCCAGGCTCACCGTGGACGGGGTCTTCGGCCCCAAGACCAAGGCCGCGGTGGTGGCGTTCCAGCACGCGAAGGGCCTGAGCGCTTCCGGCGTGGTCCGGGCGTCCACCTGGCGGTCGCTCGTGGTCACGGTGCATCGCGGCAGCGCCGGCCCGGCGGTGCGCGCGGTCCAGGATCAGATCAACTTCCGGAACCTGAAGGACGGGCGGACGCTGGCGGTCGACGGCCTGTTCGGGCCGAAGACCGAAACGTCGGTCCGGGCCTTCCAGAAGGCGATGGCCGCTGAGGTGAGCGACTTCCGGGTCGACGGCATCGTCGGGCCGCAGACCTGGCAGGCGCTGGTCAGCGAGGCGCTGTCCGGCTGAGCGAGCAGCCCGACTGAGCGAGCAGGCCAGCTGAACGCGAGCAGGCCGACGGACCGGGTCAGGCCAGGGCCAGGACGATGGCGTGCAGGGCCAGCCCCACGCCCGCCCCGACCACCGTGCCGTTGCTGCGGATGTACTGCAGGTCGCGCCCCAGGAGTAGTTCCAGCTGGCTCGAGGTCTCGGTGGCGTCCCATCGCTCGATGGTCCCGGTGACCAGGCCGGCCAGCTCGTCGTGGAACTGGTCGGCCAGGGCTCGGGCGCCCGACTCGACCATCCGCTCGAGGCCGTCCTGGAGGCGCTGGTCGGACCCGAGGCGCTGGCCGGCCGCCACCAGCAGCCCGGCCATCCGGCGGCGCAGCTCGGAGTCGGGGTCGGCGGCCTGGGTCCGCAGGGCCTCCTTGGCCTTCTGCCACAGCGAGGATGACCAGTCCCGCAGCCCGGCGCTGCGCAGCACGTCGCGCTTGATGGCCTCGCCGCGCTCACGCAGGTCCGGGGAGGTTTCCAGGCGGTCGGGGAGCCCGGCGATCCACGCGTCGAACTGACGCCGGGACGGGTCGTCCGGGTCGGCGGCCATCGCCGCCAGCCGTTCGCGCAGGCGGTTGTAGAGCCGGTCGAAGACCCGCCGGTACACCGCATCGGGGATCCAGCGAGGGGCCTCGCCCTCGAATACCTCGCGAAGCTCGGCGGAGTGTTCGCCCAGATAGCGGTCCGCGGCGGCCAGGATGACGTTGAACAGCTCGGCGTGCTGGCCCTCGGCGATGACGACCCGCAGCGCCCGTCCGGCCAGCGGGGCCAGCTCGACGGAGTCGACGACGCGGGTCAGCTCGGCGGTGAGCATGCGCTGGACGTCCTCGTCGCGCAGCGCCTCGGCCACCGTGACGACCAGGTCGGCGGCGTACCCGGCGAAGCGGGCGGCGCTGGCCTGGTCGGACAGCCAGCCGGCCAGCCGGGGCACCAGGCCCGCGGCGCGGATCCGGTCGGCCAGCACGTCGGCGTTGAGGAAGTTCTCCTGCACGAACTGGCCCAGGGTGGCGGCGAACTGGTCCTTGCGCTCGACGATCAGCGCGGTATACGGGATCGGCAGGCCCAAGGGATGGCGGAACAGGGCGGTGACCGCGAACCAGTCGGCCACGCCGCCGACCATGGACGCCTCCGCGCCGGCCTGCACGTAGCCGAGGAAGGTCCCGTGCGCGCCGGCCACGGTCACGGCGATGAACAAGACGGTGACCGCGCCGAGCACCGCGGTGGCCCGCCGGCGCGCGGCGGCCAGGCGGCGGGTCCGCAAGGCCAGCGACTCGCGCTCGACCGTGCGCATGGGCCCGGCGGGCGTGGCGGCGGTAGGTTCCATCGAGCAATCCCCGGT
>Ga0210383_10001436_pt1 | contig 21785 bp, 20 predicted proteins | sample IncBWC14OmetaG_FD_160072 | JGI IMG/M metagenome (GOLD analysis project Ga0210383, IMG submission 160072) | Forest soil microbial communities from Barre Woods Harvard Forest LTER site, Petersham, Massachusetts, United States - Inc-BW-C-14-O ... | reverse complement strand
CGTTCCGTCGCTTTCTCCCTCAGACGCGCCCCTTGCCCGGCGCGAAATGAACACAGTAGCCCGCTCCAATCAAAGCGAGTATCCCCCCCCACCAGATGTTGGCGTGCAAGGGGTACAGCACCACCTGCTCGACCGGCGGATGAAAATATTCATACACACCGGCGCCGCAGATCAGCAGCCCGTTTACCAGCAGGGAAATCCCTATGAATAGCCAGATAGAAAGCGATCCGCCTGTTTTCATCGCGCCTCACCAGAAAACTACGTTCACAATTACGAAGAGCACAGAGACCACTACAGCCCAAAACCAGGGTCGTTGATAAATGGGCACAAACGATTCGGATGGAATCTCCGTCACGCCGTACACCAAGCCCTTCAATTCCGATTCTGGTTTGGGTGTAGTGACCATACTCACGACGACGGTCACCAGCACACAAACCAGCCATGACCACAGAGCTCGATACATGTTTTCCGCCATATCGCGCGCGTGGGGGGAAAGAGCGACGTAACGCAGTGCCGCAGGATCGACTTTGACCCACGCCCACATTCCTATGGAAGACAACGTCCCTGCCAATAATCCGAGAAACCCGCCAGCGGGAGTCGCGCGTTTCCACAACATCCCGAGAATGACGGTGCCGAAAAGCGGCGCGATGAAAAAGCTGAACAGCGCCTGCACATAGTCCATGATGCTTTTGAAATCCATCACCAGGTAAGCAGTGCCGATGCTAATGGCCACGCCGACCACCGTGGACCAGCGGCCCATGCTGACGTAATGCTCGTCGGTGCCGTCTTTCTTGATCAGTGCGCGGTAAATGTCATACGTCCACACAGTCGTGAACGCGCTGACGTTGCCCGCCATCCCCGACATGAACCCTGCGATCAGCGCCGTGATTCCAAGCCCGAGCAACCCAGGGCCGCAATAGCGCGCCAGCATCAGCGGAAGAACTTCGTTGTAACTGTGGCCACCAGTGGCAAGCGCTTGGGCCTCCGGCATCAGTTTCATTGGCAGAACCGCAAGGGCCAGCAAGCCGGGCAAAATCACGATGAATGGCACCATCATCTTGAAGCCTGCTCCGATGATCGGGGCCATTTTCGCGGCGCGCAGATCTTTCGCGGAAAGCACGCGCTGCACCACCAGAAAGTCGGTCGTCCAATAACCAAACGAAATAATCGCGCCCAGGCCGAACACGATTCCCGTCCAATGAATGCCCATGGGGTTGTCGCTGAAATTGCCCAGCGTGCTCCACAGGTGGGTGTATTCCGCCTTTCCATTGGTCATGATCCGCGCCTTCAGGCCGCCCCAGCCACCGGCATCGATCAGTCCGAGGATCGGGATCAGCAGCGCCCCGGCCCAAATCAATATGAATTGCAGCACCTCGTTGAAGATTGCGGAGCGTAATCCACCCAGCGAAACGTAGATCGCCACCGTTGCGGAGGACACGATGATGCTGAAATTGATGTTCCAGCCAAGGACGATCTTCAACACCAGCGCCATCGAATACATGTTGATGCCGCTCATCAGCACAGTCATGAACGCGAAGCTGATGGACGAAAGCGCGCGGCTGCTTTCTCCGAAACGAAGCTTCAGATACCCGGGAACGGAGTGAGTTTTAGAAATGTAGTAGAACGGCATCATCACCAGCGCGAGGAAAAGCATCGCGGGTATGGCGCCGATCCAGTACCAATGCGCAGCGAGAATTCCGTACTGATAAGCCGCGCCGGCCCAGCCCATCAACTCCAGCGAACCGAGGTTGGCGGAAAGGAAGCTCAGCCCAGCGATCCAAGCGGTCATTTCCCTCCCGGCCATGAAAAAATCTTCGCCGGTATTCGAGCGCCCCTTCAGATAGAACCCGATGGCGAGGACCAGTGCGAAATAGAAAACAATGATGACCAGATCGACGGTCGACAAATGCACGAGCCGGGAAGCATCTACGGATGCAAGCATCAGTCTCATTCCTTTGTCCTCGCCTGGCCGTAATAGGCCTTCTTTCCGTGTTTCCTAAGAAAATGTCGGTCGTGAAGCGTCTTCCCAATCGCAGTCGCCTTCGGATGAATACAGACTGTAAAGTAAGCCATTCGGGCAGCGGCCTCCAACATCCAGGCGTTTTCCGCCGCCTTTCGCGCGTCTGGACCCCAGGCGAACGGACCATGATTCGCGACCAGGACCGCGGGAATCGTCAAGGGGTCGATCTTTTTGAACGTCCGGATAATGGCCTCGCCGGTATTCGCTTCGTACTCGCCTTTGATTTCGTGATCGGGCATTGGTTTGGTTAAAGGAATCGGTCCGTGGAAATAATCAGCATGCGTGGTGCCGAAACACGGAATGGGTTTACGAGCCTGGGCCCAGGCGGTAGCGTACTCCGAATGGGTGTGCGCAATCCCGCCGATTTGGGGGAAAGCGCGGTACAACGCCGCATGCGTGGGGAGATCGGAGGATGGACGCAGCGTTCCATCAACGACCTTTCCCTGCAGATCGGTGACAACCAGATGCTCCGGCTTCATGCTTTCGTACGGCACACCGCTGGGCTTGATGACGATCAGGCCCTCATCGCGGGCAACACCGCTGGCGTTTCCAAACGTCGAGAGCACCAGCCCCCTTCGGACCAGATCCAGATTCGCTTCCAAAACTGCTTCGCGTAGCTTTAACAGCAGCATCCGCCCTCGACTCTTCCCGCGTCAGGAGTTCTGACCCTCCACGGAAAGGCTTACATCTGCCACAGGATTCTACTTCCTCGTCGCAAAGCGAAACACCGTCGTGGACCGATACGCTTGTCCGGGCTTCAGTTCGGTCGACGGAAAATTCGGGTGATTCGGCGAATCCGGAAAATGCTGCGTTTCCAGGCAGAAGCCGGTTCGATGACCGTAAAGCTGCCCGTCCTTGCCATGAACCGTGCCGTCCAGGAAATTACCACTGTAGAACTGTATGCCCGGTTCGGTCGTCAGCACTTCCAAGACTCGCCCGCTCACCGGTTCGAAAACCTCGGCGGCAAGCTGCAAGCCACTGCCGCTGTGCTTCAAGACCCAATTGTGGTCGTATCCTTTACCGAACTTTAGCTGTTCATCGTCTTGGTTGATACGCGCTCCGATAGCCGTGGCTTTTGTGAAATCGAATGGAGTGCCGGCAACGGCGCGCAATTCTCCGGTCGGAATGAGTGTCGCGTCAACCGGGGTAAATTTCTCAGCATGAAGCAGCAGTTGGTGATTCAAAATTTCCTGGTTCACCACGCCGGATAAATTAAAGTAGCTGTGATTCGTGAGGTTGACAACCGTGTCTTTGTCCGTCGTTGCGGAATAATCGATCCGCAATTCGTTGGATTGCGTAGGAAGAGTGTAGGTGACCTTCACCTTTAACGTGCCCGGGTAGCCTTCTTCGCCATCCTGGCTGGTATAGGTCAGTTCGAGGACCTCGGCATCGGTCCCGGAACGATCCACCGCGGTCCAAATTCTCTTGTTAAACCCCTTGCTGCCTCCGTGCAAGCTATTTGGCCCGTCATTCTTCGGCAAATGAAAGGCCGTGCCATCCAGGCTGAATTCTCCCTTTGCAATGCGGTTGCCGTATCTTCCGATCGTGGCCCCAAAGAAAGATTTGTCCTGCTCGTAGCCTTCGAGATTGTCGTATCCAAGCACGACATCGGCGGCCTTGCCATTGCGGTCGGGAATTTTAAGGGAGACGAGAGTGGCCCCGTAGTTGATGACGATCGCCTCTACACCCTTTTCGTTATGAAGAACATAGCGGTGAATGGCGTCTCCTTCCTTCGTCTTTCCAAAATCCGCAATTTGAATCTTACGTTCCGTACCCTCCGCCCGGAAACAAAGTGCGAGACTCAGAAAAGGAACGAACGCGAAAAGAATGGCGAGAGGTTTGATCATGAATGACCCTCTGAAAGATACAGCATGCGGGACCAGAAATATCCAGCAAAGTCCAGTAAACGTTTACCATGCTGTCGCCATGATTGCAAGGCGCATTGGTGCGTTCTCGGTTGCGTTTTTTGCCTTCCTGAAGCGTTGGTTTCTGTAACGCCAGTCTGGTCGCCCTTTTCGTTTCACAGGCTCCGCGAGATCCACCAATTCGCGCCCCTTCCCAGTGAGTAACGCCGGGATAGCGTATACTGTGCCTGCTACCAATCATTCTTCGCGAAAGAGGACCTGTGGACATTCGCGATGTTGCCAGACGAGCTAAGGTGTCGACCGCGACGGTATCACGCACTGTCAACCAGGTGGCCACCGTCGACGCACAATTAGCCAAGCGCGTCTGGAAAGCGATTGAAGAACTGGGATATTACCCTAACCGGCAGGCGCGCGCACTGGTTTCCGGAAGAAGCCGCGTATTCGGATTAATAGTTTCCGAAATAACAAATCCTTTTTTTCCCGAAATTGTGCAAACGTTCGAAACCCTGGCGGTGGAGAACAACTACGAAATTCTTCTCACTTCGACAATTCATGATCCCAAACGCATGGAGCTCGCGGTGCGCAGGATGATCGAAGGAAGAGTGGATGGAGTGGCAATACTCACCTTCGGTATGGAAGACGAACTGCTGGAGCATCTTCGTTTCCGGAATTTGCCGCTGGTGTTCATTGATGTTGGTCCAAAGGCGCCGCGCGTCAGCAATATTCGTGTCGATTATTCGCACGGGATTCGTCAGGCGGTACAGCACCTCGCGGCGATGCGTCACGAACGGATCGGTTTCGTAAGCGGGCCTCTCAGGCTACGGTCTGCAGTGGCGAGAAGAGATGCGTTTGAAGAATCGATGCGCGAAATCGGATTATCCGTCAGGCCAGAGTTCATCGTGCAGGGAGACCACCGCTTGGAAGGTGGAAAGCTGGCCCTTCAAAAACTTTATAAACTCCGGGAGCAACCTACCGCTCTTCTTTGCTCCAATGATATGACTGCCATCGGAGTGATGAGGCAGGCGTTTGAACTAGGCGTCGCTGTTCCACAGGAATTGTCCGTCGTGGGATTTGACGATACGCGCCTGGCGGACTTCATGATTCCCCCGCTGACGACCGTTCAGATGTCACAAAAAGAATTGGCGCGACTAGCGTTTGACGCTCTCTTCGAAGAAGTGAAAAGAAAAATTCCTTCGCCGGAAGGAACCGAATATAACCTCAAGACGCAGCTGGTTCTGCGCAGTTCGACAACTTTCCCGCCGACTCACGTCCAGACGAAATCGCGGCCAACGGCAAAACGCGCTGGGCAAAGCGGATCAGCAAGAAAAGAAAAGGAATAAATCCCACCACCCGGGCAGCTTTGGACGCGGAAACACGTTCTGAAAATTTCCACGGATCACATGTGTAATTGAGAACAAAGAACATACTGGTGCCCGGGGTGGGAGTCGAACCCACATGAGGAAAAATCCCCGGAGGATTTTAAGTCCTCAGCGTCTGCCATTCCGCCACCCGGGCGCCGACAATACAAATCTAGCGAACGGATAGACTTACTGCAATACCGCACGGCGGACCGCAGCCGGGCGGGTTAGACGGTGGTGCAGGATTTCTTGCAACTTTCTGGCTGCGCCATAACTCCAAGCAGTGAGCCTGTCATCGAATACCGAGGGAAGCCAAAAGCCGCGTTTTGCAGTACAATGCCTCCTCGATTCGCGAAACGGCCGTGGTGCTTGTAGCTCCGCCCAACTTTGCGGGTACCCTCTACCCGCCAGGGAGACAATGTGAGTCAGCCGAATCTTGACCAGCTGTGTATCAACACTATTCGGACGCTGTCTATTGATGCGGTGCAGAAGGCGAACTCTGGTCATCCAGGAGCGCCGATGGGGCTTGCGCCGGTGATGTACTCCCTCTGGCATAACTTCCTGAACTACGATCCTCTGGATCCGCACTGGCCTAATCGCGATCGTTTCGTGCTTTCCGCCGGCCACGCTTCCATGCTCCTTTATTCCACGTTGCATCTTGCAGGCGTACGAGAAGTAAATAAGAAAGGCGAAGTGCAAAACGACCTTGCAGTTTCGATGGACGAGATCAAGCGCTTTCGTCAACTGGACAGCAAGACTCCAGGCCATCCTGAATCGCACCTTACAACCGGCGTGGAAACCACCACCGGCCCGCTCGGACAAGGAGTCGCAAATAGCGTTGGAATGGCCATCGCCGGCAAATGGCTCGCTGCCAGTTTCAATAAGCCCGGGTTCGAGATCTTCAATTTCCGTGTCTATGCGATTTGCGGTGACGGCGACCTGATGGAAGGAGTCGCCGGTGAAGCCGCTTCCTTGGCCGGACATCTGCAACTGAACAATTTGTGTTGGATCTACGATAACAATCGCGTCACGTTGGATGGACCGGCAAGCTGGTCGTTCAGCGAAGACATGATGACGAGGTTTGTGGGTTACGGGTGGCACGTCACGCGGGTTTCGGACGCGAACGACCTCATGATGCTTTCCCGTGGCTACCATGATTTTCTGAAAACAACCGATAAGCCAACGTTGCTTGTTGTGGACAGCCACATCGGCTATGGGTCGCCGCACAAGCAGGATTCGTACGAAGCGCACGGTGAACCGCTTGGTGAAGAGGAAGTGAAACTGGCCAAGAGAAGCTATGGTTGGCCGGAAGACGCCAAGTTCCTGGTGCCAGATGGTGTTTACGATCATTTTCGATCCGGAGTTGGTGTTCGCGGCGGTAAGTTGAATGCGGACTGGAAGACTCTGTTCGCCGAATACACGAAAAAATTCCCTGATTTGTCTGGGCGGCTCCAGAAAATGCAACGTCATGAATTGCCCTACGGATGGGACAAAAACCTGCCGGTGTTCGCCGCTGATCCCAAGGGAATGGCCACGCGGGAAAGCTCAGGCAAAGTGCTGAATGTTTTGGCGCAGAATATCCCGTGGCTGGTGGGCGGTTCGGCGGACCTGGCAAAATCCAACAAGACCAATCTGGTCTTCGAAGGCGCGGGTGACTTCTTCCCTGGACAATACAGCGGCCGCAACATCCACTTCGGCGTTCGTGAACACGGCATGGGCGCGATTACCAACGGCATCACGCTTTCCACTTTGCGCGGCTTCTGCGCGACTTTCTTCAATTTTAGCGATTACATGCGGGCGAGCATGCGACTGGCTGCGCTCATGGAAATCCCGGTTCTATTCATCTTTACGCATGATTCCATCGGCGTTGGCGAGGACGGGCCAACGCATGAACCAGTCGAGCAACTTGCGGCCTTTCGAGCGATGCCCAACATGACCGTGATTCGGCCGGGCGACGCCAACGAAGTGACCGAAGCTTACAGATTCGCTATTCAGCATCTACACGGACCGACCACGCTGGTGTTCAGCCGACAGCCGATGCCGACCCTGGACCGCACAAAATTTGCACCCGCCTCTGGGGTAGCAAAAGGCGGCTATGTGCTTGTCGATGCGGAAGGTGGGAAACCGGACGTGATCCTGATCGGCACCGGAACCGAAGTACAGCACTGCGTCGCCGCCTACGAAAAACTCAAAGCGGAAGGCATCAAGGTTCGCATTGTCAGTCTGCCTTCGTTTGAACTTTTCGAGAAACAGGATGCTGCGTATAGGGACAGTGTATTGCCTCCCAGTGTGACGGCCCGAGTCTCCATTGAAATGGCTAGCACTTTTGGCTGGGATCGTTATGTGGGGCCGAAGGGAAAGAGCATTGGCATGCATTCCTTCGGTGCATCTGCTCCGTTGAAGGACCTGCTGAAAAAATTTGGCTTTGAGCCGGAAAACGTGGTCGCAGCTGCGAAGCAACTTCTCGGAAAGTGAGCGCACCGCCTGACGCCGCTCTCGGCAGTGAGGCGTGTCACCCTACCGCGGAACGACAGGCGAGGGGTCTAGAGCAGCGCATGTTAAAAAGTTGAAATCTGCGGCGTCCCGCCCATCACGGGGGTATAGTAGGTTTTCAGCCAAAGTTGAGCAGTTAAGGAGATCGCATCATGACTACTTCAGCGACAATTCCCAATGTCGAATCTAAATCAGCCAAGAATCCTTTGAAGGCTCTTCTGGACTACGGCCAGTCGCCGTGGATGGACTACATCCGCCGCGATCTGCTGACCGGCGGCGAACTGAAGAAACTGATCGCGGAGGATGGCCTCCGGGGGATGACTTCCAACCCCGCAATCTTCGAGAAGTCCATTACCGGAAGCGATCTTTACACGGATATCTTGAGTTCGCCTGAAGCCAAGTCCATGGACCCCAAGCAAATCTTCGAAAAGATTGCGATTCGCGACGTTCAGGATGCCTGCGACATCTTCAAGACGGTCTACACGGAGTCCAAGCGCCGCGACGGCTATGTCAGCTTGGAGGTTTCGCCGTTCCTGGCTAACGACACCAAGGGGACCCTGGAAGAAGCCCGGCGGCTGTGGAAAGCCGTTGGCCGCGAGAACCTGATGGTGAAAGTTCCCGCCACGCCCGAAGGCATCCCTGCCATTCGCCAACTGTTGGAAGATGGACTGAATATCAACATCACGTTGCTCTTCGCGCAATCCGCCTACGAAAAAGTCGCGGAAGCATATATCGCCGCCCTCGAAGCGCGTGCCGCAAAGGGCCAGGACATCAGTCACATCGCCAGCGTAGCCAGTTTCTTCGTCAGCCGCATTGACACTCTGATTGACTCCAAAATCGATGAATTGCTGAAAACCGCGCAAGGCCCCAACAAGGAGTTGCTGGAGAGCGTTCACGGCAAAGTAGCGATCGCCAACGCCAAACTGACTTACAAGAAGTTTCAGGAACTTTTCAGCGGACCTCGCTGGAGCCCGCTCGCCGCGAAGGGTGCGCAGGTCCAGCGCTTGCTTTGGGCCAGCACCAGCACGAAAAATCCCAAATATCGCGACGTAATCTACGTCGAAGAACTAATCGGCGCGGATACCGTGGACACGATTCCGCCGGCGACGTTCGATGCCTTCCGCGACCACGGAAAGGTCCGCAACAGCCTCACTGAGGACGTGCCGGGGGCCGCGAAGGTTATGGAGAATTTGGCCAAAGCCGGGATCTCCATGAAGGAAGTTACGGAAAAGCTGCTGGTGGATGGCGTCAAATTGTTTGCGGATGCGTTTAAGACTCTGCTGGAAGCGACGGGAAAGAGCGCCGGAAAACACGCCTGACCAAGGTCGCGTTTAACCACAAGTAACGGGATCGCGGGTACTCCTGGCTGTCTTTGGATGGTGTCCTGAGGGCTGCTGCACAATACAAACTTGTTGGCGGAAGGTGGCGAGCGATGCAACTTGGAATGATCGGACTTGGCAGGATGGGTGGCAACATGGTGCGGCGGCTGCAAAAGGCCGGACACAAGTGCGTGGTGTTCGACCACAGCCCGGATACCGTAAAACAATTCGCGGCCGAAGGATCGATCGGCGCGACTTCGACAGACGACATGGTCGCGAAGCTGCAGCAGCCGCGCGCCATCTGGTTGATGGTCCCCGCGGCGGTGGTAGACGCTACGATCGCCCAGTTGCTCCCGAAGCTTGCCAAGGATGACATCCTCATTGACGGCGGGAATTCTTACTATATCGACGACATTCGCCGCGCCAAGGAACTCTCCGCGAAGGGCATTCACTACGTCGACGTCGGCACCAGCGGCGGAGTTTGGGGGCTGGATCGCGGCTATTGTCAGATGATTGGTGGAGAAGACGCCGTGGTAAAGCATCTCGACTCGATATTCAAGAGCCTCGCACCCGGTGTGGGCGATATTCCGCGTACCCCCGGCCGCGAAAAAGCGGGTGGAACGGCGGAGCAGGGCTACTTGCACTGTGGGCCGTCTGGAGCAGGCCACTTCGTAAAAATGGTTCACAACGGTATTGAGTATGGGCTGATGGCCGCTTATGCCGAGGGCCTGAATATTCTGAAACACGCAAACGCTGGCCATGCGAAGCGTGAGGTCGATGCTGAGACGACGCCGCTTCGCAATCCGGAACACTACGAGTATGATTTCAACCTCGCGGACGTTACCGAGGTATGGCGACGCGGCAGTGTGATTGCTTCCTGGTTGTTGGATTTGACTGCGATCTCCCTGCTCGAGCAACCCACGTTGGAACGCTTTTCTGGCCGCGTCTCGGATTCCGGCGAAGGGCGATGGACGCTGATTGCGGCCATCGAATCGACGACTCCCGCTCCGGTGTTGAGCGCGTCTCTTTATCAACGCTTCGCTTCGCGCGGCGAAGACGATTTCGCGGGCAAGGTTCTGTCCGCGATGCGTTACCAGTTCGGCGGACATCTCGAGAAAAAAGCCGGTGCTTGAAGCGGCACGTCAACCTGTCGCGCGCCAAGATAGGTAGGAACAATCTCGATGAGCCTCAATTACGTTGAGACCCCCTCCATTGCCGCTCCTTGTGTGATGGTCATTTTTGGCGTCAGCGGTGACCTGACCAAGCGCAAGCTCATCCCCGCTCTTCTGAACCTGGCTCAGGAAAATGTATTGCCAAAGAACTTCGCAATCGTAGGATTCGCGTCGAATGACGACACCACGGAATCGTTCCGCAAATCGCTGGGACAGGAAATTCCCTCTTTCGCTCCGGATCCCATCGATTTGAAAATGTGGGACTGGCTCTCCGAACGGATCTATTACGTAAAGGGCGATTTTATGGACCCCGAAGCGTATCAGCGACTCAAAGCGGAGATTGAAGAGGTAGATAAGAAGCATAAATGTCAGGGGAACAAGTTTTTCTATCTGGCCGTGGCGCCACGGTTCTTCGCGACGATTGTCCAGCAACTCGGTGCCGTTGGCCTCACGGCCGAGGAAAATTCGCATTGGACCCGTGTGATCATCGAGAAACCATTTGGGCACGATCTGGAGTCCGCAAGACAACTGAACGCCGATCTCAAGAAGGTTCTTAACGAAAGGCAGATTTACCGCATTGACCACTATCTCGGCAAAGAGACGGTCCAAAACGTCATGGTTTTTCGCTTCACGAACAACATCATTGAGCCGCTCTGGAATCGCAATTACGTGGACCACGTGCAGATCACGGCATCGGAAACGGTGGGCGTGGAGCACCGCGGGGGATTCTACGAAACCGCGGGCGCGCTGCGGGACATGGTCCCCAATCATCTTTTCCAGCTGATGACCATGACCGCGATGGAACCGCCGATCTCTTTCGACGCGGACGAGGTTCGCAACAAGCAGGCGGAAGTGTTGCACGCGATTCAGCCGCTTAGCCCCGAAGAAGTGATCACCAGCATGGTTCGTGGGCAATACGGCGAGGGAGTTGTCGACGGAGAGCGCGTGCCCGGTTACCGGCAAGAGCTAGATGTTGCGCCGGATTCCAATACCGAGACCTTTGTGGCTCTCAAGCTGCTGGTGGACAACTGGCGTTGGGCAGGCGTTCCGTTCTACCTGCGCACCGGAAAGCGGCTGGCGCAACGAGCCACGGAAATCGTAATTCAATTTCGACGCACTCCTTTCGTTCTCTTTCGAAACACCGGAGTGCGCAACGTGGAGACGAACCGTTTGGTCATCCATATTCAACCCGATGAAGGTATCTCGCTGAGCTTTGGCGCAAAGGTGCCAGGCGCGGTAATGAAGCTGGGCCTCGTGAACATGGATTTCGAATACAAGACGTATTTTGGCGCGGAACATGGCACGGGCTACGAGCGGCTGTTGCGTGATTGCATGGCAGGAGACGCCACGTTGTTCCAGCGCGCGGACATGGTGGAAGCGGGCTGGAAGGTCATTCAACCGATCCTGGACGTTTGGCATGCCTTGCCGCCGCGCGGCTTTCCCAATTACGCCGCCGGCTCCTGGGGACCTGCGGAGGCCGAGGAACTTCTCGAAAGAGATGGCCGCGTATGGCATCGAATCGGCGAGGAAGAATTTGAGAAGCGTGGGCGAATCGTAGCGACGGACAAAGTTGGGGCTTGATGGCGCAAACAGTTAAAGGCGAGGTGCGCATTCTTCGGGATGCCACTGCAATCGCGCGGCGCTCCGCGGAAGAGTTCGTAAAGGCGGCGGGTGCAGCCGTCGCATCCCGCGGAGTCTTTAATGTTGCTCTCGCCGGGGGTTCTACTCCCAAAGCCTTGTACGCGCTGCTGGCAGACGATCCTGGCTTTCGCGCGCGTGTGCCCTGGGACCAATTGCGGGTCTTTTTTGGAGATGAGCGCCACGTTCCTCCCGATCACAAGGACAGCAATTACAACATGGCGCGCGAGGCGATGTTTTCAAAAGCTCCGCTAAAACCGGAGCAGATTATGCGCATCAAAGGGGAGGAGGCAGACACAGAGAAGGCTGCACTGGAATATGAGCAGACTCTTCGCGCATACTTTCAACTGAAAGAAGGCGAGCTGCCCCGCTTCGATCTGGTTCTGTTGGGCATGGGTGATGAAGGCCACACCCTGTCGTTATTTCCTGGCACTAAGGGATTGCAACCTGGTAACCGGCTCGTGGTCAGGAATTGGGTCGGCAAGTTATACACCGAGCGAATCACGCTGACTGCGCCGGTCGTGAATCAGGCGCGGCAAGTGATCTTCGCCGTGACCAAAGCAGACAAGGCGCTGGCGCTGAAGGCGGTACTGGAAGGTCCATACGAACCAGAGCAACTGCCTTCGCAACTGATGCAGCCGGAATCCGGAACGGTTCTCTGGCTGGTCGATCCGCCCGCAGGCAGCATGCTTTCCGTTGGAATTCGAGAATAATCAGTTCGAGGACAATCAATTCGAGGAAAATCAAGGAGAAGCACATGGCAACCGCAAGCGTAAGCACCATCGAACAATTGTTGGGGAACAAAGCAGATTCCCTTTTGAATTTTAAGTCGCCGAAGATTTCGAAGGATCTTCTGCACGTGCCGGGACCGGATTTTATCGATACGGTGTATGCCTCGAGCGACAGGAATCAGCGGGTCCTGAACAATCTCTATCGGCTGTTTCATACCGGACGGCTGAGCGGCACCGGTTACTTGTCCATCTTGCCGGTGGACCAGGGCATCGAGCACTCAGCTGGCGCAAGCTTCGCCAAGAATCCAATCTATTTCGACGGCGGAAATATCGTAAAGTTGGCTATCGAGGGAAATTGTAACGCCGTGGCTTCCACCTTCGGCGTGCTTGGATCGGTTGCCCGGAAATACGCCCACAAGATTCCGTTCATTGTGAAAATGAATCACAACGAACTGCTGACTTACCCGAATCAGTTCAACCAGATTCTTTTCGGTACCGTGCAGGAAGCCTACGATATGGGCGCTGCCGCCGTGGGGGCCACCATTTATTTTGGCTCCGAACAGAGCGATCGCCAGATCATCGAGATTAGCCGCGCGTTCGCAGAAGCGCATGAACGGGGAATGGCCACCGTGCTGTGGTGCTACTTGCGCAATCCCGCGTTCAAGAAGGATAAGGACTACCACCTCTCCGCAGACCTGACCGGCCAGGCTAACCATCTGGGCGTGACTATTCAGGCCGACATAATCAAGCAAAAGCTTCCGGAGAATAACGGCGGCTACGAGGCGCTGAATATGGGCAACTCCAGCTACGGAAAATTTGACAAACGTATCTATACAGACCTGGCCAGCGACCATCCCATCGACCTGACGCGCTATCAGGTTGCCAATTGCTTTATGGGCCGCTCCGGGTTGATCAACAGCGGAGGCCCTTCCGGTGCGAATGACTTTGAAGAAGCGGTCGCTACCGCGGTAATTAACAAGCGCGCCGGTGGAACCGGACTGATCAGCGGCCGCAAGGCGTTCCAGCGCCCAATGGCCGAAGGAGTCAAGCTGCTGCACTCCATTCAGGATGTTTACCTTTCTCCGGAAGTCACGGTAGCCTAATCGTCTCTCCAATTGATTCTACGGGGCGCTGCGCACCAATCGTAACGTCCCGCATCCCATCCCCATGACGCTTTCGCTTCAAGGAACCCTCCACGGAAAATGTGTTGCGGTTACCGGCGGCGATCAGGGCATTGGCCGGGCCATTGCGGAACGCTTGGCGCAAGAAGGCGCGGATGTAGCTATCTGCTACCGCGCAAATCAGGCGGGGGCAACGGAAGTTGTCAGCGGGATTGTGGCCTCAGGCCGCCGAGCCGTAGCGGTGCAATGCGAGGTTGGGAAAATAACAGATGGTCAAGCGTTCATCTCGGAATCGGTTCGGCAGTTCGGGAAGATAGATATCCTCGTGAACAATGCGGGCCTCGAACGCCGCGCGGATTTCTGGGACGTTACGGAAGCGGACTACGATGCGGTCCTGAATGTGAACCTGAAAGGGCTGTTTTTTCTCACCCAGGCGTTTGTCCGCCATCGCATGGAAGCGAAATCCGGCGGAAGAGCGATCAATATAAGCTCCGTTCACGAAGAACTTCCCTTCCCTCATTTTGCGTCCTACTGCGCCAGCAAAGGCGGGGTGAAAATGCTGACGAGAAATCTTTCCATCGAATTGGCACCGCTCGGGATCACCATAAATTCCATTGCGCCGGGGGCCATCGAAACGCCCATCAACCGCAATCTCGTGGCGGATCCCGCAAAACTGAACGCCGTGCTTCGGAATATTCCTCTGCGCCGGCTAGGACAGCCTTCGGACGTGGCCTCTGCCGCAGTGTTTCTCGCTTCCGACGAGTCTTCCTACGTAACGGGGACGACCCTCTTCGTGGACGGCGGCTTGCTCTCGAACTATCAGGAACAATAAGAAAAACTGTTGCACCCTATCGGGATTTTGCTTGGCGCTAACCTCGCTCGCTGCTCGTCGCTGTTTTATTCTTGATTAGGCGGCCGTTGCAGTCTTCGAACACTTGCCAAATATATCTGGCCTGCGCGGGTGACCGCCTGCGTTTCGGTCTCTAAAATACAGATGGGTGTTGAGTCGAAAGGAGCGCTGCATGACCAAGACGAAGCAAACTACTTCGCCGGTAGAAAAGAAACCCGCAAAATCGAAAGCGAAGGTGAAGCCTTCCCACGACGAAATCGCCGAGAGGGCTTTTCAGATTTATGTGGAGCGAAATGGTGCGCCGGGAGATCCGATGCAAGACTGGATTCGCGCCGAGCAGGAACTTAGCGCAGCGCCAAAAACGACTCGCAAGAAGGGCAAAGTCGTTTCGATCGCCGCCTAAAAGCGTTCCGATCTGCAAAGTTTCTGCGCGTGATCGCGTCAAGTAATCGCTGGGCTGGCTAGGTGCGCGTTAGAGTCGCCGATTGTGCCGCTTCCAGCAGACGTTTTGCGTGCCCGCGAATATCGCCCTGACCAAACACGGCGCTCCCCGCCACCAGCAACTCCGCACCGGCCTTCACAACATCACTCACAGTTTCCAGGTCCACGCCACCGTCCACTTCGATCCGGAACTCCAGGTTTCGTTCCGCACGCATGCGCGCCAACGCCGCAATTTTGTTCAGAGCATTGGGGATGAATTTTTGGCCGCCGAATCCAGGATTCACGCTCATGATCAGCACGTGGTGAACCAGGTCGAGCACTTCCGTCAACATTTCCACCGGCGTCGCGGGATTCAGGACTACTCCTGGCTTGCAGCCGTGCGAAGAAATCAAATGCAACGTCCGATCCAGGTGCACGCACGCTTCCTGATGAACGGAAATCCAATCGGCTCCCGCTTCCGCGAATTCCGGAATAAACAGATCGGGATTCTCGATCATCAGATGGCAATCGATCGGTACCTGAATCACTTTGCGAAGGGATCTCACAACCGGTGGGCCGAGGGTAATGTTTGGCACAAAGTGCCCGTCCATCACGTCAACGTGAAGAACCGTGCCTCCGCCTTCCAGCGCTTGATGCGCTTCGGCACCCAGTTGTGCGAAATTCGAGGAGAGAATGGAGGGAACGAGTTCGACTCTCATGGACCGGCATCAGCTCCTTATTCGTGATTTGGATTATACGCTGGACAAGGACTCTTCGCCCCAGGCCACGACTTTTTGTCGCTCGCTGCTGACCTTCGCGAGCTCTAGCGCCAGCATAACGTCTAGAACCTGCGGCGGCGTCACCAGCAGTTCTGCCTTATCCAGCAGCACATCGCGCACATTCGCGTAAAAGTCACGCCAGTCCCCGACGGACGGCACTTTTCGCGTTGCCGTCTGACCATCCTGTACAAGGGTCAACTCCGCGAAACCGTCTTCCTTCTCGAGAACCCAGCTACCCTCCGCAGGAATATTGCCCGCGCGAAGAGTCGGTTCGAGAGGATCGAATTCCGCTTTGACGAGCCCACCTTTCGTTCCGGAGACCCGAAATCTTGGCCGTGGAACAAGACCGAGCATGGTCGCGCTCAATTGCACTCGAAGCTTGCCCGGATAATGCAGAAATAAATCAAAGGCATCGTCGGTTTTAAAGCCTTCGCGCTCAATGCGGACGTCGGCGTAAATACTATCCGGTGCGCCAAACAGCGTCAGCGCTTGATCTATTAAATGGGGGCTGAGATCGAACAACACTCCGCTTCCTGGTTCGGGCTTCTCTCGCCACGCTCCGGGTTTCGACGCCGGCCGGAAGCGGTCATAGAACGATTCGAAGCGCACCATGCGCCCAAGATCGCCGGACGCCAAGACAGCACGAATCGCCTGAAAATCCGCATCAAACCGCCGATTGTGATAGACGGTCAGCAGTCGTCCTCGTCTTTCCGCGATCTCGTAGAGTTCCTTCGCCTCCTCAAGCGTGGTCGTCATCGGCTTGTCGACCACCACGTCCCGCCCGGCCTCCAGGCATCTCGCGGCAAAAGGAAAATGCGTCTGATTCGGCGTGGCGATTACGACCAGTTGAATCGCGGATATAGCCAGCAGTTCGTCCAAGCTTCGGACCACTCGAACATCCGGGTACAGCTGCGCAGCTTCGTCCCCGGTGCGTTGCACAATGGCCGAAAGGCGCAAGCTTGGCACTGCGCGAATCACGGGCGCGTGGAACGATTTTCCTGCCAAACCGAATCCGACAAGTCCGACTTCGATCACGAAACCCCTCGCAGTTCGAGCACGATGTTTTGCATGAAAAGTGTAGCACTCGAAGAGGGCATACTATCGTCGAGCGATGTCGCGGTTTTGTGGCCGAGCCAGGGCCGGTATATTCTCTTTCTCGTGGAAACTGCCACGCCAGAAAAGCGAGGGCCGGCGCGCGGCCTTTATTTCGGCCTTTTATTTACGGTTGTAGCAGTGTTGGCATACGCCGGCTACATCACCCGCCAATTTGCAGGTTTGCGCAAACTTCAGAGCGAAATGGTCGATCGCAACCGAAAGGATTCGCTTCGGCTTCTGCGCATTCAAAACGACATCAATTCCATAGGGCTTGCCATGCGCGACATGTTGGACGAGAACGAACCCTACAAGATTCCTGCGTGGACTTCGCAGTTTGATCGGCTGCACACCGACCTCGGCACCGCGTTCAAGGAGGAGGAGGCGTTCGCCGATGCGGCCAGAACGGCAGATCAGCGGCGTTATCTTAGCCAATCGCTGGCGCAGTTCTGGGATGCCAGCGACCGCATGTTTGCTTTAGCCCAGGGCGGCGACGAGCGAGCAGCCCGCGAGCAGATTCGCGACACGCTGCAACCACGCCAGGCCACGCTCAGTTCCGCCGTTTCCCGTTTGCTGGTGCAGAACAACGAGGGCGAAGAACAAGCCGCCGCCAGCATCACGTCGATATACGACAAGGTTCAGCGGCAGCTTTACGGCTTCCTCGCCGCCATTCTGCTGGCCATCGTGGTCACCAGTCTCTACCTGATCCGTTCGAATCGCCGCATTTTTGCGCACGTCGCGGATTTGTCGTCGCAACGCAGCGAACTGGCGCAGAAATTGATTTCGACGCAAGAATCCACGCTGCGCCATATTTCGCGTGAACTTCACGATGAGTTTGGTCAAGTTTTGACCGCTATCGGCTCGCTCCTGGGCCGCGCGGAAAAGCAGGCGCCGCAGAACACCACGCTGCGCGAGGATTTGTTGGAAGTGCGGGGCATTGCGCAGTCCACGCTGAATAATATTCGCAGTCTTTCGCAAGCGCTTCATCCAGTGCTCTTGGAAGAGGCGGGACTCGAGAATACGTTGGATTGGTACATTCCGACGGTCGAACACCAAACCGGCCTGGTGCTGCACTATGAAAAATCGGGAGCCGCTTTCCCCATCGGTGCCGCACCCGGCGTGCAGATTTATAGGGTGTTGCAAGAAGCGCTGAATAATGTCAGCCGCCACTCCGAAGCAAAAGAGGCCTGGATCAAATTGCGTTTCGGCACGGATCGCCTGGAAATGGACGTCGAGGACCACGGCAAGGGATTCGCTCCGTCCAACGGCCACGCCGGCATCGGCTTGATTGCAATGCGTGAACGCGCCGGCATACTGGGAGGAACATTGAGCGTGGGTTCCGGGGGTACGGGGGGAACGCTGGTGCAATTGCGCATCCCGCGCGATAAGGTAGAAGTACATGGCGAATAAACTAAAGGTGCTGCTCGTCGACGATCATGCGTTGGTCCGCCGCGGATTCCGCCGCATGCTGGAGGACGAATCGTCGTTTCAAATTGTGGGTGAAGCGAGCGACGGTCTGGAAGCAATCGAGCGGGCCGATGAACTTCGTCCGGATGTGATCGTTATGGATTGCGCCTTGCCGCAGGTGAATGGCATCGAAGCCTCCCGGCGCATCCTGCAGAAACAACCGAAGATCGCGATTCTGATGCTGAGCATGCACAGCGAAAATACGCTCGTTCGTCAGGCCCTCGATGCCGGCGCGAAGGGTTACATCTTAAAAAACGCCATGGATCTCGATTTAGTCAGTGCCATTAAAAAAATCGCCGCCGGAAAGACGGTCCTCGACCCGCAAATTTCTCTGGGCCACGCACTGAAGGGCGAGCGCGATGCTGGTTTGACCCCTCGCGAACTGGAGATCCTGCAACATATCGTCGCCGGAAAATCCAACAAGGAAATTGCGCTGGAATTGAAGTTGAGCGTCAACACCGTGTCAGTCCACCGTGCCAACATCATGGACGCGCTGGGCATGCACAAGACAGCGGAATTGGTGGTCTATGCCATCCGCAACGGTCTGGTCACCCTTCCGTGAATCGCCGGGAATTCCTTTATCAAACCGTGGGAACCGGCTTGGCTTCTGTAGCGTTTCCGTCGCTTCTGTCGGGGGCTTCTCCGGGTTTTCACTTCGTGGATGTCACTGCCAGCTGCGGCCTTCAATTCCTGCATAACAGCGGCGCCTACGGCGGCAAGTTACTTCCGGAAACCCTGGGTTCCGGGTGCGCGTTTCTCGATTACGACGCGGATGGCTGGCAAGATATTCTTCTGGTGAACGGAATGGATTGGCCTGGCCACAAGAAGCAGCGGTCGACTCCCAGGCTATATCGCAATAATCGGAACGGGACCTTCACGGACGTGACCAAAGCCGCGGGTCTTGACGTTGAACTCTACGGTATGGGCGTTGCCGTCGGCGATTACAACAATGATGGTTTCCCGGACATTTTTATTTCCTGCGTCGGCCAGAGCCATCTCTTCCGCAACACCGGCAAAGGCACGTTTCAGGACGTCACTCGCGAAAGCGGCCTGCTGGGCAAACAAGCGCTCAGTACTTCCGCGATGTGGTTTGATTACGACCGCGACGGGCGCCTCGATCTTTTCGTTTGCAATTACGTTCATTGGTCTGCGGATCACGATGTGTTCTGCAGCCTGGACGGAAAAACGAAAGCGTATTGCACTCCCGAAGCGTATCGAGGAGACACCTGCTGGCTCTTCCGCAATCGCGGAGACGGCACCTTCGAGGATGTCACCTCCACCAGCGGAATCTTCGATACCAGCTCCAAGTCTCTCGGCGTGGGCATGCTCGACTCCGACGGCAGCGGCTGGCCGGGTCTGCTGGTTGCCAACGACACGCAGCCCAACAAACTCTATCGAAATTTGCGCAACGGGAAATTCAAGGAAGTTGGCGTGGAAACTGGTCTCGCTTTCAGTAGCGAGGGCAAAGCGCGAGCAGGCATGGGCGTGGATATCGCCGACTATGAAAATTCCGGCAAACCGGGGATGGTCATCACCAATTTCGATAATGAGATGATTGGTTTGTATCGCTCGAACGGAAATGCGTTCGACGATGTAGCTCTAGTGGCGGGCGTGGGTGCGCCTTCCAGGAACACTCTTGGATTCGGCTGTGTATTTTTTGATGCGGACCTTGACGGATGTCTGGACATCGCCGTGGCGAACGGCCACATCGACGAAACGGTGCGCAACATCCGGGGTAACGTCGGCTACGCGCAGCCTCCACAATTCTTCTTTAATCTTGGCAACGGAAAATTTCGCGACGCAACCGCAGAACTTGGCGGCGGATTCGACACCCCGAAAGTAGGCCGGGGACTTGCGGTCGGCGATTTCGATCGTAACGGTCAATTGGACCTGCTGATGACAACCAACCACGGTCCGGCTTTTCTCTATCGCAACCAGCAGACCGGCGGCAATCGCAGCATACGCATCCGGTTGGTAGGAACGAGTTCAAATCGCGACGCCATCGGAGCCCTGGTGAGGCTTTACAACCAGGGCCAAATGCAGTCGCGCCTGGTGCATAGCGGCTCGAGTTATCTCTCGCAATCCGAACTGCCAGTGACATTTGGCGTCGGAAAAGCGGATAAAGTCGAACGCGTGACGGTCCATTGGCCAAATGGAAGAACCGAGGAATACAAAAATCTGCAAGCAGGAAAAGCCTATCAAATCGTTGAGTCTAGCGGCATTACAGAGGATCCGCGGCGCTAGTAGTTTCGCATTATTGCCACTTGTTTCTGGGTAATTTATAAAGAGTGCACTTTTGCAGTCGCTTCCCCAAAGGCTTTCCTCTTGCCGACTGGAAGCACCCCAACCTAATGTGCGGCCGGACCAACGACCTCCGGCCGCATTTTTTGCTATTGAGGCGAGGTAATGCCCGGCTATTCTTTCATAGGTTCCAAAGGACATTTCGCATGACTTGGATCAAAACGATTCGCATGGAAGACGACGAGCGACTGCGCGACGCTATCATGGACGAACGCAAGCTATATCCGGTGGAATACGCCACGCCCGTTCCCATCGTGAATAATGGCGTCGAAAACAGCATTGTCGGCTCGCATAGCCTATTTCCGGACGTGCTATACCACGCGTTCAGCACCTACGGCGCATTATTGTCGCCGGATCTTCCGCTGCGCCGCGATCAGCATGAAATGATCGCCACCATTGTTTCCGTCACCAACCGGTGTTTCTATTGAATCGAATCACACGCAGAGTTTCTGCGTCGCCTAACTTTGAAAGACGAAATGGTGCAAGCGCTTCGTAAGGATTATCGAACCGCTCCGATCTCCGACCAGGATAGGACCATGCTCGAGTACGTCGTAAAGCTGACAAAAGATGCCACGCAATGCACTCCGGCTGATCATACGAAAATGCGGGCTGTAGGCTTTGATGACCGGGGCATCCTGCAGATCACGTTGATCGCGTCCTGGTTCAATTACATCAACCGGGTCGCGGATGCGCTCGGCGTGGGACGCGATGGAACGGCGGAAAGTTCGTGAGTTCGGAGCAAATGCCCTAAGTTTGCTGGCTGTGCTATCTTCACGTCTCCACAATGTTCTCGCGGCGCACCAATTGGCCACTTACTCCGAACCGTCTCACACAAGTGCTGGCGGAAGTGCGCTCTTCCGGGGCAGCACTCCTGGATCTTACGATCTCCAACCCGACCCGTGTAGGGCTGCACTACGATGAGCAATCGATTCTGGGCGCGTTTCAAAATCCAAATTCCCTTTCCTACGACCCTCAGCCGAAAGGTCTCCTCTGCGCACGTCAGGAAGTCGCGCGTTACTATCAATGCGACCACGGCATCTTGCTGGATCCCGAACAAATTGTTCTGACCACCAGCACCAGCGAAGCCTATTCGTATGTCTTCCGCCTGCTGTGCAACCCTGGGGAGGAGATTCTCGTGCCGAAGCCGAGTTATCCCCTG
>Ga0210383_10001432_pt1 | contig 21795 bp, 15 predicted proteins | sample IncBWC14OmetaG_FD_160072 | JGI IMG/M metagenome (GOLD analysis project Ga0210383, IMG submission 160072) | Forest soil microbial communities from Barre Woods Harvard Forest LTER site, Petersham, Massachusetts, United States - Inc-BW-C-14-O ... | reverse complement strand
GACGCCGGTAGACAGCCCGCGCTGCTTGATCACGGACTTCAGCGCGTGGTAGACCTCGGCGCCCCAGCGCAGTGCCTCGCTGAACGTGGCCGCGCCAATCGGGGTGATCATGAACTCCTGGATGTCCACGTTGTTGTCGGCGTGCGCGCCGCCGTTCAGGATGTTCATCATCGGGACGGGCAACACGTGCGCGTTCGGGCCGCCGAGGTAGCGGAACAAGGGCAAGCCGCTGGAGTCCGCGGCGGCCCTAGCGACGGCCATGCTGACGCCTACGATGGCGTTCGCGCCCAGGCGCGACTTGTCCGGTGTCCGGTCCAGATCGATCATGGCCTGGTCGATCAGCCGCTGGTCGTCTACCTCGTGGCCGAGCAGTTCTGGCTGGATTTCGTCAATGACGCTCTGGACCGCGCGGCTGACTCCCTTACCGCCGTACTCGGAGCCACCGTCCCTCAGCTCGACGGCCTCGAAGGCGCCGGTGGAGGCTCCGCTCGGCACTCCGGCCCGCCCGACGGTCCCGTCGTCCAGCGCGACCTCGACCTCGAGGGTCGGATTGCCGCGGGAGTCCAGAGTCTGCCTGGCATGGATCGCTTCAATGGAGGCCACCGCCGACTCCTTGCCTCAGTATGCGTGTCGAGCGCCCTATCGGGCTGCCCTTACTTCGAGCTCACCCGCAATCGACCGGTGGAGCTCGCTTACCAGTCGAGCCTAACGGAGCCGTGGTACTCGACGGGCGGACCACGCCGGGTAAACGCTGAAACACCCCGGCAGCGCCGCGGTCGCTTCAGGATGGCGGCAGACGCTAACCCGCGAATCCAAGTGCAGCCTGAATGTTTCCTCAAGGTGTATCAGGACCAGCAGCCACGGATCATGTATAGGCACGGTGGGTGTCTGGGGCCTGCATTCACCTCCTTACTAGAGCACTAGCAGGACAATCTTTCCTGGCAAGCGGAGGTGCCGTTATGGCCACGACAGACAGCAGCGAAGTGGCAGTCCAGCCGGAGCTGAATCGACGGCAGGCGACAAGCCTGGTCTTCGATTCCCTGACCGCCGCCATCCCGGGTCTGCACGCCGAGACGCTGGACGAGCGGCAGGAACTCTACGGTGACGTGGGGCTGGACTCGCTGGGTTTCGTCCGGCTGCTCATCGAACTCGAGAGCAAGCTCGGCATCCAGCTGATGGATGACGAACTGATGACGGTCGAGCTCGTGACCGTGGCGGACCTGGTTGACCTGGTCGAGCGCATCTCGCCTCCGGCGGCGTAGTGAGGTCTGGATCGAACATCAACGGAGGTTGCCGCATGGTTGCCATGGCGCGAGACCCGCTGCTCCCCACTCACTGGTTCAACATCCTGCACGACCGGCCGCAGTACGTGAGCTCAGCTATATCGAGATCACGGTTGGCGGGAGCGGTGAAACCGGCGGGCCACAGCGTACAACTCCAGCAGCCGTTGTCGCTCGCACGGCAGTCCCTCAACACGACCGATCGGCTCATACCGATCCCTGATGAGATCCTCGACCTGTACGCGCAGTACCGTCCGACGCCCTTGCGGAGGGCGGTGCACCTGGAGGAACGCCTCGGCGCCAACGCTCACATCTATTACAAGTACGAGGGTGCCAACCTCGCCGGGAGCCACAAGCTCAACACCGCCCTGGCGCAGGCGTATTACTATTCCCGCGCAGGCGTGAAGCGCATCGTCACGGGCACGGGCGCGGGCCAGTGGGGGACCGCTCTCGCCTACGCGTGCCAGGTCATGAACCTCGACTGCACGGTTTTCTGGGTCAGGTCCACCCTGCGTCAGAAGCCTGTTCGTGGCGAGATGATGCGGCTCTTCGGTGCAGAGGTCCATGAGAGCCCCAGCGACCTGACCGAAGTCGGGCGGAGGGCGCTCAAGGAGGACCCGGCGGCGACCGGCACCATGGCGATGGCCACCGGGGAAGCTCTTGCGTTCGCAGCCGAGGACAGACAATCACGGTTTGCCGTCGGGAGCGGCGAGAACTCGGTGTTGCTACACCAGACCGTCATCGGCCAAGAGGCCGTCTCGCAGCTGGCCCTGCTGGGCGAGTTCCCCGATTGCGTCATTGCGTGCATGGGTGCCGGATCGAACTTCGGCGGGATCGCGCTGCCCTTGCTAGGTGCGGCGGAGGACTCCGGGAGGTCGATTCGGCTCGTTGCCGTCGAGTCCACCGCGTGCCCGAAACTGACACGAGGTCGCTACCTCTACGACCTGAGCGACGCTCTGGGCACAACCCCGATCACCAAGGTCTACTCGCTCGGCAGCACCTACGTGCCGCCGCCGGTATACGCGGGCGGACTGCGGCATCACAGCGCCGGGCCGCTGGCGAGCGCTATGCACGCGGACGGTTCCATGGAGGCGATGGCCATCGACCAGCTCACCTCGTTCCGGGCCGGCATGCTCTTCTGCGAGACTGAGGGCATTCTCCCCGCTCCTGAATCCGCCCACGCGGTGGCAGGGATGATCGATGTCGTATCGCGGCACCCGCGCCAGGCGGCCCCGCTGGTCGTCCTCGTGAACATCAGCGGGCACGGGTTGTTGGACATAGCTGCCTACCGCAGTTTCGCCGCCGGCGAGATCGAACCGGTGAGTGAGGACGAGGCCAGCCTGTCGCGGAGCCTGAGCGCCCTCGAAGAGTTCAACCAATCCATCGCGGAACTTGCGTAAGCAACGTGATGCGCTGAGTGGGTGGTGCCGTTCTTGCTGCGGTCGGGCATATCCGAAATCCAGAGAGAAAGTCATCGTTGCCGAGCTCGGGATACTGGAATGACGTCGACACTGTCACATCTGCTCCTCCAAGCCGCCGATGCACACCCTGAGCGGCCTGCCGTCTGGTCGTCGACCGGCGAGCTAACCTACGCCGAGTTGTTCGACCGTTCCATGCGCCTGGCCCGCGCTCTGGTGGAACACGGGATCGAGCCGGGCGATCGGGTGGTGATCTCGCTGGCCAAGGACCCCGCGCTTCCCGTTGCCATCTTCGGCACGCTGCTGGCCGGCGCCGCCTACGTGCCGATCGACTACCTGACTCCGCCCGCGCGAGCGCGCGTCATCGCCGCCGACGCCGAGGCGGTCGCCGCTATCTCCAGCCCGCGGACGGTGCGGGCCATGGTGCTTGGCGACGCGTACCTCGCTCACGACGGCCAGGGTGACAACGCTCCTGCTCTGCACTGGCTCGGCCGGGACTGGCCCGATCCGGACAGGTCCCCAGAACGCCAGCCGGTGAGCGAGAGCCTGCAGCAGATCCCGCCGCTCGACCAGTGGCGTTCGCCGGTTGAGGTACCAGCCTCGGCACTCGCGTACATCCTGTACACGTCCGGCTCAACCGGCCGGCCGAAGGGCGTGGCGCACACACACGCCAGTGCCCTGGCGTTCGTGCGGTGGGCGGTCGACGCTGTGGGAGTGAACGAGCACGATGTCCTCTCCCAGCATGCGTCTCCGTCGTTTGATCTGAGCGTGTTCGACTTCTTCGGGGCGGCCATGGCCGCAGCCCGGCTCGCGCTCGTGCCCCAGACGACGTTCGGTCGCGTCTCCAGCCTCTGCCGCTTCATTGTCGACAGTGGGGTCACCGTCTGGTACTCGGTACCGTCGGCTCTGCTGCGCGCCAGCGGCGCGGAGTCGCTTGCGCTGCTCGAGGGCAGTGCCCTGCGCCAGATCATCTTGGCCGGGGAGGAGATACCAACCGGACCGCTGCGGGTCCTATGGGGCCACCTGCCGCCGTCCTGTCGAGTCGCGAACTGGTATGGCCCGACGGAGACCAACGTCTGCACGTTCCACGACCTGACGGCGCTCGACGTGGACAGCGGCGAGCCAATCCCCATCGGCATGCCTTGCCCGTATGCCAGCACGTCGCTGGTAGCGGAGGATGGCACCGTCATGGCGAATGGTGCGGCGGGCGAGCTGCTCGTCGCTTCGGACACGCTCATGTCGGGATACTGGAAACTTTCGGATGCGACATCCCGGGTGTTCACCGCCGGGGCCGACGGCCGCGTGTACTACGCTACGGGCGATCTCGTGTCACGAGACGACGCCGACGGCCTCACCTTCCGTGGTCGGGTCGACCGGCTACTTAAAGTTCGTGGGCATCGTGTGCAGCCCGAAGAGGTGGAACACGTGCTCGAGCAGCGACCCGAGATCGATGAGGCCGCCGTGGTTAGGTACCGTCGGGGCGACGTCGACGTGCTGGCTGCCGTGGTACGCCTCGCTGGCGGAGGAGCACTGGAGCACGATGCGGTCATCGGCCATTGCCGCAGGTTCCTGCCCGTCTACATGGTTCCCGATGTTATCCTGCCCGTCGGTGAGCTACCGCGTGGCTCTCGGGGGAAGGCCGATTACCATGCGGTGCTCGAACTGGTGGAGTCCCATTGCGACGACCTCGACCGACTAGAGCAATCCAGGGCCGGAATAACAAGCTTAGGGCTGACCCGATCCGTGGCCAACGCCCGCTCCGTCATGCGGGGCAGCCATGCCTAGGCTGCGCCGTTCTTCACGGCCCGCCTGATCGCCCTGCATCCCGGAGTCGTTGCCGTGACTCCCGCGCTGACCGCCTTGGTGATCCGAGGCTGAGCACCGGTCCTCGAGAAGCGCTGCGGGCTCGCCGACGGCGGAATGCGGGGTAACGGCGGCCGTCCCGGTCGGTGGAGCCGCCGGGAGTAGCCCGGAGGCGACAAGGTTATCCGTGCTAGCCCAGTATTCCCAGTGGGCGGGGTTTGTCCTGATAGCGGCATCCATCGCGGCCACGCAAGGCCCGAACGCCGTTGCCGTCTCGCCTTGCATCGGCACCGGCACCGGCGGCGAGATTTCCAGCACCTGGTGGCGGTAGTCGCCCGAGCGGTGCACAAAAGTCATGAGAACCGGGGCGCCTGTCAGCCGGGCGAGGGTCACGACCCCGGGCAGAAGCCAGGCCTGTCGGCCGAGGAACGGCACTTCGACAGCGCGGGTCCGGTCAGCGTCTTTTGGCGGGGCGTCAGCCAAGATCGTCACCACCTCATTAGCGCGAAGCGCGACTGCGGCCTGCGCCGCGACTTGAATCCGACCCGCCCAGGGCTCAATGTTCGGCCGCTGCCGGTGGCGCAGCAGGCGCCTGGCGTAGACGAGGTCCCAGAACCACCGCTCCGCGGAAGACATGCCAGGCGCGTACTTCCAGTTCCAGCGCCCGATGGCGGTGAGCGGGAACCCGCTGGCATGGAGCAGGCAGAAGGCGCTGCTGTCGGAACCGAAGTGGGCGCCACAGAGTATGGCGCCCTTGCCCTCGGCCAGCGCAGCGTCTAGGTGCTCGCGGCCGCGGATCTCGACCAGTTTCCTCAGGGATCGGGCCTGTCCCCGCAGCCGCATCACATCGATAACTTTGCAGGAGGTCATACGGAAGTGCTCCCGGGCCAGGCCCTCAGCCTCTTCCGGGCCAAGCTCGTCGCCGAGCACTTGGCGCAGGTTACGCACTATCTCGGAGCGCTTCCTGGCCCGGTACCGGAAATCCAAATCCCCCCGCCAGCAGGCGAAGCGGTAGGCGAGGCTGGCGGGCAGGCGCGCTGCCAGTGGCGCCGCTACCAGCCAGTAGGCAAAGCTATCCGCGTTGCGCAGCAGCCGCATCGCAGGGTCCATCCCCGGCCAGCCAGCCCTACCCAGGCGCCGTCCGCCCGGGAGGGCTTCCGCCTTAGTCGCCGCCTCACCCATGGCGGCCTCCGTGGGCCGCTCGTCCGCCAATTGAGTTACTCCCATCGTTCCCTGCGTCTCCTCATGCTCACCATCGACCGTGCCCCGCAACCCGGGCACGGTCGACCTTGCCAGTAGAGTTCCTGGGCAGCGCCCGGCAAAACTCTACGACGTCCGGCACCATGTAGCCCGGCAGCCGCCGATGCTGGCTCATAGGCCCAGCATCCGGGACAAGATGACCCGTTGGATCTCCGAGGTTCCCGAGTAGATCGTGCCAGCGACCGCGTCCCGCAGGTCGCGCTCGATCCCGGCTTCCTTCATGTAGCCGTAGGCCCCGTGGATCTGGATCGCGTCCAGGCTGGACTGCACCCACGCCTCGCTGGTGAACAGCTTGGCGGCAGCCGCCTCGGCCAGGGCGGGCTTGCCCTGCTGGGCCAGCCACGCGGCCTGGTAGACCAGCAGCCGGGCGGCCTCCAGCCGCAGGTACATGTCGGCCATCTTGCTGGCCACGCTCTGGAATTTCCCGATGGCCTGGCCGAACTGCTTCCGCTCCCGCGCGTACTGCACGCACGTCTCAAGCTGTCGCTGCATGACGCCAAGGGCGTTGGCGAGGATACAGCTGCGTTCCCATCCCATTGATGCGGTGAAGATGACCGTCCCGGCTCCCTCCGGACCCAGGCGCTTGTCCGCCGGGACGAGGCAGTCGGCCAGCACGACCTCGCCCATCGGCGAGGTCCGCAGGCCCATCTTTTCCAGGCTGCGGCTCACGGTAAGTCCAGGCGTTCCCTTGTCGACCAAGAACGCGGAGATGCCCGTCAGCTTGGAGCGGCCGGGGTGCGAGGCGAAGACCAGCACCACGTCCGCGAGCGGGGCATTGGTGATGTACAGCTTGGTCCCGTTGAGAAGGTAGTGATCCCCCTGGCGCTCAACCCGGGTCCGCATGCTGAACGCGTCAGAGCCGGAATCGGGCTCGGTCATCGCGTGCACGCCGATAAGGTCGCCCGAAATCAGCCCGGGTAGGTAAGCCTGCTGCTGTGCTGGCGTGCCGAACTTCACCAGCGGCATTTCAACGCTCCACATCTGCGCGTTGAGCGAGAATATGAGCCCATTGTCGTGACAGCCGTATCCCAGGGCCTCCATGACGAGGACCGTCGTGAGGATGTCGCTGCCGCCGCCGCCCAGCTCAGCGGGGACTGGAAAGCCCTGGATCCCGAACCGAGCGCAGGCCTGCCACGCCTCAAGGGAGAACTCTCCCGCCTCCTCACGTTTCGCCAGATCCTGGTTGAGCTTTGCGCGGGCGAAGGCGGCCGCTGCCTCCTTCAGCTCACGCTGCTCGGCGCTCAGCGAGAATTCCATCCCGTCCCCCTGCCCGCTGGCTGAGCCACCTCGAACGTTATGGCTAAAGCCGTCCTCTAGTGCGCCAGCCAGAAGGTGGACGCCGACCCGATACGCCATCCTGCCTATACATGACCCGCGACCACTGATCTTGATACACCCGAGTCGCCAGATTAATCAGAACGGCGCATCCCCGACGTCCACGGGCCAATGGGCATAAATGAACCTGTGCGGATTTCAGTTGACCTGCGCTCAGGCCGGCACGCCGTCGCTGATGACCAGCCGCCGGAAGGGCAGGCCACGCTCTTTCAGCTCAGCCAGGAAGTCGGGCCAGGCATCGGCGGACTCGCTGCTGCCTGGGGCGCCATGCCGATGAACGCGGCTTGCCATCAGTGGTGATGCTCCTACTCGCCTGGGGCCGACTCAGCCGGGAAGCCGGGGTGCCTCCGGATGAAGGAGGCATCCAGGAACAGGTAGTCCAGTGTGATGCCGTCCAGGCGCCGCTGCGCCGGCCCTCGTACTCGTCCTTGATCTAGCCGCGGATCGCCGACACCGTGGACGTGGAGCTCGCGGCCTGGCCGACGAGCGCCTCGGCGAGGGCAGCGACACGCCGTTCCGACTAATCTGGCGACTCGGGTGTATCAAGACCAGCACTCGCGGGTCATGTATGGGCAGGCAAGCATTCTTACTCAAGGGCTGAAACTAAGGAGCAGCGGACAATGGCCGCGTGACCGCGGTTGATTTCTCGGAGCAGATGCTAGCCAACCTTAAGTCGAAGAGCCCGGAAACGTACGGACACCGTAGGGGACGTGCATGTGCGGAATCGTCGGCTGCCTAGCACTGGCTATCGACGCCGATCCCGATCAGGCCTGGGTGGCGAGCGCGACTCAGCGCATCGCCCACCGTGGGCCTGATGACGAGGGCTTCTACTCCGACCACGATGTCGCTCTAGGCTACAAGCGGCTGGCCATCATCGACCTGTCGCAGGGTGGCCATCAGCCGATGCGGTCCGCCAACGGCCGCTACTGGATGGTCTTCAACGGAGAGATCTACAACTACGTCGAGCTGGGCGCCGAACTGCGGGAGCAGGGCGTCGCGCTGAGATCGAGCTGCGACTCGGAGGTCCTGCTCGAGACCTACGCCCGGGTCGGCAAGGATGTCGTACACCGGCTCCGCGGCATGTTCGCGTTCGCCATCTGGGACAGCTGGAAGCGCGAGCTGTTCTGCGCCCGGGACCAGTTCGGCATCAAGCCGTTCTACTACAGCGCTGACCCGGGGCTCGGGGCGGATGACCCCTTCCAGGGATCCGGCGCCGCTGCTGGCGGGCCCGTCCCGGATCCCGGTGACGGCGTCCCGTCGTTCGGTCCGGACGACTGGTTCCCCCCCCGTCGGCGGCGAGCGAGAGGCGGCCGGCGCGCGGCGGGCCGAGAAGGCGACGCCAGCCTGGCCGGCCGGGTTCCGCGACCACCGTCCGCGCTGCCCGACCGCGAGCCCCGCCCGCTCGGCCACCCCGGCCCGGCTGCCGGGCGGCCGGGCGGCGGCGCAACCCAGGCGGGGCCCGAGCGGATGCTGCGGTTCGCGTCCGAGCGCAAGGCCCTGGCCGACCCGGGCGAACAGGCCAACCTCGACCCCGACGCGCTCCGCCGGTACCTATCCTTTCACTACGTCCCGGCGGGCGGCACCCTGACTCCGCCGGTACAGGTGCTGCCGCCCGGCCACGCTATGATCGCCCGCCCCGGCGGAGCGCTCGACGTCTACCGCTACTGGCGCGCGGACCTGCGGCCTGCCCGCGCCCCCAGCGATGCCACGCCCCGCGCCATCTTGGACGCGATGCGCGACTCGATCGCCGTTCACCTGCGCAGCGACGCCCCGCTCGGCGCCTTCCTCTCGGGCGGCATCGACTCCGCCACCATCTGCGCTCTGGCCGCCGAGCACCGGCCCGACCTGCTCACCTTCACGGTCGGGTTCGAGCGCGAGGGCTACAGCGAGATCGACCGGGCCCAGGAGACGGCCGACGCGATCGGGGTGAAATCGGTCCCGTATGTGATCAGCCCGGAGGAGTTCTTCCATTACCTGCCGCGGATCATCTGGCACCTCGACGACCCGATGGCGGACGCGTCGGCGGTGCCGCTGTGGTTCGTCGCCCGTGAGGCAAGCAAGCACGTCAAGGTGGTGCTCTCGGGAGAGGGCGCGGACGAGCTCTTCGGCGGCTATGCCTTCTACCACAAGCCGGGTGGGCGGGCTGGCGAGCACCTGCCCAGCTGGAGCCGGGTCCTGCTGCAGCGGGCCACGGCGCTCATCCCGCCAGGGGTAAAGGGGAAGGGCCTGCTGGAGCGCATGTCCACCCCGCTGCGGCGCCGCTACGTTGGCAACGCTTGGGGCGATCTGATCACGGGACCGAGCAGGTCCGGCCGGGGCAGCCCCTTCGACGTGACCGACCCGGTGTACGACCAGGCCGAGGAGACCGAACTGGACTACGTCTCCACCATGCAGCTGGTGGATATCAACACCTGGCTACCCGGCGACATCCTGCTCAAGGGCGACCGGATGAGCATGGCGCACAGCCTTGAGCTGCGGGTTCCCTTCCTCGACCGGGAGGTGATGGCGGTCGCGGCCCGCCTGGCGCGGGAGGAGAAGATCGGAGCCGGGACCACGAAGCGGGCCCTGCGCGCGGCCATCAGCGAGGTGCTCCCGAAGGCGGTTGCGGAGCGCGCGAAGCTGGGATTCCCGGTCCCGATCGACCACTGGCTGGCGGGCGACGCCTACGGCTTCGCCGACCGGCTGCTGCGTGAGGCCGAGACCGTCCAGTGGGTGAACCGCGAGGCGGCGTTGGACCTGCTGCAGGCATTCCGGGCCGGCGATCCCGCCGTGAGCTGGCGCCACCTCTGGGTGCTCATCGTGTTTTCGCTCTGGCACCAGATCTATGTCGAACGGGTCTACGACCCGATCGCGCTCGGCTGGGAGAAGGCGCAGGGCACCGCGCGCTGACCCGGCCGGGCGGGGCCGTCGCCTGGTCACTCGGTCATCGGGGCAGGCGAGCCCGTGGCCTGGCGCGTAGGGCGCGAGCTTGTCACGGAGCCGTCGCCGGCCCTTGCGCCGACCACGCTAATAGCCGTGCGGTCACCAAGACGGGCGCCGCGACCGGGGTTAGTGCGGCAGCAGGCCCGCCTGCCGCGGGAGAGCCCGCTCCGGCGCGCGTTCTGCCGCAGGACCTCATCCTCGCGCTGGAGTCGCTGTGACGGATGAACTCAACGGCTCCGGCTCAGACCTGATTGATCAGCGCGGACTGCTCGGCCGGATCCATCACGCCGAGGCTGTCATCCCTCTTGTCCGCCCCGATCAGGACGACGGAGTCCAAGCGCGCTCCGGCGAGCCGTATCATCTCGCCTACGCTGTAGATCTTCTCCGCCGAGGATTCCCCGGCGGTTACCACTGCAACCGCGTTGGCCGCCCATGTCCCCAGGTAATCGCCACTGAAGGCGGGATCGAGGACGGCCAGAGTAAGCAGGAGGTCAGCCGAGGAGCAGGCGTTAACCAGGGCTGCATTAGCCTGAGCTGGCACTGCCGGGGAGGCGCCGCTGGGCACTGGGCCGATCGGCGCTACTTCCTCCCGCTCTGGAAGTACCGCTATGAGGTTCGCGCCGTTCTGTCGGACCGGGTGAATGCCAGGGTCGCTGACCCCCAGCAGGTGTGCCAGGTGAGCATCGCCGGAAAGGTCGGCCACCATAACCTGCTTTCCCTGGCTGGCGCACGAGGCGGCCAGCGACGCGACGACCTGCGCGACAACCTGCGCGTCGTCGACGGCGACGACCGCGAGGCTGGCCGGGCCCCGGGAACTTCCCGGCACCGCCCCTTGCAGGTATCCGACGACCCGCCTCATATCAAGATTTCGCTTGGCCGCCTGCGGACGTAGCCTCGGCCGCCAGCGGCGCGGGCGCAGCGGGCCGACGCTGAGCCGCACGGGCGCGCCCATCGCGACCGCGACATCGTCACGGCGGCGCGGTCGGCGAGACAGGAGCGCCGCTAGGATGACGCCAGCCATGCCTGCCACGATGCCGCCGAAAAGGCCGCCGACGAAGTAAAGCGCCGGGCCCTTGATGCGCGAGCGGGGGAGTGCGGTGGCGGCGTTGAGCACGTAGCTGCCCGTCATCGTTGAGTTCGTATCCGTCACGGCCGTCGATTTGGCACTGGTTACGTACTGAATGATCTGCCCCTGCTGCCCAATCTGGCTCTGCAGGTTGGCGTACTCGACCTTCTGCGCAGGCGTGGGCTGGACGGTCGGTATCTGGTTGATCTTCGCATTAAGGGCCTTGAGGCTTTGCTGAGCCGCGTTGTACTGCTGATCGAGCTGGGCGAACAGTAGCCGCTCCTGGGCCTGCGCGTACTCGGCGCGGTACTGGAGATATGTTGTGGCCAGGGCCGATACTCGCTGTATCGCTGCGGCGCTGGACCGCGCGCCGACGTTGATCGTCAGCACGTTGTCCGTAACGATCGTGACTGTGTAGGCGGCTTGGAAGCTGGTGACAGACTGCGGCAGCTTCAGTTGCTGCACGACACGTCCTGCCACCACCCGACTTTCCGCCACGCTCTGCTCGGTCGGCACTTCCACCGCGGGGTTCCCGTTGGGGTTGTTGTAGACGAGCAGGACTGTTGCGGTGGCGTGGTAGGCCGGCGGGTACTTCAAGTAGAGCCCGGAACCAATCACTAGCCCGAGCACGCCGGTGAGGCACCAGACCCAGGCCCTGCGCCGCAGGGCGGCAGTGAAGAACCCTAGGTTGACCAGCCGTCCGGCGGTAGGATCGGCGGCGGGGCGCTCCTCGTCTACCGTGGAGTCGTCGGTCCACAGGCGGCCTAGCATGTCATCGCCGCGCGACCAGGTAATCGCCCGGTCTGGATCGTTCACCGTTTGATCTCCGTTACTATGCCTCGCAAGCGGTTGGGCGGCCGGCGTCGTGCCGGGCCTCCCAGATGCGGAATGCGGCCAGTGGTCTGGTCGGTCGGCTCTGGATCGGCGACGAGGATTCCGGGGATCTCCCGGCCGTCGGCGGCCGCGGCCACGGCGGCCCGGGCCAGCTGCTCGGCGGTCGCCGCGCCCGCCGAGACCCCTATTACCGTGGCGTTGGTCCGGATCAGGTCGGGCAGCTTCGGCGCCCGGCCGTCAACGACTGCGACCACGATGACCAAGGCGGTGTCCGGGTGCATGTCGATGCTTCCCCCGTCATGGGCGGTGACTCGCAGCAGGCCGTGGCGTATCGATGCCTCGGACGGCGGCGCGGTGCACGCGGTGCGAAGGGTGGCCGTGGCGGCTGCGTCCTGCTGCGGGCCGATGACAAGCGACGTCGGAATCCCTTGCGAGGCGGCGAAGACCGCCAGTTGCGGCCCCAGGGCGAGAGCGCCGGGATCGGATGAGAGGGACAGCACCGTGAGCGAGAAGCGCCCACCTTCGTACATGGAGGTACGGCCGTCGTCGTACGAGGAACTGCCGTTACGATCGTATGCGGGACGGTCGAAGCCGGGGCTGTCCATCCCTAGCTGCTGCAGGGCTGTACGCAGCTGCCAGGCGTGCACGGCGGAGGGATTGTAGTCCTCAAATAGCCTGACCCAGCCCCGGGCTGCGGAGGCATGAGCAACCGGGACCGACGCAAGGACGGGAATCCCGATCGAATTCGCTATCTCATCACGTTCCCTGAGTCGCCGGTCATTGCGGCCGAGCGCAAGGGCCACGACGATTCCGATCAGCGCGCCGGTCAGGCCGCCCAGCAACGCGAAGACGATCATCCGCTCTATCGGATTCGGCCTCGTTGCAACCCTTGCCGACTCGAGCAATTGCGCCTGTACGCGCCCGACTGCGCTGTGTGAAGAACTGACGTAGCGGATGTAACTATCGGCCACAGCGTTGGCGGTTGCTTCAGCGTCGGCTGCGCTCTTGCCTTTTGCTGATACCGAAATGATGTCGGTGGCCGGGCTTGCGACCTGAACATCGAGGCGAAGCTCACCGAGCGACATAGCAGTACGGACATCAGGCAGTGCGTCCAGGAGTACTTGACTACTACCCGCGACAACCTCTTGGGTTGCCGTATAAGGATCGGTGCCACTGGTGGTGGTCGTTGGCTGCACGCTCGCCGGAGGCGGCGTGAGCGCGATCAGTGCGGTACTCGAGAATATCGCCGGCTTGGCGACGGCATAAGCGACGCCTCCGAGGATACCCAAGGCCACGATGATCCCCACGAGGAGCTTGCGTCGCCGCACGATCTGTATAGACCCTCGCAGGTCCAGCGCCTTCTGGCTCATAGGGCCTCCGCTTGGATCTCCGGCGCCCTATCCGACAGGACGGCAACCGCGGTCCATGATATAGCTTGCTGGGAAACAGCGGATTTCGCCAATTCGCCGACTTGGAACTCCAGCCGAGTGATCAGGGGAATCCCGCTCGCGCAGTCACCGCAGCCCAAGAGCGTAACAGCGGGAGCGAGTCGGCCGAGACCATGGGAGTACCAGCCGAGGATGGGATCGGTATCGCCTCGGTGCAGGCTCCACCGCAGCCCAGGCGGCAGTTCCAGCCGCGCCGTCCCAGGTCTGGATGCGGTGGGCCAGTCCAGGACTGCGCAGGACTGTTTGAGTTCCGCCCGGACGTCAGGTCCGAGACGGAAGGCCAGGCGGATGTCGCGGCTGCCCCCGTCAATCTGATCTATGATGTCGATGCTGCGTGATGCCCGGTCTAGCAGAACCGAGCGGCGGTGCATGGTCGGCGGGTAAAGCGAGGCGCACCCGTCATGCTCAGCCGTCCATCTGACGATATCGCCGTAATCGAGCAACTCGATCTCGCGCGTGTGTGCATGACGCCTGAAGGGGTCGCCTTCACCGGACTGGTTCCGGCCACCGAGTCCACCCGTGCAGAAGGTGCCTGGGTCGGCCAAGATATCGATGCCCGCATAGCGCACTTCGACGGACAGAGCATCGGCGTGGGCATGCGCCGCGATGTTGCGGGACCCGGGCGGGGCTCCGTCGCATCGGCACCAGATCTCATTTTCTCCATTCGTGCGCAGCAGCGTGATCCCTGCGTCGGCGAAGCGTGACGGCCGCTGACTGGGCCTGCCCACCATCTGGTGCTTGCTACCGGCCAAGGCGCCGACAATCGAGCTTGCGGCGTTGGCCGGGATCCGCGGCCACCAGTCCAGTCGGCCTACCAGCGCCTCGGCAAGGGCTAGCATTGACATCCGGCGATTCGGCGTTGGCGCGTCAAGCAGGAGCCCGCAGCCTTCATCGGAATCACCCGGACAGGGCGGCCGCAACCGCTCGTCGACGAGCGCCGCCGCGCTATCTGCCAGGGCGCATAGCCGGGCCCAGGAAGCCGGCCGCAACGGATGACCGCTCGTGTCGGCTTCAACCGCTGCGACGAACCCGAGTTCGACGATAAGGCACTGATAATCCGAGGCAGGCTCGCGGCCGACACCTGACGGGACGATGTTGCCGATGAGCTCCCGCCCCAGTAGGAGTGCGGACTTGCGCCGCCAGCGCTCACTTTCGCGAAACCATGGGAAGGCGCAGCTGGCCACTAGTTGCCCAGCGGCTTCTACGATCGCGTGATTGTTGGCCGACGAGCCTCGGCTGGGAAACGCGGCGAGATACTGCTGGTGCCACCGGATCTGCCGCAGCGCGAGCGCGTCCCGCTCGAACAAGTCGGCCACACCCGGCCAGTCATTTAGCAGCCGCCTGATCCAAGCCAGGCTGATCAGGCGGATCCCGAGCTCGATGCCGCTTGTCCAGTGCACACCGGAGAGGAAGGGGTTCTCCCGCCACCAGGAACGGAGTTGATCGGCGACCCGCCGCGCGTATCGCTCGTCATGGGTCAGGAACCAGGCGGTGGCCAGCACCGTCAGGTGCTGCAGCCGGGAAAGCTCCCAGACCTGCTTTATGTTGCCGACCTGATCTTCGCAGCGGTGGTCAATGCGAAACGCGTACCGGTCTTGAGCGGACCGGCGGCCGCTGACCGGGTCACGGAACCAGTCGGGCCGTTCCAGGTCGGTGCGGAGCACCCCAAGGGTCTCCCACTCCCCCCGCATCAGGCGGTCCGCGGCTTCCAGCAGCAGCTTCCTGGCCTCCTCCGGCACCAGGGCCGCGGTGTCCGGCGGCAGCACCGCGGTGAACGCCAGTTCGCGGGCGGGCGGCGCCGCCGCAGCCTGGGCCAGCTGATGGCGGGTCACCTGCCGTCGGGACCAGGCCGCGCGGACCACCTGGTTCCGGAGCCGCCAGGCCATATGGGCCGGGGACATCCGGGCCGGGCGACGGAAATACCAGCCGAGCCGTGACGCGGCGGCAATGCTCATACCCGCTCCGGCTTGCCGCTCAGCAGACTGTCACGAACCGCGATGGTCGCCCTGGTCGTGGCGACCAGCGACTCGAGCGGAATCGGCATGGCCGCGCCGGTCAGGCAGGCCTGGACGAAACTGGCCATCTCGGGGCGCTGCCCCTTGTCCTGGCCGCCCCGGGCCCTGATTGTGCCGTGGCCGCGCCCGGCCCAGACCGTAGCCTTGCGGAAGTTGTCCAGCCGCGCGTTGCGGCCGCCGCCGGTGGCGTCCAGCGTCTCCTTGGGGTAGCGCATGTTGCCGCCGGTGAGGTAGCTGATCACGCCGCTGGCGCCGTTGCCGAATCGCACCGTGGCCTGGACGTCGTCAGAGTTCTGGCCGCTAACCGCGTAAACCTCCTCGGGCAGGCTGTCCGCCCACCAGCTCAGCGTGTCCAGGAAGTGACCCCCTTCGCCGGTGAACCGTGACCCCTCGCCCTCGTCGCGGTACCAGCTGTCCGCGGCTAGCGGGCCCGCACTGACCAGGTAGCGGGTGACCGCGCCGGAGCTGGCGGGGCCGAAGTCGGCCTTCATCCTTGTCAGCATCGGGGCGAAGCGCCGGTTGAACCCCACCATCAGACGGTCGTTGCCGGTCTTGGCGATCACCTCGATGATCCTCTCCAGCTCCTCGCCGTTCAGCGCGAGCGGCTTCTCCACGAACACCGCCTTGCCGGTCTCCAGGGCCCGGCAGACCAGGTCCGCGTGGGTGGCGTGGCGGGTCACGACGAAGATCACGTCCAGCGACTCGTCGTCCAGCACAGCCTGGGCGCTGGTCGAGGCGGCGGTGAAGCCGAACCGCCGCTGGGCGTTCACCGCCGACAGCGTCCGGGTGGTCGCGACGTGCGTCAGCTGCGCGTCCGGCAGCTGAGCCAGGTACGGAAGCAGCATCGACGAGGCGTAGTTGCCCGCACCGATGAAGCCGATGGCCAGGTGCTTGGTGCCCGGTCCGTTCGGTCCCTTCGAGACCTTGGCCGAGAAAGACGGGACACCGACGCGGAGCAGGTTTGCAGCCGGCCGGGGTATGCTCTCGGGGTCCGGTGCCGGGTACTCGAGAAGGACCCCGACCGCCTTCAGCGCGCCGGAGGACAGGTCGGCGTAGACCGAGCTGGCGTCGTGCATCGGGAACGTGCCGGAGATTAGTGTCGCGACCTCGATGTCCTTGCGCGCCAGGAGGTCCAGGAAGCACTGCAGATTGCGGCGCTCGGTCCAGCGGACGTAACCGGCCGGGTAGTCGATGCCCCCCAGCTCGTACCGGTCGTCATAGCGGCCCGGCCCGTAGGACCGGGAAAACCGGACGTCGAGCTCCTTGTCGTAGTAGGCGGTCCAGGGCAGGTCCAGCTTGGTTTTGCCGATGTCGACCACCCGGGCCCGGTCCCTGGCCAGCTTGGCCGCGGTCTCGACCGGGGCGTTGGAGGAGCCGCCCGCAGCCAGGAACACGTGGTCGGCGCCGCGGCCGCTGGTGAGCTCGTCCAGCGAGACCTCGATGGCGGCCAGGCCCTCGTCATCCGGGGCCGCGCACAGCACCGCGCCGGCCTGCTCGGCCAGCCGGCAGCGGTCCTCGATCATGTCCAGCCCGACGACCCGGATTCCGGCGGCGACCAGCAGCCGGACCACCAGCTGGCCAATCAGGCCGAGGCCGATGACCAGGGAGGTCTCGCCGAGCTGCGGCTCAGCGCGGCGCACCCCCTGCATGGCGATCGCGCCCACGGTGGAGAACGCGGCGTGCTCGGGAGCCACGCCCCGCGGCACCGCGGCGCACAGGTTGACCGGGATCCAGTTGTACTCGGCATGTAGGGCGTACTCGTTGCCTGCCGCCGCGACCAGCTGGCCGACCTTGAACTCCTCGGCCCCCGCCCCCACCTCGACGACCACGCCGCACAGCGAGTAACCCAGCGGAGTATAGGAGTCCAGCCGGTTCATCACCTTCTTGTAGGTGGCCATCGCGCCCTGCTGCGCCACCGTGTCCAGGACTTTGCGTACCTGGTCCGGCCGGGCCCGCGCCTTGCCGACCATGGACAGCTGAGCCTCGTGGACCTTCATCATCTCGGTGCCGGTGGAGATGAGCGAGAACAGCGACTGCACCAGGACGCCGCCCGGACGGCACGCCGGGACTGGCGCGTCCAGGACGATGAGCTCCCCGGACTTGTAATTCTGTGCGATCTGCTTCATGGTGTCCTCGTCGGTCATGCCGCGACGCCCATGGACCGCGCGTTGCGGTACCACAGCTCCATCGTCAGCAGCTGCCATATCTGCTTTGCGTTGTCCTGGCGGCCCGCCCGCTCGTCCTGGATCAGGCGGTCCAGCGCGCCGGCCCGGATCATCCCGGAGCCGACGAGCTCACCACTGACGAGCACGTCATTGATGACCTCCTGCAGGTCATTGCGGACCCACCCGCGCAGCGGGACGCCGAAGGAGGCCTTGGGCCGGTAGACGATCTCGTTCGGGAGCCACTTCTCGGCCACCTGCTTGAGAGCGAGCTTGCCCTGCCGATTCCGGATCTTGTCCCGGCCCGGGATGGCGAACGCCGCCTGCGCCACGACCGGATCCACGAACGGGACGCGGACCTCGACTGAGGCCGCCATGCTGGCCCGGTCGGTATAAGCGAGGTTAAGCCCCGGCAGGAACAGGCGCGCGTCGGCCAGGCACATCCGGTTGACCTCGTCGTGCAGCGAGTTGTCGGTGTAGATGTCGCGGTGCCCATCGATGACCTGGTCCACCTGGCCGCGCAGGTCCGGATTCAGCAGCCCGGCCAGGCCGTCCGGGTCGTACAGCGTGTAGCTGCGCCGGAACCGCGGCTCCTCGGGCAGTTCGGCGAAGGTCATGAAGCGCTTGGCCCACCGGACGTAGCGCAGCCCCCGGCCGCCGAGAGTGACCGGGGCCCGGTCGACCGCGAACCGCACGCCCGCCCTAGGCAGCGCGGGCAGCCGCCCGTAGCGGCTGGCCATCATGCAGGCCAGGTGCTTGCGGTACCCGCCGAAGAGTTCGTCTGCGCCCATGCCGGAGAGGATCACCTTGACCCCGCGTTCGCGGGCCGCCTGGCACATCAGCAGCGTGTTGATCGCGGCCGGGTCGCCGATCGGCTCGTCCAGCGCGTCGACCATCCGGGGCAGCAGGTCCACGATGTCCGGTGAGATCTCGATCTCGTGCAGCTTCACGCCGAACTGCGCCGCGACCTTACGGGCGTAGACAGCGTCGTCCGGCATGGCCTCCAGCCGCTGGTCCTCGGGCCGGAAGGTGATCGTGTAGGCGTCGATCTCCTGAGCGGCGCGGTGCGCCAGCACGGTGACGATGCTGGAATCCAGGCCGCCGGACAGGAAGCTGGACACCGGCACATCGGCCACCAGGTGGGCGGCGACCGACTCCTCGATCACCCGGCCTAGGTCGGGCGCGGGCCCGCCCTCGGCCGCCCGGGCCACGTCCGCGGCCTGCCAGTAATGCTCGAGGTGGACACCACCATCTGGGCTGAAGCGCGCCCAGGAACCGCCGGGCAGCTTGCGCACCCCCGTCACGGCGCACCACTGCTCGGGCACCCAGTAATAGAGCATCGACGCCACCAAGGCGCCCGGCTCGATCCGCAGCTCCGCCCCGACCGCCGAGACCAGCGCCTACAGCCCTGCGGCGAACACTGCGCCCCCACCCCGCCGCAGGTAGAACAGCGGTTTGATGCCGAGCGGGTCACGCGCCAGGAACAGCTCGCCGGTCTTCTCGTCGGCAACGGCGAACGCGAACATGCCACGGAACCGGGGGAGCGACGCCGGACCCCAGTAGCGCCACGCCTCGAGCACGACCTCGGTATCGGAGGAGGTGACGAAGCTGACGCCACGGCTGGCCAACTCGGCCCGCAACTCCTTGTAGTTGTAGAGCTCGCCATTGTAGGCAAGGGTCAGCCCGTGCTTGGACAGCGGCTGGTCGGCCGCGGCGGACAGGTCGATGATCGAGAGCCGCCGGTGGCCGAGCTGGATCGAGACCCGGTCGTCCTCGTGGCTCCACGTTCCGTTCGCGTCGGGCCCCCGGTGCGCGATCCGGTCGGTCATGGTACCCACCAGCTTGGGACCATCGGCCTGCTGATAACAGCCGGCGATACCGCACACCTAAACCTCCGCGGTCCGCTCGATGGCTGTGAAGCGGTAGGCCGCCGAGACCAGAGCCTGGCACTCGAACCTCACCCGCCGGTCGAAGGGCACCGGCAGGTTCTGGACTATGGTCAGGATGCGGGGCTTCACCCTCACTGGAGCACCGAGCAGACGATGTTGATACGGCAGACGCTTGGTTCCCCATAGGTCGGGTGGCTGGGGCAACCCGACCTTAGCCTCAATCCACCGCCGAAATTCTGATGCCTGTCTTGCTGTTCCGGCTGGCGGGTAAATGATCTTGATGATTTTCGGGCGCGGCTTTCCTGCCACTTGCCTGTTCTGCGGCTTGTCCGGGTATTCGGCTGAGGGTCCGGGGCTGGCGGCCTGGGCGGCCGTGCAAGTGCGGTGACCGGGTCTGGGCTGGTCAGGCCGCGGCGGCGGGCGGGCCGCAGGCGGCCTGGAACAGGCTCATCCATGCGGTCTGGCGGTGCCAGCCTTCGGGCAGGTGCACGGTGATGTGGCCGCGGCCGTGGCGTGCGATGCCGACGGCGACGGCGATCAGCTGGCTGCGGATGGTCGCGCCGCGGGCTTTGGCGAAGAAGGCGCCGGCCAGGCAGCCGGCGGCGCGGGTCAGGTTATGGCAGATGGCCGCCAGGGCCAGCCACGCGGCGTTCGCCGGGAAGTGCCCCGAGGGCAGGTGCGCGAGGGGGCCGCTGGTCAGGTCCGCTAACATCTGCTCGACGATGGCGTGGTCGCGGTGGTGTGCCTCGGCCTGGATCATCTCGAAGGGCGAGTCGGTGAACAGGGCGTGGTACCGCCAGACGGGAAACAGCTCGTCCTGGCCCTGGCTGGCCTTGCGGTTGAGGTCCTTGACCCGGCGGACGATCAGCCGGGCGGTGATCGCCTTGCCTTTCTTGGCCGCGAACGCTGTGTAGGGCACCTCGGAGACCTCGGCGTCGGAGATCAGCCGGTTCTGGTCCTCATCCCAGACGGTCCGCGGGTAGGTGACGGGCGTCCAGGCGTCCGCGGGGACGGCCGCGATCGCGGCGCGGATCTTGGGGTCCATCCGCACGGTGACCGAGAAGCACGCCCCGGCGGCGCAGATGGTGCCGAGCACCGCGGCGGAGTAGTACGCCGAATCGATCCGGAACACGATCTGACCGGTGCACCCGGCCTGGCGGGCCGCGCTGATCGCCTCCGCAGCCAGCGACGCGGCGCCACGAGCGGAGTTCGCGGTGCCGCCGCGCAACCGGGCAGCGGCGATCACCGGCGAGGCCAGCGGCGTGGACACCACCGCTGCCAGCGCGTTCAGCCCGCGGACCGTCAGGCTCTTGCCCTGGATCTTGGTGTGCCCGAACCCCGCGCCGTCCTTGGCGTTGGCCATATACCCGTTTCTGCATCGAGTCCATGTCCACGAACGCCAGCACATCAGCGCCGGGCAGCAGCGGAGCCCGGCGGGCCAGCTCCGCCAGCAGCTGGCGGGCCACGGCGTCCAGCTGGCGCACGTTGCCCCAGGTGAACGACCGCAGGAACGACCCCAGCGTGGACGGCGCCCGGATCCCGCCGAACACCTCTGTCATGGCACCGTGCCGCAGCACGTCCATGTCATCGATGCTGTCCGCCCCGGCGGCCATGCCCGCGACCAGGCACGGGACCTTCAGGGCCGGGTTCACCCCGGCCGGACTGGCGATCGTGACGTGCTCGCCGGCCAGGTCCGCCAGGCCGCACCGCTGTGCCAGGGCCATGACCGGGACCAGGCCGGCCCGCGACACGAGATTCGGGTCATCAAACGATCCGTGCGTCTTGGCCGGATCATGCGACAATCGCACTTGCGAGGTGTCCTCTCGGCAGGGATCACGGCAGCTTCAGCAACTCCCATCGTCCCAGTTCAGAGGGCACCTTTCGCGTCGACGCGCCAGACCAATTCCTATTTACACGGTGGATTGAGGCTTAGGCCGAAGACGAAGCAAGAGCCTCCGTCTTCTCCAGCCAGTGCATGATCCCGCTGACGTTGGACGCGCTTCCGCTGATCCAGTCGAACTCCACGCTCGGAGCTGGGTCGGCCTCCGCAGCGAGGCTCTGATAGCGGGCCTCAGTCGGCCGGGCCGAACGTCCGCAGGATCAGCCCGGTACGTGGCTTGGGACCGAACGACGTGGACTTGCGCGGCACCCGCTCGCCCTCCGCGGCGATCTGGATGACGGCGTCGAACGAGGGCGGATTGCAGATCACCGCGGTCGCCCCGGTGCTGGTCGCCGCGCGCACCGCATCGGCCGCGTCATGGTTGATCAATACGTCGCGCTCGCTGTCGGTGATGCCCCACAGACGGCCGATCAGCAGCTGCTGCATCACCGACGCGTCCAGGCGCTGCCAGGACGCGGAGGCG
>Ga0210383_10001431_pt1 | contig 21795 bp, 27 predicted proteins | sample IncBWC14OmetaG_FD_160072 | JGI IMG/M metagenome (GOLD analysis project Ga0210383, IMG submission 160072) | Forest soil microbial communities from Barre Woods Harvard Forest LTER site, Petersham, Massachusetts, United States - Inc-BW-C-14-O ... | reverse complement strand
ATTTCTGCTTAGCGCCCTCCTACCCCAGCATTGCGTTCCTTACAGAGCACACCCTGCGGAAGTATTATCTGCGCCCAACTTGAACCTCTACTTGGATATGCCCATGTGCGGGACTTCTTCCAACGGATCTCCATTTGGCCGTAGCAGACCAGTGCGTTTCATATACTTACTCTTGCTACATATTCCTTAGGGCGTCTCGCGTCATAGCTACAAAGAAAGGTTGTAGTCTGTGGAGACGGAGCCTGCGGTCAGTACCTCGCCCTCGTCACGTACATTCATTAAACCTTATGACAGTACCATACAACTCACACAGGCAAAACTTCACTGTTAAACGTCTTCACAAGAGGCTTCTTCACACAAGTATAGTGCGTCATCACCCCGCACCCTTCCTCGCCGCTTGATCCTCCCGACTAAGACCTCAGAAACATAGCGAACCTACTGTCTTTGAAAATTATGTTCACGAGCTAATCGTCGACGACCAAATGGTCGAGTTGAGCCTATGGGATACGGCAGGTATTCCAAGTCTACTAAACACGTTCGTTGTAACATCTGACGTCGCAAGGGCATTGATCAGGCCAGGAAGAGTTTGACCGACTACGATCCCTCAGCTACGCCGAAACCCACGTCATTATGATTTGCTTTTCAGTGAGTCACCTGTCCTGTAGATATGGTGCGATCGCTGATCCAAGGTGTCACCAGGTGGATAATCCAGTCTCACTGGAAAATGTCGAACACAAAGTAAGTCTCGGCCTCTCTTTACTCTATGTGTCTTCACAGAGTTCTTCAGTGGCTGGATGAAATTCTGGAGCACTGCCCAGGAGTCAAGGTACGAATGACTAGCTCTCTACCAATTCATCAACTCATTCTTTGTTCCAGCTGGTCCTTGTTGGTCAGTAACAATTCACCGGACTGAACTTCCCTTTGTTTAAGTCACCATTTTATCCAGCCTTGAAATGTGATCTCAGAGACGACCGCGCAGTTAAGGAACGACTGCAACGGTACAGAGAACATACAGTACAGTACGAGGAAGGGCTAGCAGTAGCACGACGAATACGAGCGTCTCGTTACCTAGGTACCGTGCAACTCATCATACATTGTCTCTCCTACCATTCCTCATTCCTCGCTACTCCATCTTCTAGAATGTAGTTCAAAGCACAATAGGGGCGTGGCAGAGGTCTTCTATGAAGCTGCGCGGGTGTCTCTAAGTACCCGCGCAAAGGGGCCAGGGAACAGTGGGTGCATAGTGATGTGAGAAGATGTTGAACAACTTTACGACAGCCCATCTGGATACCTCACTCTCATTATCTATCTAACACCTTCAATATTGGTCTTCGGGTTTTATGTGCTAATTTTTTCCTTGCATAATGGTGCTGCTTGCATCCATCAATACCACATGTACATCTACTTACTGCTATTTTTCGTACACTCGATACGACGGACGCGCATAATTGCAGTCACGAAAGACATCCATTAGCGAAAAGAGCAAAACAAACATTATACGTCCATATGTATGAGTAAAGGAAGATCAATAACCGCCGAAGCCTGTCATCGCCTGGAAGGGAGGAACCTCATTAGTTTTCGTCTAAAAAGAGGAGAGCCTTGAAGATTTACAGTAGGTATGCCGGTCATCGGCGGCGCCTGCCCAACGAATCTGGAACTAGATTAGCCGGCGACATCGATCATGATCCCTATCTGACATACCCGTTTGTAAGTAACAAAGGATTGCCAAAACCGCCTGGGTTAATGATAGGGGCTTCAGCCTCCTGCTGCTCCTTTTGAACATCTTTCTTTGACCGCTCCTTCACCTCCTTTTCCAACTGCGCCAACTGCACAACATCAGAACCTCACGAATACTGAAAAAGAATAAGCTTACTTTCTCCACCAAGGACCGTTGAATCTGGATCTTGTAAGGCATATAGAAATCATTCAGCCCGTGCTGCCAGGACAGCTCTTCCACAATATCAGACCGAAGCAAGTCGAAGCAGATGTACAACAGCGCTGCAAAACACTCCTTGTTGCCAATGTCAACGAAATACGACATCAATTCCTCGGCGACCTCTGTTGATGCTGAAACCGAGGCAGTTATCATGGCATCCTTGTACAGCTTGTCCTGCTTTGACAGGGATATTGACTCTTCCCATCGAGAGTTTTTCTGAATAGTGACACATTATCTTTATCAGCAGACTTCCCCGCAACACCAGAAAGATTTCAGACCTTGTACAAATGCGCAGCGAGCCGTCGGAACTCCAGAAGCTCATGTTTCTCAAGCCGCTGTGCCAGACTGATGTTATTGAAATTGTCAAAGCTGTCGATCGAGTCACGGAGTGTCTTATAATCCTCTTCTTCTATGAGGAGGTCGTTGTAGGCATCATTGACAGCTTCAATATTCAACTGGTATAACAATTTAGAACAATGCAGAGGACGATGTAGAAAATAACTGACATGTTGAACGGCAATGAGGTAGGACCGAATCAATGGGATATGATCGATCTGTCGGAACATGCGAACAACACGACTGTGGTCGATGCGAGGAATCAAGACCGTCAATAGATCTGTCAACAAAGTAGGCTGCTCCTGGAGGTAGAAAGTCAAAGCCTTGTAATAGCTGTACACCAAATAAAGTCAGTTGCGATTGTTATAGGATGATGAGGGACATACATTTCAACGTTTGCAGCTCGAACAATGACATCCTTGAACTGATTATGCTCCCAAGCATCAGCGGACCGTTCGATCATTGCCAGAGCAGCATTATCCTGCGAGATGTCAGTCAGTCAGTGTATTCAAAAAAGCTGGAATATGGGCGCACGAATTCATCATATTTGATATAAAGGAATACAAGTTCGGGCCAAAGATGTGCTTTCTCAGTGGCTTTGATGACCTACACAGACCAGTTTTAGATAACGATTTGCAACTGAACACATGGTACTTACCTTAGGGATGTTGATACGGGCAACGAAGAGTTTCAAATGTTCCATAACTGAAGGGGACAGTCAGTAAAGCTTGACAGACTGACAATCCAACCACTTACGTTTCGCAGGCTTGTACTTGCTAAGAAGGATCGACAATTCTGTGAAAACCCCCATGTGTGCTCGTTCCAGACTCAAGCCAGCCTCCAGGAGGCCAACAACCTCCTCGAAATGCCCACGACGCTCGTATGATTGTACCAAGGCAGAAAGTTCCTCCTGTTAGATATAAATGGGTCAACAGTCAGGTTCGGGAATCCCAGTCACTTACAGCATGAACAACGATATTCAGACCACAAATTTGTGCCTGATGATGTCGTTAGCGGCAAGTAAAAATCTGAATAGGTGAAACCTACCAAGCGGAATTCAGACTTCTCAATGCACGCGGCGTGAACTTGTTTCCAGACTCTGTTAAAATACGTCAACGACTTTGTCTACCACAAACATCAACTCTACTCACTGTGTATTCCCTGCTTTCCTAGCACTCTCGACAGCAGCCTGGTTCTCGCCGAGGTAAATGAGAGTGGTCGCTAGGCGCGCCCAGTTAGAAATACTACTGAAAAGCAGCTTTGCCGCATGATAAAGCTCATCCTCGAAGCACTTCTCTCCGACTTCCAAAATGTCGGCAACATTTGTCATGCCCAGGAAGTCTTCCATGTCATGGAGTCGGTCAGTCTTGGCATACGCGTAGGCCAATTCGGTGTCGATCTTAGGTTCCCGGAGAGACTTGCGTGCCATTTGGAGGAAACGAACGAGGTCGTCATGCTTGCCTGCATGACTCGAAATCTCAATTACTTCGGCGAAGTTGGAGGGGTCCTCAGCCTTGATATATGAGTCTAAATGATTGAGAATGAGCACGGAGAACAAAATAGACATCTATATTCACTACGTACCAATGGAATCCTTGATACGAAGACCATCCAGCTGAGCTTTGGCAAGTCGACTCCACACCTCTGGCTTGTTGACTTTGTTAGCGAAGTCCAGGCCGCGATCAATCGAGACAATGTGTTCGACGAGAACATTGATAGCCATGGCATGCTGCTCGTACTTCTTGTAAATGGTAAGAGCTTCCTCGTACAGACCGTGCTCAGTGGCGATCTTGGCAATTTCACCAGTGTCGTAATTCTGGAGCTTGTTGATGTAGCCGACAACTTTGCCTTTGTCGGCACGGATGGCGGTTAAGAGGAGTAAGTTCTGCAAGTTACGGTTATCACTGAAAGGTGACGGCTCAATGATGATCTTCTCCAAGAGTTCGATAAGTTCGATGGGAAGATCGGCCTGAAGGAAAGCTTTGACAGTAATGGAGACATCGTCGGGGTCTGTACATTCGGGAAGAGCAGTCGCCACAATCTGTAGAAGAAATGAGATGAACACTGGCAGACAAGGTCATCAGTGATGCACACCTGATCAATGAGTTGACGACGGTGGACATTATCATGAACGAGGACCTGTGCCCAAAGATCTGGCTGACGACGCTTCACAAGGTAACGGGCCTGCTGTTTGAACATGGAGTTGTCGTTCGTGATGGAAATGAGCTCGTCGTCACAGAACCCTTTGGCGTAAGCTATGTATGCCAGGTATGGATCGCGTGCCTCGCAGAACTTCCCAACCACCAATGGCTCGTACAGCTAGAAAACACTCTCAATACCATTCAGTCACTACAAGCCAGGGCCACTCACATTGTTCTCCTTGAGGAATGATTCAGGGTTGTTGTTGCTGTCAATGTAAATCTTGGCAATAGCGTTGAAGACGGCCGAGTCCTGGCTGCCTGCCTGGACACGAGCCTCAAGCCAAGGCAGAATCAGCTTCAACCTATTGCGTTGCTCGACTTCATGCACGAGCTCATCAATAGGGAAGTTTCCAGTGACGGAAGCCAACAGTCCTTTGATAGTGGTCTCGTCACAGTCGACGTCAAGAAGCCCGCCGACGACTTGAGGGGTCCGAACGGAGTTGACTCGTTGAACGTAAACTTCGATAAACTTGGTGAGACCATTCTGATAGAGGTAAAGAACAAGATCGTGGACGAAATCAAAACGATCGCAAACAATGATGAGAGGGAGCTGATCCGAGAGCTTGGCCTCCTTGAGGAAATTCTTGACTTTCTCGGGGTTGTAATGGTTACTCTCTCGACAAATACGCTCGACCTCCCGAATTTGACCAGTGCGAGTCGCAGCCTGGATGTACTTGAAGTGAACCTCAGGGTCTTCGCTGAGGTTGACCACCGATCCGAGGTAGTAGTAGAGACCTATCAAGACTTTGAGCATGCCAACGAATCAACGAGACAACAAACAGCGTACCTTCAAAGCTCTTGAAGCTTTCGAACATTTCTATAAGCTTGACAGGTCCCAGAATATCGGAGTACTTCGTCGCAATCTGGATGACGACTTGAAGATTTTGACGGATGTTGACGCGGAGCATTTCTTGCAAGCAAGCCATAGACTGCTCCGTTGTCAGGCGGCTGAAGTAGGTGACAAGCCACTAAAGCGAAACAAGCCGCATTAACAAAATACATCAAATCAGGTTTGGAGGAAGCACCAACATCTGGCTGGAGAACAGTTGTGTGAACGATGGCCCGCTTGATATCTGCCAGATCTTCGTAGTGCTCAAGAGCCTGCACATCGTTATTAGGAAAAACAAATAAATTCTTCTTCGAAACAAACTCACTCTCTGCAGCAAGCCAGCCTTTTCGCAAAGATTCGCAATCCTCGGCCGGTCGTAATGTGTGAACATCTCGTTGCCGAGGATGGCATCCGCGACTTGGGGAGTATGGACAAGATTCATTTCGAGGAGACGGGTCTGCAGAGGCCCTTGTTCCGGTTTGTTGTCCTTCAAGGCGTCCAGCAGGAATGAGGTGGCAGGCTGGATCATGTTTTGCGACATGAAGATATCGACGACCTAAAATTTGTGTAAATTTAAACGATGTTCTGTAACTCGCAGTCAAAGGGAGGACATACCCGCTCGATGTCGACCAGAGGGCCTGTCTCGTCATTGACAAGTTGTGCTGCGAACTCCGCACCCTTGTCTGGATTCGTCCGCATGATATGTTGCAGCAAGGCGACATAATCGGGACTATACCCGACCTTCTTCGAATACAGAACGATCTTTTCTGTCTGGCCGGTCTCGGCGAAACAAGCAATGACTTTGTTTGGTACATTCGCTCGGAGATAGACACTCAGAGCGAGCGTCATGTCATGCAGGCGTACAATGTCGCCGAGTTCTTCGCTGCATGTAAGCTGCACAACATATTAGACGACAGTTAAGATATAGCTGCACGGGACGTGCCTTGTTGTCTTTCAGCCATTTCTCTAGCAGTTGTTTCCTGCCCTGTTGTAGGACAGGACGCGCAAGCTCCAATGATTCGAGATGGTTGAGTTCCCCCTTCTCAAGTAGAATACCAAAGTACTGCAAGATGGGTGAAAGACCACCGGGAGGTGCAGGTGCCTGCTTGAAGGACTCGATCACAGCGACAGTACGTAGAATGCCCTGGAAATTTACAGTAAATGCCAATAACCTAAGCGTATTTTCAGACAGTGACGATAAACGTACCCTCGGTGAATTGGCGGCAACCTTGGCTGCTTCGCCGAATTGACCACTCTGGAACAATTGTTGATACTGTTTGACATAAAGGTCGTCCGCGCCCGGTAAGTTCGCCCGACTAGCCAATTTAAAGGCGAGTTCGGTGTTGTTGAGAGTCGTCAAAATGTATGGGATGATGGTCTGCTCATCAACATTGACACTCAAAACCTGTCCCTTCTTGTTGACGCCGATGATTCCGTTTGTCGCCTCGTGTTCCGCAGTAACAAAGATGGTCTCGCCGGAGATACGGTTCATGTACACGCATGCGCCAGACTCGAGGTCGTAGAGGTGAATGAAGCCGTATTTCGTAACGAGATAAATGATACCGTGTTTCTTTGAAACCTGCATGGCTACAGGGAAGTCATTGGTGGCTTCAGGCGGGAAATAAACGTCAACAGCTTTCTTGACGAAAGGCGGGTCAGGATTTGTGTGGTCTATCTCCACGACGTGTAGCTAGAAGAGAGAATTACGCGTGTGATAAGATGAAATGTTAATTGACTAACCTTGGCGCCCGTCGCTGTGCGAACGGCAAAGCTGAAAAGTTTCGTCGGCTTTTGGTGGCCATCCTGCTTGATTTCGGCAAACGCAGCAGCATGACCCTCGATGGGTTGACTGACACCCCGTTCTCTGCTATACAGTTGCATGGAGCCCTTGACTTTAAATGCAGATGGGTTGGTCGAGTTCCCAGAAATGCCAATGAGCACAAGCCATTTCTCGTCCGTTGTAACGCGGTAGTTGATTATTTGGGCGCCGGATAGTGTAGGATGACGGTCGAATATTTTTTGGGGAGCAGAGGTCTGGTCCGCGATCGTCCAGTGATAAACCGAGGAGTCGGTGACCATCCCAATTGTCGTGTCCGATACCCATTTCCAGAACACAATGTCCTCGCTGTTGACGTGCGACTTGACCTTTTGTTTCGTTTCAATATTGAAAATCTGAAGTGTCCGTCCAGCTAATAAAAGAAGACTCAGCAATCTCGAGGTGAAACAGGACATTCTTCTGGGACCCTCACCTTTCAGTGCTAAAATCTTTTGAGTCGGGTGCATTATCGCTGAGTCTGCGGAAATGGGACGACGTAGCACATTGTTGGCGTCGGAGAGGTCGATAATGACCACCTGGTTTTGCTCGTTGACCTTTTCCCGTACGCAGATGAAGTGGTCAGATTCAAGGGTTAAAGTCTTCAGAAGAGGTCAAGTCAGTCAATGCCAGCAATGCCGTCGCGTCAACGTACCTGAAATGAAATAGAAGCAGGTTGGACACCCAGACTAGAGAGCTGTAAATGCTCGCAGAAAGCAATGGGTTTTGAAGCGTCTATGGCAGCCATAATGGCAATGTTAAAGGCAGGAACTTGAAGCCTGCGGTTGAGAGGATGGTCTGTTTGATGGTATTTACTTCCGCAAATTTACTTGAAATTGGCGCTCAGCTTTCTCAAAGCGAGACTTGTTACCAACTTGCATCATGATTCCACCCGAGGAACAGATTTACAAATGCGCCAAATGGATGTTGTTGTTCCACATGAACTGGGACTGATATTTAGTCGAAATCAGACAACCGCCGACGGGGAATTGTCTTGGGGAACTTATCCCAATGGCTTGACGATAATGGCTGGTGTTATAGTCGTGTTAGTGGTGAGGTTTAAGCGTGTATCTTGATGAATAACCCAAATTCCTAGATTAATCGTCTTCACCTGCACAGCTCGAAAAAGTCCACAGCATCAAGGCTCAGGGAAATAGGCTGCGAACAACTGCATGTTATTTAAGCACCTGTTCAGGTGTCGTGTAAACGATCGATGCTCCAGCATCAACAAGACCACGCCCTACTATCGGAATGCACTCTGCTTCTTTGGCTCTTTTTCGGCCAAGTGAGGTGGAAATGAGTTGTACGCTGTCTTTGATTCTAAATTTGGTGTCCTACAGTCTGACACGATTCATTACGACTACAGTTTCTGCATGGAAACATCGATTTTCCTCCCAGTGCCTCAGTATTGTACAGGATCAAGCATTCGGTACACGGACGCCCAACTACAAGACCATCCGAGAACTGAACAAGCAAGCGCGCACGTATTATGTTCCACCCAGTTTACAAGTCCCTGGGTTTGGAGGAATGAAGATCAGTGTCGAGCCAGAACAACCGACGACTGAGCTGACAATGCAGCGGTACATTGCATTTGCCATCAAGGAAATAAGTACGTGCTTGAGTAATGAAATTTCCTGAAATTCGTTTAAATTCCTTCCGGCTTTATTCTACATGTATGCATCGAGGATTATTTGCACAAGCATTATAAAACAATGCAATCCATGGGAGAACTTCCCTGCACGGCGAGCCAAGAACCATCCAGTTCCCGTTTTGAACGAGGGAAACAGGAAAATCAGGGCAAATTGGACTTGTTGAGAGAGGTATTGGCGAAAGGCAATGTCTTATCGCCACTGGCGTGATGGCGACGGGATATCCCAATTGGACACGATGTGGTCAGAAAGCCGGCGATCACGTACATAGAACAGAAGATACCACAAGACTGCGAGCGACGTTGACTTTCCTGTACAATGTATTGTAGGACATACTTGCACACACTAGTTCATGCACTGTGATTATGAGTCTGTACGCGGAGGTTGCTTCCTAATACCACCTTCTCAATGCATATGGTCGCTATAGGTTCGGACTGTCAGAACAATTGTAGAATTTTTGTGAGAAAATGGTGGGTGGTCGAATTGAAAAGTGGGGAGTTCCGGGTCTATTGTATGATTCTGAGAACGATTGTCTTCTCAGGAAATTTTTTTACAACTAGAGTCTGGATTCCAGTTCCGGGTTCAAGCTTCAAGACTTCAGTTTCAATATTTCAGTATACACGGCATCGAATTTCCGAACATTATGGATTCCACACTGTCTATACCACGTATTATAATAGTACAGGTTCGAGATCTGCCTCCGTTACTCTTCGACCAACGCAAGAGCCTGTTCTAGGTCATCATCATCGAGCAATGCCGTCGTTGGAGGGGCATTGCCATAAAGCAATCGTTGAACGATGATAGCTTCATGACATGTATCAGGGTTTGTTGCACCAAGTTCTTTGCGAGCGTACTCACCGAAATCAATTGATAACTGAAAAATGGCACACACTTTAAACTGCAGTGGGGATGCTTGAAGGAAAAAATACACGGTTCTGATACCAACAGATTGATTTTGCGTCGTGATACGAAACTGAACAGTGCGACTTACTTGAACGTATCTCCCCCTACCCAGCCTATTAGAGTTGAGAGCCGAAACCCATACAGAGACCGTTGCTTATAGTTACTGATGGACGCGGATAGTGAGAGGGGAACCGTTCGATGTGAAGTTGTCAACGCACCTGATCAATTGCGGAATAGGCAGAGTACTTTCCAGCCCCAATGCAACAAATCCCAGCATTGAAACGAATATCTCGGAGCGGCCAAATATTAGGAAGAGAATGGCCTGACAGAGACTACGCTAGCGCTCAGTAGTGATTCCCTGTCAGTAAATGGTATGGTAGCCTACATGAAACCCGCCAGAAACTCGATGTATTGGGAGTATGTAGACCACTGCCAGAAGGAAAGGGGACGAGACGACAATCCAAAAACCTCCGAGCTAATTTGTGGACGGTACAGAATACAGATGTAGAGAAGTGCAAGCTGTTGGCCGTTGGTTTCAGGGAACGTTGTATTTCGCAAAACGTGGTACCCACCTGTGCAAGTATCATAAGGATCGATTGGAGCAATAGCGCAAATTCAAAGTGGTTTCTTGATTAAATTATCGTCAGTGTCAGCTCCACGCCATACAATGCACTATATCCAACTGACCCCAACCAGAAAAAACATCGAGTTATGTTCGCTATCAGTCTAAAACATTGACCATCAGAGAGCGTCAAAGCCTCGAAATTCGTTAAATAATGACAGAATTGCGCAGACGTCGCGAGAGAAGCCTGTTGCATCCCTGTGCGACAGAGCACTGCAAGTCAGTAAATGTGAATTGCGAAGGGGCAGAGTACGACGCGCTTTTTGCGGATTATGGATACAGCTTGATCGGCGTAGACCTGCACATTCGCCTTTGGTGAACAAGGTGCCCCGAGCAGAGAATTATATTTCATACCAAAGGGGGGCCCACTGCCATCCCCACTGATGCTGCCGTTGAAAGCCAGGAAGACATTAAGAAATGAAGGTAAATGGAATAAGTTTTTGTTTGCAACTGCAGAGGTTTTTGCGACACGTGCGTTACGAGCACTGGCACACGGTCTAATAATAGGTGACCGTGACATTCATCCTTTCAAAGTTTCACCCACCAATAAATTTTACAGTCCTTCATAACCAGTACTTGCTCCCAAGGCTAACACAATTTTGGCCTGCCCAGATAATACCTATCACTTTCCCACCAGCTCTTCTGTCCTTCGACTATCAACTCTCATTTATTCCCTGTCATTGCTCTCCACGGTTACGAGGTTTGGTGCAGAACCAGCGGTACAGTCGTCACTACACCAGAGCAAGATATCCACGCCTAAGGATGGCCACTACGAATGACGCGCCCAAGTCTGCGGCCGCAGACGAACAAGATGTCGCAGAGGTGAAGAAAGCTTTGGCGACGGGTGCAAAGGAGGCACCTATATCTGCAGGTTAGTAGGCTTCACGCATCGAACAACATGGGTTTGAATTTGATTGTTCTCGTTTCTGTGTTCCCTCGTTGTAGTCCCACCGATATTATGCTACTGTTTAGCCTCGATTCTTATGACTGTTGTGAACAAAGTGCGTCATGGACAACCCGCAAAATACATACTCCACTGATACCGTATACTAATTATGTGACACGGAATCACAGTTCGTTGTATCAGGAGCAAACTTTTCAATGAACTTTCTGTTACTATGTATCCAGTCGCTTGTGTGTGTGGTTTGCGTCGCGACGGTGAAGAAGGTTGGGATCATCTCGTTTAGAGCGTTTGACCTTCAGGATGCCAAAGCATGGTTTCCGATTAGTTTCCTGCTTGTCAGCGTCATCTACACAGGCTCAAAGAGTTTGGTGAGTTTTGAGTATGGTAGTTCGGGATGGTTGGATAACGATAACTCTTAACAGCAATTTCTGAGTATACCAGTGTATACGATCTTTAAGAACTTGACAATTATACTCATTGTAAGCCGAGTTCACCCATGAATATATGATAGCACTTTAGGAACGTACTTTCTTGGTAGGCATACGGAGAAGTTATCTGGTTCGGAGGAAGGATCACAGGACTGACATTCGTTTCGTTCATCTTCATGGTGAGTTACAACAGCTTTCCCAATGGGCGATGGTCTGACGAATTTTTTAACTAGGTGCTGTCGTCTATAATCGCTGCATGGACAGATGTTTCAAGTGCTTTCGGAGATGCCCTACCTGCCACAAGCACGGGCGTAAGTTTAGGCTCGCTCCGAGCAGTGACAGGCATCGTGCATAACTTGAACATTGGGTATTTCTGGATGCTCGTGAACTGTATGACGAGTGCCGCCTATGTGAGCCGAATTTTGGATTGCAAGTGATATTGAATTGATATCCACTCATGATAGGTGCTTGCGATGCGCAAGAGGATCAAAGTCACTGGGTTCTCGGACTGGGATTCTATGTTTTACAACAATTTGTTGTCGATCCCAGTCCTCGCTGTATTTTCCATCATTGTAGAGGATTGGGGCTCGGAAAGTCTCGCTCGTAATTTGTGAGTATAAAGCATTGTGTCATTTGTCCCGTATTCTAATGCACAACGTCTGCAGCCCGCGGGACACCCGTAATTTCTTGCTTCTGGCCATTGCATTCTCAGGTGCTGCAGCAGTCGGAATCTCGTACACAACGGCTTGGTGTGTACGGACGACAAGTAGCACGACTTACAGGCGAGTAATCCTTCACTACATACCAACGATTCTCCAAGCTGACCAGTGTTGTAGCATGGTGGGTGCACTGAACAAACTCCCCGTCGCAGCTTCAGGAATGTTGTTCTTCGGAGACGCAGTGACGTTTGGCTCAGTCTCGGCAATTGGGATAGGTTTTTTCGCGGGGTTGGTGTATGCGGTGGCGAAGAATAACCAGAAGAAAGCAGACAGTCGGATGCAAGCAGACACCATTATACCTCTAGCGAATCGGAAACCATAGATCACTTATAGCCATAAAAGTATCCCGAATAGCGGAGATTTACTCCTTTCGGACTCTGATTTTTTTTCGCGATCGTCTAGTTTTATTTAATCACACGGTGCAGCCTACATAATAAATTATATGTGATGACCCTCGACGACGAGCACAGCTGCAGGCTATGGACGTCTGGCAGTGTAATACCATAGTCACGGTTGGAGAAGTATCGATGGAGATCAATTTAAACTTTGGGATCAACCAGCTTCTCCTAGAATTCCCATAAGCTTCCGAGATCTATACTCCCGGCCCTCCCGCAAGCTTCCGATTCACAACGTTTCCCATTACTCACTCCCGAGCTTCAACGTTCTACTACCATGACTTCACCCACGTCGTCGCTGCATCCCCCGCGGCTCGCTGCAATGTTTGCTGGGTCGCCTAGTGCGCCCGGGACTCCTGTACACTCAATCCAGTCAATGCGAAGAAAGGCAGCTGGCCACGGCGGTCCATTAACGAAGATTCTGGTCGCAAATCGTGGTGTATGTTCTATCCCTGCGCTCATAACCATGCGTGCGCTGGCGTCTGAACGTATCTTATTCGTGTCTATAGGAAATTGCAATCCGTGTGTTCCGAACAGCTCATGAGCTGGCTATGCACACTGTTGCGATTTACTCGTATGAAGATCGGTTATCTGCTCATCGTCAGAAGGTTTGTTCCGTATATGCTGCCTTCTCATAAATGCTTGATGTTTGTGTGCAGTCCGATGAAGCATATCAGGTCGGAAAAGGCTTGACACCTGTAGGTGCTTATCTCGCGCAGGACGACATCATTAAAATTGCTCTTGAGCATGGTGTTGACATGATCCACCCTGGGTAAGCTGACCGTCACTAAGATCGTACCGATCTTATCCCGTTCCGATAGATACGGTTTCCTATCTGAAAACGCCCAGTTCGCGAGGAAAGTTGAGCAAGCTGGTCTTGCATTTGTCGGGCCTTCACCAGAAGTCATTGACGGACTGGGTGACAAGACCAAAGCGCGAACCCTTGGTGAGTCACGCGTTAATTTCAGCTTCTCTATCGGAAGTTTCTAATTACGTCTTACCGTAGCCATGAAAGTCGGTGTGCCTGTCGTTCCCGGAACTCCCGGACCTGTGGATTCATACACAGATGGAGATGCTTTTATCAAGGAATACGGCTTCCCAGGTTCGTTGTTCTAAAGTTATGTACATCGTGTTCTTCCTCTCATGGGACAATCCAGTCATCATCAAAGCTGCTATGGGTGGTGGCGGACGTGGCATGCGTGTCGTGCGTGAGCAGTCAGATTTCAAGGCCAATTTCGAGCGCGCAGTAAGCGAAGCTAAATCCGCGTTTGGTGATGGCACTGTCTTCATTGAACGTTTCCTTGAACGTCCACGTCACATTGAGGTACAACTTCTCGCTGATGCGCAAGGTAACACGATCCATCTGTATGAACGTGACTGCTCCGTGCAGAGAAGGCATCAGAAGGTTGTGGAGGTTGCACCTGCCACGCATTTGCCTGAGGAGGTCAGGCAAGCCATTTTATCGGATGCCATCAAGTTGGCGAAGAGTGTTGGATATAGGAACGCAGGAACTGCAGAGTTTCTAGTCGATCAGATGGGAAGGCATTATTTCATTGAGATAAACCCCCGTATTCAGGTCGAGCATACTATTACAGGTACGTTCCCGAATTCTAAGCTTTGCACAATCCACTTCATCAATGACGCTCTGTTTCGGTCCTCAGAGGAGATCACGGGTATTGACATCGTTGCTGCGCAAATTCAAATCGCAGCTGGTGCAACTCTCCCTCAGCTTGGCCTCACCCAAGATGCGATCACGAAGCGCGGTTTCGCCATCCAGTGCCGTATCACCACCGAAGATGCATCGCAGAGCTTCCAGCCCGATACCGGTAAAATTGAGGTATATCGCAGTGCGGGTGGTAATGGCGTTCGTCTCGACGCCAGCTCCGGTTTCGCTGGTGCACAGATCACCGTAAGCATTCCTTCCCTTTGACTTCGAATTTACCAGTTGACAATAAATGTTGTGAATGTAGCCTCATTATGACAGCTTGTTAGTGAAATGTACAGTTAGCGGAACGACTTATGAGGTTGCTCGGCGTAAGATGCTTCGTGCGCTAGTCGAGTTCCGTATTCGTGGTGTCAAGGTGTGTACATGGCTGTGATATGTCTGTGAACATTTCACTTGCTTACTACAATGAGATGTGCAGACCAACATTCCGTTCTTGTTCCGCCTCCTCACCCATGATGTCTTCATCGGAGGCAAGACTTGGACAACGGTCAGTTTTCCACCACCTTTTGTCGCCCCGCGGAATGTTATGCTTACTGGCTTTGACAACAGTTCATCGATGACACCCCCGAGCTGTTCAAGTTGGTGCAGAGCCAGAATCGTGCCCAGAAATTGCTGGCGTACCTTGGAGACCTCGCTGTCAATGGCAGCTCCATCAAAGGTCAAACTGTAAGTAATTTGCCTTTTCTAATCATATGAATTCATCCTAAACAACACGGCCAGGGTGAACCTGGTCTTAAAGAGGACATCGTGATCCCGAAGCTCCAAAGTCGCGAGGACCCTACCAACGGCCCTCTTCTTGACCCTTCTCTTCCTTGCACTGTCGGCTGGCGTAATATTATCGTGGAGAAGGGCCCAGAGGCCTTCGCCAAAGCTGTGCGGGAGTACCCTGGCGTCCTCATCATGGACACCACATGGCGTGACGCTCACCAGTCTCTGCTGGCTACACGCTTGCGCACGATTGATATGGTCAATATTGCGAAAGAGACCAGCTATGCGTTGGCCAATGCGTACAGTCTCGAGTGTTGGGGCGGTGCAACTTTCGATGTTGCCATGCGTTTCTTGTATGAGGATCCTTGGGAGCGCCTGGTATGTTTAGCATTATTTAAATGGTAGCGTGTAATTGAATGTTGTGCTGCAGCGCACGCTTCGCAAATTAGTCCCGAACATCCCCTTCCAAGCTCTTGTCCGTGGTGCCAATGGTGTTGGATACACCAGCTATCCGTCGGTGACCCCTTAAAGTTTGTCCCACCTGCCATTGTTGACACCCGTTCCAGGGATAATGCTATCTACGACTTCTCCAAGAAGGCTGTTGAGAACGGTTTGGATATCTTCAGGGTATTTGACTCGTTGAATTACTTTGGTAAGTGGTGATTCGTTTGATTTACCGCCGATCCTGAAATTTGCCTCCTCTCACATAGAAAACGTAAATAAATTTGTCGTTGAACAACCTGATTGCGCAATTAACCTGGATCGTTGCAGATGAAACTCGGCATTGACGCGGCCAAGCAAGCTGGTGGTGTTTGCGAAGCCGTTGTTTGTTATAGCGGTGACGTTGCATCCCCGAAGGAGACTAAATACACCTTGGAATACTACCTTGACTTTATCGAGCAGCTTGTGAACGAAGGAATCCATGTGCTGGGTGTCAAGGATATGGCTGGTTTGTTGAAACCCGAGGCTGCCAAAATGTGAGATACTTTCCATTTGATGTGCCAATGCACCAACTCTTATTTTTTTCTCCACGCGCAGCCTCATCGGTGCGATCAGGAAGAAATACCCTGATCTTCCGATCCATGTTCACTCGCATGACACTGGGGGTATTGCCGCTGCCAGTATGATTGCGTGTGCCGCAGCTGGTGCGGATGTTGTTGATGTCGCCATCGACAGTCAGTTTTCCAGCACACCACTTTGTAGAGTTTGCAAAGACTGACAGATATGATCAGGCATGTCGGGTTTGACTTCACAGCCATCCATGGGTGCCGTATGCATGGCGTTGGAGCAGACCGCCCTGGGCACTGGAATCCGTTATGATGATATCCAGGCGCTTAACCTATACTGGAGTCAAGTCCGTATGCTATATAGCTGCTTCGAAGCAAATGTCCGCGCGTCCGATTCCAGTGTTTTCGATCATGAGATGCCAGGAGGACAATATACAAATCTCATGGTGAGTGTGACGATTTTGTGCCTTTTATTTATTTCACGATGCTTTCACACAGTTCCAAGCTTCGCAGCTCGGCCTAGGAACACAGTGGACGGGTATGCCTTTTCTATGCTTCGCATGTCGTTTAGATAATTACGTTAAACTCCACAGAAATCAAGCAGAAGTACATCGAAGCCAATGCTCTCGTAAGTTGATGCCTTAGCCTGCAGGACAAGACACTGGACACTGACCTGATTTTGGTTTTCGTAGTGTGGTAATATTATCAAGGTATTGACGAATTCTCCGAAGGCTGGACCTTGAGGTTGACACAGCCATTCAAAGGTCACACCGTCTTCCAAGGTTGTGGGCGACTTTGCGCAATGGATGACTTCCAACAAGCTCTCCAAAGCTCAGGTCCTCGAACGTGCTGAGCACTTGGACTTCCCATCGTCAGTCGTCGAATTCTTCCAAGGCTACCTCGGACAGCCTGTAGGAGGCTTCCCAGAACCTCTGCGTACACGAATTATCAGAAACAAGCCCAGGATCGATGGCCGTCCTGGTGCAACTATGCAACCGTTGGATTTCAGGAAAATCAAGACAGAGTTGCGGAACAAGTTCGGAAAGCATATTACTGATGCGGATGTTACTTCCTCTGTAATGTATCCCAAGGTTTGTTTTCTGGCTGATTGTTACAGATTGGTACTGAAACATTCTGGACATGAAGGTGTTCGAGGAATACCAGGGCTTCATTGAGAAATATGGTGACCTGAGGTAAGATTTGAAATGTTGCCATTCTGTTGCGATAGGTATTGATCTTTATCAATTGAAAAGCGTCATTCCCACGCGCTACTTCTTGGGTCGTCCTGGTATTGGCGAAGAGATGCACATCTCCATCGAAAAGGGCAAGACCCTCATTATTCGTCTCATGGCCGTTGGACCCGTTGTGGAGGGACACGCCCAGCGGGACGTCTGGTTTGAAGTCAACGGAGAGGTAAATTTGGCTGAAATAAAAATGGCCGTTCCACCGCGATTTAACTTGGCTTTCTCGTTGTCCTTAGGTTCGCGCGGTATCTGTTGAAGATAAGAATTCTGCTGTCGAAACAATATCGCGGGAGAAGGCAACATCCGATCCTGGTTCAGTTGGTGCACCAATGTCAGGTGTTGTCGTCGAAGTCAGAGTAAAGGAAGGCCAAGAGATCAAGAAGGGAGATCCTCTTTGTGGTAAGTGCATAAAGTACCTGGCTCACCTGCGTCATCTGACAACAATCGATGTTATTAGTTCTCAGCGCCATGAAGGCAAGTTGTCACCCAAGTTTATGAGAATTTGATACCGACTGACTTTGACTGATAGATGGAGTCTGCTGTCACTGCTCCCGTTTCTGGGCACATCAAGCGTGTCGTCGTTCATGAAGGTGAGCATCATACACTATGACGAGAACTGAATAGTGACCGAAGAATTCTTTACAACAGGCGATTCGATTAACCAGGGTGACCTGACGGTGGAAATTGTCCACTGAAGGCGTTTGTAAGTTGGATGAGTGGAAAATTTGTACGAAAGAACCTGTCAGACGTAGACCTTGTAACATAAAGTACATCCGAATGTAGGCAGAACAGTTTCTCAGAGTTTACGACCTGGCGTCGGTTTTAAATTTTACTATACAACTCAAAATAACTACCATCTGGGCACCGTTTGTTTCTGTTGAAACCGTGACTGCCAGCTGTCTTACGCTTGGGTCCATCCTGCTAACCTGTCTTGCCTTCGATTTCTGGGCATGGACATCTTCGCAACATCTTCCCGGCCTAAACCAGAGTCTCCAGTGTATTTTTGGATGTCTCAACTGCAAGTTTGGTCAGTTTGGGCGCCACTTCTGGGAAACTACTATTTTAGAATTTGTTAGACCAAGTCTATGTAAATTTGCAACGTTCGCTAGTGAATCTATATCTCAATCGACCCAGAGGCAGATATGTTTGTCGTCGACGTCATGGAACAATGATGATACATACCTCATCGAGGTTCGCATCCAGAATGGTTTCAGACAGGTCAGGGCTCCCGTCGCAGGAATTGTGCGTATCCCAAGCGTATCGCTTCGTATTCGGATCCAACTCCGGAGTCGCTGATCATAGTTCAGACTAAAGACACAAGTCTCTGTGCCTATCGCCGGCCTCGTAAAGAATATCGCCCAAAAGAACCTCGAAAGAAGATATACTCCGAGTCTTGCCGAGATTGAATGACAATTGAATAGCGTGTATGATTATTGAACAAACTATACCAGAATCAAAATACTAAAGCCGAGCCGAAGTCTTCAAATGCTCCACACATTCTCGATGCAGCTCCTCTACAATTTCCTAGCCGGGAAATTATTAGCTTTAAGGTGGATGGTGCGTGACAAGACACAGTAATCACTTACTTTGGCTGGTTGGATTGTGTTCATTAAACCCACCCCTGTTCCAGCCCAGACCACCATGCGATCTGGGTCACCCTTATGCACTCCCTCCATGAATTTGCTCCGCAATTCTTCAATGGGAAGACCTTTTTCAAAGTCTTCCACAGTACCTGTCGGAAATTGAGTAACCCTACCATAACAAGAATCATAAAGTCTCACTGTTTCTTATACCCCTTCCATCAATTCCACGAGGCCAACCCAACGTACCCCTTGCATGATCAAATGCCATCGTACGTACCGACAAAGTGGAACCGGCAGAGATGAGGGCCTGCCGTTGTGCATCTGTGTATAAACTTTCAGGGCTAAGCAGAAAGCGTGTCCCAAGGACTACTCCAGAAGCGCCAAGGGTCAGGAGAGAAGCAACATGGGCTCCATTGGAAAGGCCTCCGGCAGCAAGAATGGGTGGCCCGTTTTGGGGTGTTACAGATAGAATGGAAGGAAGGAGCGTGAGTAAAGGCGGAGCAGCTTCTGGTCCGTGTCCCCCGGACTCAATGCCTACCGAATCTGATGAGGTAATGGATGTACATGGAACAACGTAGGGTTTACCTTGAGCCACGACAACATCGACCTTCCAGTTGTTAATGGCAACAAGGGCCTCTTCCAGAGATGAAATTTGAACAAAGACGATGGTCTTGTGCTCATTGCCTGCTTTCTGATCGTGATCACGCACGAACTGTACCCATCGAGCTAATTGGTTGCCAAAAGAAAACCATACAGCCTCCAAGGATGATAAAATTTGGGAGTGTCTGGAAATGCGTGAACTTGAAACGCACTGTTACGTGCTCCTCCAGGGCAACAAAGAGCAGCTCAAGGGCCGCAGAATTTGGTTCTTCAAGTAACCTGGATTTTGTTTGGTTAGTGATGCTCATATTAAACGTATAATATGGCCTACCATCCGAGGAAACCAACACCTATAGGAATGCGGGCTTGGGCGTCAATTCGCAAGGCCGAACGGGCTGAAGACAACTCGGATTTAAAATTTTCAAGGTTATTGTAGCCTTTGCGATATCAGTTTCGTGAATGATACCTACTCCTCCGATCAACACACCTGTACCAAAGAATCCAAAACCTCCACCGAGGGTTACTTGGGCAGCCAGAGCACCACCGCTCCCACCTTGCCTCGGAATTAGTTAGGTGGACGTGGATAAACCACACCTGCAAGTATGACAATTAACAATGACAACGAAGAATAACTTGAATGTTAGTATACTTACAAACGCACCAGCCATAGGCGCAGCAACCACGGGAGTTCGAATTCCTGAAAAAAAACCAGACTAAAGACTCTCGTGATATTTCGAACCAACTGAGTGCATACCCAGAAGTCGAGTCAATTTTGTGTTTATGCGAGACATCAGAGATTCGACAGAACTTATCCAAGACAGTAATAATAATATGTAGATTAGAGTCAGACTGGAGGCGGATGTCCACGCATTGTAACAAATGGTAAGTATCTTACCAAGTGATTCCAGAATCGGAATGAAGCCTAGGCCTCCGAAATATAAAGTACCTGTAGAAAATCGGAAGTTGGCGGCAGCGCCACTGTGTTATTTGTTGTTTGTGGAACTCTAAATCGTTTCTTCGTTAAACATCCCAACCATGGTGAGCGCTCAGGTATCCTCTACTACTCGAACAAACTAACACCATGTCCTGTCATTCGCATCATATTCTAGCCTCCCCCAAAATCAAAAGGCGGAAAGATGCTTAGTCTCATTAACTGGAGGCTGAAAGTAACCATCAACGATGGTCGAGCACTGACCGGCCAAATGCTCGCGTTTGACAGGCATATGAATTTGGTCCTCGCGGATTGCGAAGAATTTAGACGGGTCAGGCCAAAGAAAAAGGCTGGGGAGGAGCCCGCACCAGAGCAGGAAATGAAGCGGACACTTGGTCTTGTGATTTTGCGCGGCGAAACAGTAGTCAGCTTGAGTGTTGAAGGACCCCCACCTGTGGTTGATGAGGATAAAAAGAACGCGGTATGTTCAACACAACGCTCATGCGACTTACCATGTTCAGGGTTGAGTTCTTTCATAGCTTCCCGTTGGTCCTGGTCGTGGTATGCCTGCAGGCCGTGGAATGGGGATGATGCCTCCCAGTGCGTCAGCTCAGTGCGAACTCAGTCAGGCTGTTACTGATGTCAGATTTTCTTCATTTTAGTGGGGCCTCCCTCGTTAGCCCGTCCGCCGATGCCTTTTGCGCCCCCAGGAATGCCTGGACCACCTCCCGGGTTCAGGCCTCCAGGATTCCCCCCTGGTATGCCATTTGCTCCCCCTCCAGGTTTTGCTGGGCCTCCTCCGGGGTATGTCCCTCAATTGTACCTTTGCCAACGCTTCTGCTTATCTATTTTTTAAAATAGCTTTCAGCCACCTCAATAGCGAGTGAAAATCCATTGTACTTCTCTACGGTCCCATGTGTTACATAACAAAGCAAGTCTCTACAGCCTTTGTATTAATGCATTTTATTGCAACACTTGCTTGACAGTCCAAGACATGGGCATATATCGAGCCAACTCAATTTTATTTATTTTCCCTGAAAAATGATACATGAGTCAATGACTCACATTCAGTATCACTCACCAATACATCCCCTCATCGATAACTTACGCCGCTACTATGTACCCACTCCAAGTAAGTATCATTCAAAGCGTTATTTATGACACAGTGCACTTATTACTAAATTATTACTACAGAAAATTTGTTTTTTTTTCCCATCGGTCTGATTGAGCCCCAACATCGGATGCTTGCGATCGGAATCTA
>Ga0210383_10001428_pt1 | contig 21807 bp, 12 predicted proteins | sample IncBWC14OmetaG_FD_160072 | JGI IMG/M metagenome (GOLD analysis project Ga0210383, IMG submission 160072) | Forest soil microbial communities from Barre Woods Harvard Forest LTER site, Petersham, Massachusetts, United States - Inc-BW-C-14-O ... | reverse complement strand
GGGGTGCGGTGGCTGCGTTCGTTCTGGTTTTGGTGGGTCCGATCACGCTGTTTTGGGGAGTGACGTCATTCCGTGAGTCTCTTCAAAAATGGACGCTGTTAAAGCCGAAACTTCGCTGGTGGCATGCGCTTTGGTTCTTGTTGTATCTGAGCACGCTGGTGTGGCGAGTCCGCGATCAAGGCGCAATCCAACAGAATCCCTTGGACGCCTACGCATTTCTCCGCATCATTCCAGAAACCATCGTCTTCGGCTGGCTCATGGTTCGCTTTTCCCGGCGAGAAAACATTTTTGCATGGCTTCGATCCCTGTTTGGGGGAGTCCCTCGCTGGTTGACATTTTTTGCTTTGGCCTGCATCGCCTCTACGCTGTGGTCGGTTTATCCGGCGTGGACACTGTTCAAGTCGCTGGAGTACATGCTCGACCTTTGGGTGCTAGCGGCGGTTCTCTCCACTGTGGTGAGTCTCGAAGATTTTCGCAGCCTGTTCCGCTGGACGTGGGCCATCCTGGCGGTGGAGTTAGCCTGGGTGTGGATTCAGATACCGCTGTGGCCAGCTGACTCCTTCGAGGATGGCCGGCTTAAAGGCTTTTTCCCTTCGACGGCCTACAACTACGTTGGGCAATCGGGCGCGATCTTCGCAATTCTCGCCTTTTGCCGACTCTTGCCGGCGAGAGACACGAAGAGAGAAAACATTCCCTTCTCCAGTATCGTGTTTCTCGGCGGAATTGCTACGCTTCTGGCCTGTCAAACTCGAAATACGATTGCCGCATTTGGCTTTGCCGTCCTGGTTGTTCTCGTCCTCACCAAACGCAAATGGATGATTGTTGCGGGTGCGGTAGCGGGGGCCGCGGCCTTTTTTCTGACTCCTCTCGGAGAAGTCGCGATGACGTACCTGCAGCGCGACCAGAGCAGGCAGGCGATGGAGGAGATGACTGGACGCGCTGAGCTTTGGTCGTATGCCTGGCAACAATTTCTGGCCCACCCGTTCACCGGAATGGGCGCGTACGCCGCGGGCAGATTCTTTATCATGACCAAGATCGGTAAAGACACCGCTTCGCTGCATAGTGACTGGGTGGAGTTGCTGGTAGGTGTCGGACTGATGGGGTTGATTCCCTTTGTCCTCGCTTTGTCCGGAACGTGGTGGTACTTGGTTAAATCCGTCTATGATAAAACCCTGACGCCAGAGCACCGCCAGATGGTTCTCGAAGCGGTTGCGGTACTGGCAGTCATCACGATTCACTCCATTTTCAACGACGAATTGACCTGGCATGCGCCTTTGCTATTTATGTCGGTTTTGGGATGCGCCGAGCTTCTTCGTCGCCGCAAGAAGGGCGTAATTAAAATCCGAAGCCCCTTAACCGTAGTTTCGGCGAAGCCCTTCGGCTCCAGGGCCTACACTACCCAGTAATTTGTCCGATAGTTTCACCTGTTCGGATCAGTGCTTCAGAGTGCCGTTGTCTCCAGGATCGTGCGCGCGATATTTTCGCGGTCCTGGGAACCTTAATTAATTGCTGTACCTATCTGACTCTCTTTTATACCCCCGCTTAAAGGAGTCCGTGGAGTCTCCTAAATGATTCTTCTCTCAGGTGTGCAAGCTTCTAATCTTCGTGGCGCCAGCGGATTTAATGTGAACCGTTTTGGCCTCTCTTTGGGCAGTCTGTTATCGGCTATTTCGCTGAGTTTGGCATTGTTTTTTGCCATCCCAGCGAGCGCCCAAAACGATATCAACACAATTGCAGGCGGAGGCACGGTCAACGGCAACCCGCACTTAGCCGATATTCCCGGTCCCACTGCCTCGGTGACGGATGCCAGCGGAAACCTTTACGTCGCCGCGCCTTTTGCTCAATATATCTTTGAAAAAAGTGCAGGCAATGTGGTATCGCAGTTTGCGGGCATCGGATATATCGCCTATCACGAGCAGCCTGGTGCGGCCGATACTGAGCCGCTTTGGAATCCATCCGGCTTGGCGATCGACAGCCAGGGCAACATTTATATTGCGGATACCGGAAATAACACCATTCGCAAGGTAGATACCAGCGGCCACCTGACGACCGTAGCCGGAACCAGCAAGCCTTGCGGCGGGGGAAGATGCGGCGACGGCCATATCGCTACCAATGCAACCCTGAATGGTCCTCAGGGTGTCGCGGTGGACTCCGCCGGCAACATTTATATCGCGGACACGGGGGACAACCGCGTCCGCATGGTGCAAGCCAGCACGGGGAACATCCTGGCTTTTGCCGGCAACTGGAATGTTCCGAGTTGCACCAATCCGACACAACCATGCGGCGACGGCGGTTCTTCGAAACTGGCAAATCTGAACGGTCCGACCGCGCTCGCGGTAGACAAGAAAAATAATGTCTACATCGCCGACAGCGGGGACAACCGGGTTCGCATTGTCGTTCCCAAAGGAAAAATCATCAGCGCCTTCGCCGGCAACGGAACGACCTGCGCTCCCTCGAACGGCGCGTGTGGCGATGGAGGTTCGGCGGTTGCCGCCAGCATGGGCCCGCCGCGCGGCGTGGCTGCGGACCATTTGGGCAATATCTACATCGCTGACACTCGCGACAACCGCATCCGCGTGGTGTCCTCTGGGACGATTACCACGGTCGCTGGCACCGGCCTCCGCGGCTACAGCGGAGATGGCGGTTCTGCCACGACCGCGATGCTGGCCGGACCGGTTGGAGTATGGGTTGATGCCTCGGAGAACATCTACATCTCCGACACGGGAAACCAGAGCATTCGTAAGGTGAGTTCAGGCACTATCAACACCGTATTAGGCGGCGGTAGCGGAGGAGACGGCAACGCGCCGCTTGCAGCCCAATTCGCAAATCCATACAGCATAGCTTTAGGTTCTGGCGGCGATTATTTCGTCGCGGACACCAACAATAACCGCATTCGGATGGTTTCGGGCAACACGATCACAACCGTCGTCGGCAATGGCGAAGCCAATTACACTGGCGACAACGGGCCGGCCAATGCCGCCACTTTGGATGGTCCCCAGGGAGTCGCTCTCGATTCCACCGGTGACATTTTCATTGCGGACAGCCTCAACCGGGTTGTTCGAGAAGTGTCCAGCGGGACTATCTCTACTATTGTGGGCACGGGCCACCCTTGTACACCCTCGACCGGGGCCTGCGGCGATGGAGGTCCCGCAACCAGCGCCTGGCTAACCAATCCCACCACGGTCGCGTTGGACTCAGTCGGCAACATTTTCATCGCCGACCCTCCTACGCACCGAATTCGTGAGGTCAGCGGCGGAATCATTACGACAATCGCAGGAACCGGCACTTGCGACTATACGGGCGATGGCGGGCCGGCGACTGCGGCGACACTTTGCAGCCCCGTCGGAGTCACCATCGATGGTTCGGAAAACATCTACATCGCCGACTCTGGAAACAATGTGATTCGCTGCGTCCTCGGCGTTGCCGGCGGCTGCGGAGATTCGCAAAAGAAGTACGCGGTCGGCGACATCATCACTTATGCCTACAACGGCCAGACGCATTTCCAGGGAGATGGTGGACCGGCAATCAAGGCCAGCCGCTGGAATCCGACGCAAGTCGCTCTAGATTCGCGAGGTAATTTGTTTGTCGGAGGAGGAAACGACGAACTGGTGCAGCGCATCGACGCCGCGTCGGGAATTATCGTGACTGTGGCCGGCAATGATACGAAATGGTACTTCTATGGATTTGGCGGTGACGGTCACTTAGCGACCCGAGCCCAGATCGATAACGCAGGTCTGGTGATCGATGGCAACGAAGATCTTTTCATCGCCGACGCTGGCAACAACCGTATTCGCGAAGTTGCTCACCTGGTCCCGGTGGTCACGCTCACTCCGAAGTCCCTCGACTTCGGTAGCGTGCCTGTTGGCCAGACGAGTCCGCCGCAGTCTGTCAAATTGCAAAATACCGGCTCGGATGATCTGTCCATTTCGAGCATCTTAGCCAGCGGAGATTTTGCCCAAACCAACACCTGCCCCACCGGATCTGACACGCTGGCGCCAAGTGCCAGTTGCACCGTCACGGTGACGTTCACCCCGACAAAAAAGGGTCAGCGAACCGGTGCCGTCGCAATAACGGACAATGCGCCCGCGAGCCCGCAGAAGATCAAACTGACTGGAGTCGGGCAATAGGAGCATCGCCAGGGCGACAGTCCGAGGGTTTGTCGCCCTTGTGTTTTTGTCCCGTAGTAGCCGTGGGTTGCTTGTTCGGCTATCCCCGGTATGCTATAGGTTGAGTTTTGGTGCCGTCAGGTCAGCATGAAGATCCTTTTTGTACATAACGCGTACCAGCAGCCGGGCGGGGAGGACGTCGTTTTCCAGCGCGAGCGGGACTTGTTGAGAGCGGCGGGGCACGAGGTCCTGGAGTATCGGCGATTCAACGACGAGATTAACGATTATTCGATGGTTCGGCGCATCACCCTGATCGGGCGGACGGTGTGGGCATCGGACTCGTACCGTGATCTGACCGCCTTGCTGCGGCGGCACAAGCCGGCAATCGTCCATGTGCATAATGCCTTTCCGCTGATCTCGCCATCGATTTTTTGGGCCTGTCGCAACGAAAATGTTCCGGTAATTCAGACATTGCATAATTACCGCTTGCTGTGTCCAGGGGGAAATTTCTGTCGCGACGGTAAACCCTGCGAGGATTGCATCACGGGAAACTACTGGCAGGGTGCGGTTCATGCCTGCTATCGCAAGTCTCACGCCGAGTCTGCCGCGGTCGCGTTGATGTTGACGGTTCACCACGCCAAGAAGACTTGGACCAAGATGGTGAATTGTTACATCGTGCTGACCTCCTTCTCGCGGAGCAAATACGTTGCCGCGGGCTTTCCAGAAGACCAGGTCAGGGTCAAGCCGAATTTCGTCGATCCCGATCCTGGGCAACGGGTAGGAACCGGCTCACACGCTTTGTTCGTGGGGCGTCTCGACCCGGAAAAGGGCATCCCCACTCTGCTCAAGGCGTGGCTGCAAATGTCGCATTCGCGGACCTTGCGGATTGCCGGAGATGGTTCTTATCGTCCCGAGCTGGAGGCCTTTGCCAAGGTTTATACCAACGTCGAATTCATGGGATGGCTTCCCCGCCACCGGGTGGTCGAGGAGATGAAGAACGCTCGCTTCGTGGTCTTTCCCAGCGAATGGTATGAAAATAACCCCCTAGTGATTATCGAAGCGTTTGCGTGCGGGGTTCCGGTAATTGCCTCCGACCTGGGCGCGATGAAAGAGTTGGTGGACCACGGTCGCACCGGATTCTTGTTCCGCCCCGGAGATGTTAACGATCTCGCCCGAACCATGGCGATGGCTTGGGATGATCCCGAATACCTGCAGCGAATGGGCGATGAAGCGCGCGCGGAATACGAGGCAAAGTACACCGCTGCGGCCAACTATCATCAGCTGATCAACATCTATGAGGATGTGATTGCCAAGCACACGGGTCACAATCAACCGCTGACGGTAGAGGCGCCCGAAGTTCCTGTTTCTTAGCGAATCGCGAGACCCGCGGCAGGCCTTTACGGCGGACGAACAACGCATAGCGAATGCTGAAGCGATGAGCAGTCGGTACGTGACGATCAGCGTGGATGACGGATCTCCCCTGGATTCGCGAGTCGCGGATTTGCTGAGCAAGTACGGACTCCAGGCTACCTTTTACATTCCAGCCAGCAACCCGGAGCGGCCGGTTATGGAAACCGGCAAGATCCGGGAACTGTCGCAGCGGTTCGAGATCGGCGGCCATACCTACCATCACGCCGGCCTGAAATCGTTGTCGCGAGAAAAGGCGTTCGCGGAAATCTACGAGGGCAAGATGTGGCTGGACGACCTGCTTGGACGCCCCGCTGTTTCCTTCTGTTATCCGCAAGGTAAATTTAACCGGTCGACTCCGGGGCTGGTCAAAAAGGCAGGGTTTCTCGGCGCGCGCACGTGTCTATTTAATCTGCATTCGTTTCCTCGAAATCCATTCCTCTGGGGGCTTAGCACCCATGCCTACTCCCACAGCCGGCTGATTCAGCTCCGGCATGCCGCCATTGAGGGGAATTTCGAGGGAATGGTCAATTTCCTGCATACGTACAACGGCACGACCGATTGGCAGCGACATTTCTATTACGCACTCGATCATGTTGAGCGGTATGGAGGTATTGCCCACCTTTACCTGCACGGCTGGGAGATTGAAGAAACCGGGCAGTGGGACCGTCTGGAAACCGTTCTTGCCGCTACGTCTCAACGCCAGGGCCTTTCCAGAGTGACCAACGGGGCGCTGTTTCAGCTGTGGAATACAATGAACGGCAGCGGGAGGAATTAGATCTTTACACTTCTTTACGTTTTTTTTGCTACTTTTGACTTTGCCAGGGGTTCGAAACAGGGGGCTCAGGCTCAAGATCAAGCTGACAGCCAACAAATTCCTCGCTATCGAACTGCCAGCAAGAATCTGAGATTACTGAACGTCCTTATTTCCTAATGAACTCATTACATATGTCCTCCCCTAAGTGGGAAAACCCGCCGCAAGAGTACCCACTGGGCCAGTTCGTGGCCGAGCAGGTCAGCCAACAGGCGCGGAAAACGCCTCACGCCTTGGCCTTGGCTTCCGATAGCGAGAATCTCACCTACGGTCAACTCGAAGATCGGGCGAACAGTCTCGCCAAACGCCTGCAATCTCTCGGAGTTGGCCCCGATGTGCTGGTCGGTATTTGTCTGCTGCGTTCGCCGGAGATGGTGGTTGCCGCGCTGGCTGTGTTGAAAGCTGGTGGCGCGTACCTCCCGATGGATCCGACCCATCCTGTGGCCCGCTTGCAGTTCATGCTTCGCGACGCCCAGCTTCGGGTCCTCATTACGCAAGGCCAAATTGCGGACCGGTTGCCTTCGGGTGAGTGCAAGGTTGTGATCCTGGATGAAATTGAGGAAGCAGCCAACTCGGACCCAGATCCGGTCTCTCTGGCACCCGAGAACCTTGCTTACGCAATTTACACATCGGGCTCTACAGGTCAGGCAAAGGCTGCGCAGATCACTTACCGCGGCCTGTTAAACTTGGTTCAGTGGCATCGCAGAGCGTTCTCGGTCACTGCGGAGGATCGGGCCAGCCAGGTAGCCAGCTTCGGATTCGACGCGGCTGTCTGGGAGATCTGGCCTTACCTGACGGCTGGCGCAAGTATTCACTTTCCGGACAATGACATACGAAGTTCGGCAGTAAGTCTGCGCGATTGGCTGATAGAGCAGCGGATTACTTTGAGCTTTGTGCCCACTGCCATGGCGGAAAGCTTGATTGGATTGGATTGGCCGGCCCAGAGTTCTCTCCGTTTCCTGCTGACTGGCGCCGACGTGCTGCATCGGTATCCTTCCTCGAAACTGCCCTTTGTTCTGATCAACAATTACGGACCGACGGAATGCACGGTGGTTGCGACCTCAGGTGCGGTGTTACCCGATCAGGCAGTCGATGGCAGACCTACTATCGGACGTCCCATTGAGAACGTCCAAGTTCATATTCTGGATGAGAGTCGGCAGCCGGTTCCTATCGGCGACGTTGGGGAGATCTACATCGGTGGCGCGAGCCTGGCCCGTGGCTACCTGAATCGCCCAGAGCAGGAGGGCGAGTGTTTCGTTCCAAACCCCTTCAGCGAACGGCAGGGCGACCGTCTGTACCGTACTGGAGACCTGGCACGTATTCTTCCTGATGGGCAAATCGAATTCATTGGGCGGGCCGACGAACAGGTTAAGATCCGCGGCTTTCGGATTGAGCCCAACGAGATTGTTACAGCGCTAAATCGACATCCAGGTGTGCGTACGAGCGCCGTCATTACGCGAGCGGAAAATGGCGGAGAGAAACGACTGATCGCTTACATTGTAAGTTCCGGCGCCAAACTTACCCGTGACGCCCTGCAGGACCACTTGCAGACTCTGCTGCCGGATTACATGTTGCCGGCGGCTTTCGTGCAACTGGATTCGATGCCGCTGAACTCCAGCGGCAAAGTCGATCGTGCCGCACTTCCAGCGCCTACTGCCGCCAACACCCTCGGCGATCACGTCTACATTGCGCCGCGCACACCGGTTGAGAAGCGCGTGGTCGCAATTCTGGCGGAACTACTGGCCCTGGAAAAGGTCGGCGTCGACGATAATTTCTTCTTTTTGGGCGGACATTCGCTGCTGGGTACGCAGTTGATTGCGCGCGTCAGAAATAGTTTTGACGTCGAGCTATCCCTGCGTACCGTCTTCGATTCACCTACGGCTGCAGAACTGTCCGATGAGATTGAGCGTCTGCTCTCCACCGAGCGGCAGATTCCCGCGGACTGAGCGCTGCAGGTCTATAAGCGCTCTCGAAAAATGCCTACAGCTGGCAAATCCGAAGCTCCTCTGAGCCTTTATCATTTGCTCAGCCCCGAGGTTCTGGCCGACCCGTATCCTCTTTACGAGAGGTTGCGGAGGGAAGATCCTGTGCTTTGGGATCCCTTCCTGCACGCCTGGGTAGTCACTCGGTATGACGATGTAGTGCGGGTGCTGCTTGATTTTTCCGCGCTTCGCACTCCCACGCCTGAACAGCTAACCTCGATGGGCCTCGCCAGCCTGACGCCGATCGCGCAGGTAATGGTGAAGCAGATGCTGTTCATGGATCCTCCTGCGCACACCCGTCTGCGCGGCCTTTGCTCGCAGGCATTCACTCCACGCCGGGTGGACGCCTTGCGCCAACACATCCAAGATATAGCCGACCGGTTGCTCGATCCTCTTCTGGCTGCAGGAGAGATGGATCTGATCGCGGATTTTGCGGCCCCGTTGCCGGCGATTGTCACGGCAGAAATGCTGGGCGTTCCCATCTCCGATCATCGGCATCTAAAGGAATGGTCGGCGGATTTTGCGGAAATGCTGGGGAATTTTCAGCATAACCCCAACCGCTCCGACCGGGTTCTGCGCACCCTCAATGAAATGACGAGCTACTTTCGAGAGGCCATCGCTGAGCAGCGCGTTCGGCCGAGAGAGGGTCTGATTCAGTCTCTAATCGCGGCTGAGATCGATGGTGACCGCTTGAGCGAAGAAGAGCTGGTCGCCAATCTGATCGTCACCATGGTAGGCGGCCAGGAGACTACCACCAACTTGATTGGAAACGGCATTCTCACATTGTTGCGGAATCCCGATGTCCAGGAGGACCTGCGCAACAATCTTTCTCTCATCGGGTCGGCGGTCGAAGAACTGCTGCGCTTCGAAAGCCCCAGCCAGCATACCGCGCGGCTGGCGAATGAGGATCTGGAGATTGGCGGTAAACAGATTCGCAAGCGGCAAGCGGTCATGGCGGTGATGGGTGCGGCGAACCGGGATCCGGAGCGCTTTACAGACCCGGACCGGCTGGACATACGCCGCAAAGACAATCGTCACGTCGCCTTTGGATTTGGCGCCCATTTTTGTTTCGGAGCGCCGCTCGCAAGGATGGAAGGCCAAATAGCGTTCGCCACGATTTTGCAGCGGCTCAAGAATCTTCAGTTGAAGCCAGGGCCCGTCGTGTGGCGCGACAACCTCGGTTTGCGTGGACTGAAAGCATTGTCGGTTTCTTTCGATCCGGTCCCGGCGCCGTCGGCAGTGTGAACTGGGAGACGGATTTGGTCGGACCACGCGGCATCGGCGATATGGTGAAGTTGCAAGCTATAGTTTAGATGGAGAGCACGGCACAGATCGACGGGGAACTGCTAATCGGCAAACAGCCCTCTGAAGGCCGCATTCGGCCTGCAGTGAAGGGCAACGCGCCTCCGCTATCTTTCGCGCAGCAACAAATCTGGTTGCATGCGCAACTGGTTCCCGGCCTACCGATTTACAACGAACCCGTCACACTTCGGCGTCAAGGCACGCTGGATGTAACGGCCTTGGGCCGTGCTTTATCTGAAATCGTCCGGCGCCATGAGGCATGGAGAACAATTTTCGTCCCGGTGGACGGCGAGCCGGTCCAGGTTGTCCAGCCGCCCGTACCAGTACTGGTGCCGCAGGTTGATCTCAGTCACATAAGTGAATCAGAGAAGGAAGCGGAAGCCCGGCGTCTAGCTAACGAGGATGCTCTAAGGCCATTCGATCTGTCGCAAGGTCCGCTGTTCCGGTTTTTGCTGGTTCACTTTAGCGAGACCGAACATCGGTTATTCTTGACCCTCCATCATATTATTTTTGATGGCTACTCCATTTATCGCGTATTCCTCCCTGAGCTGGCGGCACTCTATGCGGCATTTTCTGAGGATCGCGAGTCGCCCCTGCCTGAGCTTCCCGTTCAGTATCCTGATTACGCCGCTTGGGAACGAGAATGGCTATCCCGCAACGGGCACCTATCGTCCCAACTCGCCTACTGGCGTAAGCATCTCCAGGGGAATTCCCCTGTGCAGTTGCCCTTCGACCATCGCCGTCCGGCGATCCAGAGTTTTCGTGGGGCTATCCATCCGGTGGCGCTATCCAAAGAAGCTGCCGACGGGCTGAAATGGATAAGCCGGCGAGAGGGCACGACCCTCTTCATGACTCTGTTGGCCGCTTTCGCGGTCCTGCTCCAACGCTATTCCTCGCAGGACGACGTTGCCATCGGCACGGTCAGTTCCGGCCGCAAACGGTCGGAGCTTGAGGGTCTGCTGGGATACTTTCTCAACCCTTTGGTGCTGCGAAATGATTTGTCGGGCGATCCCACGTTCGTCGAATTACTACGTCGAACGCGTAACGTTACCTTGGATGCGTTATCCAATGACGACGCGCCGTTTACCCAGGTGGTCAACGAAGTACGCCCTAGCCGCAGCCTGAGCGTTAATCCTTTGTTCCAGGTTCTGCTTACGCTGGAGCCGCCCCTTCCTGAAACGCAGCAGGAATGGACGATTGCGCTTACTCAGTCGGAAGCGGATACCGGAATCACAAAGTTCGACCTGTGCCTTGAATTGGACGATCGCCCTAGCGGGATTCTGGGCCGTTTCAAGTACAGCACCGACCTGTTCGAGCCCGAGACGGTTGCGCGGATGGCGGGACACCTGACGACCCTGATCGAGAGTATTGTCGCCAGACCTGACCAGCGAATTTCTACATTCTCGCTGCTGACTGCACCGGAACGGCAGCAGATTTCGCGGCAGTTGAGCCAGCCTTATGCAGAACCAGCGCCGGATGTTTGCCTGCACGAGCTAGTCACAAGGCAGTGCGAGCTTACTCCGGACGAGTTTTCTCTCAGCTGCGGCGGGAGAACCCTGACCTACCGCGAGCTTGATGGCAGGAGTAATCAGCTGGCGAGGTATCTGCAAAGCCTGGGCGTTGGCCCTGAAGTGCCAGTCGGACTCTATTTCGAGCCGTCAGCAGAAATGATCGTTGGTATCATGGCGGTGCTTAAGGCGGGAGGGGTGTGCGTTCCGCTAGATCCAAGTTATCCCGTTGAACGAATAGAGTACGTTGTCGAGGATACGCATCTCCGAGTTTTCTTGACGCAGAAGCATCTGCGCCCTCAGGTGCCTGCCGCAGAGGGCGCCGAGATTTTTTGCCTCGATTCCGACTGGGAACGAGTGGAGCAGCAGAGCGCGGACGTCGTTCGCAGTGGGAGCAAACCGGAGAATCTTGCTTACCTGATCTATACCTCTGGCTCTACCGGCAAACCCAAGGGGGTCAAGGTTACGCATGGCAACCTCGTTCACTCCACGCATGCTCGCGCGCTCTATTATGGGCCGACCGCCGGAAAGTTCCTTCTGCTCTCTTCGTTCGCCTTCGATAGTTCGCTCGCGGGGATTTTTGGCACTCTCAGTCGTGGCGGAACCCTGGTGTTAACATCCGGGCCATTACAAGCAAGCCTCACACGGCTCCATCAGATCGTCGCCCAGAATCAAGTTTCCGAATTATTGTGCGTTCCGTCCTTGTACACCCTGCTGCTAGATCAAGCTCGACCCGGCGACCTGAACACACTGCGAGTGGTAATCGTCGCTGGCGAGTCCTGCCCCGAGGAACTGGTGAAACGGCATTACAAGCTACTGCCTTGGGCGACTCTGTTCAACGAGTACGGTCCGACAGAAGCCGCGGTCTGGAGCACCGTCTACAAGTGCAGCCCTGATCGAACAAGAAGGCTAGTTCCGATAGGCAGCGCGATTCCGAACGTACAGGTTTATGTGCTCGATCCTCATTTGAACCCGTCGCCACTCGGAATCCCCGGCGAACTCCATATTGGCGGCCCGGGGGTTGCGCGCGGTTATCATAACCGGCCGGAAGAAACGTCCAAGAACTTCATTCCCGATCCCTTCAGCCAATCAGCGAGTGCGAGGCTCTATAAAACCGGAGATCTCGTTCGTAGCCTGCCCGACGGCAATATCGAGTTCCTGAGGCGACTCGATCATCAGGTCAAGATCAATGGCTTTCGCATCGAACTGGAAGAAATCGAAGCTCTAATCTCGGAATTTAATGGCGTGCGCCAGGCGGTCGCTTCGGTTTGCGCAGGGAAAGATGGGGGGAGCAGGCTGATCGCATACGTCGTCCCTGCCGACCTCGATCAGTTTCATACGGAAAACCTGCGCACCTTCCTGAGCCAGAAGTTGCCGGCGACGATGATTCCATCCGAATTCGTGCGGTTGGAGAGTCTGCCGTTAATGCCGAACGGCAAAGTAAACCGTGCGGCTCTGCCGATCCCAGATCAGTCGACTTCGAGAGTTCAATTCGTCGAACCCGAAGGACCCATGGAATCCAAACTGGTTGAAGTTTGGAAAGCAATTCTCGGTAAGACCAGGATCGGCGTTACCGACAATTTCTTCGACCTCGGCGGGAACTCGTTGCTGGTGGCGAAACTTTTGTTGCGGATCGAGCAACGATTTGGAAAAAGACTTTCGCTGGCTGATATTTTTCAGGAGCCCACGATTCGCCAGCTGTCGGTCATGCTCGACGGCCAGACTGCCCGCCGGCAGCATCCTGCCATCGTTCCAATACAGCCGCAGGGCACCCGTTCACCTTTGTTCTGGGTTCGTGGCGGCCCGCTGTTTCGCCCGTTGGCCAATCGCTTAGGGGCCGACCAGCCGATGTTGGGAATTCATCTGCCTCCCGATGAAGCGAGCCGCCTGTCCGTTCCATACAAGCTCGAAGAGATCGCCGCGGCGCTGGTTACCCACGTCCGAGAGGTCCAGCCCGAAGGGCCATACTCGCTTGCGGGGCTGTGCGTCAATGCCGTAATTGCGTACGAAATGGCACGGCAACTGGTGGCTCAGGGACATGAGGTCGCGCTGCTCGCGATGGTTGATGGGCAAAACCCGGCCTACTATCAGAATTTTTCACAAGAGAGCCGAGCCCAACTCTATTTCAATAAAGCGAAATTCCATTGGAATCGATTGCGGCAGTGCAAATGGACGGAGCTGCCCAAGTTTTTCTGGAATCGGATGGAGGGCATCAACCTCCGTCTGAGTGTGCTGCGTTGGCGGCTTCACCATGCCTTGGGCCTGAAGGTGAATGAGGAGCAACTCCGCGAACTGGACACGATCGTGCACCCGTCGTCCTACTTGTATCGGCCGAAGCCTTATCCCCAGCAGGCGGTTTTCTTTCAGTCGACAGATTGGCCGGAAGGCCGGTATTGGAACTTCTACGAGAGTTGGGACGGACTGATTGGCGGCGGCATGACAGTTCATAAAATTGCCGGTGGCCACCAGTCGATGTTCCACGAAAATAATGTTGATGCTCTCGCCAGCCTGCTGCGAGGCTATACCAATCGAGCTCTCGATCCACGCGCTCCGACCGCGCCCATGATTTCAGCATCGGCGCAAAATACCTCTAAATCGAGTTCACCTCGATTCCGGGAAGCTACTTTCGAAGATTATCCGCAAATTGCTTCACTGGAAGCCCGCTATGGATTAAATCCCAGAAGCTTCGAGGAATGGGCGCATTCCTGGACCGAGAATCCTGTTTATCGGACGCGCTCCGATTGGCCAATTGGCTGGGTGTGCGAGAACGGGCGCAATGAAATCGTCGGCTGCGTAGCGAATATTCCGTTGCCCTACGAGTTCGACAACCGTCCCGTCGTTGCCGCGACCAGCCGTTCGCTGGTAATGGATACACGCTACCGGCCGTACTCGTACTCATTGTTGAACTATTTCTTCAAACAGAAAAATGTCGATATCTTTCTCAACACGACGGTGAATGAGAAAGCTTTAAAGTTGCAGCAAGTATTTCAGGCATCACCGGTGCCAGCAGGTGTTTGGGATCAGTCTGCGTTTTGGATCACGGATTATGTTGGTTTTACGGCGAGCCTGGCGGCGAGGCGAGACATGCGCGGCCCTACCGCCTTGGCCTATCCCATGTCCGCCGGACTCTATCTCAAGGATGCGCTGGCCGGAAAAGCCTTGCGTATCCCTCAAGATTCGACGCAGACGGAGTTCTGCGAGCAATTCGACGACAAGTTTGATGTTTTTTGGGAAAGCGTCCGGAAAAGTTCTTCCGGCCGTTTGCTGGCCACACGTACGCGCGATGTGTTGGAGTGGCATTTCAAGCACGCGTTTGCCCGGGGGAAAGTGTGGCTCGTGACCGTAGCTGACGGAGCAGACCTCGCAGCCTATGGTATTTTTTACCGGCAGGACAATCCCGAATTCGGACTGAAGCGCGTGCGCTTAGTTGACTTCCAAACTCTGCAGGGGCGCACCGAGTTGCTGAAGCCGATCCTACACGCCGGCCTGCGGAGATGCCAACGAGAAGGCGTCCATATGCTCGAGGCCATCGGGTTCAGCTCTGAAAAGCGCCGCTTGATCGATAGTATGCGCCCACATTCCCGGAAACTGGCTTCGTGGCGCTTCTTCTACAAAGCCAACGAGAAGTGCCTCGCGGACAAATTGAGGGATGCGCAGGCTTGGGATCCCACTGGGTTTGACGGCGACTCGAGTCTGTAGCTATTCAGATTCGGAAGACCGAGGTGATCAGTGAAAGCAAGGAACGGAAAGGTACGTGGTGTCTCTAAGGTCGAAGTTTAACAGGCTCCGCAACCAATTAGGTCGTCCCACCGAAAGACTGCTTGTTCTGGAGGCCAGGCGCGCCAGTTGGGCAGTCTCTCAATTACCGATTACCACCGAATTGAAAACCGTTGGCTTTGGGGCATTCTCGCAATTTGATGAAGACGGAATCATTCAGTTTTTGATTAATCATCTGGAGATCAAGAATCAAACCTTCGTTGAGTTCGGGGTCGAGAATTACGAGGAAAGCAACACCCGCTTCCTGCTGATCAACAACAACTGGCAGGGCATGGTGATGGATGGCTCCGAGGAGAACGTCGCCTATATCAAAAGCGATCGAGTCTCCCGGCGGTACGATCTGCAAGCCAAGTGCAGCTTTATCACCAAAGACAATATTAACGACCTGCTGCGGCAAAGTGGATTCGGCGAAGATCTCGGACTGCTTTCCATCGACATCGATGGTAATGACTATTGGATCTGGGAAGCCATCGATTCTGTCCGGCCGCGCATTGTTGTCGCTGAATATAACAGCGTGCTTGGCCGTGCTCCGGTTTCGATCCCTTATCAGGCGGATTTCGTCAGAACCAAAGCGCATCACTCCAATCTTTACTATGGCTGCTCTCTGAGTGCGCTGGCGCATTTGGCAAATAAAAAAGGCTACGTTTTGGCTGGCTCAAATCTTCGCGGAAACAATGCCTTTTTTGTCCGCAAAGACATTGCTGGTGGCCTCCCAGAGCGTAATGCCGAGACCGAATATGTCAGCAGTCATTTTCGCGAGGCGCGGGACGCTGACGGGAAACTGACCTATCTGCGAGAAGCCGCGCGTAGGAAGGCGATATCGCATCTTCAAGTGGTAAACGTCGTGACTGGGCAAATCTCCGCTCTCGGCGAATAAACAGCGGCTCTTGAATTCTTAAATCAAAAGAAAACACTCATGGACGCACTTATCACTCAATCCCTGGAAAACGTCGGAGCGAAAGTTGACGGAGCTTTTTCACCACAGGCGGGTGGGCCGCTTTTCGTGGTGGGCATGTGGCGCTCTGGCACTTCACTGTTGTACGCGTTGCTGAATCAACATCCGCAGATTGCGCTAATGTATGAGGAAGATCTGGTTCACGTGCGTTCCCTGTTCTGGATTCCCAGAGACACTCCGGAGTGGCTGGCGAAATGGGACTTCTGGAACGAAGCCGTGACTCGCCACAAGATCGATACCAGCGAGATTCCCCGTGGAATCTCTAGTCTGAGAGCTGCTGCTGAAGCGGTTTACAAACACTACGCGAAACAAAAAAAGGGAGCGACCATTTGGGGGTGCAAATCGCCGACTTATCATGACGCGATTTCCCGGCTGAGCAAGACCTTCCCAAATGCGCGATTTGTGATCATTTGGCGCGACCTGCGCTCAACCTGTCGCAGCATAGTCGATGCGGCACCGGGTAATCTTTTTTTCAGCCGGCCAGGTATGCTTCTGCGTTCGATCCTGGGCTATCAGGAGATGAAGCAGCAATGCGATTCCATGGTTGCGCGAGGTGTCGCTGTCCATCAGATTTACTACGAAGATTTGGTACGGGACCCGGCCACCACCATGCAGGAGCTTTGCGCCTTCCTGCAGATTCCGTTCGATTCCCGAATGATTCGTCTGGAGGGTGCGGACCGAAGCGCGATCCAGGAAGGTCACCATCATTCGCTGGTAAAGAGCGAAGAAATTGTGGCGTCGAGAAACACGGCGGAAGGACTTTCGCCCGCGGTCAAGAGCAAGATCGAACGGTACATACATATGTGGCGCGAGCAGTCGCAGGGCGCATGGCCTCGCTATCCGGCATCGCTGGATGACGACTCCGCCAATCCTTCCGCGTGGGAACGGCTCTGGGATGGTGTCACCTACAAACTTCTCTCCGCGTGGCATCACACGATTCCGATAGTTTTCTCGTTCGTACCTTTCGCCGTTTGGCAGAAATATCGCAGGTTTAACGATGCCCGGAGATATCGACGATCGTTTCGCGGGGTGGACGTGAAGTTGGATTAAGTCACCAAAGCTGTTTCCCGCCGGTTATCCGCGAACTTCTGTAGCTCCCTCCCGATGTCCTCATGAGCAAACCATCCGTCAACATTTTTTCTACGTGTCCGCAATCGAGCGCTGTGGCGCGCGAGTCATACGTTCAAAACGTGATTGATGTCGCGCGCTGGAGTGAAGACGCCGGGTGCGAGGGCATCCTCGTCTACACCGATAATTCGCTGGTTGATCCGTGGCTGGTCGCGCAGATCATCATTCACAATACAACGACCCTGTGCCCGCTCGTTGCCGTTCAGCCCGCTTATATGCACCCTTATTCGGTGGCGAAAATGGTCGCATCCCTCGGCCATTTCTATGGCCGCGGGGTGTATTTGAATATGGTTGCCGGCGGATTCAAAAACGATTTATCTGCGCTACAGGACAACACTCCTCATGACAAGCGTTACCAACGCCTGGTCGAATACACCACGATCATTCGAGAGCTGCTGAGGAGCCCGGAACCAGTTACGTATCGAGGCGAGTTCTACGTCGTGGATAAGCTGCGCATGACTCCAGCTTTGGCGCCCGAATTGGCGCCAGGCATCTTGGTGTCCGGCTCGTCTGAGGCGGGGTTATCGGCCGCAGTGGCGCTGGGCGCGCTTGCGGTCAAGTATCCGCAGCCAGCGGAACGCGAGCCGGACACGCATCAGTCGGCCACAGCAACCGGCATCCGGGTTGGCATAATCGCGCGCGAATCTGCGAGCGAGGCCTGGAGAGTTGCGCATCTACGTTTCCCGGAAGACCGCAAAGGCCAGATCACCCACAAATTGGCGATGAAGACTTCAGATTCTGTCTGGCACAAGCAACTTTCTGAGCTCGCGGTTGCGACGGAGAACAACGACAGCCCGTATTGGTTATGGCCTTTCGAGAACTATCAGACTTTTTGTCCTTACCTCGTTGGCAGCTATGACCGGGTTGCTTCGGAAATCGCCAAGTACGTGGAGCGCGGTCACAGCGCATTTATCCTGGACATTCCGCCGACCAGGGAAGAGCTGGAACACATTAACACCGTCTTTTCGCAAGCCCGGGAGCTTGTAGCAAAATGACGAAATTACTGCAAGATTGGGTCACGGAGCAGGCGCAACGACGCCCAGCGGCGGTTGCCATCGTCGCCAGTGGTCAGGCCATGACCTATGGGGGACTGGAACAATCAGCAAACCGATTGGCGCGCTTATTGACCGCTGCGGGATGCAATCGGGGAGATCGCGTGGCTTTCGCAATTCCCAAGTCGCATGCCGCGATCACTGCGATTCTCGGCATCCTCAAAGCTGACTGCATTCATGTTCCGATCGATTCTGCCAGCCCTGCACCGCGTGTCGCGAAGCTGGTGAAGTCGAGCGAACCCAGGTTCATTCTTGGCACGGCAGCATCGGCGGACCTGTTGGAAGGTTTATTTTCGCAGCATGGTTTGGGAGATTCCATCCGCGTCGGCTGGATGGATGACTCCGCGCCAGAAACTGAAAGCTGCACCTCCACTTTCGCCTGGAGCGACACCGAGGCCTACTCCGGCGAGTCACCGCCAAGTCAAAACAGCGCCGGGGATGCTGCGCACATCTTGTTTACCTCAGGATCCACCGGCGATCCGAAGGGAGTCGTGATCACGCATGCCAACGTGATTCAGTTCGTCCAGTGGGCGACCCGTTATTTTGGGATGACCGACTCCGATCGCGTCTCCTGCCATCCGCCACTGCACTTCGATCTGGCAACGTTCGATATCTTTGGCTCGTTTGCCGTTGGCGCTCAACTCCACCTGGTTCCCGCAGATCTAAGCTTGTTGCCAAACAAATTGGCACAATTTATTCGCGGCTCTGAACTGACGCAGTGGTTTTCAGTGCCCTCCCTGTTGAACTACATGGCAGCATTCGATGCTGTGAAGGTTAATGACTTTTCAACCTTGCGCCGCGTTCTCTGGTGCGGGGAGGTATTTCCGACGCCGGCTCTGATCTACTGGATGACTCGTCTGCCTCATGTGAAGTTCACGAATCTTTATGGCCCCACGGAGACGACCATCGCAAGCAGCTATTATTCTGTGCCGAGTTGTCCAACTAAAACCACTGAGCCGATTCCGATCGGGACCGCTTGCGCCGGCGAAGAGCTGCTGGTATTGGATGATGACCGCAGACCAGTGCGGGCGGGCGAGGTGGGGAACCTCTACATTGGAGGAGTGGGATTGAGTCCAGGATATTGGCGCGATGCAGCGAAGACCGACTCAGCTTTTTTCGCTTATGGAATGAACCAGCGCATTTACAAAACGGGTGACTTGGCCCGCGTCGGCGACGATGGCCTGGTATATTTTGTCGGCCGCGCCGACACGCAGATCAAGAGTCGCGGATATCGCATCGAGTTGGGTGAGGTCGAGGTTGCTCTGAATACTTTCGAGGAATTGAAAGAGTGCGCTGTGATTTCGATACCGACCGAGGGATTCGAAACCAACCTCATTTGCTGCGCGTTTGTTGCCCAGGATGGGGTTCCGCTGAATGCTCCGGAAATTCGCAATAAGCTGGGCACTCTTTTGCCCGCATACATGCTGCCGTCCCGTTGGATGAAGTTCGAGCAGCTTCCAAAGAATGCGAACGGAAAAACCGACCGGCGGAAACTGCAGAGTCTTTTCGCAGAAGAGATTGCGCCCAGCGCGGGTCTCAAGCCCAAGGAAACCGATGAGAGCTCTTCAGATGCCGGGCGTCAACCGCGGGTACGCGCCATGGGGAAGAGCACGTAGCAGAGTGAAATGAATGTCGCACTTGCAGCAGAGGAATCCGCCGGATTGCGATTGCTCGAGGCGTTGGTGCGCGGCCCCCATCGCTTGGTGGCTGTTTTCGCCGCACCTTCGAAACCCGATTTCGCCGGGGCGAGTGTGTGGAATACCGCCAGGCATCTCGGTATTGAAGCTTGGCCTGCGGACCACGTAAAAGATGCCAAGGTGGGGGAACGTCTACGTTCCGAGCGTGTGGATATTCTGTTGAACGCGCACTCACTATACAGAATTTCCGAAGAAGTTTTAAGCGCACCCAGGCTCGGCGCTTTCAATCTCCATCCCGGGCCATTGCCGCGTTATGCAGGACGAAACGTTGTCAGCTGGGCGATTTTTCGAGGCGAGCCAGAGCATGGGGTTACAGTGCATCGGATGGAACCGGAAATTGACGCCGGCCCGATTGCTTACCAGTCGTTGTTCCCGATTGAAGCCGACGACACCGCCCTTACCTTGAGCTTAAAGTGTTCGCGTGAGGGAGTCGCTCTCATGCTTCGCTTGCTGGATGCGGCCTCGGAAGACCCGACCAGCATCCCCTCCGTACAACAGGATCTTTCGCAGCGGGAATACTTTGGCCGGCAAGTTCCCGAGGACGGATGGCTCTCTTGGTCGTGGCCTGCTCGTAAAGTCGTAGACTTTGTTCGGGCTTGCGACTATTTCCCTTTTCGTTCGCCCTGGGGACATCCTAGGACCCGGAGAAATGTGCAAGAACTAGCACTGGTAAGAGTACGGCCTACCGGTCTACCATGCCATGAGGCTCCGGGGACGGTCGGGGAATCAAGCAGTTCCGGCGTCCTGATAGCATGCCAGGACGAGTGGATATTGGTTAGCAAATTGCTGGTGTCAGGTAAGCACGTTCCAGCTGAGGAGGTGTTAAGGCGTGGGGACCGCGTTACAGACACTTAAAACCGACATGCAATTGCGGGAACAGAAAACCATAGAAGCCAAACTGCAGACGCTGTTTTCGGAACAGCTCCTCGCGGCGATTCCAACTGTTGAAACCGATTTGTTTGAGACTGGAATCCTCGATTCTCAGCGCTTCGTTGAATTGTTGCTGCAAATCGAACGTCACTTCAACACCCGCATCGATCTGGACGACTTTGAAATTGAGAACTTCCGCTGTATCGAAAAAATCGCAGCTCTTATCCTCAGCACAAACGTGACGGGGAGAACCGACTAAATCGGAGGACTGAATTAATCAAAGTTCCCCGCGCTTAACTCTTCAGTTCATTCCGCAGAACTTCCCCAGCTGATTGCGTCCCACCCTACCAGTCGACCCTGCGCGGCACACCTAACCCTTAGGTTTCTTGCCCGCCGCAGGAGCCTCCAGCCAGATCGGCTTCATTCCCACTGAAACCGTATTGTTCTGTATCTTCGTCTTGCCTCCGGCGAGGTCAGAGTACTCTACGTATTTTGCGTCGACCTTGACCGGACTCGTGGTGCAGTTGCCACGCGAGCAAGTCTGCGAACTGTCCCATATTGCCAGATATTCAGAACCGTCGGGTCTGGTGAAGGCACAACTGGTTTGAGTCTTGGCCTTGTTGCATCCGCCCACCATGGTTGCGCCGACCATCCATTTGTAGACTTCACCGTAGGCTTTGGCGGCGGGCGTAGGACCAGTCTGCTCGCTCCAAAGCACACCCACCTCGGTGTCGTCCCACGCGTACCAGAACATTCGTTTCACGCCCGTGGACCACATCGTCAAATAGAATTGACCCACAAAAGCTACTTGCATGTCGGGATCGGTGGTACAGGTTTTAGTCACCCGATTCCAGCTGCCCTCCGTGTTCCACAAGGGCAAATCCTGAACCCCGTTCTTTTTCATTACCGCGCGGAATGCCGTTATGCCGTTGGTGATCTGGTCGAGATCCCAGGCTCCACTGGGACACTCGCCCTTTACGTATCCATGCGTTGCAACAATGTCGATATATTTATTGCCGCCAGCCGCAAGGTAGCCGTTTGTCCACGCGAGCGCATTCCAATCTGTCCTTCCGCTCTCCGGCTTGTTGTCTCCCCATCCGGTGCCGGGTGAAAGAATCATCGCGTTCGGATCCATGCCTTTCACGATGGTGCGCAAATCCTGCGTCATCCGCACCATTTGCGGCATGGTGCCATTCCAGAAGAACAGGT
>Ga0210383_10001427_pt1 | contig 21811 bp, 36 predicted proteins | sample IncBWC14OmetaG_FD_160072 | JGI IMG/M metagenome (GOLD analysis project Ga0210383, IMG submission 160072) | Forest soil microbial communities from Barre Woods Harvard Forest LTER site, Petersham, Massachusetts, United States - Inc-BW-C-14-O ... | reverse complement strand
TTCTTTAAAATTTAAAACGTGGAGAACTGAAAATGATATTGATACTTATACTAAAAAAGATATATTAAAATTTTTATATATTATAGAAAAATATTCTTGTAGAAATATTTCTGTTATATTAAATAAAAGCGAAGTAGCTATAAAATCAGCGTTAGCAAGACACGAAATTACTAAAGGTATAGATAAGAATATTATTGACATAAATGATATTCAAAAACAAAAATATTTAAAACTTTACACAGAAAAAAATTATACAGCTCCCGAAATTGTAGATATTATGAAGAATGATAATATAAACGTCTCTGTATCGACATTATATAGATGGATGGAAAAAGCAGATATTAAAAGAAACGATAGTAAAATCTCAGGCATGAAACGTTACATAAAATCACCAAATAATAGACGAGGTATATCTATTATTACAAAAACTAGATTTGGAGAAATAAAAGTTGATTCTACATTCGAAGCAGTAAGAATTTATCAATTATCGCTAGATGAAAATATTATTAATTTGAAAAGATGTGATTTATGGATACCTTGGAGTAATAATAGGCATTATAACCCTGATTTTATTATTACTTATAATAACGGAGAAAAAATTGTAGAAGAAGTTAAATCATTATTTTTAGCATTCACGGAAGATGTAGTTGGTAAAAAAGGTAGCAGCTATTGATTATCTAATTAAATTAAATATTAATTATAGATTAGTTACTGAATTTGAAATAGGTATATCGTATTTCAAAAATATGGATTTATCCATATTGCAGTTTAATAACGAAAAACATAAGCAAAAAACTATCCATAGTATCAAAAATACTGTTTCAAAATCTTCCATTAAAAATATGCATAAAATATTAATTAACCAAATTCTCAATTAATGATATAGAATAAATTTAATTATTTCATCAAACCTTCTACCAGTTGTTTAGTTTTATCTAATGTTTTATAACCTTTCAAAACTATACCATTTCGTAATATAATTGAACAATCTTTTTTACATATTTTTATTTCATTTCTATTAGTTCGCGCAATTAAAAATTCTTTCGTATCCTCCCAAGTTATCTTAACTGGCTCTTGATACATACCAATCTTACCATTATCTACCATATAAAAATTATTTATTTTTTCCAGCTTCTCGCTCTTTTAGTAATCTATCTATTTCATCATTTAATCGGGCAGGATCTATTATTCGTTTACCATCATCTGCCTTTTCTTCTTGTATAACATCATCATTTTTAATTGCTGTATTAAGACCAAAATCTTTCCTTATTTCCTTGTAATCTTTCTCAATCTCTGTCCTTGATGTTCTACCTTCTTTATTATTTTCTCGTATTTCTCTAATAGTTTGATTGATGGTTTCAAATGATCTGGGATTATTTGAACCATTATCTACCAACTTTAATTGCGCTAACAATATTCTTTTACTCATTTTATCTAAAAAAATAGAATCACCGTATATTCTTGAATCTTCTTTTAACTTTTTCTGAATATATTCATGATTAACTAGTGATTCGGAATCTCCTAAATACAAATTAACTAGACTTGTTACATAATCAATAGCCTCTTTATTAGCATTATTAATATCCATATCATAATCATATACCTCCATTTGACCAAACCCTGGCAACAAATCAGGAGCTTTTATATTATATTGCTGAATATTAAAATCATTATGTTCATTTTGAATACTATCTAATTCATTCTCGAGATCTTTCTTGCGCTCTTTATTAGCCTCGCTACTCATTTTTGTATTTTTCGTTTTTAATATATATAAAGAAATACAATGTTCCTTATAACATGAATACAACAGGTTTAAACCCATCAAATTGGACTTTTGCTCTTCTACCAGATAACAAAACGGTACAAGCTACGGATTTACCTAATAATGTTGATTTTTATTTTCCTATATCTAGAATGATTGTCCAAAAAAATTATGCGTATGATTATACAGGGGCTACTGCTTCTGATGTTAATCTATTTACTATCAAAGGGATAGCCAATAATTTTCAATATAAAATTAATTTAAATAATGTATCTGTACCAGCACAGGGGGGGAACACTTTTGATCAATGGCTTACTAAATTCGCCAGATACTTAGATGGAGATACCAGTGTTGTATTCTAAATTTGGTTATATTATATATTTATAGTACATTTGCTACATGAAGGAAAATATATTTATTAACCACAATGGCACTGTCAGAACATGTTGGTGGATCATTTTAACCATAGCATTATTAACTTCTCTGCAAATTCATAAAAATTATTACGAAAATAATTCAGTGGTAAAAACGACTCGAAAATGACTTTTGATTATTACACTATTTGCATCAAATTTAACCACACAATCGATGATGATGCACACCCATTCAAAAAGATTAAAGCAGTGTTAAATGATTAATGAAATTATCACTCAATATATAAGTTAAGTATTTTCGAGTACAAAATATTTTAATACTGTAACTGTTGCTGTGCCACATAAAACATATTGTGTAGCTAGTATTAGTTTAGTCAAAGCAATAAATCAAAAAGAATATAATTATATTATTAAGCATTTAAATAAATTATTCTTGACTGCATATATAAATGCATGTTTTTTAAACAACAAACGCGACACAATTGTGGTATATATAGACAATAATTATATAAAATATATACGTTCTAAAACACTTAAAGCTTTACTAAAATGAATAAAAAAGAACAAAAGAAGGTAAAATCTATTGTTAACCAATTAGGTGAAGAAACGGCTGCTGTAATATTACACATATTGAAAGAAAATAATTTATCTATAAAAGATTTAGCTGATATGCGAAAAATGCCATTCAAGAAACTAAATAATATGCTTACGAAAAATTATGGCGAAATCGATCTTGATACAGTTAGTTTTGTAGAATATCATTTTAAAACTAAAATATGGTTAACCGACCCAAAGGATATTCGCTCAGAAAAAATCAAAAGAATTCTTGATTGATAAGTATAAATAATTAACTATAAAAATGACAAATAAACAAACACTTCGGAATATTAAATTTGCTGAATTTGTCAACGGTAAAATCTACAAACGACTTTTGTCAAAATTAGCTAAATTATCTAAACCTAGATCATTTAAAAGAAAAATACTACTATGGTTTGTAAATATTTCTAATCAGGTTATGTTAGATAATTCTCAAATTGGCGATACTATAATTGTCAGATATTATATTCAAAAAATGGACTTTATATGCACAATTACTAATATTGAGGAAAATTCTTATTGCGTAGTAGATAGTAAAGGCAATTCACTTACTGTACAGCCTTATACATCAGCTATAATTAAAAATTATACCGCTAATAATAGATTTTTGTCTTCAAAACGCAAGATTAATATTAATACTATTTTAAAATGAAATGATTTTTCATAGCATATTTATAATTTTATGCTTAATTCATGTTAATTAATTATTTTTCATATTTAATGATATATTTCCATTTTTTGCCTTTAATATATACCTAAAAACAAATTCTATATAATGGAACATGTTACCAAAACATTTGGTGAATTCATCACTGAGAAGAAGAAAACCAAAATGGATTATGATGCAGCTGATGTCAATAAAGACGGTAAAGTTGATAAAACCGATTCATATTTGAAAAATCGTCACGATGTTATAGCTAAGGCTATTGCTAAAAAGAATAAAAAAGGCAAAAAAGCTGATAAGAAAGCCGAAAAAGCTACTAACGAGGATGCTCAAACACAGGTAGATGATATGCCAGTAGATGTACAAGCACAAGTTGATGTTCAAGAATTACCTGAAACTGATGATGTACAGGCAGAAATGTCAGAAGTAGAATTCTTCAATATGGTTCGTACACTTGTTGAACATGAATTAGAAGAAAGCGAAGAAGAAGGTGAAGAAACAGAAGAAGGTGGACTAACAATCGAAGAACTTGAAGCTATGCTTGATTATCTTTCTACACACGAAGAAGAATTAGAAGGTGAAGATGGTGAGGAAGGTTTGGAGCCAGAAGAAAATGGTGCACAAATGGAGACACCTAACGAAGAACCTGCAGCACAAGTAGAACAATCAGCAGTAGAACCAACACAAGAAGTATAATTTTAAATCTCATATTAAAAATCCTGATAAAAATTATCAGGATTTTTTATTATTAGCTATTTATACTCTTTATAGTTTGCTTACGCTTATGTTTATCACCATCGTAAATTATTTTGAGTTGGAGTAGAACATCAAGATATCCGTCTGAACACGGATTTACCGAGTTAGCTTGCAGAAAATCTTTAGAAGCACACTGTATAATATCCTTCATTATTTCAGACCCTTCATATTTTTTAATAACCTTTTCAAGAACTTTAACATCAAATTTATAGGAAGGCATATTTATTCGAATAATGTTTTTTCTTCCTCAGGGAAGTATTGTAAAAATAAGCATATTAAATCATAATCTTTATATGCCATTAGTTGCTCAGTTGAATATTTATATTCCTCAGTTAATTTATTAATCATATGTGTACGTTTAACAATATTCATTTTTTCAATATGTTTCTTATACACTTCTTTAATGTCAATAAGTTTAGCAAAATATGGATCAAGTAATTTAAGATATTGCTTAAACTTTGGCTTGATTTCTAAGCCATGCAATTCATGCATATTCACTAATACAGTAGATACTATACCTATAAATTTATCAAGATCTTCACGCAGTTCTAAAAATTTAGAATCAGTCGAAATAATTTCCTTAAGCGGTATAATACTCGTGTTAGTTTTATTAATGTCTAATATGTTATCTGCAGTCGAAGACATCAAAAGATTATAATGTATTAAAAGTTTTACCTGTGGTTCAGATGCAGACTGCATTAAAAACATGGATAATGCTTCTTTTAAAAGATCAGCCAATTGTAGGGATAATGTATTAAATACACTATCTAAAACTTCATAATTTAAATTATATGATTTTTCCATATTTATTATATATGGGAAAAGAAGGATAGTTTAAAAATTTATTCGCAAGTTTGAAGAATTTCATTTATTTTATTAGAACGATCAAGACGCAACACAAATTCATCAAGTGTTAACAAACCTTCCACATATAAGCAACTAATCAATTCATAGTAATATTCTATTAAAAACATAGCATATCTTTCTAATAAAGCATCAGTAACTGAATTATTTAGTTCGCTACCAGATTTGTACAGTCCATCAAGAAGTGATCTTTTTAATGTGAATGCACAAAATTTATCAGTCTCTGATATAAGATATTTGTTATATAATAGTAATTCATTAAATTTATACATTACTCTAATATACTATTTATATTTAATTTACGCAATATTATTTTTGGTTTAATAATAGCATATTTTGAGTTGAAATAAATGCTATTTACTGCTTTCATTTCGTTATAATAATAAATAACCTGTGCCCATCTTATGCTACTGTAATCATCCTTCATTACACGTAAAGCTTCAACAGTACTCCAGACTTGCATGTCATCAGCAACATCCGACAAATGATCTATATAATCATTAATACTATTTATATCACCGGATTTCATAGAATTCTTCTATATCTAAAAGTTTAAACCTTGTGTTATTAACACCATGTTCCTCTATTTTTTGATTATGGAAATGTCCGTAACACCATTGTCTGATATTATTGTTTTCTGATAGTATATTGTACATTTTGGTAAGATCAGATCGTTCCTTAATTAAATCTTTATATAGTGTTTGATCACTCTTAATCCAGTTAGAAACTCCAACACCATAAGGAAAACAAAAATCAGGAGCAGAATGTGTAATAACAATATCAATATCTTTAAATGTTTTTAATTTTTCCTCGTCTAAAGCAAACACTTCATCTTTCCAGTAATCAATTCCTTCAAATCTTCCTACCCATGGTTCACCTAAGGCATTTCTCTCATAAGGATTAGCCTGCCTATCTACGCTAACCGCACCACCAACAGCAAGAATTTTTTTTCCTTCGGTGCCATATGTTATAGTTGAATAATCTTTCAGTAAAATGATATTTGAAAAGAAATACTTATCACCAGTATAGAATTTTGGATCATCATGATTCCCTCTGATAACATAAAGGAAAATATTTAAAGTGGTAAGGAAAGAATTAAGTTCTTCCATTTCTAGAAGATCTTTTTTTAATGGCTGAAAACCAAGACCGAAATCACCAACTTGTATAATAACACAATCAGATAAATTCACAGATGATATAAGCTGAGAAAAACGCTTAAATCGTCCATGTGTATCACCAACTGTGATAATTAGCTTATCTCCTATGTTATGCATATTTCTTTAATTGTTATATATCTTTTATATTCGGTTATAACACTAACTATATTTATTAAATAATCATCTGGCCTTTTAAAATACTTAATATCATCTTCGTAAATGAATTCTTGATTAAATCCATCTATTTCGCCTGATTGTATATCCAATGTAAAACACATATACAGGTATTCATGTAAATCAAATGCTCTGTTACTGCTTATTTTTTCGTTAAAATACTGTTTTAATAAAATATCCGAAAAATAATCACTGTTTATATATCTACTGTTTGGATATTTAAACCGAAGTGCTGTTAAAATAAGTTCTCTATTTACATAAGCATTCATAATACAAAGGTAGATATTAATATCCATATATGCAAATAATTATATAATATTATATAATATTATTAAATTTTAATATAAAATTTTTAAAAATAATTAAAACCATTTTCATTTTTTCATATATAATAGCAAACAAAATATATGCAATATGAAGATTACAGTAAAAAACGGAGACCTGACTAAGGACACCATAGAATCGCTTAATAAGCTTATAGCTCTTAAAATTCCAGCTACAATAGCTTTCAAACTAGTGTTTGTTATAGAACGGTTAAATGAAATTATTTCAGTCAAAATGACAACTGAAAAAAGTTTAGTCGAGCGGTTTGCCCAGAAAAATGCTGATGGCTCTTTTACCAAAGGAAAAGATGCTGATGGTAAAGAACTTGATGGATTTGTAATTATTGACCCAGCAGCATTTGAAACAGAATTTAATAATTTAGCAGCAATAGAAACTATTCTAGAATTTGATCAAATTAAATTTGAAGATCTTAGTCTTAATGAACTTTCTACTATTTCTGAAATTGCTAAAATAAAATTTTTATTTGAAAAACCAGTTTGAGTAATCAGCAACCTAACGTCTTTGTCACCGAACAATTCGTATTAGTAATGATACCGGGTGAAAATTCTAATATTAGAATTTTCACTTCTTCATTCGAAGGACAGTACCATATTGTATTTGAAGATATGAACACAGGTAAATGTTTATACGATATCATCAGTGTTAATGATATTAAAGCAAAATATGGCTTTAATCTCGATGATTACTTTCCAAAGAAATGATTATTTTATAATACAGAAAAAATCTTTAGAAATTTTATTTTCCTTAACTAAATTTTCAATATAATTAATAATACTAATTTGAGATACTTTTAACGGATACGAAGGCTTATTATCAACTATACTATTCACATAAGTAGAAACTTGCCCATCTGGACAGTTATAACCATCGTTCGGATTATATACAATTTTTATCATTACCATTATATTTAAATTTATACGTTTAGTTTATTTTTTGACAAAATGTTCTATTACATGCATAAGCATCAAACTAAATATGAATAACATAACTGTAATGACAGCAACCACCATACGACCGTCGTGTTCCTCTTTATCTCGTGCTATATATAATCCAGTTCTTTTTTCATTTATAGATACAACAGTTAAAACAATCAATCCTACGACAAAATAAATTAAATATTCTGATATAAAGCTCATGATTTATGATTTTTAGTTAGTTATTTAATTATTATTTTTATTGTTTCTTGTCTTTTATAAGACATACACCGTGTGCATTTACATGAATATTTAAATTTATTATTAAATCCTTTATGATTTAAACACCCATCTATAAAATTAGAAGAGATTTCTTCACTTGTTAATAACCTTTTTATAGCAAAACATTTTTCATGAGCGGAGGTATTAGCTCTTCTTTCTTCAGCTTGAATTTTTGTGCCATAAAATAAAAATACACCATATCCACCTCCAACATTAATAACACATTTTTGTTTTTTACTTACCATCTTGACGAAGATATAGATCTAAATGTCGTTTTCCTCACATATAGAAACAATAATGCTCCTGCAATCCCTCCAAATATATGTGCCCAATGTCCTACACCATCATTCAGCGGCAAAATTGCCATCACAAATTCATATAAAAATAAGACAGGTATAAAATGTTTAGCTTTAAAACTCCAGAAAGGTAAAAATATAATAGAAAATCTAGCTTCTGGTTCATAAATAGCTAATCCCGCTATACAGCCGTATAACGCACCACTTGCCCCAACTAGGGGTGCATCAGAAAAAATTAAAAAAACACCAGCAGATACTACACCAGATATTAAATAAAATAGAAGAAATTTGTATTTTCCCATATATTTCTCTAAAATAGGACATATAAAATACAGGCCAACCATATTAAATAAAATATGTAAAAATGATCCATGCATAAATTGATACGTTATCAATTGCAATGGTTCAAAATGTTGACTACTATATGGAAAGGCTGCTAAGTATTGATATAGGTCAATGCCTATATATTGAAATAAATACGTTAATAAAAACATTATAATGTTCGCTATTAGCAAATATTTTGTTATTTTCGGTAAATTATTCAATATGTTTTTCATTTTAAATTGCATTAAAGTAAATAAGTATTAGTATTAATTTAATTGATACTAAGCAAATAAAAGCTGATAATAAACAAATCATAACTGTTCGATGAATTCCTCCTTTAATATATGGCCATTTTTTATGATAGCATTGATACAATAAATGTACTAATAATATGAAAGATATTGCTGAAAAGCATATAATAAAAATAATACAAAATAAAATCATTAATTTAATATATTATAAATAGTTTCTTTTCTGCGCTCTGTAATTATATCGTTACAATGCTTAACAGCTCTTAATCGCCAATAAAAATTAACTTGTCTTTCTACTAAACATTCATCTCGAATTTCTACTATATCTTGTAATTTAAGTTGTTTAATAAAAAATTTTATTTGTACAGTATTATAAAAAATTTCATTTTTAATCCATTCATCAGTTAAAGAAAATGGACAGGGGTCATAGTAGTTATATAACTCATGTATTTTCCACAAATTTTCTGTTAATGTCACTTTAAAATATTTGTTAAAAATTCAAGTTCTTCAACTCTATTGTCAAACACTTCTTCTATTTTACTTTTAGCATATTCTGTATAAAATTTTAATCCTTTCAAAAAAGAAATAGTCCCCGTAGCAAATTTATCAAGAGGAATATTTAACTCCTCTGATAAACCAAGAATGTTCATTTGCAAATAATTATCTGCACATATTTGAAGAAGATCTGCATCACGAATAATTTTCTGTAAATGATTTAATTTAGAATCTTCAATTACATATGGATATTCAGTGGCTTTTATTATATCAACAATTTTTTCATTCACCTCTGGTGATTCCTGAGAATATTCCAAAAAATTAGAAATCGCATTCTTAACATTCTCAACATCTTTCAATTTACCAGCACTGTGATCAAAATCGTGAAATAAAGCTGCTACACATAATGTACGTTCGTCTTCGTCAGATACTGCTTCTGCACCAGCTATCATATAAGCGTTTTTCATTACACATAATGTGTGATACAAATTGTGGTATGGTGCACGATTTGCTGTATTTTTTTCAAGAAGAATTTTTAAATAGGGCTCGAGATTTAATTCTTTAATTAAACGAAGATAAATTGTCATTGGTGTGATGATTTTGATTTATAAGACAAATATAAATAAATAATTTTAAATATGCAAATATACCGATAATTTATATAATTATGTGATATAAATGGTTAAAACAGAGGTTGTTAGTTTAATATATAGTGGTAAATAAAGGATTAAATTATGGTTAAATCATTGAAAGGCGAAAAATGGGCTTATGTTAAAGGATATAATCATTAAATATACATAAACAATATATAATAATCAATTTTTCACTATTTTCCACTTTTTGACATTAATATATAGAGGTATGAAAGCTAAAGAAGCAAAGGATGTGCTGGGTGTAACCCAACAAACACTGAGTAATTACGTGAAAGCGGGTTTAATAAAATATACTGCTGTAAATCCGTGGCATTACGAATATAATGATGATGACATTTATAAATTAATCGGTATGAATCCAAATCGTGATAAAGTAAATGTTACTTACTCGCGGGTATCTTTAAGTAAACAAAAGAGTGATTTAGAATCACAAACCAAGAGATTGTATGATTACTGTTCTTCGAAAGGTATAACTCTTTCGAAACAATACTCAGACATTAAATCAGGTATGAATTTTGAAACTCGTAAAGAGTTTAACCTTTTACTGAAAGAAGTAATGAAGGGTTCAATAGAAACAATAGTTGTTGAACATCGTGACAGACTTTGTAGGTTTGGCTTTGAGTTGTTCGAATCTTTGTGCCGATATCACGGCACAAAGATCATAGTTACCAGTGAAGTAGAAAACAAATCTTATGAACAAGAACTTACTGATGATCTTGTTTCGATTATTCATTACTTTTCAATGAAATCTTATTCACATCGTGCCAAATTGAACAGAATTAAAAAAGAACTGAAAACCGAATGATCATCACTATACCAGTACATATTAAAGAATGTTCAGATTTAGATTTTTTAGTCAATAAACAAAAGAATTATTCTTATGCATACCGTAAGATATACAAATATTTTAGTAAAGTTAAGAATGAAACTTTCATAAATCAGATAAAGAAATTTTACAATCTTAATGATATTGAATACAGATCATTGGTTAGTGAGGTGTCATCAAGAAAAGAACAGGTAAAAAGCAACAATGATAATAAAAAAGTAAGAATACAAAATTTTGAAGCTGTTATTAAAAAATTGGATAAAAAGAAAAACAAATCAACACAAGATAAGCGAGACCTCTATGAGGCTCGCGCCAAGACTAAGTTTCTGAAAGACTCGTTAAAGAGAGAAATAACCTTTGGTGGTAAACACACTCAACGTGAATTAACAAAATTATACAATAAAATAAGTAGCATAAACAAAGAGGAAGATCCTACTAAACGTAAAAAACTTAGCAACGAAAACCAAATTAAAATCGATAAGTTAACCGAAGAATGGTATGAAGGGCGAATCTTGCAATTTTATTTACTTGGCGAGGCTAACCAAAAAGGTAATAGATTTATGACATTTGATTTCAAAAACAAAAAGTTAATCTATAAGCCGTATAAAGGCAAGAAAATTGAAATTTCTTATTCGTGCTCAGGTAATCATCAACGGCAACTAGAAAACATACAGAAATTTATAGACGAAAGAAAGATTGCAATAACTTTATCTATAAGCACTAAACAAGTTTGTATTGCTTTTGATACTGAGAAAATTTCCGAATTTTTTATAGATGATACAACACTCAGGAAACAATTAACAGAAATAAAAAACATGGATGCTACGGTTGAGGAAAAAAGAAAGCTACGACATGAAATTAAGTCCAGATATGAGAAAGAAATAGAGTTAAGGAAATTAGAAGAAAAAATATCTAATCGTTACATGGCTGTTGATTTAAATCCAGAGTACATCGGTTATTGTATTATGGATAAAGGTTTTTATGGCATTAAAAAGATAATAGATCAAGGTTTCATAAACCTGTCAGAGCTTAACGAAAATCTTGGGTTGCCTTCGACCCATTATAAAGTCAAGAAACAGAACAACAAGAGACGAAATGAAATTCAGAATGCGTGGAAGCGGCTTTTTGAGAAAGCCGCCCAATACAGAGTTGCCAATTTCGTAAAAGAAGACTTGTCTAATCTTGGGGAGAACGAAGCATTTGACTCAACCGCAGGAAATCGTAAAGTGCGAAACTTATGGCACCGTGAAATCACACAATATCAAATTAAAAAACGTTGTGCCAAGTATGGCATAAAATTAATAGAAGTTAATGCAGCATATAGTTCGTTTATCGGTAACATGATGTACGATAATTTTGATGCTACAAACGCGGCAATGGAAATTTGCCGCAGAGGAATGTTTAAATTTAGTAAAGGGCTATTTTACCCTCCAGTACCAATAAGTACCATTTCTAACACTATGGTCAGACTCGCTGACCACCGCAAGGTGGTTATTAGTCCGCTAGTTGCTCAGAAAATCAATGCTTGTACAGACTGGAAAGAGTTGTATGAAATAGTCAACAGCGTATTTAGATGGCGTTGGGATTGGGAATTAGTTGATCAATCAACTTACTCAATCTTTAGTATGGATAGTTCAAAAAGCAAGGTAAAGATATTCCAGTTTACTGGATAGTTTTAACTTCTTTTGAATTATTTGTGTGTCTGATCAGTTATGCTATAAATAATAATTTAACAATTATGCCTACTGAAAAAATGTGGATAAAAAATGGATTTACTAGGCATATAAATTATGGTAACTATATAGTTTAGTGTACCAATATCAAATTTCAGGACGGGGTTTCGTTTTTCAAATTTGCCGAATTACTTGGAGTCTTTATCATTTTCTTCAATAGTGGCTTCATGTCAATCTTCCCCTTCTCGTATTTGTTTACAAGTACTGTGTCGCTTAAGCCTTTGGGTTTTAGTTTCTTTTTGACTTCATATTGAGGCTGAATAGGGTAATGATTTTATGTACTTTTCCATAAAAATATAGTCTGGTTTACCTGTTGAATCTACCGGGAGCCTTATTTCTGAGTCCGGCATCCTTGACGGCCTCCACTTTCTACCAAAAGTCCACCTGAATTTTTCTAATTCAATTAAAGAACAAATAAATAACGCTATGTATTTATTCCACTCTCTTCCCTTTAGTAATAATACATTTACATCATGCGAACAAGTAAAATCTTTCTCCTGATAAAAAGCACAACCCACAGATCCATTATTTGTAACGGTAATGCAATTACCTTTAAATATCTTATCCTCTAATTCATGCTCTTGGCTTCTTTCGTCTTTATTCGCATCGTTAATGTCAGATAAGGAATAATATTCAGTTACTCCATTATTAAACTCCGTCGCTCCAATAAAAGGAATTTCACCAACTTCTACATGTTCCGGTTTCTTATTGTAATATCCATTTTTTATATTAAAAACACCCTTGTCTCCGCCGTATTTAAAGGCCTTCCACGAAGATACGTTGAATGATGGGGGGGGTATGCAATGGGCTTATTTTGACGTCTGTGTATGCTAATCTAACCTTAAAGGATATATAATCTTTTATTTTCTGTTCAAAATTATCTCTGACTAATGCTTTGTAATTTGTTTTTAAATAAGCCTCAGCACACCATTCGTCATCTCCAGTTACTTCTTTTTTCCCAGACAGTCCGGGTATTTCGTCGAGATCGTGATAGGCCGTAATCCATTTTTCTTTAATATTTTTCCACGCCCCTCTTGCATCAATACGCCCCATATGCTTTCTTTTTACAAAACCATCATCTTTAAAATAGCCGAACCATGTTTTTCTACCTTCGTTTTTCTCATTTGCCTTAAAAACAAGTATAGATGTTACAACCGAAGCAGAAGGATTAAATAATTCATCTGGCATAGATAAGACCGCATGAAGTCTGTGATTTTCTAAAATTCTATTTTTTACTGCAATTATTTCTTTTTCATTTTTAATACAACAACCTATTTGAACAATAGCCACCACAGTTCCTTTTCTCTTACTAACGACATTCAGAGCACTTTCGATAAATTCTAATTGTCTCGCTGCTCCGACATCATAAGGAGGATTTAAGAAGGCAACATCGGGGCTGTGTTTTTTTATTATTGTATCTGTATATTGAAAGCAATCGCCACAATAAATATTTGATTTTCCATCTCCTCTTAGCATCATATTGGAGCAAGCGTATGTAAACATGGAAGGTCGAAGTTCAACGCCAATTAGTTGATCGTTTTTTATTTCTTTTTTCTTTTTTTCATTGTTTCCGGCCAGACTAAGCATCCTTTTCATGCCTGCTATTAGGAATCCAGCCGTTCCGCATACTGGATCATAAAGAACGCTATTCTTATTTATGTCCGCTAAATCACAAAACAGATCAGTTATATGAAAAGGAGTAAGCACCAATCCTTGCCCACCCTCACTACCAGCATACCTAATAAATTCAGTATAAAAACGTCCCAAAACATCAAATCCGCTCTGCTCTATGTCAATTAATGGATAAACATTTTTATGCAGATAATTTATCATTTCTTTAACTACAACAACTGATTTCTCTCTTTCCTTTTTTTCTTTATGTTTGATTTCTACTTGTTGAAAAAGGGGTTCGTTGAGAATTTTTCCATATTCTCCAAGCATATTTACTTCACTTTTAACCTTGTGTTCTTTAAGAACATTGCTTATTGCCGAAAGCATGGCTGTTCCCAATGCAGTTGTTGTTGAATAGTCCTTATACCCTTTTCGGAAAGGCATATCCAAAAGAGATAACAATATAGCACTTACGATAGTGCATCTGGTAGTTTCTGTGATAGAATAAGCATGGTATAATTCATTTAGGTCAATCGCCTTTTTTATAATATCAATATTTTTTAAGTTGTCCGAAAACTGTTCGTTATTAAACAACTTTAAATAGTCGTTGACTGAAAGTAAATTTTTGTCGTTTTTTAATTCCTTATAATTATTTGCACCCTTCTTAAAACTAAAATGAGAAACAATAAGTTCTTCGTTAGTTTCTCCGCTAACAGCAATGGCAATTATGTCAAATTCTTTTGAAAGTTTTTTTGCATAATGTAGAACCCCGTCAACCGCATATTCTTTTGGATTGTCCAGGTTTTTGCTCTTGTGTTTTTTGCATTCCGCCTTACATTCAACAACAATAATATAATCTATATTACTGGTAGGAAATGAAATTATAAACTCCGGCTTTCCTATTCCTGTTCCACTCTTTGAAGCACCCTGTAAAAGTTCAATTATTCTTTTGCTATATGATTTTTGTTCTTCAATTTTAATTGATCTATATAGCGGATCATTTTTGAAATGATCTCTAACAATATCCTCAGTAATCTTTTCGTTTACCACTATTATTTCTGTATAAGTTGTTTGTAGGTCAATTTCTGTTCAGCATTCACTAAAGAGAGAGCGAATCTGTCCCCGTTGGTAATATTCCGGGTGTTGTAGCGATATGAAAACTCGTCGCAGTATTTGTTCAAATGTTTTGGGCTTGCCGAATGATATATGCCAAATATACCTCTTTTCAGTAAACTCAAGAAGCCCTCAACCGAATTAGCATGAAACTCCCCGCTTGTGTACTGGCCTTCATTGTGTTTCATAATCTCGTGCTGATAGTCGGTAGAAAGCCCGTTATAAGCCCCCCACTCATCTGTAACCATGATAGCACCCTTCTCTACCATTGCGTGAATAATGGGCTTTAAGGTGCTTGCTTTTGTGTCTGGTACAACTTCGGTGCTTACCTGTCCATCACTCAGCAAACCAAATACAGGCGTTTTATCTTTAAAACTTCTGCCCTGACTATCTTTTACTTTCTTGTGTGCGTGCCTGTTCTTATTCTTACCTCCGATAAACGTCTCATCGGCCTGAGTGGTTCCGGTAAACATAACCTTTGATTTTACCTTGAAAGAGTTACGAAGCCGACCCAACATAAACCATGCAGTCTTTTGAGTTACGCCTAAATCCCTATGTAATTGCAAAGAAGAAATGCCCTTTTTGTGTGAAGAAAAAATGTAGATAGCAATGAACCATTTACGAAGCGGAATATGTGAACCCTCAAACATTGTTCCAACAGTAACAGTAAACCGTTCCCGACAATCTTTGCACTTGCGAAGCCCTTTAAATTCCCCTTTTACTTTCAGTTCATAATGGTCTTTGTTCTCACTTCCGCAATGAGGACAAACAGGCTTTCCATTCCAACGAAGATTTTCTAAAAACTCTCTGCAAGTCGCTTCTGTATTGAGGACTTCAAGCATTTTAGCGAAAGAACTGAATGATGTTTGGATGTTTTTCATGGCACTGTTTCTTTATTACACCTCAAAGATAAGCTAAATAATTGGTACATCCAAATATATAGTTACCTAAATTATATTAGATATAGAAGAATGTCGTTGTATGATATTGCGATTAAATTAAATTTAAAAACAAATCGTAAGCCACTAAAAATAGCTACCTAAATTTATTTAGGTAGCTATTTAAAAATCTGATTATTTATTCTGCTGCTGGTGTTTCTTCGTCAACGATCTCATTGCTTGCTTCATCAGAAGCAGCTTTGCTAGTATTACCCGCATCAGCAACATCCCAAACATCAGAATTAATTTTCGAGGAATCATCATCGTTCATAATTGTCTGAAGTGCAGTACGCAAAATTTCCGAAAAATCATCATTTTTCTTTACACAAACTTTCAAATCCTCATTGAATTTTGTTTTCGAGAAGAAAAAGATAATCAAAGCCTTAACCATTTCTGGATTTGATTTGTTTTTTTCGATCAGAGCAATTGCTTCCTGATTGGTAATGTTACTGTTAAATTCGACACCCTCAATCACTGGATTTGAAGTGCCTGCCTTAATCGCAGCACCAACTTCTGTTAAAGTTGCTACGTAATCTTTGTTTGTTGTTTCCATTTTGCTTGCTTGTTTGTTGTTTTGTTTATATTTAGTTTAGGGTTTAATTTTTAACTATAACTGAGATCCCTCCCCAGTTAGGTGCTGGCATATTAACAATTGCCCGGATAATTTCGTCCTTTGCTGCTTTAAATTTTATTGAAGAATTTTTCTTCATGCTTTTGTAGTTCTCCTTGGCAGTCTTTAGTAGAAGTCTCTCACTTTGAGACATCGGCTCTCTGGTCTTACGAGCTGGCGTTTTTACTGTTGTTACTTGATTTGTTGTTTCCATGAAGCAAATATATAATGAGTTTTTCGATTATGCAAATATTTTTTGAAATATTTTAAAATTCATATAAATATATACATTATAAGTTGTCAATTACATACTTACGCCACTCCTGAGCACCAGTAATACCAAGTTCTTTAGCTCTTTCTAAGAAAATTTCAGCCAAATGATCGATCTTATATTCTTTAGCCACTAAATACCTTCCGAGAGCTTTTTGCTCTGTCGTTATCAGATTACACATTTGTAAAGCCAATTTTTTCTGCTTTTCGATATCACCAGCAGATTTACTAATTATATCGTCAATACGTTTTCTGTCTTTTTCAGTTATTTTAATCATGTTATTTAAGTTTAATTATTAAATTATTTATTAAAAATATTATTCAATCGTAAATTTCTAATCATCTTTTGTAACCAAGTTCCATCTGTTTCTTCTATACTAGTACCAATGTTATTTTTTATTTCACCAAATAAATGTTTTTGGTACTCGATGGCATCCTTCAATATTTTAATATTAATGTCGTCTTTTAGTACGACTGGATTAATACAAGCAACATTGGTTTCACCTTCTTTCGCTGAACATATTATAAAATTAGCACTCCCGTCAAAATATTCTTCATAGAAAATATATAAACTATGAAGTTTTTCTGCTTCATACTGGGGTGAACAATTTCCAAAATTGATTCTAAATACAAAGGTAGGTAAATTTTTATTATATTTATGTATATTTACTTCCATATATCATTATATATCAACATCTATAAGAAGTTTTAAATAGCTTAATAAAAATAATCACCATCAACATATCCTCTTATTGCACTATTTTTAATTTTTATTCCTTCTATAACGTCCAAGTAATTGATCAACCAAGATATTATATTCTCTTCCTCTGTTATTATCTGAATGGACATAGAAACCAGGATAGGGTATAGAATGATCCTGACAATAATTGCTTAAATATTCTGCTGCATTTTTACCAGTCATTTCTTCACCGTTAGAATCAAATGAATCAATATCATGATCGAAACTTACTATTTCAATGTTTTCACCATATTTATTAACTGCTTCCTTAAATTCATCATAACAACGAACTATTATCCAATCAGAATTGTTTGAATATTTAACACCAAGTCCTTTTCTAATGTTATGTGACACAAAAGGAACACGTTCTTGCTTATCATCTAAATATATCCAAATTTTATTCATAAGACACCCAATTTTCAAATGCATTATAATAATAACTCATATCAAAATCATTTAAAATATTTTTCTTCATTATATATTCATCGCTAAATATAAGTTCTTTTAATTTTAAATCTAACAAACGTTGATTATCAACAGACATCATTTTGACGATTTCTTTTTTGCCAAAGGAACTATTTAGTTTTAATCTGAGGTCTGATATTAAATCCAAACCTTCTTTCAAAATATTTTTACGTTCAAGTGGATTGTTCATTTGACGAATTCTATCTGCTATATCAGTAGCATCAGAGTTCTTATTTACAAATATACCATCTAAAATACTTTTACCGAAATAATAACCTCGCCAGATATGTATCAATTTCTTTTTCTGATAATCATCACCAGATTCTTTAAAATAAAATTTACCATCTCTACGAGCCATCCCGCAATAACTTCGAATAATCGAATAATTCCAGAAAGCTTTCCGCATATGGTATAAAAATTCAAGAGGTGTACCGATCAATTCAATTGAATTAATCACTTCAAAATTAATTGTCGAGTCACCATTTAAACAATTTGTAATAAATGATTTTAAACTGATAAATAAATGATCGATATTTTCTTCTTTATACTGTAATTGATGAATATTATTCAAAAATGAATTTATTTCATTATCTGACGTAGGGTAAATATACAGATAATCAATATCCGATTTAGCATGATTAATACCATACATATTTGAACCAACAGCTATCTTGATTAAAGAAGCATGTTGTAATTTCGTAAATAATTTATTATCAGTTATATGTATATTCATTATTATATTAATACGTAAATATAGTGAAATATTATTACATATGCAAATTTTAATATATAATATGTATGTCACAGACCTATAGTATTTTCAGTCCTCCTATTGATGCGACCAGACAAGGTAGTTTATTAGGTGTTCTAAACAGTTTACCAAATAATGATGCTAAAGTTATATCTCCTAAAAATTTAAGAGATTCTTTATACACTATTCATGAAATTTGTTCAATTAAAGAAACGACGATATCAGGGAGTACTTTTTCATACTTAGGATTTGATAGAAGTGATATAATAAATAAAATATATTTAGGTAAGAAGCAATTGTTAGGCTCTAATATAATGACTGATGCTTTTTTATCCTCAGCAACATTCAGCGATATTTATATTTATAATAACAAATACGATAATGATTTATCTAATCAAGATACAATAATATCATTTTTAGCAGGGGTCTCACCTAGTGCTTTTTTAGCAGCTCCCTATCTTCAGGCACAGAGTACGTCGGGCAGGATCGATTTAATTTTAACCAATCCTGCAGATAGTGGTATTATCACAATGAGTTCAAGTCAATTTATGGTTAATAGTACAACAACAATTAACAATTCTTTAATCGTTGGTAGTAGGATTGGTACATTAGGATTATATTCAGCATCAGTCGGATCTCATGACACATCTGATGGGACATATTCTCTCGCGGTAGGTAGGCATTGTCAAGTTGATGGTACATCTGCTGCTGCTGTTGGTGATACTTTAACAGTAATTGGAAACGAATCTTTCGCACAAGGAAATGGTTCTTTCGTCTATGGTATAGCGTCATCAGCATTTGGTTCTAACCATAATATAAATGGAAATGTATCATTTTGTGCAGGAGAAAATAATACAACATATAATACGTTTGTTACTGCTTTCGGATACGGAAATACAGCGTCAGGCACATATTCCTTAGTAATGGGGTTCCATTCACAAGCAAGTGGATTAGCATCTATATCAGATGGTGGATCAATAGCTAATGGTGATTATTCGCATGCTAGTGGCGTATCTTCTGTAACTGATCATTATGGTGAATGGTCAAAAAATACAACATCAGACAGTTCTTCACAATATGGATCTATATACTATTCGACATTATCAACAACTGGCAACTCATCAACTGAAATGTTTTTAGATAGTAGTTCATTGAATAGATTTACTATACCATATTCATCTGGACAAACTGTGGGGTATAATATAAGAATATACACCGTAGCTCTTGCTAGTGGCGGAGATATGGCATCTTTTTATGGTAAAGGTATTGTGAGAAATATTAATGGAACTGTAAGTTTTGGTGTAACTCCTATTAGTATGGCACAGTCTTCATCAGACTCATCATTAGTTAGTTCATCAGTAATTATTATAGCTGATAACACAACTAAATCTTTGAAGGTAAATGTAATAGGTGTAACAGCTAGTGTTAGATGGGCAACACGTATTGATTATGAAAAAATAATTTTTTAAATAGAAGTAGTTTTAAGTTCTATTAACTTAAACCAATAGTTGAAATAATAATAATTTAGTCCTCTAATATTATATCTATTTTTATTATATGTAATAATTATCTGTTTATCACTAACCCCTAAAACTTCGATTTTATCTCCTTTTTTAATTGTAATTATTTTACCACTAACATCAGAAAAACAATCTACATCTTTAAGAGCTAAATAAGTTCCTCTTTGTGCTATTAACCAGTTTTTTATACTTCTGATTATAGCACCTTTGGTTCTTATTATCCATTCTTTTGTCACATATAAATCAGGTGTCCCCACTTTAAATGCCTCTGAAAAGAACATAGGATTTTTATCAAAGTTTTTAATCACACCATAATATTCCTTTTCATTAATAACAAATGTAATATAAAAATCTAAAAAAAATAATTCATTCTTTACTATACGCAATATTTTTAAATCAGAAACATTTTGCCCCTCAACATAATCACTTCTAATTGACATTTTATTATTAACATAGGTGTTGAAAATACCGTTAAGTATACCATTAAGACGGAGATTAGCTTGTCTGAGATTATCAAGGTGTTTATCAAAAGAATCGAAAGATAGTTGGCGGTCGTCTGGAAGAACGCCAAGTGTCTTGTTAGTTTCAAACCCAAAACGTTGAGTATCAAATTCACTATATTCCAGTATTAAATACCGTTTTCTCACATTAATATATATTAATTATGAAAAATGACATTAAGAAATTTGAGGACTTTAACGCTGAACAGGTTGGTGGTTTAGAAGGTACCAAAGATGCTGTTATTGATAACGAATCAGTCAAAAAAATCGTTGAATCAATCAATACATTTATTAAAGATTTTAATGATAAATCAACTAAATTAGAGCAACTTAATACCACAATATCAAATTGGAGAGGTGATAATAACGCTAAAAATGATCAATTTGACGAAGCTTTTTTAGATACTAAAACATCACAGGAAATGATTACTGAAATTATAGCTAAGCTCGAAAAATCAAAAGAAGTATTAGAAGATTATATCAAAAAAGAAGACAATATTTATATTAAATTCGTTTATTAGAAGTAATGCTGAAATCTGTAGGATTCGTCATTTGATAGCTAATAGATGAGCATGTTGAAATCCGATTCCTACAGTCGGATTTCTATTTTTAACATAATTTTAAACATTTATCATTTTTTAAACTATAATAGTCCAATGTATTTTATGACAGGACTTATATTAGGTATATCATTAACAATTTTCACGTGGATTTTAGGAAAATATTTTATCAAAAAATATAAAATTCATATTGATAATAAATATAGTCTATACGACATTAAATTTAAATTAGTTTTTAATATTAAACCTTCTTTATTCGAAGAAGCT
>Ga0210383_10001425_pt1 | contig 21835 bp, 18 predicted proteins | sample IncBWC14OmetaG_FD_160072 | JGI IMG/M metagenome (GOLD analysis project Ga0210383, IMG submission 160072) | Forest soil microbial communities from Barre Woods Harvard Forest LTER site, Petersham, Massachusetts, United States - Inc-BW-C-14-O ... | reverse complement strand
GGCGGTGACGGCGGTGCCTGGCTGGAAGGCAAGGCCGCTAAGGCCATGGCCTGCGACGCGGTCATCACCCCCATCGTGACCGGCGACATCGACCCCGGCGTGCTTGATGACTTGGTGCGGCTGTGCGTCGAACTGGACCGGATCGAGCACGGCGCCGCCCTGGTCGGCGACAACGGCCAGGCGGACGCCCAGCCGGAAGGCTCGCCGTCCAGGGAAGCACTACGGCAGGCGATCATCGGCCAGGCTGTCGATCTGCTGTCCGGTCCGGGCGGGCTGGCCAGCTTCCTGCGCACCCGGCAGCTGGGCGCCCGGCTGGCCGGGCCCAGCCTGCCCCTGGACATCGGGTTCAGCAAGACGATCCCGCCCGGGATCCGCAATGCGGTGATCCTGCGGGACCGGCGTTGCCGGTGGCCCGGCGGCTGCCGCCAGCCCGCGTCAGCCTGCCAGGTGCACCACGTCAAGCACCTGGCGCACGGCGGTCCTACCAGCCTCACCGACTGCGTGCTTCTGTGTTCCTACCACCACCAGATCGTGATCCACCGGTGGGGCTGGACCCTGGTCCTGAACCCCGACGGGACCACCACCGCGTGGAACCCCGACCGGACCAAGATCCTCCACAGTCACAGCCCACCCGCCCGCGCCGGGTAAATGAACTCCTCGGCTAGGCCGCGCCAGAGCTATCCGGCGTCGGCGAAGCGCGGTGAGCGTCCACGGCCCCCAGCGCGGCCAGGTCGGCGTGCAGGTGCGTCCGGTAGCTATCGACGCTGGCGATCTTGATCTGCTCGTAGCCGCGGACCAGGTCGGGCAGGGCCGCGATGCGGACGCAGTCGGCCAGGGTGTCCTCGGTCAGGTGGGGGAGCAGATTCTCCACGGCCTCGCGGTACTCGGTGATCAGCTCGCGCTCGAGGCGGCGGACACGAGTACGGCCGAACGGGTCGAAAGGCGTGCCACGCAGGACCTTCATCGCGCCCAGCAGCCAGAAGACCGGCCTGAACCAGGGGCCGAGACGGATCTTGCGGCGCAGGCCCAGGGCCCGCAGGACCGGCGGGTGCAGCCGGTAGCTCACCGTGGCGCCGGGCCCGAACTCGGCCTCGACCATCGCGCCGAGCCCCGGGTCGAGGGACAACCGGGCCACCTCGTACTCGTCCTTGTAGGCCATGAGCTTATACAGGTACCGCGCGACCTGTTCGGACAGCGCGGTGCTGGCGGGGGCCACGGCGTGCTCGGCCTGGTAGACGCGCCGGACGAGCCCGGCGTAGACGTCGGCGTAGCGCAGGTTCTGGTAACCGGCCAGGTCGGCGGTCCGGTCGCGGACCAGCCGGTCCAGCTCCGAGCCCGCGGGCACCCCGACCTGCGCCGCCAGGCGCTCCGCTGCCTCGTCGCGGGGGCGGGCCGGAGGCCTGACCGTCAGGGCGTCCACGACCTCGGCCAGAGCGGCCGGATCGGCGACCGCCTGCCGGCCACGGCGGAACGCCTGCAGGTTGGCCTCGACCGCCACTCCGTTCAGTTCTATGGCCTGCTCGATCGCTTCGGCCGGCAGTGGCAGCGCGCCGGCCTGGTAGGCGGCTCCGATCAGCAGCATGTTGGCGAACTGGTCGGTGCCGAGCAGGGTTACGGCCAGGCGGCGGGCGTCCAGCAGGATCGGGTCGCGTCCGCCGGCCGCTTGGCCGATCTGGCCGACGATCGCCTCGACGTCTGGGAACGCACTGCCGGGATCGGTGACCATGCGGCCGGTAGGGACCTTGGTCGTGGACACCACAGCCACAGTGCGAGCGGCGTCAGCGGCGGTGAGGTTCTTCGGGTCAGCGGCGACCAGCAGGTCACAGCCGAGGTATAGGTCGCATTCACCCGCGGCCGCCTTGCTCGCCGCCGACAGCGGCGACGCGCTGATCTTGACGTCGGAGACGACCGCGCCGCCCTTCTGGGCTAGGCCGATCTGGTCCAGCGTGCGAACCTCCCGGCTGGCGAACCCGGCCGCGGCCGCGAGGATCTGCGACACGGTCACGATCCCGGTTCCGCCGACCCCGGTGATCCGGGTCGTGTGCGGGGCGGCGTCGACGTCGAACCGCGCAACCGGGGCGGGCAGATCCGCGGCGCTCAGCGGCGCGGCGGTCCGGCGGCGCGGCCGCGTCCCGGCCGGGCGGACCTCCACGAACGAGGGACAGTCGCCAGCCAGGCAGGAGAAGTCCTTGTTGCAGGACGACTGGTCGATTGTGGTCTTGCGGCCGAAGTCGGTGTCAATCGGCTGGACGGACAGGCAGTTCGACTGCTGCCCGCAGTCGCCGCAGCCCTCGCAGACCCGCTCGTTGATCATCACGGACTGCGGGGGTGTGGGGGCCTTCCCGCGCTTGCGCTTGCGGCGCAGTTCAGTCGCGCACTCCTGGTCGTGGATGAGGACAGTGACGCCGGGCACCGAACTCAGCGCCTGCTGCGCCTCGGCCAGCCGGTCCCGGGGCCAGACCTCGGCGATGCCCGCCAGCCGACCGTGCTGCCGCCGGAACGACCGCTGCCGGTATCGCCCGGGCTCGCCGGTGGTGACGATGATGCGGCGCACCCCCTCGGCGGCCAGCGCCCGGGTCAGCGCGGGGATCGCCATCGCGCCGACCGCGTCCTGCCCGCCGGTCATCGCGACCGCGGAGTTGTACAGCAACTTGTACGTGATGTCGGCGCCGCTGGCGATGGCCGCCCGCACAGCCAGGCTGCCCGAGTGGTGGAACGTGCCGTCGCCGATGTTCTGCAGCAGGTGCTTGCGGGTCCGCAGGAACGGTTCCATTCCGATCCACTGCGCGCCCTCGCCGCCCATCTGGGTCAGCCCGGTGATCTCGCCGACCGCGTCCGGCTCCATCATCAGCACCAGCGCGTGGCAGCCGATGCCGCCGCCGACCATCGAGCCGGCCGGTACCTTGGTCGAACTGTTGTGCGGGCAGCCGGAGCAGAAGTACGGCGTGCGCGCGACCAGCGGCAGTTGCGTCACCGTGCGGGGTTTTGCAGTGCCAGCGCGCCAGGTGTCCACCGTGGGGAATCGCGGGCCACCCAGCCGTTCGGCCAGGCCCCGGGCGATGAGGTCGGCGTCCAGCTCGCCCTCGGACGGGAACAGCGGTTCGCCGGCGTGGCCGCGGCCGGTGACGCGGGGTGCGTCCGGCCGGCCGTAGAGGATCTGCTTGACGGCCGACTCCACGAACGGGCGCTTCTCCTCCACCACGATGATCTCGTCCAGGCCGGCCGCGAACTCTTCGATCTGGTCCGGGATCAGCGGGTGGATCATGCCCAGGTGCAGCAGCCGCATCCCGCGCGCACTTAGTTCGGTCTCGTCCAGGCCGATGATCCTTAGCGCCTGGCGCAACTCCAGATAGGTCTTGCCGCCCGCCACGATGCCGGTACGGGGCGCGGCGCCGAAGTTCTCCATCCGGTTGACGCCGTTGGTGCGCGCGTAGGCGATGGCCACCTCGCGGCGGATTCCCTCGCGCGACCGCTCCATCTCCGACAGGGCCGGCTGCAACATGCGCGCGTTCGGCTGATGCGCGAACGTCCGGCCGTGGTCCGCGGCCGGGATCACCCGCCCGGGATCGGCCTCGACCAGGCCGACCCCGTCGGCGACGGTGGCGACGACCTTCAGCGCGACCCACAGCCCGCTGGCCCGCGACATCGCGACCGCGTGCCGGCCCAGATCCACGATGTCCTGCGGGTCGGCCGGGTAGAGCACGGGCATGCCGAGGTCGGCGAGCAGGAACTCCGAGGCGCCGGGTACGGTCGAGGACTTGGCGGCCGGGTCGTCCCCGACGAACGCCACCGCGCCGCCGCGCGGGTGGGTACCGATGAGGTTCGCGTGCCTCAGCGCGTCCGACGCGCGGTCCACGCCGGGCGACTTGCCGTACCAGAAGCCGGTGATGCCGGCCACCCGCGCGTCCTCGTGCCCGGCCACCAGCTGGGTCCCCTGCACCGCGGTCGCGGCGAGCTCCTCGTTCACCGCCGGGCGGAACACGATGTCGTGCTCGGCCAGCAGCTGCTCACGGCGCTGCAGCTCCAGGTCCAGGCCTGCTAGCGGCGATCCCTCGTAGCCCGAGACGAACGCCGCCGTGTCCAGGCCCCGGGCCCGGTCGGCCCGCCGCACGTCGACGATCAGGCGAATCAGCGCCTGCACCCCCGACAGCGGGAACCGCCCGGAGTCTGCAGCGAAGCGGTCGCCGATCGTCGCCGAAGCGGTCAGGGTGGTCATGCGTACTCCTCGGGGCTGGTACACCGTTGGCACCACCAGCATCTCTTGGTGCCGGTCCGGAGAGCTAGGGCGGCACCTGGGAATCCGGCAGCTCTACCGCAAGGCAGGCGTGCCGGATGCCGACGCGCGCGGCAACGGGCATCCCGTTGCCGCTGTCCCGACCCCGAGTGCCCGCGACGGATGTGTCCGGCGGCGATGCCGCCTTAGCCGAAAGAACGTCCGGGCCGTTCCCCCTTAGCGGCTAGCCAGATCCGGGAGCGGACAGCGTCATCGGGCTGCCCTGCGCGGGCGCGAATGTGCGCAACGGCCCGGCGCCGGTCCAGAATCCGAGCTGGTAGTAGCCGTTGTCCGGACTCATCGCCAGCACCCACAGCCGCCCCTGCCGGTCCCACGAGCCGGCCAGCTGGACGGGTTTTGTCGTGGGAGACGAGGCGACAGTCAACGGCCTGCCGGGGACCACGCGCAGTGTCCCGGTCGCGGTGTCGGCTACGAACAAGTTCTCCGCGGTGGTGGTACCCGCGGCGTCGACGCAGTTAAGCGGGAAAGCGAGCTGCTGGCCTGACGGGTCGAAACTGGCCGACGGCGGCGGGTATGTCTCGGACGGCGGTACCCAGGTCCGCGGCAGCTCCACGGCCGCGTCGGTGCCGGTGGTCAGGTCGGTGATATCCATCTGGCAGGTGCCACCGCATGACCACGAGATCACCTTGTCGCGCCCCGCCGCGACGAAACTCGCGTCCGCGGGCAGGTTCATCCGGATCGGCCGGCCGTTCGTGCCGTTCCACAGCTGCAGCTGCCCAGTGCGCAGATTCTGCGTCAGCGGCCCGGATTCGGTGGCGGCGACCAGCCCGAGCGGCAAGTGCAGCACCGGGCTGACCCGGCGGCCGTCCAGGTTGACCGCCCAGGTCGGGCTCCTGAAACTCGCTGGTACGCCCTTACCGTTCCGCACGGACTGGATGGCGGTTTGCACCCATACTTGCCGGCCGCCAGGGCCGACCGCGATCATGGTTGCCTGGGCGATGACCCGGGCGTGGGCGGTCGCGGCGGGAATGAAGACCACGCGGCCGAGCGCGCCGTAGGTGCTACCGGTCGAGATGTCGCTGATATGCGCGACCACCCCGCCGGGAACCGGGGCGAGCTGGTCGACCCAGGCGCCGTGGCCGTGCGGGAGGAGCGGGCTGAGCCCGTTGAACAGGATCCCGGCGGCGACGACAGCGCGCGGCTGGCGGCCGGCCTGCCAGAAATCCCCGCCGCCGAGAACCAGGTCGCTGTGGGCACCTTGAGCCGGGACACCATCCAGCAGGGGCAGCAGCGGCGGGGCGGACGGCAACGGCACGCTCACCACGTGCCGGGCATGTCCACCGGTTGTAACCAGCACGACAGCGGCCACCGCCATCGCAGCGGCGGCCAGAACGGTCAGCCAGGCCGGCCTCCCAGACCAGCCCTGCCGGGGCCGCCGGCCGCGCCGCCAGCGCCTGGGCTCCCGCTCCGGTCCGGAGCTGATCGTGTCCACCGGCTTGTCAGGCGTCTACTTTGAGGATGCGATCGATCTCCGCACGGGCGGCATGCTGCAGATCGCTGACGCTGACGCCGATTACCGAGCTGAGTTCCATAGAGGACCCCCCAGTATTGTATTGAGCCATGGAAACCCAAACTCGGTTCCGTAGCAAACCTCACTCACGCTCAATGATTTTGAGGTTGCCGTAAGCATCATTCCCACCGTCTGGAGACTGTGAGGAGACCGCGTGGAGACCCTGTAGAGGTCCAGTAATATCCGGCCTTGGCCTGCTTAATTAGCTCCCCGGCAACAACGAGGAGCAGCATCGTTTTACGAAATCCAGGCTCGGCATCCCTTCAACCAACGGAACAAGGTTTCTAACCAACGGCGTATCGACCACGATGATCGACTCCAACGGATCGATACTGGCGGAACCACTGAGACTCAATGACAACGCATTAAGGGCGAAGGCGACTGAGCCTCTGAGTCTGTAACCTCTGCCGTTAAAGATCTTTAAACTCGTTAGTCGAATTCGACGCGCTGCCGCAGGGTAGCCATTTCCCGTTCGCGGCGGAGGGTCTTGTTCTTGCTGTTGCCTGCGACATTGGCGTTTCCATGACTCCCACGCATCGCGGACGTTCCGATGGGGACCGTGGCCGATCCTGCGAGCCGGTCATGTTGGCGCGGCGCGGCGCGGCGCGCGCTGGAGTCCTAGGCCGCGCCAGAGCGGACCTGCAGGGCCCGGCGGAGGTCGTCGAGCTGATCGGCCAGCAGGCGGTGCAGCGAGGCGGGGAGCTCGGCGTGGGCCAGGCAGTCTTCACCGGCCCACAGTGTCGCGGGCGCCACGGCGTGGAGCGGGAACCCGTGCCGGACTAGCACCCGGGCGGTAGCCGGGTCGCCGCGCGCGGCGAGGTCGCCGAGGGCGGTGAAGTAGCGGGGCACGTAATCGCCCAGCAGGTCCGCCTGGTCGGCCTGCCAGAATCCCTCGGCGATCCCGGCCAGCAGGTAGCGGGACTGATCCGGGCCGAACATCTCGGCCCAGGCGGCTTGCTTGGCGTCCGGCCCGGGGAGCGCGGCGCGGCAACGCGCCGCGCTCTGCTGCCCGGGGGCGGTGGTGTCCCGGTCGGCCTCGGCCTCGATCTCGACCTTCCCGACGGCTCCGAGGACCGCTAGTCGCAGCATGATCTGCCAGCGCAGGCGCGAGTCCAGGTCCGGACCGCCGGGCACGGCTCCAGCCCGGAGCCAGGACCGCAGCTCGGCCACCTCGTCCGGGCGGGACGCGCTGTCGATCACCCCGCGTGCGGCCGTCAGCCGCATCCCGCTGGCATCGGGCCCGGCGGCCCGGCGGAGTAGCGCGTGGCACAGGCCCGCCAGGTCGCCCAGCGTGGCCTCTCGCCGCGGCGGGGGCAGGTACCGGTCGGCGATCGTCCAGCGGGCGAAGCCGAGCACCGGCCCGGCGATCACGGTCTCGGTCTCGGTCAACAGGTGCCGGGCCGCGAGCTCGAGATAATCCTCCGCGGGCAGCTCCGCGTCGCGGACCAGGTCGCGGACGGTGTTCCAGGCCACCGCCCGGCTGAGCGGATCGCGCAGGCGGCCGAGCCCCGAGGTCAGGGCGGCCCAGGAGCGCGCGTCGAGCCGCACCTTGGCGTAGCCGAAGTCGCCGTCGTTCGGCAGCAGCACGGCGGGCGGCGGGTCGGCGGCGGCCGAGGGCAGCGTGACCTGGTCCGCGTCGGCCTCGACGCTGACCGGGATCCTGGCCCGCAGGACCAGTTCGTGCGGGTCACCAGGCACCCGGTCGTACACGCCGACCCACACCCGGTGCGGCCTGCTCCCGGCGTGGGTCACGGTCCCGGAAGACGGCCCGTCCCGCTGGACCGTGAGGCTGTCCACGCCCGGAGTGCGGAGCCAGCGCGCGGCCCACTCGCGCAGGTCGGCGCCGGACGAGCGGGCCAGGCAGTCGAGCAGGTCGTCCAGGGTCGCGCTGGCGAACCGGTACCGGGCCAGGTAGTCGTTGATCCCGGTAATGAAGGCCGGCCAGCCGGTCCACGCCACCAGCTGGCGCAGCACGGACGCGCCCTTAGCGTAGGAGATCTCGTCGTAGGCGGACCGCGCGGCATCGGTGTCGGGCACCTCCTGCGGCCCGGGCGCGACAGGGTGGGTGGAGGCCCGCTGGTCAGCGTCGTAGCCGCGGGGCTTGCGGGACAGCGCGAAGTCGGTCCAGGCGCCGGTGAAGGCGGTGGCCTCCGACAGCACCTGGAAGCCCATGTAGGTGGCGAACGACTCGCTCAGCCAGACGTCGTCCCACCAGGCCATGGTGACCAGGTCACCGAACCACATATGGGCCATCTCGTGCGCGATGACCATCCCGCGGGTTTGCCGTTCGGCCTGGGTGACCGCGTACGGAAACAAGAACTCGTCCCGGAAGGTAATGCAGCCCGGGTTCTCCACCGCACCGGCCTCGAGCTCGGGGACGAACGCCTGGTCGTAGGAATCAAAGGGATACGGCTCGGCGAAGATCTCCAGGTAGCGGTCGAAGCAGGCCCGGGTGACGGCAAGGATCTCCGCTGCGTCCCGGTCCAGCGCCCCGGCCAGCGATCGCCTGCTGTGCAGGCCGAACGGGATGCCGCGGTGCTCGCCGCGGACGCTGTGGTAGGGGCCCGCGACCAGCGTGAACAGGTAACTGGAGATCGGAGGGGTGGCGGCCAGGTCCCAGCGAAGGCAGCCCCGGGGCCCGGCCGGTCCCGCGGGTCGGGCCACGCCGTTGCCGAGCACGGTCCAGGAGTCCGGCGCGACGACCGTGGCGGTCATGGCCGCCTTCAGGTCCGGCTGGTCGAAGGCGGCGAACACCCGCTGCGCGTTATCCAGCCCGGCGTGCAGGGCGAGGTAGGTTTCCCCATCGGCGGTGTCGGTGAAGCGGTGCAGGCCGGCGCCGTCGCGCGAGTACGCCATGTCGGTCTCGACCCGTAGTTCGTTGGCGTCCCGCAGGCCGGGCAGCGGCAGCCGGTTGCCGCGCAGCGTCCGCGGATCCAGCTCCCGGCCGTTGAGCACCGCTCGGCGCAGCCGGGCCGGCCTGAGCTCGATGAAGCTGGCCGAGCCGAGCTCCCGGCAGCCGAATCGGACGTCGGTGACCGAGCCGAACGTGTCCCGGCCGCCGCTGAGGTCAAGGTCGAGGTGGTATCCGCGGACGTCGATCAGCCGGGAGCGCTGTTGCGCCTCGGCGTAGGTCAGCGCACTCGCGGGTGCTCCCGATGTCAGCGCGATTCACCCAGCCTACGCACCCGGCGCGGGTGAACGGGCAGCCGATTCATCGGCCTGATCCGGATTGCGGCTCAGTCACGAATCGGCACCAAACTCCGTACGGGGCTTGCCCGCTACCCGGCGACCATCCTTGAATGAGGATTCATGCCGGAACATCTCGTTCGTATTAACTAGGACAAAGACCGATGAATCCTGGTTCAGTCCTTGAGGTCAAGAGCGTGACGGTGCGGTTCGGCGGGCTGACCGCGCTGGACGCCGTGTCGCTCGCGGTCCCGCCCCAGCACGTCATGGGTGTCATCGGGCCGAACGGCGCGGGCAAGACTACGCTACTGAACGTCCTGTGCGGCTTCATCCGGCCGGACGACGGCGAGGTGCACTTCGGCGGCCGACGGCACCAGGTCCGGCCGCACAATCTCGCCTCGCTCGGCGTGGCCCGGACCCTGCAGGGCGTCGGCCTGTACAACGGGCTGACTGCGCTGGAGAACGTCATGGTCGGGGCGACCAGCCGGGCCAAGGCCGGATTCTGGTCCGCGCTGTTCGCCCTGCCGCAAGCCGGCCGCGACGAGCGGATGCTGCGCGGCCTGGCCCGCCAGGCGCTCGACCGGGTCGGGGCCGCCGACGCGGCGGACGCGCGGCCCCCGGAGCTGTCCTACGGCATGCGCAAGAAGGTCGCCCTGGCCCGGGCGCTGGTGGCCAAGCCCGGGCTGATCCTCCTCGACGAGCCGGCCAGCGGCCTGAGTGAAACGGAGCTCGCCGAGCTTGGCGCGCTCATCCGCGACCTGGCCACGGAGGGATCGCTGATGGTGGTCGAGCACCACATGGACCTGATGATGTCGGTCTGCGACTCGCTTGTGGTGCTCGACTTCGGCAAGGTCATCGCCACCGGGTCGCCGCGGGAGGTTCAGGACAACCCGGCGGTGACCGAGGCTTACCTCGGCACCGCCGAGGCGACCGACGGGCCGACCGAATGAGCGGCGAGGCGACCGCGGCCAGCGCGGCTGGCGCGGCGAACGGCACCTCGGCCTCGCTGATGGTAGAGGGGCTGGTCGCGGGCTACGGCGGGGTAACCGCGCTGGACGGGGTAACGGTGACGGCGGACGCGGCCGGCATTACCGCGGTCCTGGGCGCGAATGGCGCGGGCAAGACGACGCTGCTCCGCGCGGTGAGCGGCATGATCAGACCGCGCAGCGGCCGGATCCTGCTGGCCGACCACAACGTGACGGGCCGCAGCCCGGAGCAAATCGTAAGGGCCGGCATCGCCCACGTGCCCGAGGGACAGGGCGTGATCCCCGAACTCACCGTGGAGGAGAACCTGCGGATCGGCATGATGTCGTGGCGCGGGAAACGGGCGGCCCGCGCCGCCGCGGTGGAGGAGGAGTACGCGCGCTTCAAGCCGCTGGCCGACCGCCGACGCAAGCTGGCCTCCACGCTGTCCGGCGGCGAGCGGCAGATGCTGGTGATCGCCCGCGCCCTGCTCGCGCGCCCGCGGGTACTGCTGCTCGACGAGCCGTCGCTCGGCCTCGCGCCCCGGGTCATGGCCCAGGTCATGGACCTGGTGGTCCGCCTCAGCCGGGAGCACGGGCTCACCATCGTGCTGGTCGAGCAGAACGCGCGGGCCGCGCTCGCCATCGCCGACCACGGAGTCGTGCTCAACCTCGGCCGGGTAGTCGCCTCGGCCGATGCCGCGACCCTCGCCGCCGACGTCGCGCTACGCCACCACTACCTCGGGTTCTAGGCACACGCAGGGAGCATGCCAGTGGTCGAGTTTCTCCAGTTCACGCTCAGCGGGATCGTCTTCGGGATGATCTACGCCGCGATAGCGCTGTCCCTGGTGCTGATCTGGCGGGGTACCCGGCTGCTGAACTTCGCGCAGGGCGGGATGGCCATGTTCACCACCTACGTGGCGATCGAGGTCATCTACAAGACCCACTCCTACTGGGCTGGGTTCGTAGTCGCGCTCCTAGCCGGCCTCGTGCTCGGCGCGGCCTGCGAGCTGACCGTGATCCGGCCCACCGTCGGCAAGCCGCAGCTCAACGCCGTGATCGTGACCATCGGGCTGCTCATCTTCCTCGAGGGCCTGGCCGGCATCCTGTTCGGCGGGCAGTTCCGGTCGTTCCCCGCGGCGTTCTCCATCATTGGGCTGCGAGTGGGCGGCACCCCGATCGGCGTGTCCCGGTTCGACGTGTTCGTCGTCGTGGCGGTGCTGGTCACTACCCTGGTCCTGGCCGTGGCGTTCCGGTATACCGCGGCCGGGCTGCGCATGCGGGCCGCGGCGTTCAACGCGACCATCGCCCGCCTGTCCGGTATCCGGGTCGCGCGGGTGCTGACCGTCGGCTGGGCCCTGGCCGGCCTGCTCGGCGCGCTGGCCGGCGTGCTCGTCTCGCCATCCACGTTCCTCTACCCGAACAGCATGGACGCGATCTTCGTCTACGGCTTCACCGCGGCGGTGATCGGCGGGCTGGACAGCCCGGTCGGAGCGGTGGTCGGCGGGCTAATCCTCGGTGTGGTGCTCAGCTACGCGGGCGGCTACGTGGGCGGCTCGGTCGGGTCCGACCTGACGTCGCTGGTCGCCCTCGGCATCCTCGTCGCGGTGCTGATGCTCCGGCCCGAAGGGCTGTTCGGCGGCGCGCGGATGCGGCGGGTGTGACCCATGCGCACACTGCCCCGCAGGCTCGCCGTGGCCATCATCGTGGCCGCGATCGTCGTGTTCCTGTCCATCAAGCTGAACGCGTTCCGCGACTACCAGATCGCCGAGATCGCGGTCGACGTCACGGCGGTCGCCGGGCTCACCGTGCTGACCGGGCTGAGCGGCCAGATCTCACTCGGCAACGGCGCGTTCATGGCCATCGGCGCCTACGTCACCGCGCTGCTGCTGCTTCACCTCAGCTGGCCGTTCTACGCCGTGCTGGTGGTCGCCGCCGCGGCCACGGCCGTCGCCGGGGCGGCGGTCGGCGTGGCCGCGGCCCGGCTGCGCGGCCCGTACCTGGCAGGCGCTACCCTCATGCTCGGCGTCGCGCTCCCGGCGATCGCGTACGCCTGGCCAGCCACCTTCGGCGGGGACCAGGGCCTGAACGTGGTCTTCACCACTCCCGCCTTCCTCGGCGCGAACTTCCCGCTGACCAGGTGGCAGGCCTGGGTGAGCGTCGCGGTGGCGCTGGTCACCCTGATCCTGCTGGCGAACCTGCAGCACAGCAGGATCGGCCGGAACTGGCGCGCGGTCCGTGACGATGAGGTGGCCGCCGCGCTGGACGGCATCAACGTCGCCGCGGCCCGTATCCGCGCCTTCGTGGTGAGCGCCACCAGCGCCGGGCTGGCGGGAGCGTTGCTCGCCATCATCACCGGGCTGGTCGCGCCGGGCGCCTTCACGATCACGCTGTCCATCGCGCTGCTGACCGCGGCCGTGATCGGCGGCCTGGGCAGCCTGGCCGGCGCGCTGTGGGGCAGCCTCGTGATCGTCCTCGTACCGACGTACGTCACCGACGTGGCCACCAGCCACGGCCTGTCCAGCTCGGTCGGGTCCAACATCCCGGTCGCCGCCTACGGCGTGCTCCTGATCCTCGTCATGCTCGTCTTCCCGCAAGGCATCCAGGGCGGGCTGCAGCGGCTGTTCTCCCTTTTCGCCGGGCCTGACCAGAAACCCCGCACCTGGCGCACCGCGCCCACACCGCATATCACGCCTTCGGCCGATCAAGCACCGGCCAGCCAACATGAGAAGGAAGGCACTTCATGAATAGATCTAAACGGCATCTCTGGCAGGCTACGGCCATAGCGACCGTGGCCGCGCTAGGGGTGGCCGCGTGCTCGTCGAGCTCGAGCTCGAGTTCGAGCGCGAGTTCGAGCAGCAGCTCGAACGCGGCGCTGACCGCGTCCGCACCCGGCATCACGCCGACCACCATCACCATCGGCAGCCATCAGCCGCTCACCGGCCCGGCCGCGCCCGGCTACGACGAGATCGCTCCCGCCTCGACCGCGTACTTCGACTACGTGAACGCGAACGGTGGCATCTACGGGCGCAAGATCATCTACAAGTACCTCAACGATGCGTACGACCCGACCACCACGGCGTCGGTGGTGCGCCAGCTGGTGCTGCAGGATAACGTGTACTCGATCTTCAACGGCCTCGGCACGCCCACGCATCTGGCCGTGGTGAGCTTCCTGAACTCGGAGAAGGTCCCCGACGTGTTCGTGGCGTCCGGCTGCGAGTGCTGGAATGCACCGAGCACCTACCCCGAGACCTTCGGCTGGCAGCTGGACTACGTGAGCGAGGGCAAGATCCTCGGGCAATACGTTGCGCAGCACTTCAAGGGCGAGAAGGTCGCCTACTTCTACCAGGACGACGAGTTCGGCATGGACGGGGTCAAGGGCCTCAACTATGAGATCCCGGCCTCGCAGGTGGTCAGCAAGCAGAGCTACGTCGACACCAACGTCAACATCGCACCGCAGGTCGCCGCGCTGCGCGCGTCCGGTGCCAAGGTGGTCGTCGCCTTCTCGATTCCCGCCTTCACCGCGCTGCTCAAGCTGGACAGCCTGAAGCTCGGCTTCAACCCGACCCTGGTGGTCAGCGACGTCGGGTCGGACCCGATCACGCTGTCCGGGCTGCTCGAGTCGTTCGCCAAGCAGGCCGGCGCGACGGTCAACGGCAACCAGCTCACTAACGGGATCATCACCGACGGTTACCTCCCGTCGGTCGGGGACACCAGCAACAGCTGGGTTGCGCTGTTCACCAAGGTGCACAACCAGTACGACGCCAAGGAGCCGCTGGACGGCAACTTCCTTTACGGCATGTCCGTCGCCTACACGTTCGTCCAGGCGATGCTCAAGGCGGGCCGGAACCCGACCCGGGCGGACCTGACCAACGCAATCCAGGGTGGCCTGCCCCAGGGCCCGATGGTCGCCCCGTTCGCGTACTCCTCCAGCAACCACCTGGGTGTCACCGGCGCTTACATTGGCACCATCCAGAATGGCGTCCTAGTCCAGCAAGGATCGGTGCTGACCACGGACACGTCCGCGACCGGCCCGGTCACCACTTTCACCGGAACCGAGGAGCAGGCACCAGCGAGTGGGATCCCATCACCATGACGCCATGTCGGCCATCCCCGACAGGACGGAACCGGGATTAGCCGAGATGACAGCGGAAACAAGCCGGATGGCGGGCGGCCGCGCCCGCCCGCCATCCGGTCCGACGGACAAGCCGCCTGCCCAGCGCCTGCTGACCGCGGCCGAGGAACTGTTCGGTGAGCGCAGCTATCACCGCACGACGGTCGCGCACATCTGCTCCCGGGCCGGGATGGCCACCGGCAGCTTCTACTCGTACTACGAGTCCAAGGCGGAGATCTTCGCCGCCGTGGTCCGGGCCATCAACACCGACCTGCGGCGAGCCATGAAGGAAGCGCTCGATCACACCGACGGCGGGCAGCGGAACGCCGAACGCGCGTCCTTTCGGGCCTACTTCGACATGCTGTCCACGCGGCCGTGGATCGACCGCATCGTCCGCGAGTCGGAGTTCGTCGACCCCGGGCTCTTCCGGGAGTACTACGAGCACCTGGCCCGCGGGTACGCACGCGGCGTGCGGGCCGCCCAGATGGACCGCGACATCGACGCGCGCTATGACCCCGAGGTCATCGCCTACGCATACACCGGCATCGGCAACTTCGTGGGCATGCGCTGGGCGGAGTGGACCGCGGGCGGCCGGGTCCCCGAGGACGTGCTCGACGACGTGCTCGAATTGCTGGGCCGCGGGCTGGCCCCGAAGACCGAGCCGACCCCGCCCGCAGATGCGTGAGGCCGTTACCCGTGCTGTGGATAACCGTGTGGAGATCGTGGCCACGATGCTGCGTGTTACGGGGGAACCGACGGCCGTGGCCTGTGGATAACTCGGTCCGGACGGCGGCCGGAGGCAGGTCCGCCGCGTCGGCTGGCGTCCAGGTGAGCGGCTCGGGACCGAGCGTGGTGAGCTCGTCCAGCTGCATGGAGCACCACGGCGAGATGGATTGCTGCCCGGTGCGGACCGCGGCGCAGAACTCATCCCAGTCCACCCACCGGGTCTCGGCGACCTCGGCCGGGTCGGGTGCGGGCGCCGCGTCGGAGTAGGCCGCATATACCGGGCAGACCTCGTTCTCCAGTACGCCGTTGTCCATCCGGGCCTGGTAGCGGAACCTGGGCAGGACCAGGACGAGCTCTGCCGTGTCGATCCCGAGCTCCTGCCACAACCTGCGGCGCACGCTGTCGGCGACCGGCTCGCCGGGCTGCGGATGCCCGCAGCAGGTGTTGGTCCAGACGCCCGGCCAGGTGCGCTTGGACTCGGCCCGCCTGGTCAGCAGGAACTGGCCGGCCTCGTTGAACAGGTAGGCAGAGAAGGCCAGATGCAGCGGCGTCTGGCCGTGATGGACGACCGCCTTGGCGGCGGTGCCGCAGACGGACCCGGTCTCGTCCAGCAGGACAACGTTCTCCACGTACTCCCCGCTTGGTGCCGAAAATGGGCAGAGAAAATGGACAGAGGTGAACACTACCTTCTGTAAGTCAGTGCGACTCGCGAGGCACCTCGTGGCCGCTGGCGCCGACCAGGAAATCCAGGTCGGCGCCGGAGTCGGCCTGCAGCACGTGCTCACAGTACAGGCGCGTCCAGCCCCGGCTGGCGTGCGGCGCGGGCAGGCTCCATGCGGCCCGGCGTTCAGCCAGCTCCTCGGCGCTCACCTCGAGGGTCAGCGTCCGGTCCGGGACGTCGAGGGTGATCCAGTCGCCGGTCCGGACCAGGGCCAGCGGACCGCCGGCCGCGGCCTCCGGGGCGACGTGCAGGACGACCGTCCCGTAGGCGGTGCCAGACATGCGTCCGTCGCAGATCCGCACCATGTCCCGGACGCCGCGCAGCAGCAGCTTGCGGGGCAGCGCTACGTTGGAGACCTCGGGCATGCCAGGGTAGCCGCGCGGGCCGCAGTACCGGATGACCAGCACGGTGTCCTCGTCGACGTCGAGCTCGGGGTCGTTCGACACCGCGTAGTAGTCCGCCGGGGAGTCGAAGACCAGGGCCCGGCCCCGGTGCTTGAGCAGGTGTGCGGAGGAGGCCGACTGCTTGATCACCGCCCCGCCCGGCGCGAGGTTGCCGCGCAGCACGGCCGTCCCGGTCCCAGCGGGCTGGAGCGGCTCGGCCATGGTCTTGATCACCTCGCGGTTCCAGCACGGCGCGTCCGCGACGTTCGCGCCGATCCCGAACCCGGTCACCGTGATCGCCTCGGCGTGCAGCAGGCCCGCCTCGGCCAGCTCCCGCATCACTGCGGGCAGGCCGCCCGCATAGCAGAAGTCCTCCATCAGGTACTGGCCGTTCGGCTGCAGGTTCACCAGCGTCGGGACGTCCCGGGCCAGCACGTCGAAGTCGTCGAGGGATAGCGGCACACCAAGCCGCCCGGCGAGGGCCAGCAGATGGATTACCGCGTTCGTAGACCCGCCGATGGCCGCGTTGACCCGGATCGCGTTCTCGAACGCCGCCCTGGTCATAATCGCCGAAGGCCGCAGTTCCTGCCGTACCAGGTCGACGATCACCTGGCCGGCCCGCTGCGCGGTCTCGTACCGGCGGGCGTCGACCGCGGGCCAGGTCGCCGAGTACGGCAGCTGCATGCCGAGCGCCTCGGCCATCGACGCCATCGTCGACGCGGTGCCCATCGTCATGCAGTGCCCGTTGGACCGGGCCATGCAGCCCTCGGCGAAGACACATTCCTCCTGCGTCATCCGCCCGGCCACCAGGTCTTCCTCGAACCGCCAGACCGCCGTGCCGGAGCCCACGTCGGTGCCACGGTACTTACCGTTGAGCATCGGCCCGCCAGTGACCATCACCGCGGGCAGGTCCACGCTGGCTGCGGCCATCAGCAGCCCGGGGGTGGTCTTGTCGCACCCGGACAGCAGCACCACGCCGTCCAGCGGGTTGGCCCGCATCAGTTCCTCGGCCTCCATGGCCAGCAGGTTCCGGTACAGCATGGCGGTGGGCCGCAGCAGCGTCTCGCCCAGGGCCATGGCCGGGAACTCCAGCGGGAACCCGCCCGCCTGCCACACCCCGCGCTTGACCGACTCGGCGACCCGCTGCAGGTGGACGTTGCACGGCGCCAGCTCGGACCAGGTGGTGGCGATGCCGATCACCGGCCGGCCATCGAAGACCTCGGGCGTGAACCCCTCGCTCCGCATCCACGACCGGTGGGCCATCCCGGTCCGCCCGGTCGCGCCGAACCACTGGGTGCTGCGCAGTTCACCGTTTTCCGTCATGCCTCCATAACTAACACTCCGGGCCCGCGGACAGCGGTACCGGGGACAAGTACTATGGCCCGTTCGGCAGAAAAGATAGGGTCACAGACGTGAGCCGGGTTCACGACATGGGCGGTCAGACCGGATTCGGGCCGGTGCCGGTCAGCGAGGATGGCGAGCCTGCGTTCTCCGCCGACTGGGAGGCACGCGTGTACGCGCTGGCGGCGCTGCTGCGGCGCCGGGGGCTGTTCAACGACGACGAGCTGCGGGACGCGATCGAGCGGCTGCCGCCGGCCGATTACCTCGCCGCGTCCTATTACGAGCGCTGGCTGGCGGCGATCGAGGCGCTGGTCGACCGCAGGGGCGTGCCATGACGTACCCGGCGGGTACCAGGGTCCGGGTCCGGGCCTTCGACCCCGATCATCACACCCGGATGCCGCGGTATGTGCGCGGGCAGGCCGGGGAGGTCGTCGCGTCCCTGGGTCGCTGGCCGCTGCCGGACGACAGTGCCTGCGGCATCACGCCGCCACGGGTGCAGACCTGCTATGCGGTCCGGTTCTCCGCCGCGGACCTGTGGGGGAGCGGCGATCACACCGTGACCGTGGATCTGTGGGAGTCCTACCTTGACCGAGCATGACGACCTCCCGGCCGCGGCGCGGACGCGGCGGCTGGAGGAGCGGCTGATCGCCGCCGGGCTGGCCAGCGACGACGAGATCGACGAGTTCCTGACCAGGTTGTATGCCAACGCGTCTCCGGTGAACGGCGCCCGGATGGTCGCCCGAGCTTGGACCGATCCGGCGTTCCGTGCGCTGCTGCTGGCCGACGGGAACGCGGCTGCCGCGGTGTCCGGGTTCTCGGTGCCCCCGCCGCACAAGCACGGCTATCAGCTGCGGGTGGTGGCCAACACGGACCAGGTCCACAACGTCATCGTCTGCACGTTGTGCTCGTGCTACCCGGTGTCGCTGCTCGGCCCGTCGCCGGGCTGGTACAAGAGCTTTGCGTACCGGTCACGGACGGTCCGCGAGCCGCGGGCGGTGCTGGCCGAGTTCGGCGTGACGCTGCCCGGCACGGTCCAGATCTCGGTCTGGGACTCGACGTCGGAGGCCCGGTACATGGTGCTGCCCGCGCGTCCGGCCGGGACCGATTCGCTGGACGCCGAGCAGCTGACCGCCCTGGTGACCAGGAACGGGCTCATCGGGACGGCGCTGGTATAGCGGCCAGCCTGCGGACCGCGGACCTGAGCACGTCGGGCGGCTGGATGAAGGCCAGGCGGACGAAGGAACTGGCCTCGGTGCTGGCGCTCAGCAAGCGGCCAGGCACGACGGCGACGCCGTGCCTGAGCGCGGCCTGGGCGAACGCGCCGCTGTCGGCCTCCCCGGGCAGCCGCGCCCACAGGCATAGCCCGCCGTCCGGCTCGGGCCAGGTCCAGCCGGGCAGGCTGGCCCGCAGCGCCCCGGCCAGCGCGTCGTACCGGGCCCGCAGCCATTCGCCGCGCCACTTGACGATGTCCTCGTGCTGGCCACGCAGCAGTGCGGCCACGATCGCCTGCGGGAAGGCGGCGCTGCCCTGGTCGGCGGCGGCCTTGGCCGCGGCCAGCCGGGCGATCAGGCCGCCGCTGCCCCTGATCCAGCCGGTGCGCAGGCCGCCCCAGTAGAGCTTGGACAGCGACCCGACGCTGACCAGGTTGGGCTGGTCCGGGCCGAACGCGGCCAGCGGCGGGATCCGCGGCCCGTCCCGCAGCGGCAGTTCGGCCAGCGTCATGTCGTCGACGAACAGCGTGTCCGGGTGCGCGGCCGCGATCGCGGCCACGCGGTGCCGGGATCCGGCTGGCATGACCAGTCCGGTGGGATTCTGGTAGGTCGGGATCAGGTAGACCAGGGCCGGGCGGTGCGTGCGGACTACGTGCTCCAGCCGGTCCGTGTCCAGGCCCTGGCCGGCTGGCATCCCGATCACCGCGGCGCCCGCCCGGTGCAGGGCATCCAGGATCCCGGGGTAGGTGGGGTCTTCTACCGCGACCGGCTGGCCGGGCAGGACTTCGGTCCGGATCAGCAGGTCCAGGGCCTGCTGGGCGCCGGTGGTGACGATCACCTGGGCCGGGGTGGCAAGCAGGGTGAGGCGTTCGGTCAGATGGCTGGCGATGGCGCTGCGCAGGTCCGGGAGCCCGTGCGGGAAGTAGCCGGAGGTCCTGGTCAGGACGTCGCGTTCGGCCCGGTCCAGGAGGGTCTCCGGATCGGTCAGGGCGGCCGCCACCTGCGGCGCGCAGTCCACCGCGGCCAGGCTGAGATCGGCCTCGACGGCGGCTTCGGAGAGCAGGCCCGCGAAGAAACCGTTGGCCCGGTGGACGGCGGCCGGGGTGGTGCGGTGCGGCACGATGCGGGTACCCGCCCCCTGGCGGCTCTCGGCCATCCCCTCGTCGCGCAGCACCTGGTAGGCGGCGGCCACCGTGTTCCGGCTCACTGACAGGGCGGCGGCCAAGTCGCGTTCGGCGGGCAGCCGGAGCCCGGCGGGCAGCTCACCGGTGTCGGCCAGCCGGGCGATCCGGTTCGCAAGCAGCCGGTACAGCGGGCCGTCCGCGGCCGGCCAACGGCCGAGCAGGTCGGTCAGGGCCAGGGCGCCGATGCCGGACGGCGGCCAGGTGGGCTGGGTCATGACGACGCGAGCCCGAGCGCGCCGGCCAGGACCCGCAGCACGGGCCGGGGATCGGGGCCGAGGACCTGGACCGCGACGTGGTCCGCGCCCGCGTCCAGGTGCGCGGTTACGCCCCGGGCGAGCGCCTCCGCGTCGCCGTGTACGACTAGCGCGTCGATCAGCGCGTCGCTGCCGCCGTCGGCCAGGTCGGCGTCTGTCCAGCCGAGCCGGCGCAGGTTGCTGACGTAGTTGGTCAGGCCGAGGTAGGGGTTCCGGACGGCGGGCCGGGCGATGGCGCGGGCCCGTTCGGGGTCGGTCTCCAGGACCACCTTCTGCTCGGGGGCGAGCAGCGGTCCCGGGCCCAGGATCTGCCGGGCCCGGCGGGTGTGCTCCGGCGTGACCAGGTACGGATGCGCGCCCGCGGACCGGTCGGCCGCGAGCCGCAGGACCCGCGGGCCGAGGGCGGCCAGCGCCCGTCCTTCGGCCGGGACCTTGAGCTCATCGAGTTCGTCCAGGTAGCTGACCAGCTTCGCGTAGGGCTGCTGGTAATCCCGCGTGGCCTCGGGATGCCCGATGCCCAGGCCGAGCAGGAACCGGCCCGGGTACCGGGCCGTGATCCGGTGATAGGAGGCGGCCACGGTGGCGGCGTCGTCCTTCCACACGTTGACGATCCCGGTGGCCACCGCGATGTGGTCCGTCGTGGCCAGCAGGTTCTCGACGCCGCCCAGGTCGCCGTCGGGGGAGCCGCCCACCCAGATCGCCCCGTAGCCAAGCGTCTCCACCTCGGCCACCAGGTCCGGGGTGAGCCCTGAGAGGTGCCTCCAGATGCCGATCCTGCCCAATTCGATGGTCATGTCATCGACAAGCCGGGCCGGGCCGTTTTTCATTCCGCTTCCATCGCCGCGGGTCTTGACAACACCATAGGATAACGGATATCTATAAAAATGACTAACCGTTATCCAAGGGGAGAGCTCGTGCAGGAAGTCGTACTGGCCATGCTGGCGAAGGAGCCGTCACACGGGTACGAACTGCGCGCGCGGCTTCGGGAAGCGCTGGGACCCATCGGGGAGGCGATGAACGCCGGGCAGATCTACGTGACCCTGGGCCGCCTGGAGAAGGCGGGCCTGGTGGCCGCGGAGCGGGAGCCGGGGCTGCCAGACCGGCCGGACCGCAAGGTGTACGCGGTGACCCCGGCGGGCCAGCAGCGGCTGGCCGGCTGGCTCACGGACGTGAGCTGGCCCGGGCCCGCCCCCGCCGAGTTCCACCTCAAGCTGGTCGCGGCGGCGGCCGGACGGCTGGCCGATCCGCTCGCGATCGTCGACGCCCAGCGGCGCGAACTGCTGCGGCTGCTGCGGGACACGCAGCGCGCCGCGATGACCGAACCCGAGAGCTCGACCGCCGGGCTCCTGCTCGAGGGCGTCGTGCTCCGCTTGCAGGCTGACCTGCGCTGGCTTGAGGCCTGCGAACAGCATTGGGCAGCAAGGACTACGAGGGGCAAGTGATGAGCGAGAAAGTGCTGCAGGCCCACGGCCTGAGCAAGGCGTTCGGCCGAGGCGAGGGCCTGGTCCGAGCGGTGGACGAGGTCGACCTGGAGGTCTGCGCCGGGGAGACGGTCGCGGTGATGGGGCCCAGCGGGTGCGGGAAATCCACGCTGCTGCACCTGCTCGGCGGCCTGGAGCGGGCCACCGGTGGTGAGATTGTGCTGGCTGGGAGCCGTCTTGATCAGATGGGGGAGCGGGCGCTGGCCCGGCTGCGCCGCACCGCGATCGGCTTCGTGTTCCAGGCCTTCCACCTGATCGACGAGCTCACCGCCCGGGAGAACGTCGAGCTGCCCGCCCTCCTGGCCGGGCAGTCACCGCGCGCGGCCAAACGGCAGGCCGCCGACCTGCTGCAGCGGGTCGGCCTGGCCGACCGGGCCACGTTCCTGCCCGCGGCGCTGTCCGGGGGCCAGCGCCAGCGGGTCGCGATCGCCCGGGCGCTGAGCAACGACCCGCTCGTGGTCCTGGCCG
>Ga0210383_10001424_pt1 | contig 21847 bp, 21 predicted proteins | sample IncBWC14OmetaG_FD_160072 | JGI IMG/M metagenome (GOLD analysis project Ga0210383, IMG submission 160072) | Forest soil microbial communities from Barre Woods Harvard Forest LTER site, Petersham, Massachusetts, United States - Inc-BW-C-14-O ... | reverse complement strand
AGTCTCGGCATCACCGAGACCGTGCGGATTGCCACGCACATCGTTGGCAAGACGACTAACAGCCCCTTGCTGGGCCTACCCCCCGGCTCCGCGAGCGGCGCGCTTGCGGGCGGCGCGCTCGCCAGCTAGAGCCCAGCGCCTCTCAGGCTGGCTCGTCGATGGGGACGTGTCGGCCCGCTGAGGCACGGATAGCCGAGCGGTCGGCGTGTAGGCCGACATCCGCGTGCGCGGCTAGTGCCGATGCCTCCCGTCCGTCCTCTGGACAGACAGCTGTGCCAATCGCGACTTCGAGTGGCACACCATCGTCACCGCGGCAGGCCGCCACCGCTTGCGTGAGCCGCCCTGCTAGCGCGATCGCCCCGGCGCGATCGGTTTCGGGCATCAAAAGCCAATAGCGACCTGGCCGCTCACGCGTGAGCGATCCCGCCCGCGTGCCAAGCACAGCCGCCAACGCCCCCTCGACGCGTGCCAGCACCCCGGCCAGTCCTTTGGAGAGCTGCTCACGACGCAAGCGCTCGATCTCACACAGCTCGACGAGGAGCACCGCAAACGGCACCTGATCGCGCTCGAATCGCTCCAGCTGGCGACCGATCGACTTGATCCAAGCCGCCGGACCCTCCTCGCGGCGCTCGTCACGGATCTCGATCTCAGCGGCCCGTACGCCGGGCGAGGTTGGCGGGGACTCATCCCATGACAGCGGCCGCTCGGGTGAGTGGCGCTCATCGACGATGATCGCGTGGTGCCCGGAAGCGCCGACGGGCGCGGGCGCCCGGGGTGTGGCCTCGGACTCCGAGACCCTATCCGCGGCATCGTCAGGGGAGCTCGCAGGTACGACGAAGGCTCCCGCTTCCAGCGCACCGGCGAGCATCTCCGCGCAGACGTGTGCGAGCCGGTCTGCGACATCTGCGAGCTGACGCGCAGACGGCTCGGTCATCCGATCGAGCAGCAGCTCCCAGAACACGCCACGCAGCGACTCGATCGCGTCCACCGTCGCAACACTGTCACGCGCCCCCACGATCGCGACCAGGCGGCGTGCGGGAGCGCCCGCAGCACGTGCGCCGCCCCCACGGCCAGTCAAGCTCGCAAGCTCACCATCGGACTGCAGTGCGCGGATCACGTGCGCACACAACGGCAGTGCTTGGTGAGCCAGCTCCTCGAGCGGGACCTCTCCGATGTCCTCGAGCGGACGGGAGCCGATCAGGGCCAATACCCAGCGTCGTGCCAGCTGGTCGGCGCTGGCGAGCAGTGCGTCGCCGGGAATGTCGCTTACCGGTCGCGCGCGTGGGCTTGCGTGCATATGGAGATCTTTGTGCACGTGCGTTGAATATCAGCAGCCGGAGACAGCTACTTGGTTTCGCTGTGTTCGAGTTTCTTGAAGGCCTTGGCTTCTTCGGCTTCTTCTTTGGCGAATTGCTTGCGGGCCGCTTCTTCGGCGCCGCGTTTGGCTTCCGCAGCGGCGCTAGTTTTCTTCGATTTCTTCTTCTTGGTCTTGGTGGTGCCAAAGCCCTTCTTGGTTTTCCCGCCACCCTTGCCTTTGCCGGCGCCCTGCTTGTGCTTCTTGGGTTCGTGTTCGGCAGCTTCAGCTGCCTTCTGTGCTGCTGCTTTGAGCTTCTTGGCTTCCGCCTTGGATGCTGCTTCGGCCGCAGCTTCGCGCTTCTTGGCTTCCGCTTCAGCGGCTTCTTCTTCGCCACCCGCGGCGGCTTCTGCTGTTTCAGCGCCCGATTCTTCGCCCTTCGATCCGCCGCCGCCTGAGCCACCACCGCCGCAGCCGGCAAGCGATAGGACGAGCGCAGCCAGCAGCAGGCATAGGATCGCCGCTCGACGATTGACTCGTGCGTCCCTGCGGCCACGTGACTGCCGATTTGGCTGGTTCGACTGCCGATTTTGCTGGTTCATCTCTGGGGGAGCATCTTGCTGAGTCTCATCCTGGCGCATCGCGCGGGTGCCTATTGCCCTTCACTCGGCGGCTGTCCGCTGCCGGTCGCGGAGTTGGTTTGCGCTTCTTCTGTGTTTGTGTCTTGCTTGTCCGCTTCCAGCAATTTCTCGGCTTCGGCCTTCGCGGCGTTTTCAATCTTCTTGGCGTTTGCTTCTGCCGCCTTTTCCTTCTGCTTGGCCTTCTTGGTGGCCGCCGCTTCCTTCTTCTTGGCCTTCTTGGTCGCTTCCGCTTCTATTTTCTTGGCTTTCGCTTCGGCGACTTCTTCCTGTTTCTTGGCTTCGATCGTCGACAGTAGTTCTCGCTCTTTGTTCAGTTCAGCGGCTTCCTGCTGCTTTTGCGCCACTTCTTCGCTTCGTTCGATCTGGGCAGCGCTTGGCTCGAGGGCTTTGGAGCTGTTGGGCGATGAGCCACCACAGCCGGTGAGCGTGGCGCAACTGCCGATGAGGATAAGCCAGGGGAGCGCTGTTCGCAGGGCGCTACGACCTTTCAACGGACCACCTGTGCACTGCGCCGCCAACGTGAAGAAGCGACGGGCATCGCGATCAAGCTACCAGCCTTGACCTTCTCGCTCAACTGGCATCCACGCCGACGTGGGCGGGGATAGCCTGGGTTGCTCATGAACAGCCAAAGCGCGAGATGATGGGCGTGTGGATCGTCGCTGTGGCGGCAGTCGTGCTCGCTGCTGGCTTCCTCAGAAGCAGGGTCCGCGGCCGCCCACGTGCCGAGCACGCCGGTAAGGCGCTGATCGTCGACTTGGGCGACACGACATCGCTCGACTCCGAGACCGGTGCGGTGCGCTCGGTACAGCGCGCGGACCTCGTGATCGACGAGGCGGCGCTGAAGGAGATCTGGACGCCGGCACACCTCGAGCGCCTGGCTCGGACCTATTGGCGCTTTCTCACGCGTGTGACGCTGGGACTCGTGCGCGTCAGCTACAGCGACGCCGAACGCTCGGTCGTGCTGATCGCCAGGCCACTGAAGTTGCTGAGCTTCCAGGCCCCCGAATACGAGATGGACCCAACGCGCGGGCTCGTGCGCTGGCGTATCGCCCGCGGGTTGTTGGTCTCGCGACGTGGGCGTGGCGGTGGCGGGTATCTGCAGATCGAAGTTCGCCGCAGCCCTGGAGACGATCCGGCCCACGCCCGACTGCATGTCGAGGTCGAGGTAGCCAACTTCTATCCGTCGATCGCTAGCCGGCTCAGCCGCCGGCTTTACAACATCACCCAGTCGCGCATCCACGTGATCGTCACCTATGGGTTCCTGCGCTCGCTGGCACGGCTGGATCTGGCGGAGTCGCGCGTGGGCCGCTTTAACAGCGGCTCCGATCAATAACGCTCGCCACCGACAGCGCGCAGCTTGGCGCGGTCGTGCGTGGCGCGAATGCGCCGGATCGTCCCGGTGCGGGCGCGGGTAACCAGCGATTCAGTGGTGGCACCGCCGGCGCTCGGATAGCGCACACCCTGCAGCACGTCACCATCGGTGATACCGGTGGCGGAGAAGAAGATGTCCTCGCCGGCGACGAGGTCGTCGCGATCGAGCACGCGCTCGAGGTCATAGCCGGCCTGGAGCGCCGCGGTGCGCTCCCCCTCATCGCGCGGCCATAGCCTTCCCAGCAGCTGTCCGCCAAGGCACTTCACGGCTGCGGCGGAGATGACGCCCTCGGGCGTGCCGCCGATTCCCCACAGGAGGTCAACGGGCGAGCGCTCGGTCACAGCGAGCAGCGCTGCCGACACGTCGCCGTGGGCGATCAGCCGCACACGGGCACCGGCGGCGCGGATCGCGGCGATGCCCTCTACGTGGCGGGGACGGTCGAGCACCACCACCATCACGTCGCCAACCGGACAGCCGCGGCGCTCGGCGATGAGCTTCACGGTCTCGCCGAGTGGACGATCGAGATCGAGCAGATCGGCGATCTCGGGGGCACCAGCCATCTTCTCCATGTAGACGCAGGGTCCCGGGTCGAACATCGTGCCGCGGGCAGACAGCGCGATCACGGCAAGCGCGCTGGGCATCCCGTGCGCGGCGAGCGTGGTGCCCTCGAGCGGGTCGACAGCGATGTCGACCTGCGGCGGCGAGCCATCGCCGATCTGCTCGCCGTTGGCGAGCATCGGCGCCTCGTCCTTCTCACCCTCGCCGATCACCACCACACCGTCCATCTGGACCGACTGGAGCATGTAATGCATGCCGTCGACGGCAGCCTGGTCGGCGGCCTCCTTATCGCCCATTCCCACCAGCGGCGCAGCGGCCAGCGCAGCGGCCTCGGTGACACGAACGAGCTCCAACGCGAGGTTGCGATCGGGCAGTTGCTGTGCGGGCTGAGAGCTCATCTGCGTGTGGGAAACCTATACCAGGGCCGCGGTCACTACGATCGTGGCGTGAGCGAGCCCGCGAAGATCACGCAGAGGGCCGATCGGCCCGGTCAAGAGCGCCCGCAGGGCGAATCATGCCAATCAAGAGAGCCGGCCGCACGCCGGATCGAGGTGACCAACACATGACGCAGATCGGTTTCGTCGGGCTGGGCAAGATGGGCGGCAACATGGTGCACCGCATTCGCCGCGACTCAGAGCACGAGGTCGTGGCGTTCGACTTCGACGAGAAGGCCGTCAAACAGGCGGTCAAGAACGGCGCCTCCGGCGCCGACTCGCTGAAGACGCTCGTCAAGCAGCTACAGGCACCGCGGATGGTGTGGATCATGGTGCCTGCCGGCACGCCCACCCAGGAAACGGTGGAGAAGCTCGCCAAGCTGCTGGAGAAGGGCGACACGATCATCGACGGCGGCAATTCGAAGTGGACGGACGACAAGCGTCGCGCCGGTGAATTGAAAAAGGCCGGCATCGAATACGTCGATGTGGGCACGTCCGGCGGCGTGTGGGGGCTGGAAGTCGGCTACTGCATGATGGTGGGCGGCCCGACCAAAGCGGTCAAGCGGCTGGCTCCGATTCTCGACGTGCTGGCACCGCCGACCAACGAGCAGAGCACCGCCGCGATCGGTCCTCGCGGCTGGCTTCACTTCGGCCCGTCCGGTGCCGGCCACTACGTGAAGATGGTCCACAACGGCGTGGAGTACGGCCTGATGCAGGCATACGCGGAGGGCTTCGACGTGTTTGACAAGTGCGAGTACGAGCTCGATAACGCGAAGATCGCGCATCTCTGGGGTCAGGGCTCGGTTGTGCGCTCGTGGCTGTGCGAACTGGCAGCGCGCGCATTCGAGGCCGACGGCAACAAGCTCGAAGCGATCCAGGGCTACACCGAGGACTCGGGCGAGGGCCGCTGGACGATCGAGGACGCCACCGCACATGACGTGCCTACACCGGTGATCACCGCATCGCTTTACGAGCGTTTCCGCTCACGCGGCAACGGCGACTTCGGCGACCGTGTGCTGGCGGCGCTGCGCAACCAGTTCGGCGGCCACGCGGTCAAGAGCGCACCGGCCGCCGCGAGCGCGCCCAGCCCACGCAAAGCGGTCGGTAAACCGCGGGCGAGCGCGGTAAAAGCCGGCTCCCGGCGCAGGGGCTAAGCGTGGCGGCCCTGGCTGGTCGTCCGACCGACGAGCCCGAGCCGGAGAACCCGCTGACGGCGGGTCTCGAGCGCCTGCCGGTGGCGCCAACGACGCTCGTGATCTTCGGAGCGACCGGAGATCTGGCCAGGCGCAAACTGCTGCCCGCGCTTTACAACCTCGCGCATGAGGGCGCGCTGCCCGGGCGCTTTCACCTGGTGGGCGTCTCACGCAAAGAAAAAGAGGACGACGACTACCGCGGTGAGTGCGAGCAGGCGATCCGGCGATTCTCGCGCCGCACGCCTGATGAGGCCGTCCTGACCAGCCTGCTCGACAATGTTCGCTATGTACCTGGCACGTTCGATGACGCGTCGGTGTACACAGAGCTGAGCGAGGTGCTGGACGAGTTCGAGCAGGAAGCCGGTGAGCCGCTCAACCGCGCGTTCTACCTGTCGACCGCTCCCAGCTTCTTCCCTGTGATCGTCGAGCGCCTCGGCAGCTCCAAGCTGGCCCACCACGAGCACGGCGAGGTGCGGCTGATCATCGAGAAGCCGTTCGGCACGACGCTCGACGAGGCGCGCGAACTCAACCGCCGCGTGCTCGGCATCTTCAACGAGAACCAGGTCTACCGCATCGATCACTACCTGGGCAAGGAGACGGTGCAGAACATGCTGGCGTTTCGCTTCGCCAACGGCATGTTCGAGCCGCTGTGGAACCGCAACTACATTGACAACGTTCAGATCACCGCTGCGGAGGATCTCGGTATCGGCTCGCGCGCCGACTACTACGACAGCGCGGGCGCGCTGCGCGACCTGATCCAGAACCACATGCTGCAGCTGCTGTGCCACGTGGCGATGGAGCCACCCGTGAGCTTCACCGCGGAAGAGGTCCGCAACGAGAAGGTCAAGGTGTTGCAGGCGATCCCGCAGCCAACGGCCGCGGAGATCCCGGGAATGTCGCTGCGCGCGCAGTACACGGCTGGACACGCAGGTGGGGACGATGTGCCCGGCTATCTGGAGGAGGAGGGCGTGCCGACTGGCTCCGTCACGGAGACCTATGCGGCGCTGCGCCTGGAAGTGGACAACTGGCGCTGGGCGGGCGTGCCGTTCTACCTGCGTACGGGCAAGCGTCTGGCACGCAAGATCACCGAGATCGCAGTCACGCTCAAGCCTGTCCCCCATCTGGCGTTCAGCCAAGACGGCTCCCTCGGCGTCCAGCCCAGCCAGCTGGTGCTCACCCTGCAGCCCAACGATGGCGTGTCGTTGCGACTCGGCGCGAAGATCCCGGGCACACGCATGAGCATCCGCCCGGTCAACATGGAGTTCCTGTACGGAACTGCCTTCTTGTCGCAGTCACCGGAGGCCTACGAGCGCTTGATCACCGACGCGATGCGCGGCGACGCGACGCTGTTCACGCGTAATGACGAGGTCGAGGCGCAGTGGCGCATCTGCGATCCGATCGTCAAAGCATGGGATCCCAGCCAGCCGCATGACGCGAGCACACCCACCCCGCCGGTCGCGACTTACGAAGCGGGCTCGCAGGGACCCGAGGAGGCCGGCGAGCTGCTGCTCGAGGGCGATCGCTGGCGCGCGATCTGATGGCCGGCGCGGAGCTGATCGGCCGCAGCGACGCGGTGTGGAGCGAGCAGGGCACCACGCCGGACGCGATCGAAGCGGCGCTGCGCAAGCTGTTGGTGCAGGTGCATGGCGAAAACGACGACTCCCTGCCGGCGCGGGTGCTGAACATGATCGCGTTCGTCGATCTCGAATGGACGGGCGAAATCGCCAACCGCCTGCGCGGGGTCGGCCGCTACCACGCCTCACGACTAGTGGTGCTCGCTTACGAGCCGCGTCGCGAGAGCTTGGACGCGCGTGTGATGATCGCCTCGGAAGCCGCGTCCGCACCGGGCGAACTGGCGCTGCTGCACGAGACGGTGGTTGTGGAACTCGGCGACCGCCACCTCGATGATCTGCTGACGATCGCCGACCCGCTCGTGGTCACCGATCTACCCACGCTGCTGTGGTCGCCTCACGGCCACCACGAGATCGTGGCTGAGCTGCTGGCGCTGTCGCAGGCGGTGCTGCTCGACTCAGTCGATGAGCCCGACGCCCGCGAGGCGCTCGATCGCGCGTGCGGGCTGAGCGAACAGGCGTATGTGGTGGATCTCGCCTGGCTGCGCTCGACGCCGTGGCGTGAGCGTGTGGCAGCGAGCTTCGACCCCATCTGGCTACGCCGTGAACTGGGCACGATCGCGGGGGTGACCGTGCGCCATCACCCCGCCTCCACAGCAGCAGCCACGCTCCTCGTTGGCTGGTTGGCCTCCCGCCTGGGCTGGCACACGGAGCCGCTAGTAGCCGACGGCGATGCGCTCGTGACATCGACACACGCGGGCGACCACAACGTCACGGTGCGTCTGGAAGCGGCTCCGGAGCTCCAGGTACCCGGCCTGGAGAGCCTCACGCTGGAGACCGACTCCGGCTTGCAGTTGCGGCTCAGCCGTGGCTCTGGCGGCCTGCGCGCACACCGGCGCGATCGCGGCGGCCAAGAGCAGGAGTGGACGATCCTCGGGGCTTCGCGTGGCGAGCAGGGTGTGCTCGGCGAGGGCATCCGCCAGGCACTGCTGCGGGACCCCACCTATGTGCCGGCATTGCATGCAGCAAGGGCGATGCTGGCGTGAGCTGCATGGCGGCGGGCCCCGCGTGACGCGCCTGACCACGTGTCCCGATGCGGAGACCGTCGCGCAGCGCGCGGCTGCGCACATCGAGCGCCAGCTGCGCCAGGCCCGTGAGGCGCGCGGTGTAGCGCATCTGGCGCTGAGCGGCGGCACGACGCCAGGACGCTGCTACGAACTGCTGGGCGCTGACGCCAAGGACCTCGACGACGTCGAGGTGTGGTTTGCGGACGAGCGTTGCGTGGGACCGCACGACGAGCAGAGCAACTACAAGCTGGTGGCTGAGACGCTGCTCGAGCGGGCGCAGATCCCCCCGGAGCGGGTGCATCGCATGGTTGGCGAGCTCGGCCCGCGAGACGGCGCTCGCAGCTACACGCAGGAGCTGACTCGCCATCTGGCTGCTAGCTCAACCGAGCAGGCAGGGCCACCGGTGCTCGACCTGATCGTGCTGGGAATCGGCCCGGACGGCCACGTCGCGTCGCTGTTTCCAGGCGCCGCCACCCTAGATGCCGGCCCGGAGGCTGTGTGCTTGGGCGTGCGGGACTCGCCCAAGCCTCCTCCGGAGCGGATCACGCTGAGCTTGGCGGTATTGCAAGCAGCCCGCGAGTGCGTGCTGCTTGCCACCGGCCCGAGCAAGGCGGACGCACTGAGCGCGATGCTCGCGCAGCCGAGTCGTCACGTCCCCGCGAGCCTACTCAGACGCGAGCGGCTGACGGTGATCGCCGACGACGCAGCTGCTGCCACAAAGCAGTGAGCGCGATCGCCGCAGCTGTGGGCGAGGCAGTAACGGTGCGCCACGCCGAGACCGAGTGGAGCCTGCATGGAAGGCACACCGGGCGCACGGACATCCCTCTCACCGCGCGCGGCCGTGACACCGCCAGGGCCCTACGCGGCAGGCTGAGCGGGTGGAGCTTCGACCTCGTGCTCGTCAGCCCGTTGGGGCGAGCGCGTGAAACATGCGAGCTATGTGGCCTCGACGCCGGTGCGCGGCTGACCCCGGCTCTGCTCGAGTGGGACTACGGCGATTACGAGGGGCTGACAACGCCCGAGATCCGTGCGCAGCGGCCGGACTGGCGGTTGTGGCGCGACGGCTGCCCCGGGGGCGAGAGCCCGGCGGATGTGGGGGCGCGCGCGGACCAGGTGATCGCACAGATAGGCGCTAGTCGCGGCAAGGTGGCGGTGTTCTCCCACGGTCACATGCTGCGTGTCCTCGGCGCGCGCTGGATTGAACTTGACGCCAGCAGCGGCGCCCGACTTGGCCTCGCGACCGCGGCCATCTGCGTGCTCGGCCACGAGCGTGAGACGACGGTTATCGACCGTTGGAACGACACGGGTGGAGTTTCGTTCTAGAGTGACCCAGCACGGTCGTTCTAGGTTGACGCAGCACGACCAGCCATGGCTATCTCAGCGGCAAACACAACTCCCCTCTCCCCCGACGCCGCTCAAGTCCTGCAGGCGATGGACGCGGCACGCGAGCGCACCCTGACGTTGGTTGCCACGCTCGACGACGAGCAGCTCGAACGCGTTCACTCGCCGATCATGAGCCCACTCGTGTGGGACCTCGGCCACATTGCCGCATATGAGGACCTGTGGCTAGGTCATCGCTACGGCAACCTCGAGCTGCTGCGCCCGGAGCTGGCCAACTTGTATGACGCGTTCGAGACGCCGCGCTCGGTGCGCGGCGAGATCGAGGCGCTCAGCCCCGCGGAGGCGAAGGCATACCTGGCAGCCGTTTCAGCACGCACGGCCGAGGTCATAGCCGAACGTGGGACCGGCGACGGCGTGCTTTGCGAGATGGTGCTGCGCCACGAGCTCCAGCACTCCGAGACGATGCGCCAGACGATCGACATCGCCGGGCTGCTACCCGCAGAGGAGCAGGCCAAGATGGGGGCTGCGCTCACCGCCGACGATGCTCCGCGGGGATGGCTCGAGATCCCCAGCGGGGCGTTCTCAATGGGCGCTGGCACAGATGGCTTCTCATACGACAATGAGCGTCCGCGCCACCTGGTGGAGGTGGCCGCCTTTGCGATCGCGCAGCGTCCGGTGAGCAACGCGAGCTGGCTTCATTTCAGCGAGGGCGGCGGCTACGAGCGACGTGAGTGGTGGTCGCGCGAGGGCTGGGCGTGGAAGGAGGAGTACGACATCTCGCACCATCCCTCCGTGGCGGCAGGCCACCCGGAGGCGCCGGTTTGCCACGTCTCCTGGTTCGAGGCCGACGCCTTCGCGCGTGCCCATGGCGCGCGCCTGCCCACGGAGGCGGAGTGGGAGAAGGCGGTGACCTGGACCCAGCAGGTCGATGGTGAGCCCGCCCGCAGCGGCGAGTTCGGACAGAGCCGCTACCTGGCGGGCATCGGTCGCACGTGGGAATGGACCAGCTCGACGTTTGGCGGCTACCAGGGGTTTGTCGCCTATCCCTACCGCGAGTACTCGGAGGTGTTCTTCGGCGAGAGCTACCGCGTCCTCAGGGGTAGCTCGTGGGCAACCCATCCGCGGGTGGCGAGCACGACGTTCCGCAACTGGGACCTGCCGATACGACGCCAAATCTTTGCGGGTGTGCGTTTGGCGAGGGAGCTGTGATGGAGCCATCGACGCCACAGCAGCCACTGGCGGAGGCGATCCGCATCGACTCCCATCTGGACGGCACGCAGGAACGCTCGCTTGCGGATGATGTGCTGGATGGACTCACCCGTCCGTTCAAGGAGCTACCGCCGAAGCATTTCTACGATGCGCGCGGGGCGGAGCTGTTCGATCAGATCTGCGACCTGCCGGAGTACTACCCAACGCGTGCCGAGCGCGCGATCCTCGAGGAACGATCGGACGAGCTGGCAGAGCTGACCGGCGCGGTCGAGCTGGTCGAGCTCGGCTCGGGCACGGCGGCCAAGACTCGAGTGCTGCTGGACGCGCTGCAAGCCACGGGCACACTCGATCGCTACATCCCGGTGGACGTGACGGAGAGCATGGTCCGCGACTGCGCGGATGCACTCACCAGCGAGTATCCCGGCCTGCGGGTGCACGGCGTGATCGGCGACTTCGAGCGCCACCTCGAACACATACCGCCGGCTGAGGGACCGCGCATCGTGGCCTTCCTCGGCGGCACGATCGGCAACTTCCCACCTGGCAGCCGCCGCCGCGTGCTGCGCAAGATCGCGAGCCTGTTGGGGCCATCGGATTTCCTGCTGATGGGCACCGACCTGGTCAAGGACCCCCGTGTGCTCGAGGCTGCCTACGATGACGCCCAGGGGGTAACGGCGGAGTTCAACCGCAATGTTCTTCGCGTCCTCAACCGCGAGCTGAGCGCGGACTTCGACCCCGATGACTTCGATCACGTGGCGCTGTTCGACACTGAGAACGAGTGGATCGAGATGCGCTTGCGTGCACGTCGCGAGCACACGACGCTCGTGCGCGACCTCGATCTGCCGGTGCACTTCGATGTGGGCGAGGAGCTACGCACAGAGATCAGCGCGAAGTTCACACCCGAACGCCTGGAGGGCGATCTCGCGGCTGCCGGCCTCGAGCTAGTTCGCTGGCTGACGGATCCGGATCAGCTATTCGCGCTGACCTTGTCGCGTGTGCGCTCCAGCGGGTAGCCCACCAGACGGTGCGCCTGTCAGCCGGCCGGCAACGGATGGCTGCGGCTGTGGTCGTCGTGGAGGATTGCGGGCGAGCCTGGTGTGAGTTCGGGCGACGGGCGCCCGAGGCCGTAGCCCTGGCCGCCCTGAATGATCGCGTCGGAGGCGAGTTCGTGCTGTTCGTTGATGGCACGGAGGAACTGGAGTATGTCCTCGTCCTCGATGCCCTCGGCGATCACAAACGCCCCTGTCTGGCGCGCGAAGGTGGCCATCGCCATCAGCACTGCCCGCGCGCTCGACTCGGTTGCAGCAGCGCAGATGATGCTGCGGTCGAGCTTGACGAACTCGGCGTCGATCTTGCTCAGCATCTCGAGGCCGGAGTTACCCGTTCCGACATCGTCGACGGCGATCTTGAAGCCTTGCTCGCGTAGGTGCTTCAGGCGCTTGATAACCCGCTCGGTGCGTCCGCCGGAGCGCTCGGTGACCTCCACCACGACTGCCTGTGGTGTTAGTCCGGCCCGTTCCACGGCGGGAGCGAGCCACGCGTCTGCCTCGGCGTCCAAGTCGAGAGTCAGCGGGGAGAGGTTCAGGAACAGCAGCACACCTGGGTGTAGCTGAGGAGCAAGCCGCAGCGCGTTCTCCACGCACATCACGTCGAGTTGATGCACGCGTCCGATCTGCTCCGCTATGTCGAAGGCCTCCGCGGGGCCAGATAGTCCATAGGAGGGGTTGGGGCGGGTCAGCGCCTCGACGCCGAGCAGGGTCTGCGCGTCGAGGTTCCAGATCGGCTGAAACAGCGTCTCCAACCGCCCCTCCTCGATCAGCCGCACGACGGCCTCCTTCTTCTCGGAGGTGGTCACGACCACGCGCTCCTGAATGTCCTCGTAGTGCGTTGCGCGGTTGCCCCCCTCGCGCTTGGCCTCATACAGCGCGGCGTCGGCCTCTGCGCGCAGCGTGTCGGCCTGCTGTCCGGGACGCAACGCGCTCACACCGATGCTGACCTTGATGCCGGCGTCCTGCAGGGCGCCGGCGAGTCGCCGCGCGATGACCCTGGCGCCGTCGGCATCAGTGTGCGTCAGCGACAACGCGAACTCGTCGCCCCCGATTCTGTACGGGCGATCTCCGGGCCTTGCCTCGCGCAGGACCTGCGCCACGCGCTGTAGTACCGCGTCGCCGTGCGGATGCCCATGGCGGTCGTTGATGAGCTTGAAGTCATCGACGTCCAGTAGCGCCAGCGCGAACTGGTCGTCGTATCGCGCGGCAGAGGCAACGGCGCGCGGGAACTCGTCCTGGAAGGCCCGGTGATTCGGAAGGTCGGTGAGCCCATCGCGGGTCGCTCGCTGCAGGACCATCCGATGGTCGCGCATCAGCCGCCGCCCGCCGAGGAGATAGAAGACTGCACCACCGCCGATCAGGGTGAACAGAGCGATGAGAGCGAGTACCTTCCGCAGTTCCGTCAGCTGCGCGTCGTAGGTGTGGTGGTCATAGGTCGCCTCGTAGGCGTAGCGGCCGCTTGGAAGCTCGACTGGGACGATGAACTCGAAGTCGCTGCTGTCCTTGCCGCGACCGCCCTCGCGTCCGGCGTATGAGCTGCCGTGCTCCAACGCGGCGTTGATGCGAGCGTCGGCTTCTCTCCTGCCCACCAGGGCACGATTGCCCGCAGCTCTGATCACGTGCTGCTGATCGATCAGCGAGACCGCCAACGTACCGGGACGCCGTTCGAAACCTTCGAGCAGACGCTCGATATCGCCGATCCCATCGGCTGCGCTCGTCGCCCGGCTGCCCTCGAGTTCAAACGCCCTCGCGTCCGCCTGCTGTCCTTCCGCGTAGTCGCCGATCAACTGGTGCGCCATGCTCCGTTCGAGCAGCACGTAGCCCGTGACGCCAGTCAGCGCGAACGTGAGGGCGACGGTCGCGAGCAAGCGCATGCCGAAAGCGAACGCCGAGCCGTCTTCGCCGATGAGACGGCGCGCGGGCAGCCATCGATGCGCACGAAGCTTGCGCACACCGCTCAGCATCGACGGCTCCGGGGGCGTCATCGGCAGCATCTGTCCCATAGCTGACTACTCGACAGAGCGACCCAAGAACATAAGCCCGAACAACGCGATAGATCAAAAATACTGACTTTTGCCCGATCCGCGGTCGGCGTTGCCAGCGGTGCTGGTTAGTGGACAGGCGCTCCAGTGGCGCGCATTCAATAAGCTCCGACCCATGAAGATCGAGGGCAGCGGAGCACTGGTATCGGGTGGCGCGTCGGGCCTGGGCGAGGCGACGGTCCGTGCGCTGCATACACGTGGCGCGATCGTGACGATCGCGGATGTGAACGCGGAGAAGGGCCAGGCGCTGGCGGACGAGCTGGGACTGGAGTTCGTCAGCTGCGACGTGCGCGAGGAGGAGCAGGTGCAGGCAGCTGTCGAGCTGGCCGCGAAGATCGACGGCGGCCTGCGCATCGCGGTGTCGTGTGCTGGCACGGGCTGGGCGCAGAAGGTGGCGAGCTCGAAGGGGCCCCACCCGCTGATGCCGTTTGAGATCATCATCTCGATCAATCTGATCGGCACGTTCAACCTGCTGCGGTTCGCCTCGAACGCGATGATCGCCAGCGAGCCGTTGGAGGACGGCGAACGCGGCGTGTGCGTGCACACGGCCTCAGTGGCGGCGTTCGACGGCCAGGTCGGTCAGATCGCCTACTCGGCATCGAAGGGCGGTGTCGTGGCGATGACGCTGCCGGCAGCCCGTGATCTCGCGCAGTACGGGATTCGCGTGAACACGATTGCACCGGGCCTGTTCGACACGCCGCTGCTAGCGGCGCTGCCGGAAGAGGCACGCCAGAAACTGGGCGCGGGCGTGCCGTTCCCTGCGCGTCTGGGTCTGCCGGCGGAGTACGCACAGCTGGCGTGCCAGCTCGTGGAGAACCGCATGCTCAACGGCGAGACGATCCGTCTCGACGGCGCGCTGCGGATGCCACCGCGGTAGCGCCCGCAATGGGCACGCCGCTCAGATGAGCACGCCGACGTGGTCTTGCGCCGCGGGTCGCACCTCGCCGCCATGACCGTCCCCGACTTCTTCATTGTGGGCTCGCCGAAGACGGGCACCACGGCGCTTTACGAAATGCTGAAGACGCATCCGCAGGTGTTCATGCCGAGGATCAAGGAGCCGCGCTTTCTGGGGAGCGATCTGCGCCCACGCCAGGGGCATGAGCAGGCAGTGCGCGAGCAGGGCTACCCGAAGACGATGGCCGAGTACGTGGCGCTGTTCGAGGGCGCGCAGCCGGGGCAGCACGCGGGCGAGGCCACGCCCACGTACCTCTGGTCGAAGAGCGCGCCAGACGCGATCGCCGACCTGCAGCCGGATGCCCGCATCATCGCCATCCTGCGCGAGCCGGCGAGTTTCCTGCGCTCGCTGCACCTGTCGTTCATTCTCGGCCACAACGAGGGCGAGCGCGATCTGCGCAAGGCCATGTCCCTCGAGGATGCGCGGCGGGCGGGCAAGCAAATTCCGCGCAGCTCGCATCGACCGCAGCTGCTTCAGTATTCAGAGCACGTGCGCTACGTGGAGCAGCTGAGCCGCTACCAAGCCCGCTTCTCGCAGGATCAGATCCTGGTGTTGATCTACGACGACTTTCGCCGCGACAACGAGGGGACACTGCGCCGGGTTCTCGATTTCATCGGCGTCGACGCCACCGCCCCGGTCGACGTCAAGCAGGCGAACGTGACCAGACAGACGGTGCGCTCGCAGCGAGCTGCACAGGTGATCAAAACGGTCTCCCGCGGCAGCGGTCCAGTCGCACGATCGACGAAGGCCGCAACCCGCGCGCTGACGACGAGATCGATGCGCGCGGGCATGCTTCAGATCATCAAGAACCGATTCGTAAAGGCCGAGGTACCGCCGTCTGATGAGCAGTTCATGCTGGAGCTGCGCCGGCGCTTCAAGCCCGAGGTGGTCGCGCTGAGCGACCACCTCGGTCGCGATCTCGTGAGCCTGTGGGGCTACGACAAGCTCGATTGAGCCGGCTCGCCGCGCCCCGCAATAATCGCTACAAGCGTTCGACTAGCATTGCCATGCCCATACCGCCGGCGACGCACATCGACTCGATGCCGAAGGTCCCGTCGAGTGTCTCCAGGTCGTTGAGCAGCGTCGTCATGATGCGCGCGCCGGTCATGCCGAAGGGGTGACCGAGGGCGATGGCGCCACCGAACGGGTTGAGCTTCTCGTCGGAGATCTTCAGGTCCTCTTTGCACGGCACGATCTGCGCGGCGAACGCCTCGTTGATCTCGACAACGTCGATGTCGTCGATTGTCATGCCCGTGTTCTTCAGCAGCTGCTCGATCGCCGGGATCGGCCCCAAACCCATGATCTCGGGACGGATCGCCACGACCGTCGAGGCGATGATGCGGGCTTTTGGCGCCATCCCGAGCTCGCGGACGCGCTCGTCGGACATGATCAGCAGCGCCGCGGCGCCGTCGTTCAGCGGGCAGGCGTTGCCTGCCGTCACGGTGCCGTCGGGCCTGAATGCGGGCGGCAGTGCGGCGAGCTTCTCGATTGTCGTGCCTGGGCGCGGGCCGTCGTCCTTGGTCACGACCTGCTCTGGCACCTCGACCTCGTTGCCTTCCCGGTCGGTGGTCGTGTGCGCGGGAGCGGTGACCGGCACGATCTCTTTGTCGAAGTGGCCCGATTCCTGTGCCTGCACGGCGCGGTCCTGCGAGATCACCGCCCACTCGTCCTGCGCCTCGCGTGAGACTTTGCAGCGGTCGGCGACGTTCTCGGCGGTGAGGCCCATGGGGATGTAGACGTTGTAGAGCGAGCTCTCGGAGCCATCGAGCATTTTGTTGAACTCGAACGGCGCGCCTTCGCCGCCGCGCGAGACGGCCTCGACGCCGGCGGCGATGTAGGTGTCGCCCTCGCCTGCCTTGATCGCGTGGAAGGCCATCCGGGCGGTCTGCAGCGAGGACGCGCAGAAGCGGTTAACGGTTGTGCCAGGCACATGGTGGTCGATGCCCGCGATCAGCGTGGCGTTGCGGGCGACGTTGTAGCCGGCCTCGCCGGTGTTAGCAGCGTTGCCCATCATCACGTCGACGATCGACTTCGGGTCGAGCATCGGGTTGCGCTCGACGATCGCGCGCAGCGGCACCGCGGCGAGGTCGTCAGCGCGGACCGATTTGAGCGATCCCTTGACAGCGCGCCCGATGGGCGTGCGGACGGCGTCGACGATCACTGCTTCGGGCATGTGTGACTCTCTCCTTGGTAGGTTGAGCGCCGGTAGTTGGGGGCGCCAGCAGATTGCTGGCAGGCGGCGCGTGCAGATGCGATGCAATCGTATGCGATCGGCGCGCTCAGCTATGTGATCTTCGCCACTTAGAGCCTCGGAGGCTGCGCAGGCCGCTGCGAAAGCGGGTGCCATCGAGGACTGACGCGAGGGCCAGCTCGAGGACACCGCGCAAGCGATGGCCGTTGATCATGTCGGTTGCTCCGGCTCGGTAGTAGTACATCCCCCATACCCGCTTTCTGCGGATCAGGCGGATCCGCGCAGAGGCGGACGCCTCCTGGGCTGCGAAATCCTCTCTACTTAGAGGCTCCTGGCCCTGAGCGCGCCGGCGCTGGTTGGCCCACAGGCGGGTGACATTGCGGTGGCGCTCCCAGAAGCGCTCGAGCTGCATCGAGCCGGCACGCTTACGGTAGTAGACGAGCTGCTCGGGCAGGTTCATGACAACGCCAAGCTCGGCCATGCGACAGAACATGTCGAACTCATTGGCGGCGCCGTACTCGGCGGTGGTGTAACCGCCGACGGCGTTGTAGTCGGCGCGGGAGAAGAGGATTGAAGAGTGGATCAGGAAGAACAGGCCGCCGCGTGCCCTGACGGCGTTGTAATCCTCCAAGCTTGCGGGTCCCATTATGGCCGGCGAGATGATCTTCTTGGCGTCGTTGACGTTGTAGCCGTGGGTGCCAAGCAGTGCGATGCGGGTGTCACCAGTCCACTCGCGGATGAAGTTGATCTGGCGCTCGAGCTTGGTGGGAGCCCAAATGTCGTCGGAGTCGCAGATGGCAATCCACTCCCCCGTGGCGGCGGCGATGCCGGCGTTGCGTGCGGCCGCATCGCCACCGTTGGACACGCGGCGGACGTAGCGAATCGGGACACCGCCCGGATGGTGCTCGGCGAATTGGCTTACGAAGCCCTCGACATCTTCCGGGGAGGCATCGTCGGAGACGACGATCTCAGCGGGCGTCAGCGTCTGCTCGAGGATCGAGCTGAGCGCGTCGCCGATACGCCCGAGATCGTTATACGTGGGTACGACGACCGAGACCTGGTCAGCTGAGATCGTCATAGCCCCAGAGCGTGACGAGGTCGCGCCCGAGATGTTCACTCAGTGAGATCACCTCGGGTTTGAAGCGGCGGCGCAGCTCGAGCATCAGCTGCTCATCGGGTGCGCTGGGGGCGGTGAAGAGCATTCGATTTCTGATCTCGATAGCCCGCTGGCGGCTGATCAGGTGTGGCCCAACAGTCTTTGCGAGACCCTGTACGGCCCGTGGCAGCGGACCGTCGCGGGAGGCAACCGCGTGGATGAGTGAGTGCATGCGCTGCGAGCGCACGCGCACAGTGGGGTTGGATTCTTTGACGTTGAGCGGGTAGGTGTCGTCCACTGCGAGGAATCGCTGCACCTTGCGCACGATCGCCTCGTTGTCGTTGCGGTAGTCGTCATACACGAGCACGAGCATCTGCTCGGGACCGAACAGTGTCTGGTAGCGCAGCAGCTGCTCGACGTAGCGGACGTAGTCTGAGTAGAGCGTGCCTCCAGGCCCCCAGAAGGCGTGCTCGGGAAGGTTCTTGCCTTCGCGCCTTGAGTCCTCGAGGGCAAGCGCCTTGCGCATGTCGGTCTCTGGCTCGATGTAGATCTGCACGAACTGCAGGTGCAGTGAGCGCAGGAAGCTCGAGGGCTCGCGCAGGATGGCGATGATGCGCGCCTGCGGCTGCACTGCGGCGATCCGCTGAGCGGCGGTGCGCGACCACAGATACGGCGCCGATGCCTCTCCTGTGCGCTGCTCGGCCGAAGCAGGCTCGAACAGCGTCAGGTACTCGTCGAGCGTGTCTGGCGTCCGCCCGAAGCTGCGTGGTCTGGCGGCCGGTGGGTGCAGCTCATCGGCAAAGTAGTACGGCTCCTTGTTGGGGGGCGCGTAGATCTGCGGGTGCCCCTTGAGCATGTCCCACAGTGCGGTTGTACCGCACTTGGGATGACCGACGATGAAGAAGTCGGGGAGCCGCCTGGAGCCGCTGGCTTGTGCTTGTGCATCCATGCCGGCTATATGCTGTCATAGCCCCAAAGAGCCACCAAATCGCGCCCGAGATATTCACTGGCTGCTTGCACTTCGAGCTTGAAGCGGCGGCGCAGCTCGAGCATCAGCTGCTGATCCGGCGGCGGCGTGTCGATGTAGCGAATTCGCCTGGCGAGATCCGTGCGGGTGGCGCTGCTGCGTAGCGGCTGCGGCGTGAGCGCAGTGAGTCCCTTTGCGAGCGTCGTGCCAGGTGCAGTGCGACGCGCCATGGCAGACGCGCGCATCGCCTGGTCGAGCCACACGTAACGGGGAGTGCGCAGCGTGTCGAGCTCCACCGGCACGACCGGCAGCGTGTCGTCGACGTCGAGAAAGCGCAGTACCTGGCGGACAGTCCCCTCGTTGTCGGCACGGAAATCGTCGTAGATCAGCACGAGCACCTGCTCGGGCGGGAATACCGCGTGATAGCGGCGCAGCTGCTCGACGTAGCGGATCAGCTCGGAGTACATCAGCACCTGGGGGAACTGGGACAGGCGCGGGATGTGCTTGCCTTCGCGCCTTGCGTCCTCCAAGGCGAGCGCCCTAGCGAAGTCCTTCTCTGTCTCGTCGTTGTTGCGCACGGCCTGCAGATGCACCGAGCGCAACAAGCTCGCGGGCTCGCGCAGAATGGCGATGATCCGCGCGTCCGGTTGCACTGCTGCGATGTTCTCGGCGGCGAGCATGGAGCGCAGGTAGGTGGGAGTGGCCTCGCCGATCAGCTGGTCTGCGCGTGCGCCTTTGAACAGCGATTGATAGCCCGCAAGCGTGGTGGGGTGTTGGCGCATGCTCGACGCGGGGCGCCAGTAGCGGGTGCGCCGGTCGGGGGCGAAGTAGCGCGGCTCCTTCACCGGCATGTGGATCTGCGGGTGACGAACGAGCATCTGGTGGAGTGCTGTGGTGCCGCACTTGCCGTGGCCGACGATGAAGAAGTCGGGGAGCCTCACAGGTCGAGCCGGCTGACGCCGAGCTCGTCGAAGCCGACGTGGTGGGCGAGCTCGTGGCGCACTGTGCGGGTCACCTGATCGCGCAGCAGATCGGGATCGTGGCCGAAGTCGCGGCGCAGCGTGTCGCGGAAGATGACGATGCGATCGTGGCTGTTGTCACGCGTGGCGCCGTCTCCCTGGTAAAGGCCGTAGGCGCCGCGCCGGCGGCCTCCGTCGGAGATCACCACGGCGACGTGGGCGAGCGCGTTGCGAAGCAAATCGGGTAGATCGTCGAGCGCATCGCGGACGAGCTCCTCGAAGTCGCTGTCGTTGAGCGGATCGAGCTCCATGAAGTCGTTTTCGTCGGGATCGACCACCAGCCCTTCGCTGGCGAGCCGCTCGGAGTAACGCACGATCTCTTCGAACTCATCCTCTGACTCGGGGTCGTGCCAGCCGGCCATGCGGACGGCGACGAACGCGACGCTGCCCATCAGCGCGGCGGCGACGATGACGCCGAGCGCTACGTCCTCGAGTGCGCGAACGACGCCGATCGAGCTGAAGCCCTGACCGACGACGAGCACCACGAGACCGACAGACATGGCGATGAGCGCTGCCACGCCGACGCGTCGAAATTGAGACGGTCGGGGAGGCTGGGGCTCGCGCATCGCCATGAGATCGGGGGCCCCACTCTTATTTCAGCGTGCGGGCGATGACGAGACGCTGGATCTCGTTGGTGCCCTCGTATATCTGGGTGATCTTGGCGTCTCGCATCATGCGCTCCACTGGGTACTCCTTGACGTAACCGTAGCCGCCGAGGACCTGCACGGCCTCGATCGTCACGGCCATGGCGGTGTCCGAGCAGAAGACCTTGGCCATGGATGAGTACTTGGCGCGCGTAGGATGGCCCTGATCGGCCATCGCACACGCCTTGTAGAGCAGCTCGCGAGCTGCGGCCGTGCGTGTTTCCATATCGGCGAGCTTGAACCCGATTCCCTGGAACTCGTTGATGGGCTTTCCGAACTGCTGGCGTTCGCGGGCGTAGCCGACGGCGTAGTCAGTGGCGCCTTGAGCGATGCCGACGGCTTGCGCGGCGGCGCCGAGGCGGGTGCGCTCGAGCGTGCCAAGCGCGACCGACAGCCCCTTGCCGACCTCGCCGATGATGTTCTCCGATGGCACACGCACGTCCTCGAAGATCGGCTGACCGGTGGGTGAGGCGCGGATGCCGAGCTTGTGCTCGAGCTTGCCGACGCTGAAGCCGGGCCGGTCGGCCTCGACGACGAACGCTGTCATGCGCCGGTTCTCGCGGTCGGTGACAGCAAAACAGATGTAGAAGTCGGCAACGCCGAGGTTGGAGATCCAGTTCTTGGTGCCGTTGATGATCCACTCGTCGCCATCCTGCACGGCTGTGGTTTTCATGCCTGCGGGGTCGGACCCAGCCTCGGGCTCTGACAGCGCAAACGCGGGCGACCATTCGCCGCTGGCGCACTTGGGCAGAAAGCGCGCCTTCAGCTCGTCCGAGCCAAACAGCTGAATTGGCAAGGTGCCAAGCTCCTGCACCATCAAGATGAGCGCGCAAGCGGCATCGACCTTGGCGATCTCCTCGACCCCCATGTTGAGCATCAGCGTGCCGGTGCCAGTACCGCCGTACTCGGTAGGAAACGGCAGGCCCAAAATGTCCTGTTCGGCGAGCACCTTGCGGATGTCCCAGGGATACTCGGCCTGCTCGTCGATCTCCGCCGAGCGCGGCGCGATCTTCTCCTGAGCGATCTGTTTGATCGTGGCGCAGAAGTCGAGATGCTCTTGTGGGATGGTGTAGGTGTCGTTGAGAGTCACGTGCATTGTGTATTGATCCTAGTGGCCCCGCGCGGGCGGCGCGCCCACCTCGCTGTGCGGGCGCGAGGCCGCTACCCTCCCCCGGATGGGCACCCCGGTGGACTCCAGGCAAACGCA
>Ga0210383_10001421_pt1 | contig 21862 bp, 19 predicted proteins | sample IncBWC14OmetaG_FD_160072 | JGI IMG/M metagenome (GOLD analysis project Ga0210383, IMG submission 160072) | Forest soil microbial communities from Barre Woods Harvard Forest LTER site, Petersham, Massachusetts, United States - Inc-BW-C-14-O ... | reverse complement strand
CGTGACCGCGCCTGTCGCCTTGAACACGCTGGGTGTAAACGTTTTTACCTCGCCCGCAAAGACTATGGTCGGCGAGCGGCCCAGGCCCTTTGGCGAAGCGCTCGGCTTTGACCCGATCACGTCGACTTTAATCTTCGGCGAGTACGACGCGGTGCTGGTAGACGCAATCATGACGGTGGCTGAGGCCGAGGCTCTCGCGGATTGGGTTGCTCTGCACAACCGCAACTTGGAGACCATCTATATAACCCACGCCCATTTCGACCACTTCTACGGGCTGAGCATTCTGCTCGACCGTTTCCCGGGCGCTCGCGCGATAGCAACGCCCAAGACGGTGAGCGCCATGCAGATGTCTTTCACTCCCACGGTGGAGCGGCTGGCCCGCCGGTGGTTTCCTGGGCAAGTGCCCACGAAGCTGGTTGCGCCTGAGCCCTATGAGCGCGACACGTTCACGCTCGAGGGCCAGGAATTGCGCGTTATCGAGCAGGGCCACACCGATAGTGCCGATACGACGTCTCTATACGTTCCATCGATCGGCCTGATCGTCGCTGGCGACGTCGTGTACAACCAATGCCGCATGTACGTCGGCGACACTACCCCTGAGAGCCGAAAGAATTGGATCGCGGCGCTAGACCGGTTAGCCGCTCTGAACCCGGCGATGGTCGTCGCCGGTCACAAGAAGCCGGGCGCGCCCGACTCTCCCTCGGCGATCCAGGACACCAAGCGTTATCTGCAGGACTTTGATCGGGTGCGGAAAACCGCGAAGTCCGACCAGGAGCTTTTCGATCAGATGACGGAGCTCTACCCGCATTGGGTAGCCAATCAGTCATGGCTGATGTTCGGATTCCCGCAGCCATGAGTCACATCAATCGCGGATGGCCGTCCGTCCCCAGTTTTTAGTTCCATGTTTTAGAAGAACAGATACGATTTCAAAAAGGAGAATGAAATGACAACAAAAGGAAAAGTCCTGGTGCTGGTATCGAGCGGTCGCGGTTTGCCCTTGAAGGATGGGGGATGGTACAAGGGCGCTGGCTACTACCTCAACGAACTCACGGTCCCGGTTCGCGCCCTGATGAAGGAGGGCTACGAAATCACCTTCGCCAACCCCAAAGGCAACACGCCGCAAGTGGATGTGCATTCAGAGGTCGCCGATTTCTTCGGCGGGGACGCGGCCAAGCTTGAGGACTATATGCTATTCCGCGACGGCCTGAAGGGGCTCAGAGATCCAATGCGCATCGCGGATGTCATCGCATCGGGCCTGGATCAATATGACGCTGTTTTCGTCCCCGGCGGCCATGGCCCGATGATTGATCTTCTCGATGATCCCGATGCCGGCATAGTGATGAGACACTTTCACGAAACATCCAAGCCTACGGCTGTGCTCTGCCATGGCCCGATCTCACTTCTCTCGGCGCTTCCGAATTCGACGGAGTTTGTCGCCGCGCTGGCGGCGGGCGATACCGCTGGAGCGCACGAAAAAGCGAAGGGTTGGATCTATGCCGGATATAAGATGACTATCTTTTCGACAGCGGAAGAGCAGCAACGGGAGCCGCTTGAGATTGGTGGCAAGGTTCTCTTTTACCCGGACTTCGCCTTGCGTACGGCGGGCGGTGACGTGAGTGTGGTCGCTCCGTGGGGGAGCTACGTCCTTCAAGACCGCGAGCTGATCTCAGGTCAGAACCCGTTCTCTGATCAAGCGCTTCTGAAACTTCTTCTACCCGCACTCGATGCGAAGAAGAGGTCGGTTTCAGCGGCATAAGAATCGAAGGGAAAACCGGGGGAACCTGCTCAAGCCTCCCAAGGGTTGAGGACACCGACTCCGGTACGCTCAAAGTCAGCCGCATTCCTGGTCGCGACGGTCAGACCGTGCACCAGGGCTGTGGCTGCGATGAGGGCGTCACGATCGGAGCGAGGGTTCGGTACGTGAAGCGTCGCGCATCGCTGGGCGACGGCGGTGTCAATTGCTAGAATACGGCCGGAGAATGTGGGCAACACGTGACGATCCATCCACGCGCGAAGGATCGCGCCTTGCGCTTTGTCGCGGCGGTCGATGAGCAGGATTCCGATCTCCAGCTCCAGTACTGAAATGACCGAGATGTAGAGACTCGCCGAGGGTAAACGTTCGGCCCACTTCTTGACATTTTGATCGGTCTTACTGGCTTTTCTTAGTTCTGAAATTACGTTGGTATCCAGGAGATACATCAGGTCAGGTCCACCGGTTCGTGCAGGTCGCCGCGCAGACGAGGCGGCTCAAATTCAATCTCGGCGGCGGCTGGCATCGCCAATAAGTCGAGAACGCTCTTTTGCCCTCCAGTGATCCTTTGATACTCCTCCACTGTGAGCAGCACGTGGGACGGGCGGCCTCGATCCGTGATGAAAACGGGACCTCGCTTAGCGGCCCTCTTTGCCCTGCTTGTGTCCTGATTAAAGTCTCGACTCGACAGTTTTGTAATGGCCATAGCTCTGATCCTTCAATGTAGCAACGTAGCTACATTGTATCAGGAAAAGGGTTCTTTGCAAGACCGGGAGCTGTTCGATCAGATAACGGAGGTGCACCCGCGTTGTCTGGCGAATCAGCCCCGGCTGATGTTCGGATCTCGCAGCCGTAAGCCACATCAAGCGCAGATGCGGGAGGCAGAGAAACTGCGTCGGAAATCGCGATGCCAAAGTATCGCACGATACTTTCGTCCAATTGTTTTTCCTTTTCCCGTCAGGCTTAATGGCCAGCGGGTATAAAAGAAAGAACCGGAACCAGCCGATGAGCACTGGTTACCGGGATTGGAGACGTTATGAGCAGCGTACAAATCGAACAGAAGAGTTATGAGATGCCCCCGAAGGAGGGGATCAGCATCGCGTGTTTTCTCACCGTCGCCGACCTCGAGCGATCGGCTCGCTATTACGAAAAGGTCTTCGGCGCTCGCATTCTGAGCATGGGTGACGGCAACGCGCCCCCGTACCTTCAGTTGGCGAATATCTGGATGATTCTGAATGTTGGAGGGGGACCGACCCCGGATAAGCCGACGGTAACGCTCAGCGTCCCCGACCCGAATCACATCAACAGCTTTATGAATTTCCGGGTTGCGGATATTCAAGCGTGCTACGAATTATGGAAAAGTCGAGGGGCGGAGTTCCTCACGCCGCCGATACCCAAGTACGGCGAGATACGCTGCTACATCCGCGATCCTGACGGCTATATCATCGAAGTCGGACAGAGCACCACCCTAACGTACGGTTAATGCTCGCCCACGGAGGGGACGCGAGATCTAAACGATTAGTGCTACCCCTTGTGATCGTTTTCGAGACTGCTTTTAGCTGGTGGGCATCGTAAGCTGAGTCGGCTATTCACGCTTTCGGCGTTGGACGTATGCGGTCAAAAATAGCCGACTCTCCCACTTTCGGTTATCGCCCAACCCGTGGACGGCTCTCAATGTTTCTGATGCCCACTCCAACTTCTACCAGTTCCATCTCCCTTGCACGTCCTGTACGTTCCATTCGCGACACAGTCCTCGTTTCTGAAGCCTAGCCGATGAACTGCGCGGCGGGACGTTTTGTCCCCGCGGTCGACGACAGCAGAGCAATCGAAGGGCAGTATCAGCCCAGAGCTCGAATCAGCACAAGGAGAAATAGCATGCAAAGGGAGCCGAGAACCTTAGCGGTTCTGGCGGACACCGCCGCACTTCTGGTTGCCGTTGTGCTGGCGGTCGTGCCAGTCTCGGCGCAACAGGTCACAGGCCAACTGGGCTCGCCCAGTGCTACGACCACCATCGACGGGAAGCAACTTCCTCCGCCTCCACCGAAATTCGGCGGAGTGATCAAAGAAAGTGCCAAGGATTCCACGCCGTGGTGGCCGCCACGCATCGTGCCTCCGAAGGGCGCGCCCAACGTGCTCCTCATCATGACCGACGATCAGGGCTATGGCGTGTCGGGCACCTTTGGCGGCGTTATTCCGACGCCAGCGCTCGACCGCGTCGCAAAGGCCGGGTTGCGTTACACGCAGTTCCACTCCACGGCTCTCTGCTCGCCGACTCGAGCGGCATTGATCACGGGACGCAATCACCACTCGGTCGGCTTCGGCGTCATTGGGGAGCTGTCCACTGGCTACCCGGGCTACGATTCCATTATCGGTCCAGAGAGCGCAACGATCGGCGAGATCCTCAAAGAGAACGGTTACGCCACGTCGTGGTTCGGCAAGAATCACAACACTCCGAGCTTCCAATACAGCAGCGCGGCCGGTCCTTTCGAACAATGGCCTTCGGGTATGGGCTTTCAGTATTTCTACGGATTCATGGGCGGCGAAACCGATCAGTGGGAGCCGTACTTGTTTCGCGATCATACGCAGATTTATCCGTGGGTCGGAAAGCCGGGTTACAACCTCATTACCGACATGGCGGACGAAGCCATCAAGTACATGCGCGATCTGAACGCAGCCGCGCCTGACAAACCGTTCTTCGTTTATTACGTGCCCGGCGGCAGCCACTCACCTCACCAGCCGAAGCAGGAGTGGATCGACAAGTTTCATGGCAAGTTCGATATGGGCTGGGAAAAGATGCGGGATGAAATCTTCGCCAACCAGAAGCGGCTCGGCGTGATTCCGCCGAATACCACCCTGACCCCGTGGCCTGACGGACAGGCGGCGTATGGGGGAGCTAAGCTTCCGAAGTGGGACTCACTTTCCGACTTGGAAAAGAAGATGTATGCCCGCGAAGCGGAGGTATACGCCGGGTACACCGCCTATACCGACAATGAGATTGGCCGCGTCATACAGAACGTGGAGGACATGGGCAAGCTCGACAACACACTCATCATCTACATCGTCGGCGATAACGGCACAAGCGCGGAAGGCAGCGTGTACGGCACGTTCAACCAACTAACCGCCTACAACGGCATCATTAACGAGCCTGCCGTGAAGCCCGTCGAGGTCATGAATGCCTTGCACTATGAAGACTGGGGGTCTAACAAGACCTATCCGCACATGTCCGTGGCGTGGTCATGGGCCTTTGATACGCCCTTCAAGTGGACAAAGCAGGTGGCGTCGCATTTCGGAGGGACCCGGCAGGGCCTGGCTATTTCGTGGCCCGGCCACATTAAAGATGTAGGCGCGATTCGCACCCAGTTCCATCACATGATCGACATCGTGCCGACCATCCTTGAAGCCGCCAGCATTCCGGCGCCGGACACGGTGAACGGGATCAAGCAGAAACCGATCGAAGGTATAAGCATGGCCTACACTTTTGATCAGGCAAACGCCAATGCGCCCTCGAAGCGCGACACACAGTATTTCGAAATGGTCGGCAACCGCGCCATCTATCATGACGGTTGGATTGCCGCCACAACACCACCAGCTCCATCCTGGGAGTTGGGAACAGGCACGATGCCAGCGCTCGGCGACTATCACTGGGAACTCTATAACATCGGCGAAGATTATTCGGAATACAACGACCTGGCCGCCAGCAATCCCGCCAAGTTGAAAGAGTTGCAGGGATTGTTCCTGACCGAGGCGGCGAAATACCAGGTTTTGCCGTTGGACAACTCGGGCTTCGTGCGCCTGCTGGCGCCGAAACCAAGTGCGATCGCCGGACGAACCGATTTCACTTACACCGGTGTGAATGTCGGTATTCCCGTCGGCAACTCTCCCAGCATTCTGGACCGTGACTACACCATCACCGCCAATATCACCGTTCCTGAGGGCGGCGCCGAGGGAGTAATCGCGACTTTGGGCGGCCGCTTCGGCGGCTATGCCCTCCTGCTGAGCCACAGCTTCAATTGGTGGCTCAAATCCGATCTGTTCAAAAAAGTAGGACTTGCCTTGCTGATTCTGGGACTGCTTCTTATTTGGCTCGGCAGGAATGGAAGGTGGAGGAAACGCCTCGGGTACGCCTTCTTGCTACTCGCGGTGCTTGGACTAGTTGCCGTGTTTGCGACTGACATGTTCGGTATCGGCAGAGGCAGGCCGGTTTTCGTTTACAACTTCCTTGATCTGGAGCGCTTCCGCTGGATGGGAATGTCTTCACTTGACCCAGGCAAGCACACCATCGTTTTTGATTTCAAATACGACGGGCCTGGTCCCGCCAAGGGCGGAACCGGAGTACTGTCGGTAGACGGCAAAGAGGTCGACCGCAAGACCATCGAGCACACGATTCCGTTGCTGATGTCCATAGACGAGACCTTCGACATCGGGCTCGATACACGAACGCCCGTGGATTTCAGCTACGACGTTCCATTCCGCTTCACTGGAACCATCGACAAGCTGAACTATCGACTCGGGCCGGAACAGATGTCGGCGGAAGACAAACAGAAAGCAGCGGAAGTACTCGCACGAGCCAAGGATTAGGCGGGCGGCTGCGTTCGCAAAGGAGACGACGTAATGAGTCACAACCACTTTACGCTTGGCTTTCCCTTGAAGTCGCCGGCGGACGCAAAGGCGGTGGCGGAGCAACTTCCTCCGCTGATGCCCGCGCTTTTCCAGGCAGAAGACGCGATTGGCACGATTCACTACTCGCGCTTTACCGTGTTGAGCGAGAAGACCCTGCTATTTCTGGGCGACTTCGACGGCGAGTTCTCGCAACTCATGGCTGATCTTGCCAAGCAAGCGGGGCCAGTGTTTGACACCATCTTTCAGCATGTTGACGACCCTGCGCCCACTCCGGTTGCGAACAATTCAGATGCTTTCGTCGAATGGGCGGCGGAGCATCTCATCCACGCGGTGAATTTATACACGGCCTACGAAGGCGCAAGCGTCAAGGAGATCAAGGCCATGGCGGCCGCCGCAGATGTCCCCGGCGCCGCTCAACAACTCCCGTTCCTCGTGATCCTGCCTATAAAATCGAAACTGGCTTACATCGAAGTCCAACTGATCTTGCGTGCGCGCGGGCACGGCACCACCAAAGACCTGGATAAGGTTGGAACCCCGCATTTTGCACAGTTCGTGCCACTCGAGGACAACCAGATTGGGTTCTTCACGGTGTACGACGGCACGTTCAACGACTACATTGCGGACTTCACTAAGAACATCGGAGAGGTCTTCGACCTGCTATTCAAGTTCACTAAGGGCGCGCCGCCCTCACCTTGCAGGAAACATCTACAGGAGTTCATTGATTTTGCGGCAGGGGCGAATCGCGAGCCGATCGGCTTCTACAAGGCATATCCGGGATTGAGTGTGCAGGACATCAAAGCACTGATCGCCGACAGCAAGTCGCAACCAGGGTCGGCCGCGTAGCACACGGGAGACACGTGAGTCAGGACCTCAAAGAACACGAGCCACAGGCGAAAGAAAGTGGAGGCCTGCTCCGTCATCTTTTCGGGCGCGGCGGACATGAGGCCAGTGCCAAGTCTGCACGAAGTTCGCTCGATCTTGCCGATATTCAGGGCTTCATTCTGCGTGGTTACCGGATGCCGATGGTCCGGCATTTTCTGTTAACAGTGGGCCACCCTGTCGAGGCACGCAGGCTGCTCGGAAGGTTTGTCAGCGGCGACGAGTCCGACGCACCGCAAATCACCACGGCCGAAGAGTGGCACGTAGGCTTCGAGCCAGGACCGCAGGATAATCCCGCAGATGCTCCGCGCCACAAGCCAGATTACTGCTTGAACGTGGGAATTACCTGGCCCGGAATGATCGCGCTGGGAATCAAAGATCGTGTGCCGGCGCTATCGTTCAAATCGTTCAATGCTTTCATTGCCGGAGCTGCCGAGCGAGCCAAGCTGGTCGGCGATACCGGGCCGAGTGCTCCCGAGAACTGGGTCGGTTCGTTTGGCAAAGGAAGCGATCACATCCTGCTGACGCTGCACGCCATCAGTCCGGAGGCGATGACTCGCTACAGTGACAGGCTGTCTGCGCTCTTTAACGAAGGCGACGCTTTTCGCGAAATATGGCGCACAGACGGGATGGCGTGGATTGAGATGAAGGACGGCCAGCCGACCTTCACTTCCAAAGTTCCCTTCGGTTACACCGACGGCATCAGCATGACCACCATCCGTGGCGGCCCCGAACGATATCATCCAGATCATCAGCAGCCTTGCGAACCTTGGCTCTTTGTATTGCGGGAAGATGCTGAAAATTACAATCTGCCGGAGCCTCGAGAGCTTAGCCTAAACGGCAGCTTTGCCGTCTTCAAGATGATCAAGACAGACGTAGTTGGATTCGAGAACTTTTTGCAATCGAACAAAGACAAGATCGATCCCGAATTGCTTGCCGCCAAAATATGCGGTCGATGGCGCAATGGCGTGCCGCTGGCGTTGTCGCCAGACACGGATAGCCCTCCCGGGGGAATGTCAATCGAACAAATGAACAATTACGAGTACGTGAACGAGGACGGCTCGGGCGACCCCAAAGGGCTGCGCTGTCCTGTCGGCGCGCACATGCGCCGCATCAACCCGCGAGGCCAGCCGGTCACAGGACAAGGCCATCCCGGTGGCAGTAACAATACGCACCGGCTGATTCGCCGCGGCATGCCCTACGGCCCGAACTATGATCCGAAGCAACCTTACGATGGCATCGAGCGTGGTCTGCTTGGCTACTTCATCAACTCCAGTATCGAGAATCAATACGAGTTCGTGCTGAAGCAATGGGTCAATGACGCAGAATTTGCCGGTTCAGTTCGACTGCACCCTAAGTCGAAGGATCCGATGATTGGCACGCAGGATCCGTCCGAAAGCATTTTCGTGATTCCGCAGGCGAATGGCGCTCCTTCCATCAAGATTACGGGTTTCTCCAATTTCGTCACGACGAAGGCCGCCGCATACTGCTTTCTGCCGAGCATCACCGCGGTCAAATTTATCGCGAAGCTGGGATAAGGTTTCTATGCTCTTTCTGACCAGATGGTTCGGAGTTACCGGCAGCGAGGCTGAGCGGAATCTAGCGCGGGAACACTCCGACATCGAGGAGATCACGGAGCGAAGCCTCCTGCTGCAGTCGCAAGCCGCGGCCAAACAACATCGGCAACTTGCCCGAGGGACTCATGCGAAGGGTGCGTGCGCGCGTGCTCAGTTTGAAGTATTGGACGTCTCCGCCGGACGAGATCGGCAGTTGGCGGCGCGCCTCGCGCAGGGAATGTTCGCCAAGCCTGGCGTTTATCCCGCCGTAGTGCGTTTTGGAAATGCCGACCCAAGTAAGAATTCTGACTTTAAAGCCGATGTGCGATCCCTGTCCTTCTCGGTCGACCTTATTCCGAGTGGTGCGACCCGCGTAGACGTGGACCGGCAAGACTTCTCGATGCAAAACGCGACCACTCTGCCCATCAATGACTCGCCCGCATTTCTCGCAATCATGAAGCTGCTCACGGCTCCGAGCCCGGCCGCGGGCCTCTTATCCCTGCCTTCGAAAGATAAGTTGAGAGTATTGAGAACGCTCGCTCTGGTGCAGATGCAGGCACACCAGAAGATCAAACCGTACCAGCAACTCCGCTATTGGAGCACCGTGCCGTTTCGTCACGGACCCGTCGACGTTGTAAAACATACAGCAATGCCCTCCCCCAATAATCCGGCAGGTCGTTTGCAAAGAAGCAATCCGAACGGCCTGCAGGACGAATTAATCCGGCATCTCAACGAAGACGGTGCGATGAGCAGCTTCGACTTTGGCGTTCAGTTCCTCGATCCTGAACGGATGACCTATTGGGGCAAGCATCACGATGCTGACTTCTGGATTGAAAACGCCAGCATCGAGTGGAACGAGGCCGAAGCACCTTTCCACACGATCGCGCGGCTTACTCTTCTTCCGAAGTCGCACCTTCAGGCCGACGAAGCCGAAGCAATCTATTTCGATGTTACCGGGCACTCGACACCTGACACCACGCCCGTAGGCAGCATCAATCGAGCCCGCCAACCTGCCGAGGTGGCGAGTAGAGAAGCGCGCACGCGTACAGATAGCGCCGGCAAACCGCAATTGGCGGCTAAGAAGGCGGGTTAGCCAATGTCGACACAAAACTGGTAGATTCGCCAGTTGTCGATACCGAGGCCAGTCGCTAACTTGGTTCCGAAAATCTTTGTCGAGCCAGCACAGGAAACAATGACGCGCCCGGTTCGAAAGATGCATCAACTGCACAGCCTCGCCAGATCGCTTTTGCACATGACATCGCAGGATGGAGACGAAATAAAGTGTGTATCCCGACCACGCGATAAGGAGAAAGCATAATGAAACATTCTTATCTGTTTGCCCTGGTGATTGCCCTGCTTTATGTGAGCTTCGCCAACGCCCAATATCCGGTCGCAGATGCGATCGCTAACAAAGTGGCCCAGAAGTACCAAACCTCCAGTTGCGAACAGTTGTGGGTAACCAAGTCACAGAAAAAGCCTCCGACTCAACAAGAACAGGAAGCCATGACCATGCTGCGCAACGATCCGAAGATGCGCGCTTCATTCGTGAATATAGTCGCGGCCCCAGTGGTGAACAAGATGATCGAATGCGGCATGATTCCGTGACAAGCAGCACCCACGATCGAGAGCTTTCCTGGAGGATGGCCATGTTGAACCGACGCAAGCTGTTTGGAGGCGCGCTATTTCTGTGGCTGCTGGTTGCCTCGCTTGGGGTTAAGACCGCGCACGCCCAGAGTTCGAATCCGGCGCTCGAGCCGAAGGCGATTGAACTTCTGAAAGCTGCCAGCAACCGCTTGGCGGCCGCTCGTACGATGTCGTTCACCGCCGTAGTCACTGATGAAAGCCCCAGCCGCCTGGCGATACCGCTTACTTATACGACGAAGTCGGATGTCGTCATGCAGCGGCCGAACAAACTGCGCGTGATCACCCTGGGCGATGGCCCCGCGTCAGAGTTCTACTACGATGGCAAGCTCATGATGGCTTATGCGCCGGCCGAGGACTTGGTTGCCGTCGCCGATGCCCCGCCTACGATTGATGAGACCATGGAAGTCGCCTATCACGTTGCCGCCATTTATTTCCCTTTTGACGACGTGCTCGTTTCCGATCCTTACAAGGATATCGCCGAGGACCTCCGGCTAGCCTTCTACGTCGGCCAGTCCAACGTGGTCGGCGGAACTAAGACTGACATCGTCGCTTATGATACTGGAGGAGTGTTCATCGAGATCTGGATCGGCGCCGAAGACAAATTGCCGCGCATGCTTCGCGCCATTTATGTCGATGATCCGTTGCGGCTACGCCATCAGCTCGAGTTGTCTAACTGGAAAATAGATCCGACTCTATCGCCGGACGTCTTTGGCTCCGCCAAGGCCGCTGCCGCAAAGCATATTAAATTCGCGCGCCCGGATGCACCTCATCCAGCGCCTGGCAATGTAAAGCCGCAGGCGGCCGCACAGACTTCGGCCACGCCCGGTGTGTCTCAGTAGATAAGGAGCAATACGTCATGAAAAAAGTGTTGGTTAGTCTACTAAGCACTTTGCTCACTGTGTTTCCCTGCGTAAGAGCATTCGCTTACGGCCACGCGAACCGCTATGGCGGCGGTTCCACGTATCACGCTCCCGGATCGGACTCGACCACGCGCACCAATGCGTACGGCGGCACGGCCACTCACACCGAGGGCGAGGGAACGACCGCGTCCAACAAATACGGCGCCTCGGCATCGCATGCCGAAGGCTCTGGAACCACGACTGCGAGCAACGCCTACGGCGGCAGCGCAACCCACTACGCCGGAGAAGGCACGACCGCGTCCAACGGCTACGGAGGCACCGCCTACCACCAGGAAGGTTCCGGCACTACCACCGCGACGAACGCCTATGGTGGCACCGCGACTCACTACCAGGGCGTTGGCACGGTGGGGACAACTGCCTCTGGCCAGACGGCTTATGCCAGTGATCATTACTACGGCGGAGCTTATGGCTCGGCTTATCACCCGCCAGTAACAACTGTTCCCTACTACGGCGCATACCATCCTCCCGTGGTGGTCAACTCTTATTCGACCGGCTGTTACAACTGCGGCGGTTGGGCGGTAGCGGGAGCAGCGGTCACGGGTGCCGTCGTCGGAGCCGCCGTTGCCTCCGCCAACAGCAGCGCCGCCGCATCGAACGCATACACGCAGGGTTATGTTGCAGGCGCAACTACCAGCTCCGCCAATACCAATATGGCAGTGGCTAATGCGAACGCGGCCGCGGCGAATGCCAATGCGGCTGCTGCAAATGCAAATGCTGCCGCGTACAACGCCAACCTTACGTACTCGATGGGAGAGATTGTGGCCACGCTGCCTGCCAGCTGTGCGACTCCTAACATCCAAGGCACAACCTACTATCTTTGCGGGAACACCTGGTTCAGCCCGTCCTACGGCGCGAACGGCGTCTACTATCGCGTCGTTCCTACGCCATGAGTGGATCGATAGCGAGGCGTTGAATTAAGAGTTTGGAGGCGAAACGGAGACCGGAGACGAAGGAAGAGCGTGATCTGCTAAGCGGCATAGTCGGCCGTACCATCGATCGCATCTGGCCGCAGGAACGAACAGGAGGTCTGGGATAGAGCGTTCGCCTAGCGGCGCGGATGTCGTCTACAACAAAATTCAGGTCCTGTCGCCAAAGGACGACCGGCAGCGTTCGCTGCAGGCCCAGGCGTTGAATATGGCAATGGGCCTCGAGCACACCCGCTGGTTGATGTACGAGCAGAAATCGACCTCGTTCTTTACGCCCTTGCTCGTGGTCCTGGTTTTCTGGATTACGACACTTTTCATTAGCTTCGGTCTCTCGCACTCCGCAACGCAACGGTTACCGCAGCTTTATTTGTATCGGGGCTGTCGGTCTCCGGCGCGATCTTTTTGATCTGGAAATGTACACGCCTTACAGTGGACTGATCGAGATCTAGAGTGCTCCGCTGCGTCTGGCGCTGGCACATCTTGGACAGTACCGGATGTGGCCAACTTTGCAGGAGCGCAATCTAAACCAAATGCTCAACCTCCGAAAATTGTGGCTCGGGCTGGCGCTGGTTCTGCCGATGCTGGGACTTCACGCCAGCGCGCAAGTCGACCAATTTCTTCCCGAAATCGATGCCTATTACAAGGTGAGTTCCGATGTGCGGTTGAGTTTTCAGGCTAAGGAGACGAGGGAAGGTGGTGATCCGACGCAAGCGGAGATAGGCCCAAGTATTGAGTTTTATCTGAAACCGCTGCTCAAGCTGCAGCACACCACACTGTTCGACCTGGATGACTCAAAATCGAGACTGGTGGTACTTGAGATTGGCTACCGCTATCTGCCTTCGCCGAATGAGCCGGCGGAAAACCGTATCGAGCCGGTCGCAACCTTTAACTTTCCCGTGAGAGACGGGTTCTTGCTCTCCGACCGCAATCGGGGGGACCTCGATTGGAAGAGCGGCAAATTTTCGTGGCGCTACCGCAACCGTTTTGAAGTCGAAAAGAAACTTACCGTTCACTCCTATCGTCCCTCACCCTACGCCAGCGTGGAATTCTTTTATGAGAGCCAGTACAGCAAATGGAGTGACACCGCACTTTACGCCGGATGCCTCTTCCCGATCGGCAAACACGTAGAACTCAATCCCTACTACGAGCACCAGAACAACACCGGCAAAGCCCCCAACCAGCAGTTAAACCAGATAGGTTTGATACTCAGCCTCTTCTTCGGGATGAAATGAAGGCTGCCAATCACAATAGGCGGCTTACGAAGGAATGATGTGGCGTTTGATGGCGTACTGTAGAAGCTCGGCGTTGGTCTTTAATCCCAGTTTTTCCATGATGCTGTATTTGTGAAACGCCACCGTCCCCGGTTTCAGATTCAAGATGTGCGCGATCTCTTTCATAGACTTTCCCTCCGCCAACAGCTGCAAGACCTCCCGCTGCCGGGCCGAGATTCGTTTCTCGCTATCGTAGATTTGGCCGCTTCGCAGCAGGAAGTTGACGGTATCTTCCGTGATCGTGGGCGAGAGGTAGGACTCCCCTTTCAAGACCCGTCGAATCGCGAGGATTAACTCTTCCGCGGCGGAGGTTTTAACCACATATCCCGAAGCGCCACGCCGAAACGCTTCGGCCGCCACATCCGACTCCAGACTCATCGTCAGGAAGACCAACTTCACTGCCGGAAGGGATTGTTTGACTCGCTCTCCGGCATCCAATCCGTTCAACTGCGGCATCGCAATATCAACAATGACGACGTCGGGCTTGAGTTCCTCCGCTAATTGCAAGAGAGCGCGGCCGTCGGCGGCGATCGCGACAACATCAAATTCCGGCTCCAGCAGATTCTTGCAAGCTTCGGCCAGCAAGATATGGTCATCCGCAATCAATAACCGGGCTCGCTTGTCACGTTCAATGGCCATACTTTGCCCGCGCGGCCAGACGTCACTGTGTCTCCGCGGTGGAAATAGTGACGAGAAACCTTCGGAACTCTGTTGGTCGCGCACGCGCCTCCAGTGGTGTGCCCGGTCGAATCCGGGTTTCAGACTCGTCCGCCGTCTTCATCAACCGAGATGCTATCCGTAATCTCGATTTCTTATACCTACTACTTCTGCCAGTCTTTTGGCTGGTCATGGGTTGAGACCCGCAGGCGTGCGAAAACTCGTCCCATGAGGCTTAGCTTGCGGGGCCTATTGCTTGGATGGCCCTGCGCCAAGGCGCGGTTTTCGCGGCTCAAAACCGCATTCCTAGGCCAACTGGCAGAATCTCCACCGCAAACTATTACATTTGCTAGTGTGCGGCGATGGCGTAGCTTTCTAACATGTTTAGCATTGCAGCGAGCAGTAAATCTGTTCCCACTGGCCATGCTTTTGTTTGAGCGATCAAATCACGGGATTCGGGCGCACTTTCGGTCTCAGAAAAAAGTACGGTTGAGTAGGAGGAAGAAGGAGACTTAGATGAACAAGAAAGTTGTGACCTTCGCGTTTGTATTCCTGTTTGCCATCGGTGTCTCGGTTGCGCAGGACGTTCCCAAGGCCGAAGTCTACGCCGGTTACATGTTCCTCCGCTACAACGCATCGTATCCCGTAAACGCATTCACGGCGAACGGAGGAGTTGGTTCTTTTCAGTACAATTTCAACAAGCATTTTGGCCTCGCAGCAGAACTCGGCGGTGTTCACAACGGCGCCTTGAGCATCGGCAGCAGCGGTACCTTCACACCCGATCAAACTGCCTTTACTTACTTGTTCGGACCGCGCGTCTTCTTTAATAAGGCGGGCGTAGTGTCGCCATTCCTGGAGTTCCTGGCCGGAGGAGTTCACAATTCCCGGAGTTTCAATGTTCCCGACTCGCTCATTCCCACCAATTTCACGCCGCCCCCGGGAGTCACAGCAACGCCGTACAACGGATACACCAAGTTCGCCAGTACGCAGAATGCTGCGGCGCTGGCTGCGGGCGGAGGCATCGACATCCGGTTGAGCCGGTTACTCAGTTTTCGTCCCATTCAACTCGACTACCTGCCCACCCATTTCTCTCCATTCAATATCATCAACGCACCGGGAAACATCAACGCCACCAAGTGGCAGCAAAACCTCCGGTACAGCGCAGGCATGAGCTTCCGCTTTGGCGGAGCGACTCCACCGCCGCCGAAGGCCACCTGCTCCGTTGCTCCCTCCGAAGTGCTGCCTTGGGAAGGACCGGTTAAAGCTTCCCTGCAAACCGCGGACTTCAATCCCAAACACGCTCTAATGACCGACTGGAAAGGTACAGGCGGCAACGTTAGTGGCGACAACGCCGGCGCTACGATAGACACCGCTACGCTGGCTCCGGGCAACTACACGGTCACCGCCAACGTCACCGATGCTAAGGAGAAGAAGATGAACTCTGCCTCCTGCTCGGCGTCGTTCACCGTGAAACAGCCTCATCCGCCGGAGGTAGCTTGCTCGGCTAGTCCGACCACCATCCATCCCGGCGATCCTGTAACTATCAGCGCGCAAGGCAGCAGTCCGGATGCAAGCCAGATTAAGGATCCGAACTTCACAGCCAGCGCCGGAACCGTTGGCCAGGCCCAGACCACACCGGGCAGCCAGACCGGCCATTTCTCGACCACCGCCGCCTTGGACACCAGCAACGTACCTCCGGGACCGGTCAACGTCACGGTCGCTGTTACCGACGTTCACGGCCTCAGTTCAACCTGCGTGGCGACCGCCAACGTGGAAGCACTTCCAGCCCCGGTCACGGTTGTCAGTGAGAGCCTGATCAGCGACTGCGAGTTCAAGAACGAAAAAAAGCTCGCGCGCATCGACAACGAGTGCAAAGCTGTTCTGGATGAAGTTGCTCTCCGCCTGCAACATGAACCCAATGGCAAACTGGTCGTTGTGGGATATGCCGAAGAGGAAGAGGAAGTGAAAGTGACTGAGGTTGAGGGTCTCCGCGCTTACAATGCGAAGGCGTATCTCACTGGCGGCGAGGCCAAACAACAGATTGATCCCAGTCGCATAGAAGTTCGCCAGAGCCAAGACAGGGCCACGGGCAGCAAGGCCCAATTCTACTTTGTCCCCGAGGGTGGAACGTTCACCGTAAAAGACACCACTGTCGTGGACGAAACCGTATTACCAGCGGATAAGACCGGTGCTCCGAAGAAAACCAAAGCTTCGAAACAACAACCCGCTGCATCGACCCCACCCGCTGAATAGAAGTGCGCAATGCAAATCCCGTGGGGCTGACTGCACAGCCAGCCTCACGGGCCAACCAATAAAGGAAACGAAAGGATGACACCTATGATGCAGAATCGCAAAAGAAGTATCGGATACGTTGCCTTGGTGTGCTGCCTGGCGATCGGAATGGCCTATGGCGCATCCAATGGTGAAAAGGCCAAGGTCAGCGGAGTAATCACGGGCCGTACCGGGGATTCTATTTCCATCAAGAGTTCGGACGGCAGCAACGTCACGGTTGTACTCGACGATAATACCAAGGTCCAACAGCCGAAAGGTCTCGGCATGCGCAAGAAACAGATGTCCGCGACTGTCCTCGTGCCGGGCCTGAGGATTTCGGTTGACGGCGTCGGCGACGCCCAGAGCCGAGTCGTTGCCAAGAGTATTACCTTCAGTTCGGACGACCTGGAAATGGCTGAAGCCATTCAGGCCGGTCTGACTCCGACCAAGCAGGCAGTTGCGACTAACCAGCAAAACATTTCTGCTAACAAGCAAGCCATCCAAACGAATTCCCAGGGAATCGCGGCGAACCAGGTGCAGACTGCGGCGAACAAGCAGCAGATTGCCAACAACCAGGAGCAGATCGAGACCAACCAGCAGGATATTCAGGCAGCCAACAAGCGCTTCTCTGAACTTTCTGAGTATGACACCAAGGGCGAGGCGACGGTTAACTTCGCGGTTGGAAGCGATGCCATTTCGGCCAAGGACAAAGCTGCCCTTACCCAACTAGCTCAGAGCGCCGTGAACCTCACTGGCTACCTCATCCAGGTGAAAGGTTTTGCGGACTCGTCTGGCAATGCCGCGATGAATCAGCAATTGAGCATGGATCGGGCGCAGGCGGTCATTGCATTTCTGTTGCAAAACTGCAACGTGCCGGTGCGACACATCGTGGCGCCCGGTGCCATGGGCACTGCGGATCCGTCAGCACCAAATGAGACCGCCGCAGGCCGTGCGGAAAACCGGCGCGTCGATGTAAAAGTGCTGGTGAATAAAGGACTGGCTGCGGGCAATTAAGGCATAATCATGTTGGCGAACTTCAGTAGCGTTCCTATTGAAGTTCGCCAGCAGACTTCGCGAAACGTAGCCCCGGACGCTTCGTCCGGGCCCAGTACAAAACGTCTCGCGTGAATGCGGAACTTCTCGCAGATGCATAGGTATTTATGAAACCAGATCAGGACCTCTCCGGCAGTTCCCTTTCGAGTGTTTATCTGCTTCGGAATAATGGCTCGCCAGCTTGGCTTGCAATATTCATCGTGATAATCTGCGCAACTGCCGCAACTGATTCTGCTGCCAGGTCCAGCAAAAACCTCGGCGAAGTATTAACCGGGAAATTTGTCGCCCGGGTCGATGGTCCGAGGCTCACCGGGTTTGGTGTGAATCATGAACTCTACGTGTTCGAGATGCAATCGTCGAACGGGTCGCAGTTCGTCACCCTTTCCGACACATTTATGATTTATCAGCCCCATGTGCCGATCTGGGCTCTCGATTATTCAAAGGTCTACAAACTCACCGCGATTAGAGACAGCAAATGCGACGATACCCTCGAGAATATTTCGAGGCGTTCCATATTCGACTCGCACGGGCGATTCATCGAAACTAAGAATTCGGTAACCTATGCCCAGAACTCTCCTGTTCTTGTGCTGCCCTGGACCAGTTCCTTGCCATGCTACGTCGTCACTCCAGTGCAACCCCCAGCAAAGACACTGACGGAAATAAATCCAATACCACTTCCGCAATAACTGTCATCCTGAGCGCAGCGAAGGGATCTCTGTACTGTTTCTGCGGTGCTCAAGACTTGCCCGGCTCGACCATCGTCACTACCCCGTTCCGCAGATCGTAAACAGCCCCCACAATTTTCAGCTTTCCGTCCTTAACCCTGGGCGCCAGGATGGGATCGAGCTGCTTAAGCTGCGCCACGCCGATCTCGACATTCTTACGAATCGCATTTTCGAGCGGGTCGCCGGGCTGTCCCTTACTCTGGGCAACCGCGGGCTTGATCAGCTCGACCAACCCGTTGATCGCGCCGGGAAGCGAATCCTTGGCGTCAATGTGCTGCATCGCAGCCTTCACGGCACCGCAACTGCCGTGCCCCAGCACCATGATCAGCGGTACATTCAATTCCGCAACCGCGTACTCAATGCTGCCCTTGACCGTAACTCCGGCGCCGCTGACCACGTTGCCGGCGACCCGCACTACAAAAATATCGCCCACACCCACATCGAACAAAATCTCGGGAGCCACTCGCGAATCCGAGCAACTCACAAGAACCGCCTCGGGATACTGAGCTGCCGCAAGCGCGCGAAAGTCATCAGGACTCCGCCGCGGGCTTGCGGGCTGCCCTTTTACGAAGCGTGCATTTCCATCGAGAAGCTGGCGTAGGGCTTCGTCTGCGCTGATCTGCGGCCGCGCCTTACCGCCTGCCTCTTTTTGGTCCACGGCGAGCAATCCTTTGGGAAGCGCCAGAGTAAGTCCAGCCGCAGCCAGTTTTCCGAACTCACGCCGGGAAACCTTTGAGAAATCCTTCATGATTCACCTTCCTGTCGTGTCAGTGTTGGCGCGGGCGTCCGCGACCATGCGGAACACGCGACGCTTCATATTTAATCAAAAGTCTTTCAAGAGCATGTGGAAAAAACTCGCGAGGCATTATCGCCCAATCCGTAGAAACATAGCTAGCTATGTTTCTACAGCCTGTATTTTGCGTGAAGACGCCGCCGCGATTAAAGAATTGCGGGAAGCCCGCCTGACGGCTATCATGCTCGCGGTTCCGATTTGTGCTCTCTCTGGGGCGGTCCGCGATAAGCCTGGAAACTCGATGGAGGATCACTGATGGACGTCTCACAAGGTTTCGAGTTTTTTCTGTATGCGGTCGTGGTAATTTTCGCGATCGGCACCATGTTGAGCGGCTTCTTTCAGGTACGAACCGCCGAGGCTGTCGTCATTCAGCGCATGGGCAAGTTCCTTCGCGTCGCTAACGCGGGTATCAACTTCAAGCTGCCCTGGCTCGACCAGATCGCCGGACGCATCGACTTGCGCGTCCAGCAACTCGCCCTCGATGTCGAAACCAAAACCAAAGACAACGTCTTCGTAAAGATTCCCGTTTCCGTCCAGTACCACGTCATCCCAGAGAAAGTGTACGAGGCTTTCTATAAGCTGGCCAATCCCAAGCAGCAGATTTCTTCTTATGTGTTCAACGTAATCCTCGGCCACGTCCCCAAGATGATTTTGGACGATGCTTTCCTGCAGCAGTCGGATATCGCGATCGCCATCAAAGAAGGCTTGGACGATGTAATGAAGACTTACGGATACGCCATCGACCAGGCTCTCGTAACCGACATCGAGCCTGACGAAAAAGTAAAAGCCGCGATGAACGACATCAACGCCGCCCAGCGCGAACAGGTGGCAGCAACTGCCCGTGGCGAAGCCGAGAAGATCCTGAAAGTAAAGCAGGCAGAAGCCGAAGCGCAGAGTAAAGCTCTGCAAGGCCAAGGCATAGCCAACCAGCGCAAGGCAATCATCGAAGGATTGAAAGACTCCGTCGAAGCTTTCTCAAAAGCTGTGGAAGGCTCGACCCCTCACGATGTCATGATGCTGGTCCTCGTGACTCAGTATCTGGACACTATGAAAGAAATCGGTGCCAACGACAAGAGCAACACCATCTTTGTATCGCATTCACCCGCGGCCATCGGCGACCTCTTCCGGCAGATGCAGGAGGCCATTATGATCGGTCAGAAAGGCGCATCCGTTAGCCAGTGAAATGCGCTACAATTTCCATCTGCCGCCGAAAGATTATTTATTGAAATCCGCCGACATCCGCACGCCAGGAGAAAAATATGGCAACTGTTCTGAACGTCGCCCCCACAGAAAGTAAAGCTTCCAACTTTGTTTCCCGGACCCACAAAATGCTGATCAACGGAAAGTGGGTAGATGCAGCGTCCGGCAAGACCTTCGCCACATATAATCCAGCGACCGGCGAAGTCCTGGCCCGCGTAGCCGAAGGCGATCGCGAGGACATCGAACGCGCCGTCAAAGCCGCGCGCGCGGCTTTTGAAACCGGTCGATGGTCGCAGTTAACTGCTTCCGAGCGCGGCCGCGCCATCTGGAAGCTCGCCGATCTGCTCGAAGAAAATCTGGAAGAATTCGCCGAACTCGAATCCCTCGACAACGGAAAACCCCTGAAAATTGCCCGCGTAGCCGACGTCCCCCTCGCCGTAGACTTGCTCAGATACATGGCTGGATGGGCTACCAAGATTGAAGGGAATACCATTCCGATTTCGGTGCCTTATGCGCCGGGGGCAAAGTTCCTGGCGTACACGTTGCGGGAGCCTGTGGGAGTGGTCGGACAGATCATTCCCTGGAATTTTCCTTTGCTGATGGCAGCATGGAAACTCGGGCCGGCGTTGGCTACGGGGAACACGGTTGTGCTGAAGCCGGCCGAGCAGACTCCGCTGACCGCGTTGCGTTTGGGTGAACTGATTCAGGAGGCTGGCATTCCCGACGGCGTTGTCAACATCGTCTCGGGATACGGCGAGACCGCGGGAGCGGCGCTGGCGGCTCATCCGGGCGTGGACAAGATTGCCTTCACCGGCTCGACCGAAGTTGGCAAGCTCATTCTGCAGGCGGCTGCTGGCAATCTAAAGAAGGTATCGCTCGAATTGGGTGGCAAGTCTCCCAATGTCGTCTTTGCCGACGTCGATCTCGACAGCGCCATCGCCGGCGCGTCCAGCGCGATCTTCTTCAACCACGGCCAATGCTGTTGCGCGGGCTCGCGGTTGTATGTCGAGAAGAGCATTTTCGACAAGGTAGTCGAAGGCGTCGCCGAGCATGCGAAGAAAATCAACGTGGGATCGGGCCAGGACGAATCCACCGATATGGGTCCGTTGGTTTCCGCGGAACAACTGAATCGGGTCTGCGGATATCTCGAGTCGGGATTCTCCGAAGGCGCCAAGGCCGTCGTCGGCGGTGGCCGGCATGGCGATAAGGGTTACTTCGTCAAGCCCACGGTTCTCGTGAACACCAATGAAAAGATGAAGGTCGTTCAGGAAGAAATCTTCGGACCGGTGGTCACGGCGATTCCCTTCAGCGATCCCGCAGAGTTGGTCACGCAGGCCAATGATTCAGTGTATGGGCTAGCAGCAGGAATCTGGACGCGCGATATTTCCAAGGCGCATCGTCTGGCCTCTCAACTCCGCGCCGGAACGGTCTGGATTAACTGCTACAACATTTTCGACGCTGCCCTGCCCTTCGGCGGATATAAACAGTCCGGCTGGGGACGCGAAATGGGTCACGAAGTGCTTGAGCAGTACACCGAAGTCAAAGCGGTCTGCACTGCGTTGTAGGTGCGTTGCAAAGGTTTGTAGATGGCCCACCT